>Ga0308163_10004094_pt1 | contig 11825 bp, 24 predicted proteins | sample PhyTR1_FD_201037 | JGI IMG/M metagenome (GOLD analysis project Ga0308163, IMG submission 201037) | Phyllosphere microbial communities from UC Gill Tract Community Farm, Albany, California, United States - DLSLT.R1 | ecosystem: Host-associated > Plants > Phyllosphere > Unclassified | place: USA... | reverse complement strand
CAGTCCGGTAGCGCACTAGCATGGGGTGCTAGGGGTCGAGTGTTCGAATCACTCCGTCCCGACCATTATTCCTGAGTAAAATCAGACGCTTAAGCCGATCAGATGGATCGGCTTTTTTGTGCCTGCGCAAAACCCGCGCAATACTTGCGCAAAACTATCCGGTGATTTCGCTGATATTCAGGTCCGGAACTGCCTCGGACCAGATGATTTCCTCATGGTCTCGCTGGTAGTTTTTGGTCATGCCCTCGCTCGCATGGCCTGCGATCTTCTGCCCATCCTTTCCGGCTTTCTTGCACAGGTGCAGCGACAGTGCCCGCACTTCATGGAATCCGGAACACTTCGATAAGCCAGAAGCCGGTGTTACCAGCGTGCTGGTGATGGGCGATTGGCCAAACGTGGTCGAAGCATATGAAGCGGCCGGTATTGACGTGTCGGTGAGGGAGGCTAAGCGGGTGCCGATGGTTGGCGCCACGAATCAGGCCGAACTCGAAAAAGTCGTTGCGGCTTTACGTGCTGAGCATGGATCGATCGAGATCCTGATTGGTGGCCTGGAAGCCGGCGAGATGCACCGCCCCGAGTCAGGCGAACTGGCGTTGCGCTTGTTTGATCTGCTCGGAACCATCCATATCTCGGTTGGCACCCTGACCACTGAACGCGACGGCCTGCTCCTGACTGTCGACGCGCTGCGCGGCGAGGTTGAAGCGCTGAAGAGGGCGGCCCTCACGCCGTCGGCTGATGAGGCTGGTGAAATCGCGGCGCTGAAAGCAAAGCTTGATGAAGCCAAGGTGCCGTACCGTGCCAATGCCTCGAAAGAATCCTTGGAAAAGCTCGTCGCTGATCTGCCCAAGGCCTGATAATACTGGCTGCCGGCGACCCGGTAGCCAATCTTCAAACCATTCCAGCGAGTTGACGCATGACACTCATCATCGAGGACGGCACCGGTAAGCCTGACGCCGAAAGCTACGCGAGTGCCGAGGACTTGGCCATGTATGCCGTGAAGTTCGGCGCGGCCATCCCCGCAGGTGTTCCCGAGCAGGAAGCGTTGCTGCGCCGGGCCGCCTTGGTGATGGATGGCATGACCTGGAAGGGTCGCAAGATGAGCAGCGAGCAGGCCTTGTCCTGGCCGCGCCGGGAAGTGCTGCTGGATCAGGAGATCAAGCCGAACAACTACCTTCCTGCTCGCATCCAGTATGGGCAGATGGCGCTGGCCGCCGAGATCCATCTGGACGATATTGACCCGGTGGAGAAGCGCAAGGGTGCTATAACGCTGGAGCGCGTCGAGGGTGCGGTAACTCGGGAGTACGCGACCATCTCCAACACCAGCAACCGACTTCTTCCGGCGGCGCCGGATCGGCCGAGCGCTACGCAGTTTGCCGACTACCTACAAAAGCGCGGGCTGTTTGCAGTCCGTGCATAGTGTTAGCGTTGGAGCTCATCACATGGAGCTCCAATATGTCGGAAAGAAAAAGCGTGACCGAGAAGGAAATCGAAGCTTGGGATTTGTACGCAGCCGCTGCAATCACCGCCATCGCTTCGAGAGAGCCGGCCGACGGAGATGTGTTGGCAGATGAAGCCGCGCATTACGCAGATGCGATGCTACTTCGTCGTAGAAAAAAACTGTCCCAGCTTTGGGACGAAAGCTGAAAAATAATGGAGCCCAGCCGTCGAGCTGGGCTTTTCACATCTGGAGCCACCATGGCCTTCTACGACGAAATGGCCGTAATGGCTCTGGAGATGATCACAGAGTTCGGCCAGCCCGTGACCATCAGCAAGACAGAGTCTGGCGAGTACGACCCGGAGACGGGCGGCGAGGCGCCGGGGGCCACTATCGAACAGATCGCTCAGGGCATCCTGCTCGACTTTACCGGCCTCGAATTTCAAAACAACAGCCTCATCCGGCAGGGCGACAAGAAACTCAAGATCGCCGCGCAGGGTTTGGCCTGGGTGCCAGGTCTGCTCGACAAAGTGGTCGCTCAAGGACGCACCTGGTCAATCGTGCCCCCGCTGAAAGAGGTCAACCCGGCCGGTACCCGATGGCTCGACTGCTGCTATCGCCGCCTCGTATGACGCGCCGATCATTCTTACGGCGATCACCAACGCAACGGAAGCCGTTGTTTCGTCGGCCGGCCATGACCTAGAGGTTGGCGATTTTGTCGAGGTCACCTCGGGCTGGGCACGCCTGAACAAGCGGGTTGTATGCATCAAGACCGTGACCGCCGACTCGTTCGTGCTTGAGTCGATCAACACGGCCAATGCGGCACGTTTCATAGCTGGCGCGGGCGGTGGTTCGGTGCGCAAGATTCTGACCTGGGTGCCTGTGAGCGAGGTCACGGAATCAAGCAAGTCCGGCGGCGAGCAACAAAACGTCACGTACTCGTTTCTCGAGGAAGACGACGAACACCAAATCCCGACGTCGAAATCCCCATTGTCGTTCACGCTGACCATGGCGGATGACACGGCGCTACCTCACAACGAGGTACTGCTGGAAGCTGACGACGACAAGAAGCCGCGCGCAGTGCGCATCAACCTCGCCTCGGGTGGAGTCATCGTTTATAACGCTTACGCCTCGTTCGACAACGTGCCGTCGCTCACCAAGAATAATATTATGGCGGTGACCGCCGTGTTCGCCGTGTTCGCTAAATTCATTCGCTACGCCGCGTAATTGGAGAGCTCATGGCCAAGTTCAAATTGATCCAGAAGCCGACCTTCGAGGCGCCGGTGACGATTCAGCGTGCCGGTTATAGCGCCGAGAAGGTGGAGTTCAAGTACCTGGACCGCACCGCGCTGGCCGATCTGTACACAGGCTGGAACGAGCGGCACGACGAGCTGAGCAAGCAGGTAGGAGACATGGACCTCAAGGCATTCACTGCTGCTCAGATCGATCTGCAGGCTGACCAATTGCTTGATGTGGTCGTCGGCTGGGATATCGAGTAAAGGATTACGCCTGAAAATGTACGAATCCTCGTCAACTCGATCAACTCAGCCCCCAAGGCTGTGCTGAATGCCTACGCCGAAGCTTTCAGCGAGGCTCGCCTGGGAAACTCCTAAGCGCTGCACGCGCGCTCTATGAGCCGACGCTGGAGGGCACGGACGCCTTTCACCGCGGAGGACTATGGCTCAGAGGTCGGCATCTGGCCGGACAACTGGGAAGCCTTCAAAGTCTTCGAGGCCATGAGCACGCAGTGGCGCACAGGCATGGACTACAGCGTTCTCTCCGGGGTGATTCGGATGTGTGGCGTACCGATCGGCCAGCGACAAACCATTTTCAGCGACTTCCGGCGGATGGAGGCTGAAGCCCTGCAGGTGATGGCGGAACAGCGGGAAAGTGCGAGGTGCGCCTGATCCTCAGGCACAAAGACGCCAAACAACCAACATGACGCGGCATGGCCGCAGGAAAAATCCATGAATCACTCAGAATGTTTTATCTTCAACATCGCCTGGCGACGAGAATTCCCTAACCCAGCGCGTGACCCGGTCGAAGTTGACGTTCAGGATGGGCGCGCCGAATATTTATTCAGCGGCCCATACAGCCTTGCCGAAGGTGGAAAAACCGAAGTCATCAATGGCCAGCTATTATTCGCCGGCAGTAGTTCAAGGATTAGTTGATGTGATGGAAGGTTCGAGAGAAATTGCCATCCCCAAAGTAATTCAGGTTGTCGGCGAGTATTAATGCGAACCCAGATCCTACCGCCGCGAGCTCGTTGTAGATGGAATTGAAATCAGACTCTGAAAGAAACGTAATCACGCCACATCCAGTCTCAACACCTCTGTAGGCGAATTTTTCCGCGATAGGCGTGTAGTCGTCTTTTGATGTAACGATGACGTAGGGAAATATCGTTTGTCCTTCTCTCACATTGACCTCCAGGTCATAAACGCGCCGATATTGGCGCTATCCCAGTCCTTGGGCTTGCAGGCGAAGGACTGGGAAGATCCTTTAGCCTTTGGTTTGGGTTTGGACGATCAAGCGCCATCCGATGTTAGCCGCTGAGCCTGGGTGCTGATGCTTGTTCTGCGGCGGAAACTCCGTCCCTTTGTTGGACGTAATTTCATCGCCGCACCCTTCACAGCGATATATCCCTGATACGGGAACGGTGCTGCCGATTGCGTGGATCCTTCCCCAAACCGCACTGCCGAGAACTGACATCGGTGTCTTTTTGAGGTACTGCGCTGTTTCGTCAATTACGAGTGCCATGCTTGCGTCTTCCTTGATTGCTGAAGGCACAAAGCTACTACGGCGAACCTTTGCCCAGTTACTGGCATTCCATCCACGCTGGATGGGCACTCAGTTGGGGGCGAACGTGTTCAGATGTACCATGATGGCCACACGCTATGTTATGCGGCATTGGTCGGCCGGGTTGTAGCGAAAATCATCATTAGGAGAGCTGCCTCGTTATGGAAAACATGAGTGTTTTTGACGTAATTTCCTTTCTAGCAAGTGTTACCTCGCTCATTTTGGCAATTGTTGCCATAGCTGCGGCAAAAAACTCCGAGAGGGAAGTCCGAGCTAATTTCGAGAAAACGCAGCGCGTGATGGCTGAATATCAAGACAAAACCAAAGATGTTTTAGCGGAAATTGATAAACGAGCGGCAGTGATTGAGCGGACAGTGACGGAGTCGCAGCGGCATCTAATGGATACTATGACGAATATCATAAACGAGACCGTCATCCCCAAGAAGCCAGATGCCGGTGAGCAGATGGGGCTGCAGTTCATGCAGCAAATGTTGGCTAACCCGGCTCAGGCAGGTGAGTCGATGAAAGGGCTGGCTGAAATCATGGAGATTATCAACGCCCATGAGAAAAAATAGATCTGGCGGCCAGCCTACTTAGGAATCTATCAAAGCCCAGCCCCGCGCTGGGCTTTTTGCATCTGGTTGCCCGGGTCGGAGCACGGTATCGTGCCTGGCTACAACAGGACTTGGAGGCAGCGTGACTACTAGGAGTAGGAGCAGCGAAGAAGTACTTGAGTACTACATGGATTCAATGGGTGAGGTACTTGGCACAGCATTTTGGCACCTCAACCAGAAAATCCTTGAGGTGCACCTCGTTTGGGAGCAGTACAAGCAGCTCTACGGCGAAAGCGAGGAAACCGTGCGCACGCTCAATGAGACCGCGGGCTTATTCTTCATGGTGGTTCAAGATAGTCTGTGGGACTCAGTGATCCAGGGGATCTGCCGATTGACCGATCCAGCGCAGATGTCTGGCAGACAGAATCTCTCTATCCGTGCATTATCTGCGTTGATCGCCAACGAAGGATTGCGCAGGGAGGTAGCGGGCCTGTGTGAGGAGGCGCTATTCAAGGCTCAATTCGCGCGAGATCATCGCAACAAGCGGATTGCCCACCAGGACAAGAACCACCTCTATGATCGTGAGGCTCAGCCGTTGGGCGGCGTAAGTAGAAAGCTGATCAAAGAGATGCTTGGTGCAATCACGGCAGTCATGAATGCAATCAACGTGCACTACTGTGACACCACAATGTTCTACGACGATATTAGCTCGGGTGGCGATGCGGCTTGGTTGGTTTACAAGCTCAAAAGTTGATTACAGCGGTGATGCACGGCCCAGCTAGCGCTGGGCTTTTTGCATCAGGTGGGCACGAAAAAGCCCAGCAGACCGGGCTAGCCTTCGACTGCGTCAAGCTGCTGCTGATCGAACATTTCGCTCAGCATACTCTCGTGCTTGCGCTGCGTGACGGAGTAGAACATTTTTCGGCTGAGCAGAATGCTCTTCATGCTATGAGCTGAAATGAGCTTCCTCGTCGGTACTGAGATCTGTACGGTCGTGCCATCGCGGGTGTCGGTCACTTCCAGCTGGTAGGACTCAATCAAGTCGCCACGCTTGGTGTGGCCGAGGCATTTGAAGGTTAGGGAGGGCTCTGTCACGGTGGTCTCCGATGCTCGTAGGCCGAGGCCAGCATACACAAAGCCCCATTCTATAACGTATAGAATGGGGCTTTGTGTAGGTGCTACAGCTTGTTCAAAAGGTCTGCGAAGGCCCAAAGCAAAGTGCCTACGGAAGCAAGAATAAACTCATGCTTCTGAACCTTTCTGGCGATGGCGTTGCGCATAAGGTCGTCTGCATATTTCGAGCGACGTTTTTGTTCTTTCTCAGCTATCTCTTGGATTTGCTGGGTGGTGGTTTCTGAGGAAACACCATATAAGTGTGGGCGCCTTTTCACCTGCATTAGTACGACGTCGACGGTAGCGCCTTCAATAACACCGAAGATATTCTTGACGTACCGTTCAAGCACTCCAGTTACTTCAAACATCATCGCTAGACACACTAGAAATGCGCCGAACCTCACTAACCACATCCAATCATCAAGTTGGATGCTCAGCCATGTCCCAATAGCGAGTACGGCTGTCGTTATTAAGTAGCCTGTTATCACATAACGCTTAGGGGTTCGAAAGGCTTTTTGCGCTATTTCATCGAAGGGTTTCATAGGTGTGCTGACGACCCTTGGGTTCGAACTCCGGGCTGTGAAAAGCCCAGCGTTTGTCCTGGCAAGGTTTCTAGGATTGCTAGATTGCCTCGCCTAGAGCAAGTAAGAGATGGTTGTTTGCATGTACCGGTTTTCTGATCAATATGATTCATAATGCACTAGGCCGAGGTGGAACTCATTGCGCCCGTGGCATTCTTTGCAGGTCCAATGTCTACCTGCAACAATTTCTTTCCGCAGAACAATTATGGTGTGGTTGCAATTTTTGTTTGCGCAGGCTATTTCGTGTTGGTGGAGCTCTCTAAGAATTTTATCATCTGATGTTCGTGTGAGAGTGTAACTAGCTGAGCAGTTGAAACAGTCGACTTCGATACTGTCAACTCCACGGGGCATCCTCCTGCGTATGCGTGTATTGCACTCGCAGCAATCAAAGCTGGAAAATACCCCGAGAGTACAATTGAATATGGAGGAGGCCAGCACTCGCTCTAAAGAGCTGGCGATCTCCTCACAACGCTTACGCATTTTTCCGTAATCGGAAGTTACTCCGGACCGTACATGTTTCAATGATGGTGAGTGAAGGTAGCTACCTAAAGCGTCGTAGTGTTTTTTGATGATCTGAAGGTTAAATACAACTTCAGCCCCTAGATGCCTCATGACTTCAGGGCTCTGTCCTGGTGCAGGTTCAATTCCGAAGCTGAGCGAGCTATCTGAATCTGCGCTGGAGTCAATTTCCAGGAGAACCAGCATAATTTTTTTTGGTTGCCAGGTTTCGTACTCTTCAGGAGGAAACTCCGCCTTGTAAGCTAATGCCCGATCGTACGTAACCCCTTCGATTGCCATGCGGAGCTCAAGCGCTGCGTATTTCAAGCGTTGATCATCGACGCTCGCAAGTTCATACCTCGCCAATGCCAGTGCTTTTCTCGCGCTAGATCTGTGAATGCTCATGGGCTTTCGCTCTGAAGGATGAGGTCTCTGCTATAAGAGCGAAGCTCCTCTTGATTGCATCGATCGTAGTCTCAAGGCCGGCGCTCTGAACGGCGGCGATTAGCACTATGAAGCCTTTGGAGAGTTTCTTCGTGAGGGACGGCATTGCTCGCATCCTTGCGCATGTGTGAGAAAAAAGCGGCCGGAATACTACCTGGCAATCGGAATATGTCGGAAGTATTCGCCAACAGCGCTGACGGTCCCTGGAGTTAGATCAACGTCGTCGTACCAGAATGAGGCGCGCAGCGGGATGTCAACGTTGAATATGCATACAAACTGTCCTTCATCCAGATCGAAGATGACTCGCTCAACAGCTGGCGCAAGCTCCGATCCTGTCATCGTTTCTCACAATTTGCAGCTGGTTCCTTGCTCAAAACGAAGGCCAGGAAAGGGGGCGAAGGGCAGGGTGAGTTGATGGCTACAGTATCCAACTAGCTCGCCCTTCTGGATGACTCTGACTGCGAGCAAAACCTTATGCATTGATGCTCCTATTATTGAGGCGTGCTGTCGAAAAGCCCGGCGGGTTGGGCATTGCGTGTGTTATTTGAAATTACGCTCGTAAAGCAGTTCGTTGCACCGGCGGGCGACTGTCAAAAAAAACCAGCCATTCAATGCTAGCCCCCCCAGTAAAAGAAACGCCAGAATTGCTGCAGGTGGCAGGCCGTGATCCTGGGAAAGACTGATTAGTTCGGGCGTGCTCTTCCAGACGACCGATACGTAAAAGGTCCCAATGAGAAAGCTTGGACCTCCAATAAAGGCGAGCGTCCAGTCGTTCAGATCTGCCAAGGTCTTCTTCGGACGATTACACCATGCAACAGAAATAGCTTTGAGGATCTTCATAGTGACTACTCCGTTTTGTTGAGTGCAAAGTAGCCCGGCGGGCCTGTCGTGGGCTAGCCTTTTGCGTCCCAGCCAACGACGATGCCATTTTCCAAGGTCACGCGCAGTAAAAATCGGTTGCCGCCTTCGTGATGATATTTCCAAATTTCGCGGGATTTGTTTTTCATATATTTTTGATCGATTGTCTCTGGCTCACCGGCTGAGTCGAATAGATGAGCAGCCGTCATTCCTTCCCAGATTTTTTGATCCAGAATTGCTTGGACGATGCTTTGGTCGGCGTATTTCTCTGAGAGATAATCGGTGCGAAGAGCGAGTTCCTCCGATTTTCTCTGTCGCTCTATCTCCACCCTAGAGGGGAGCAAACGTGCAGCTTGACGCTGCTGCTCACTTAGTAAGTATCTGCTTCCGTCAGAGTTTATTCTTGAGACGACGTGGTCGTCTTCAAGGCTTTCAACCAGCCGTGTAGCCCGCTCGTAACCAATTTTGAGGTGACGTTGAACTGCGGAGACGCTGCATCTACCCGTCGATATTACAAAGCGCGCAGCGTCGGGGTACAGGTGGTCTTTATTCTCCGTCAGATCAGAGATATCGAAGGCAGGGCTCTGTTTGGGGGCATCCTCTTGGATTGAGATGCCGAAAAGCGTTTTCCACCACGACATTCACCGCTCCTTGTTAGCTTGTCCGGCATGCGATTGTGAAAAGCCCGGCGGGCCGGCCTTGGTCATTCGATTTAGTTATGGTGATTATCACCACAACTGGAGCGTGTTTAATCCAAAAATTTCGGGCCTTGGCCAAAGCGTTTTTGTATTTTCCTTGACTGATGAGCAGTTCAAGGCCGAGTATGCCGTCATGAAGGCCCTTGAGCACCGAAAGGTGATAGCTCGGTTACCAATGAGTTTCCAGCGCAATCTAGCCTGAAGACAAAGCCTGGCACCGCGCCGGCCTCCTCGCATTTATCTACCGTTTCGCTGCCTGCTCGTAGACTGAGCTGCGTTCGCGTTTTCCGACGGCCAGAACCAAGATGACAATTCGCTCATCCTCAACGCGGTATACCAGCCGGTAGCCGGCGCCGCGTAATTTGATCTTGTAACAATCCTTCATACCGTGAAGCGCATCACTTGGCACTCGCGGTCCGGCCTGCCGCTCCTGAAGCTGTTTCAGAAACTGGAGACGTAGCGTGCCGTCGAGTTTTCGCAGTTCCTTGAGCGCCTTTGGATCCCATTCAACCTCGTACTCAGCGCCCATTGGCCATATCTGCCTCCGCCTCGCCAATCAGATCGTCGAGAGATACTTGAACGGGTGTTTCGTTGGCGTCCAGCCGAGCCTTGACCAAGTGAATCAGTTCCAGCTCGTCCAAGCGCTCTACCATCGCTTCGTAGACATTTGCCGGAACCATGTAGCCCATAACGCGGTTGTGGTTCAATACCGCTACGGGCAGGCCGTTGGCACCGCTCAAGACGGATGATGGATTTTTCTTGAGTTCGGAAACGCTCACCGCTACGTCAGCCAGAATATTTTGCATAGATAAGACCCCTATATAGGTCTTAATTCTGGTCTTTTTACTGCGGTGTAGCAAGTGCTAGCCCCAACGTTCAGAACTTGCTCGGCATTTGTAGAGCTGATCGAGGCCTTGAAGAGCTTGAAGTAGTCGAAGTCCAACCCAAATTCCCAGGCTGCGCTGCTGATTAAGTGGTCAGCGCGTCCCTGAAACCTTGAAGCCCGGCCATGCGCCGGGCTTTTTGCATCTGGCTCAAGGCTTTTCAGCGTTGGCCTTTTCAGCTGGGCAGCTATGCCCTCAAGCAGCACCAAGTCTGACTCCTTAAGTCTTCCTGATGGGTGTACTCACCCTCGATCAATACCGGCCCGTACCATTCGGGTTGACCAGCACGCCAAGCGTGAGCTCTATTTTCCTCTCAAGGTTGAGCGCCGCCTTCTTACTCAATGAGCGGTGCCCACTTGGAAAGGCAAGATAGAATCCCCCGCATCAAAAACAAAGGAGGGTCGCGGATGTTCAGTCACATCACTGTTGGAACAAATAATCTTGATCAGGCTGCCGCTTTTTACGACGCCGTACTGATCCCCCTGGGGCTGTGTCGCCGTACCGTAACTCCTGATGGTGGACCGACGTCGGCATGCTGGGTCAAGCCAGATAGCGCCCTTCCTCGCTTTTATGTGTACAGCCCTTATGATCGCAACGAAGCCAGGGCAGGGAATGGCAGCATGGTCGCTTTCTCGGCTCCCTCTCCAGATGCGGTAGACGTTGCCTATACCGCCGGGCTTCATGCGGGCGGATCGGATGAGGGAGCGCCCGGCTTACGTCGGCAGTATGGTGAAGGTTACTACGGCGCATACTTGCGTGATCCAGATGGCAATAAGGTACATGTCGTTCATCGTGGAGATTTGTAAGTTCGGCACATTCTGGCTTGTACGGGATGTTTGCGGCAGTGCCGTTCTGGCTGCCGCCTTACCTGGGGCTTCATGATCGCGTCTTCTTGGAACGGTTGCCCGGGCGCACCAAACCAAGGTTTTCGCGCAGTGTGGTGCCGGTGTATTCGCGACGAAACAAACCACGCCGCTGTAACTCAGGAACGACCAAACCGGCAAAATCCTCCAGCCCACCCGGCAAGTGCGGTACCAATATATTGAAGCCATCCGCCGCACCTTCTTCAAACCAGCGCTGCAGCTCATCGGCGATCTGCACCGGTGTGCCGATCACGTTGTAATGACCGCGTCCACCGGCAATGCGTCGGCCCAGTTGCGCCAGCGTCAGTTGTTCGCGTTGGGCCAGTTCACTCAGCAGTTGCTGACGGCTGCGCTGTCCGCTGTCGGTCAAGGGTAGCTCGGGCAGCGGCTCATCCAGCGGGTAGCCGGACAGGTCGAAATTACCCAGCATGCGCCCCAGCAACGCCACTCCCACCTCGGGCTCGACCAGCGCCTGGAACGCTTCGAATTTGGCCTGGGCCAAGGCTTCGGTTTGGCCCACCACCACAAACACGCCCGGCATGATTTTCAGCGAATCGGCCTCGCGCTCGTATTGGCCCAAGCGAGCTTTGAGGTCGCTGTAGAAGGCCTGCGCGTCGGCCAATGAGGTCTGCGCGGTAAACACCACTTCGGCGGTCTGCGCGGCCAGTTCACGGCCGGTTTCCGAGGAACCGGCCTGCACGATCACCGGTTGGCCCTGGGGCGAGCGCGCCACGTTCAGAGGGCCTTTGACCCGGAAATGTTCGCCCACATGGTCCAGCACATGGCGTTTACTTGGCTCGTAATAGCGCCCGCTGGCCTTGTCACGCACGAAAGCATCGTCGTCCCAGCTGTCCCACAATCCCGTCACCACCTGATGAAACTCCCGCGCGCGGCTGTAGCGTTCGGCATGCCCCAGGTGTTCGTCGCGACCGAAGTTCAGCGCCTCGGCGGCGTTGTCCGAGGTCACCAGGTTCCAGCCTGCGCGACCACCGGAGAGGTGATCCAGCGAGGCGAATTTGCGCGCTACATGGTACGGCTCGTTGTAGCTGGTGGTGGCGGTGGCGATCAGGCCGATATGCTCGGTTACGGCACTGAGGGCCA
>Ga0308163_10004092_pt1 | contig 11833 bp, 12 predicted proteins | sample PhyTR1_FD_201037 | JGI IMG/M metagenome (GOLD analysis project Ga0308163, IMG submission 201037) | Phyllosphere microbial communities from UC Gill Tract Community Farm, Albany, California, United States - DLSLT.R1 | ecosystem: Host-associated > Plants > Phyllosphere > Unclassified | place: USA... | reverse complement strand
CCTGGCGAAAGGCGCGCTGTGCGGTGACGGGCAGTGGCGGCAGATCGTGACGGTTGAGGATGCGCTGACCGGCGGCTGCAACCTGTTCGACATTGAGCAGCTGCAGCTTGAATACAGCCCGGCGGAATATCAGAACCTGCTGATGTGTGATTTTGTCGATGATGAGGCCAGCGTGTTCCCGTTTGCCGAGCTGCAGAGCTGCATGATCGACAGCCTGGAAGAGTGGGAAGACTTTAACCCGTACCTGCCGCGCCCGTTTGCATACCGGCCGGTCTGGATCGGGTATGACCCGTCGCATACCGGCGACAGCGCAGGCTGTGCGGTTATCGCGCCGCCGCTCGTTGCGGGCGGAAAATTCCGCGTGGTGGAACGTCACCAGTGGCGGGGCATGGACTTTGCCGCGCAGGCGAAATCTATCGAGGACTTAACGAAAAAGTACACCGTTGAATATATCGGCGTGGACGCCACCGGCATAGGGCAGGGGGTTTTTCAGCTGGTACGCCAGTTTTACCCGGCCGCGCGTGAAATTAAATACTCGCCAGAAGTTAAAACAACAATGGTACTCAAGGCAAAAGACACCATCAGCAGCGGGCGGCTTGAGTATGACGCCGGGGCGACGGATATCACGCAGTCGTTTATGGCTATCCGCAAAACCATGACGGCCAGCGGCAACCGCTCAACCTATGAGGCGAGCCGCAGCGAAGAGGCCAGCCATGCTGACGTCGCCTGGGCAATCATGCACGCCCTGTTAAACGAACCGCTTACCGCAGCCAGCGGCGGCGCTAATCCCTCTATTCTGGAATTTTACTGATGAGCAAACGCAGAGGCCGCAAGGCTCAGACCACCACCACACAGCCGGTACAGGCAACCGCACCGCAGCAGCAGGCCGAGGCATTTACCTTTGGCGATCCGACGCCGGTCATGGATAAGCGCGACATTCTGGATTACGCCGAGTGCATCGGTAACGGGCGCTGGTTTGAGCCGCCGGTCAGCTTTAACGGGCTGGCTAAGAGCCTGCGCTCGGCCGTGCATCACAGCTCGCCGATTTACGTAAAGCGCAACATTCTGGCCTCAACGTTTATTCCGCACCCGATGATGAGCCAGCAGGAGTTCAGCAAGTTCGCGCTGGATTATCTGGTTTTCGGTAACGCCTTTGCCGAGCTGCGCCGTAATAGCCTGGGTAAGCCGCTGCGCCTTGAAACCACCCCGGCCAAATTCACCCGCAGGGGCGTGAAGGATGGCGTTTACTGGTTTGTTAACGACTGGAAAGAGCCGCATGAATTTTCGGCCGGCAGCGTGTTTCACCTGCTGGAGCCGGATATCAATCAGGAGCTTTACGGCCTGCCGGAATACCTCAGCGCGCTCAACTCCGCCTGGCTGAATGAGGCGGCAACGCTGTTCCGCCGCAAGTATTATCAGAACGGCGCGCACGCCGGTTACATCCTGTATATGACAGACGCGGCGCAGAGCAGCAGCGACGTTGACCGGATGCGCCAGGCGATGCGCGACACTAAAGGGATCGGCAACTTCCGTAACCTGTTTATGTACGCACCGAACGGTAAGCCGGACGGCATCAAGATTCTGCCGCTCAGCGAGGTCGCGACGAAAGACGATTTCTTTAACATCAAGAAGGCCAGCCGCGATGACCTGTTAAGCGCGCACCGCGTGCCGCCGCAGATGATGGGGATTATCCCGGACAACTCCGGCGGGTTCGGTGATGCGGTGAAAGCTTCACAGGTGTTTGTGCGAAATGAGCTGACGCCACTTCAGGAAAGAATGAAAGAATTGAACAATTGGCTGGGGCTTGAAATTGTAAACTTCAAGAGGTATCAATTTTAAAAGTAAAAAGGGGCGGCGCCCCTTTTTTTCAAAGGAAGTCGAAATATCCTTTAAGAGCATCATCATTGCTTTGTATTTTACTAATATTTATCGCATATAGCTCATTGTGCATTTTGATCATTGTTTCTTTCAAATTTTCTTTGATGCTTTGTTCTAACCCTAAGCAATAAGTGACTTTCCCCAAAGTTAAATAATTGCTATACACAGGGTCATCATTGTCTAAAGGGATGGAGCTAAAGCAATCTGAAAATAAATGAAAGTATTCGGGAAATGGCAAATCATTATTTTGGAAAAAAGGCAAGAGAATATCTCTATCTAAGGGGTTAAGCATTATATCCTTTGCATAAAAAGTATTTATCCATGAGTACTTGCGATAGGGTAAAGAAACCCCGGTGTACCTGAGTCTCATCATTTTCTTCTCATCTTTCACTACTGATAGTTGAGTCTCCAAAGAATTAGCTAGGTATTCGTATACTTCAGTAACAGCATTGTCGCTAGGTGAACCCCAGTTATGAATATTAAATTTCTCACAAAGAGGAATTAGCATTAGCTTAATAGTGTTCTCCCGTTCAATTTCCATTAAAAAATTGACGACGTTTGAAAACTTCATATCTGAAATGATGCTTTTTGACAGTTCTTTGAAAAAGAATTCTTTTTTGTCGACACCCAAATCCTTTACAAATTCTGCAGCATGATACTCCTGTATAGATTTATGTAAAAACACATATCTATCAAAACCATCCTTTTGAATCAAACAGGTAACCTTTATAAAATCTTGTAAAAGCTGCTCAGGTTTGTTTTTATCATTCAGCAATCCATTAACTTTCATCGATGACTCGACATATCTGGATAAGCTAAGCTCGGTGAAGTCAAGAACCCCATCGTTAAGGGACATAAAGCATAATGCATTAAAGCAATCAAAAGCTTCTTTATAACTCAAAAGCGAAGCCTTTTCACGATCGTGATTTTTGATTTTATCGTGTCGCAAATATAAGGTCACAAATAAACTAGAATAGAAATCAACAGCACTTTGAGGTACAGAATCCAAATATGGATAACTTATATAAAATAGGTTCACTAAGATGGGTAAGTTCATCACTCCTGCAAGGGTATCATTTTTGGATAGTGTTTCCAGCAAAGCAGGCATTAGATCAATGTCAATTCCATTCTTAATATTTAACTTATTAATTATGGCAATAATATCTTCTCTTTCTAAAAATTCGACTTTAAAATTTGTAATGTTTGGTTCATTACAAACTAATGTGTCTGGTCGTGTTGTGGTTATTAACTGCGTTGACATTTGATTATTTATATTGATAATCTCGTCCATGACTCTTGAAACATGTTCTGAGTTTATTTCATCAAAACCATCCAGCATAAGAACAATTTTGTTACTCTTTAATAGCTCAGTTACGCTTTGTTCAGATGCAGGTATCCCGCACTCTAAAAGTATCATTTCAAGATACTTCTTAATCCCAATTTTTTCAGCCTTTCTAAGCTCTATGAAGAATGGTATTTTAACACCATGCTTAAGCTGTTCGATAAACATCTTTCTTAATATGGTGCTTTTACCTTGGCCAGCTATTCCGATAATGTTTATAAAGCTTTTATTTTCAATGAGGAAGCCATCTTTAATAGTGAGTATGTTCTCTTCATAGTCATTCGCCTCTTTGATCTTTAATGGATGATAAACATCATTTATATAAACATCGCTTTCAGGGCTCTGGATAGTCCTGATTTTTAGTGTTCGAGCTACATGTTTAATGAGAAATGATGTATAGCATTCATCTTTATTCATTTCTTCGATAATTTTTTTACCACTTGAAAATCCCTTTTCCCATTTAGATTTTAATAATTGTTCCAAGAGAAATTTAGTAGCCGTGCCAACACCAGTCTTTACAAACTCTAAAACTAAAGGATCCATGTCCACACTCCTATGTTTAATAATTAGCCAAAAATAATTGATTAATTATTACCTCAATATTGAATGAATTACTACTCGAACGATGCTCGCGCGCAATGCTATCCCCGCCACGCCTGCCCGCTTTATGCATCGCTTTTCATGCATGTGCATGTACCATCTCTGACCGCGCCAGCTCTGGCCTTACAAACGCTTAGCGATCCAATTTGGATCATGCGGATTCATGCAAGCATATGCACTTTGATGCAGAAGCAAAAAGCCACCTGAAAGGTGGCTAGTGAAGGGGAGGGAAGGAGGTCTTAATCATTCTGCCTGGCAATATATAGCGGCTTCGAAAACAGATGTATCGATTGTGCCAGCCATATCGCTGATCATCGAAAGTGCCATTTTTAATTCATCTTCTTTGCAATGTGCGATCAGCGATACGTCGGCAATGAACTGAATGCGTGCAACCGTTTCACTTAGATTATCTATGTTCATCAAATGATTAACTCCTTCTAGTCAAAATATACTGTATGTTTAAACAGTATCATGATGAACTAAAATCGTAAACAATCGCGCGGCTAAGATTAGTCCGACTGCCGCTTTATTAATCAGACACATGTACGCCTCTTTTTTTTGCAAGTGCATTGAAGCGCTTTAAGGGTGTAGGTGTTTTGCACCGTCTATGGAACAGATAGCCGCTTGTACCGCTCCAGTAAGAAATCTCCCCAACCTTGACCGTGTGACCTTTCATCATGCGCACAGATTCACCGTCGGACAGTGTTAACCTGGAGATCTCAAAGAAACTCTTTTTCAACGCCTCACGTTCTGCGCAATGACTCAGTTCAGAGTGATATTTGTCCGGCTCAGGTTGCTCCTGCGCTGGTTTTTCTCTTAATCGCTTAAGAATCCTTCTACGCTCGGCGCGAGTAGGGGATTTTGTGAAATCAATAGCAGCTTCAGAATCTCCTGGCTCCGTACAGTTATTGACAGAACTCCGAGAGGACGCGGACGCGTCCTTAAATTCAAAACCCAAATCAACGGCACGTTTCGGAACAATCTTCCACTGGATCAGGCGGGTTAAGATCGGCGTGTCGTCGCCAACTTCAGTTGCGTAAATGCCCTTAATACGCACGGTTTCCTCGCCGTACTCATTCACGTCTTCGCTTGCCTGATACCATGTGCGCACGGCCAGCTCGTCACGGCGCACGAACGGGCCACCCTGCGCGTTAACGTATCCTGCCCAGTCTCCCGCATCAGCTGCGTCATGCGCGGCCGCAAACTCGACGCTAAGTCCGTGCGCGGTTTCGCTGTCAGCCATGCGGCGCAGTTCGCGGTAAACCGTGACCGGCGCGCCGCCCACAAACTGGAATTGCCGTATATGCCAGCGTGCCGCCCAGGCGGAAACAGCCGAGGCGGTTTCTTTCAGATCTTTGCCGCTCTCGTCGTCTGTCTCGCCATCCAGCGCATAACCATCAATATTTTTGGAAATGTATTTAGCTACGTAACCTGTTGCGCTGCCTTTCTCCGGGTCGATAGCCTCGGCGTGAAAGCGGGCCTTACGGGCCTTGTCGGTTGTCAGCTCGCTGCCGTCTTCCTGCCAGGCGTAATCGCGCACAATCTCGCGCACGCGCTCAGCCTGCTCCGGGCGCATAAACATGAGCATGTGCCAGTGCGGGGTCGCATCATGATGAGGCTCAGCAACGCGGATCCCGAAGATGCGGATTTCTTCGCGGTGCAGCTTGGCGCGGATTTTCTGCCAGACACTGCAGAGATAACGCTGCGTGTCGGCCGGGCTGGCACCGTTCCATTTGCGGTTACGATGCCCGGTTTTGATTGTGGCGTGATAGCGCGCCGGGGCGGTTAGCGTGTAGAACTCGCCTATAAAGCCCATTTCATTGCAGATGTTTTCAAAGCCACGAATACGCGTCATCAGCTCGCAGCGTCGAATCGCCGGATTGGCCACGCTGCCGTCGTATTTCTCGATCAGGTTGATGCGGTTGCCTTCCTCGTCTTCCAGCTCCATTCCCTTCAAAAATTCACGGGTGCGGCGCTTCTGCTCGCGCCACTCTGAAACGGTCATGCCGCTGGCGTAGGGGGTGTGATTTTTACTGACGTTAGTCAGGGCAATCTGAAGATGTTCACGCCATGATGCGGTCACGCGGCGCAGTCGGCCTTTCCACCATTTTTCCGTCTGCATACGCATGATCGCCGGGGTAACTTCCTCCGGGTCAAACAGCCGTGACGTGACTTTTTCCCATAATGGCGGCGTCTGGCTCAGCTCGCGGGTGATGGTGGCGGCGGTCATGTAAACGCGGTGCGCGTATTTGTAATCTGACTCGTCACTGGCCTGCGCGTGTGCCTGTACCAGCTCGGCGAGAATGAAATTAGCTACATCCCCGGCAAGCAAATCGACGTCGGCGCGAGCCATATCCGGCAGGCGGTTAAAGCGGCGCATCAGCTCCCACATCTGACCACCTGCACTGGCCGCACCCGCTCCTTTCGCGGAATTTCCGGCCAGCAGGTTAAATGTGCCGCTCGTCATCTCTCCGAGACGATATTGAGCGTTAACGGTTTCAACGCGTGGCAATGTGCGCTCAACAAATGTCTTTGTTAAGTACGCATTGGCGCGGGCTGTTCCCTGCGTCTTTTCGAGATCGCTGATGCGGCGTTTAACGTCGAGTTGTATCAGAGCAAGCTGCATAACGAGCAACTCCTGCGCACGCACTAAAGCCGCAATCATCTGACTGCGGCTGTGCATTTCCTCATAGGTGGGATAGGGGCTGGCGATGGCTTCCCGTGGAGCATTCCACGGGTAAGCAAATTCCTCATGCATCAGGAATTACCCTGCCGGTGTTTACTGCGATGCTCCTCAATTTCCTGGCAGGAAACGCAGCGAGTTACACCCAGATACGCGCGCCGTCGCTTTTCAGGAATTGGGGCATCACAGTCTTCACAAAATGAGGCGCTTATAGCAGGCGCGCGATTGACAATAATCGCGATGTTGCGAGCCAGCATTTCGTCGGTGCGCTGCTGTACGATGTCCATTGAGTCAGCCATTAGTGCGCCTCCTCAATCTGTGCCTGGATTATTTCCGCTTCCTGATTAAGCAAGTCGGCTGCTTCGATGTGTGTCATTCCATCACTACGGATCTTCCATGCCAATACATTGAGGCGTGAGGCCATAAGTTCTGCACGAGCAAGACGTTCTTCCTTGCGCGCATCATTCAGCATCATATCGAGTTCGATATATGAAGCAGGTTTACTGGTACCAGATGATTTATTCAGCATATGATTTCCTTATATTTAGGCAAAGCGAATCCCGGCGGGTTTACGCCAATTAATTGCTTTGGGTTATTTAGCTTAAAAGAGTCATTCGTTTGGGAAACAAACTCACAACGGCTTTCAGGTGGTTCATTGCGCGAATCAGTGCGTTTCTTTCTTCATTAGTAAGATCATTAAAATCGGCTGAGTGCCGGTCTTTGCCGATATTCGCCAGGAAAAAGATAGCGCTTAATGCTCGTTTGTTATCCTGATAATTGTTGTCAGTCACATCGCGCATTTCAGCAATAAAACGAGCTACATCTTTTTCGCAATTACCGCCCATCAGTTGCGCGCGAAGCAGTGCAACATGATTCAGCGCGGCAACACGTTGACCGGCTGTCAGTTCGACCAGCATGGAATCGCCTTCGATAGCCATGATTTGCCTCTCTTAGGTAATGCCTGTGCTTTTACTTCTGAAGACGACGGCGTTGCCGGGTTCCAGCGCTTACCGTTTTCTCCCATGATCCAGCCGTGTCCGTAAGACATAGATGGGCTTTGACGTTTTAGCCTTGCAGCCAGTGAGATCATGACTACACCTCAACTCATGCCAAATGATGCACCGATGCCGCTGATAGCATCGACGGTTGAGGACAGTGCCGGGTTAGCCTGAATACGCGCCTGTACTGCCATTGCGGCCAGCGTTAAGCAGCGAATACCGCTATTAACATTTTGCAGTAGGCCGCGTTTACAGTTGGCCGTCATAGGTTCTGTAGAGCTTGCCCCAGCTGCTAACTGGCCCACTTCTGCGGTAGCTTTCATGACATACAGGGGGAATTTTTCATCTGCTACTTCGTTTACCGGCACACAAGGTAGGCACTGGATTTGCGCCAGCAAGCCATCAACTAATGTTGCATCCTCTGTGACATCGGTAAGAGCTAAAACCTCTAAGACGGTAAGCTGATGCGGCTGGTCTGGATTCAGCTTGTTACGCAGAGTTTGCGCACGTATCCCGGACTGCTTCGCAACATCTTCCATGTTGTGAGCTAACGCGAATTTGCGACAGGCATCGTCGTAGTGGGTATGGGTAGATACCTTGAAATCAAACATGCTCAGATCCTTCTTAACTTGCAAAATCAAGTTATGGTTTGATGTAGCGGCATTTGATTGCCTGCTGGCGATTCTTTTCACGCCATGCAGCAACATTGATAAGCGGATTGCCATGTTTCGTCATGGTGGTCTTTACCACTTCGCCGGTCTTACGATTAGTGCGGTTCTGTGTATATGTGAAAGATGGGGTAGGGGCGAGCAGCACTACGCCGTTAGCAATCCATTTTTCCAGCACTGACAAGCTGATACGGTTGGCTGCAGCAAAGTCCTGCTTAGACATTGTTGGGGATGTAGCCAGCGTTACGGCTTTGTTTACAGCGTCGTTCACTGCTTCGCTAATGGCTGGCATCAAAATCGCTGCGACATTGGCAATAAAATCTTGAGATTGCACTAAGTCAAATGCGTTCTCACTGTTTGCATTTTTAGTATGCATAAAGCAGTATCTCCCATTGCTCGTTTTGTTCTACGGTGTTTCATGTGGTGTGAAGGCACTTTAGATCGTAAAAGCGATTTGGTAAATGATTATTTATCACAATCAGGTGTTTTTTATGATTGAAAAGAAAGGTAGTAGTGCTCAAGTGCTTGAAAGACTGATGTCTTCTTATGGGGTAGCAACTCAGAAAGACTTGGCCGCAGCTTTAGACATTCCAGCAAATAACATCAGTGGTTGGACTCAGAGGGACCGTGTGCCAGGTAATGCGATCATTAAGTGTGCATTAGACACAGGTTCTGATTTGCAATGGCTTGTAACTGGTGATGTTGCAAATGCAAATTACACTAGGTTGCCTAGAGTTCCTCAAGGAGAAGCTCTCTATAAGGAGATAAGTTCGAACGGTGGTAAACCTGTTCTGCGGAGAATTATGGATGCCTACGGCTTTACTTTTCAAAAGCAACTTTGCGAGCTTTTAGGTATTTCGTCTGCAACAGTAAGTACATGGGTGCGAAGGAATTATTTTCCCGGCGATATTGTTGTAACATGTGCGATTGATACTGGTGTTTCATTGGAGTGGCTAGCCACTGGGCGAAACGAGCATAAAAAAAATCTTGGTCATGAACGTGAAGCCTATGCATTACCTCGTAAAGATTTAGTTGCAGGGGTACTGAAAGACACAGGAACTTGGTCGATTGATTTGAGCTTTATCTCTCAAAAAATAAACTCACCTACAATGGTTGTTAGCAAATCATCTTCATGGATAGTTGATATGGGGGTGGTGAGTATTAGTAACGGCCGCTGGTTGCTCGGCATTGATAATAAGTTTGATATCTATGATGTAACTGTTATGCCAGGAAAGAAAATTAACGTTATTAACAATGGTAATGGATTTATCTGTGATATAGATGAAGTTCAGGTAACTGCCAAGGTTATTTTAACAATTGAATACGACTGATAAAAATAAAACTTTCCCTTCTAACTTTGGAGCTTATATGCAGCGCATTAAAATTGATGGACTTTTTGGACGTTTCGATTACGACATTAAAATTGAAAATAATGACATAGTTATTATTACTGGCCCTAATGGTTACGGCAAAACTACAATTTTAAAAATATTATATGCTTTATATGAAAACGATCACCGTTTTTTTACCGAATTAAATTTCTCTAAAATAGAAGTTGTATTTTCATCTACAAAAAAAGTTACTATTGTTAAAGAAAAGAAAGATGTGGTCGTTAATCATTCTGATATTGATAGTGTGAATGTTGTCCATTTCAAACCCTCAGAAACTGAAGCGGATAGTGAGGGTGAAGAGTTAGAGTTTTTTAAAGATGGAAGAAAGTTTCATCTGAAGCTAGGCGTAAATAAAAAAGATAAAACTAATGCTTTTTCCATCTCTAGTCTTTTCCATGAAAGTTTTTTTGGAGGAAAAAGGTGCTCTTTTGTAAAGGCGCAACGTTTATATGATGAAAAATCAAAAGATATAAAAATAAACGAATACTCTGCTGATCTTGCCACACAAATGAAAAATATTTCACTTGAAGCGGCAAAAATAAGTCAAAAGCTTGACTCTTCATTTCCTAGTAGATTGTTTAGCAGCTTGACAGACGATACTAGCCAAACGTCATCGGATACAATTGTTGATAGACTTTTAGGTCTAGAGCTTATTAAGAAGAATCTTGTCAAATACAATCTTATTGAAACTGATGATATGTTTAGCCCGTTAGAATACATGAATAATAAAATATCATTAAATTCTAAGGATGTTCTTGAATTGTATATCAGTGATGCTCTAGAAAAGCTTTCTCCTTACGACCATCTTTACGAGAAAATTAATTTATTTGATAAGCTTATAACGGAAAAGTCTTTCGCTTTCAAAAAGCTTAAAATAGGAAAGAACAAAGGGTTTTATTTTGTTGACGATAAAAATAATGATATACCACTGTCTCAACTTTCATCGGGCGAGCAAAATCAAGTAATTTTATACTATAGTATGATTTTCTCTATGTCGGATTCAAATATTGTGCTTATTGATGAGCCTGAAATTTCTTTGCATGTTGCTTGGCAAAAAGAATTTGTAGAATCTATTGAGGCAATACAAAAGCTAAATGGCATTGAAAACATACTAATAGCAACTCACTCACCTCAGATTGTTAATAACAGGTGGGAAGATGGTTATTTTGATCTGTTTAGTTTGAATGAAACAAGGATGTAAAAAAATGACATCCTTGAGAGACTCGCTGGAGGTTACGGATTGGATTGGGATGATAATTTTACATTTCAATCAGCCTTGCTATGCACAAAAAAAACTAATTGTAGTTGAAGGGCATACAGATATTGGATTCTTTAGAAACAAGTGCCCTTCTGACAACATTCATTATGACTCTCCCTGTAATGGAAAACTGGGAGTGCTTAATAGCGTCGTTGGTCTAAAAAGTGTAGGCTTTCGAAATGCTATTGGTATTTGTGATGCAGATTTCGATCATTTGTTAGGAAATAAGTATGATGACATTTTGCTCACAGATTACCATGATATTGAGCTTATGATGATTACTGATGACTTCATCTCTGAATTCTTTCATGAGTACACTGATCACCGTAAGTACATACCTGAGTCTGCACGCGAAATTATTGATAGAATTAAACATTCCATCTTTGATGTTTGTTATAAGATAGGAGTGCTGAAATTTATTAGTTTTGAAAATAATATTGGTTTAAATTTCGAAGGTATGACCTATTCTGAGTTTATTAAAGTACAAGGGTTTGACGTTACTTTTGATCTGGATATATTTATAAATCATATTCTCGGTAGGACTAGGAAGAAGATATTGAGTTTTGATGAAGCTAAACAGTTGTATGAAGATTATTTAAAGATAGACAGAGATAAGCTACATATATGTAATGGTCATGATTTTACATATATTCTAGGTATGATTTATAAAGAAGGCCACACTGTCGACAAGAACATAAGTCAAGATAAGATAGAGAGAGTTTTAAGAATGTCATACCATGACAAAATTTTTAACCAAACTTTGTTAGCCAGAGCAATCATGGAAACTGTAGCTCAATAAATTACAATTAAATCGGTGTGGAGTATGTTTACTCCTCGCCGATTCACTTGAGAATGAGCCAAGCCATCTTACCGCCATGGCTCTATGTAACTCAATGATATTTAATGGTTATATTAGTATTCGGTCTTTTTTTGTGTGTAAAGTTCAGAAACTACTCCAGAACGCCTGAAGAAGATGAATTACTGGAGAGGGTAAGAGATTATCGCGATCCACTCT
>Ga0308163_10004090_pt1 | contig 11838 bp, 13 predicted proteins | sample PhyTR1_FD_201037 | JGI IMG/M metagenome (GOLD analysis project Ga0308163, IMG submission 201037) | Phyllosphere microbial communities from UC Gill Tract Community Farm, Albany, California, United States - DLSLT.R1 | ecosystem: Host-associated > Plants > Phyllosphere > Unclassified | place: USA... | reverse complement strand
TGACCGCAGCCAGGGTCAGCGCCGCGGAGCTGCTTTTCTTGTTTTCCGACGTCAAAGTGTCACCGTTGTTTGTTCTGGTGCGTTGCACAATAGAATAATCGACAAGGAAAGACAAGCACGCCTTCCCACCACGATTGGTATTTTCTCAAAGTTTCTTACTCTAGATCCAAACAGCAAGTCTGCACGATCGCTTTCAGTTCCAGCGCGCGTTAGGGAGCGGCGCGGGCGACCTCCGATGCAAAAATAACAGCGCGCCAGCAGGCGATGCCGAGTTCCGGGATAATGTCTCCCCCCGACAACCCGTCCCCCATTCCATGCGTACCGGCATCCTGTCCGCCGCCCTGGCCTTTTTGTGCTGGGGTCTGTTCCCTTTGTATTTCCACGCGATCGGCGCGATTCCGCCGCTGCAGATCCTGGCGCACCGCATGCTGTGGTCGCTGCTGTTCCTGCTCATCGTACTCCTGGTGCGGCGCCAGTGGGCCTGGCTGCACCTGGTGCGCCAGCCGCGCGTGTTCTTCAGCTTCGTCGCCTCGGCCCTGCTGCTGAGCGTGAACTGGCTGATCTATATCTGGGCGGTGAACAACGGCCACGTGATCGAAGGCAGCCTCGGCTACTTCATCAACCCGCTGTTCAACATCATGCTCGGCTTTTTGCTGCTGAAGGAACGGCTGCGTCCGGCGCAATGGATGGCGATCGCGGTGGCGGCGCTGGGCGTGGGCTGGCTGACCTGGCAGTCCGGCAGCGTGCCCTGGATCGCGCTGGCGCTGGCGGCCTCGTTCGGCGGCTATGGCCTGCTGCGCAAGACCGCGGCGCTGGGCGCGCTGGAAGGGCTGTCGTTCGAGACCATGGTGCTGTTCCCCCTGGCCGCCGGCTACGTCATCTGGCTGACGGCGAACGGCCAGAACGCGTTCATCACGACCGACTCGAACGCCACCCGCCTGCTGCTGATCGCCGCCGGTCCGATCACCGCGATCCCCTTGCTGCTGTTCGCCTCGGGCGCGCGGCGCATCCCGCTGTCGGTGCTGGGCCTGCTGCAATACCTGTCGCCGACGCTGCAGTTCCTGCTCGGCGTCTGGCTGTTCCACGAAGCCTTCAACGCCGAACGCCTGGTCGGCTTCGCGCTGATCTGGATCGCCCTGGCCCTGTTCGCCCTCGAAGGCCTGCTGCGCCGCCCGTCAAGCGCCACCCCAAAGCAAGCCTGAGCTGCATCAAACCGGGGTCAGAGCCTAATTTTTGGCAATTTCCTTAAATCGGGGTCTGACCCCGGCTCTGAAATCGGTGAAATCGGGGTCAGACCCCGCTTAGCGGAAATAAGTGCTCTGACCCCGAATTTTCAGTATCCTGTCGTCCTCTCAATCGCAATACACACAACACCTAATTAAATGGCCAATTACGTCTACACCATGAACCGCGTGGGCAAGATCGTCCCACCGAAACGCCAGATCCTGAAGGATATTTCGCTGTCCTTCTTCCCGGGCGCGAAGATCGGCGTGCTGGGCCTGAACGGCTCGGGCAAATCGACGCTGCTGAAGATCATGGCCGGCATCGACACCGACATCCAGGGCGAAGCGCGTCCAATGCCGGGACTGAACATCGGCTACCTGCCGCAGGAACCGCAGCTGGATCCGGAAAAGACCGTGCGCCAGGAAGTGGAAAGCGGCCTCGGCGAAGCCTTCGAGGCGCAAGCCAAGCTGGAAGCCGTGTACGCCGCCTACGCGGAAGAGGACGCCGACTTCGACGCCCTCGCCAAGGAGCAGGAGCGCCTGGAATCGATCATCTCCGCGGCCGACGGCGGCAACCTGAACCTGCAACTGGAAATGGCCGCCGACGCGCTGCGCCTGCCGCCGTGGGATGCCAAGATCGGCGTGCTGTCCGGTGGTGAAAAGCGCCGCGTGGCGCTGTGCAAGCTGCTGCTGTCGAAGCCCGACATGCTGCTGCTCGACGAACCGACCAACCACCTGGACGCGGAATCGGTCGAGTGGCTGGAACAGTTCCTGGTGCGCTTCCCGGGCACCGTGGTCGGCATCACCCACGACCGCTACTTCCTCGACAACGCCGCCGAATGGATCCTGGAACTGGACCGCGGCCACGGCATCCCCTGGAAGGGCAACTACTCGACCTGGCTGGAGCAGAAGGAAGCCCGCCTGAAGCAGGAAGAGTCGACCGAATCGGCGCGCCAGAAGGCGCTGGCCAAGGAACTCGAATGGGCACGCCAGAATCCGAAGGCACGCCAGGCCAAGTCGAAGGCGCGCATGGCCCGCTTCAACGAACTGTCCGAGTACGAATACCAGAAGCGCAACGAGACCCAGGAAATCTTCATCCCGGTCGCGGAACGCCTGGGCAACGAAGTCATCGAATTCAAGAACGTCTCGAAAGCCTTCGGCGACCGCCTGCTGATCGACAACCTGTCCTTCACCGTGCCTCCGGGCGCGATCGTCGGCATCATCGGCCCCAACGGCGCCGGTAAGTCGACGCTGTTCAAGATGATCGCCGGCATCGAGCAGCCGGACAGCGGCGAAGTCGCCATCGGCCAGACCGCCCGCGTCTCGCTGGTCGACCAGTCGCGCGATACCCTGGGCGACGCCAAGACCGTGTTCGAGGACGTCAGCGGCGGCGCGGATTTGCTGTCCGTCGGCCGCTTCGAGATGCCGTCGCGCGCCTACCTGGGCCGCTTCAACTTCAAGGGCTCGGACCAGCAGAAACTGGTCGGCAACCTGTCGGGCGGCGAACGCGGCCGTCTGCACCTGGCCAAGACCCTGCTCAAGGGCGGCAACGTGCTGCTGCTGGATGAACCGTCGAACGACCTGGACGTCGAGACCCTGCGCGCGCTGGAAGACGCCCTGCTGGAATTCGCCGGCAGCGTGATGGTCATCTCGCACGATCGCTGGTTCCTCGACCGCATCGCGACCCACATCCTGGCCTTCGAAGGCGATTCCCAGGTGTCATTCTTCAACGGTAACTACCAGGAATACGAAGCCGACAAGAAGAAGCGCCTGGGCGAAGAAGGCGCGAAGCCGAAGCGTATCCGCTACAAGCCGCTCGGCACCTGATCGGCCGCTTATCGAGCAACACCCAAGAAGCTCCCTGCGGGGAGCTTTTTTTATGCCGGTTTGCTACATCCATCACATTGATTTATAAGCGGAAATGGATCGTCGTTGTTTTGTCCCCATGTGTAGAATCGGTTTCGGTTGAGCTTGTTCAAGCCGCAGCGCGTTTGCGCCAGATCGATAAAGGATGGCGCCAGCGCTTGGCAAACTACGTACATGACACATTACTGCGACAACCGCGTTCCCGGCGCAACCTTCTTTTTTACGGTACGCCTGCTGGACAGGGGTAGTACCCTGTTGACGGATCATTTCTCGGCCTTTGGCGAAGCCATGCGCCAGGCCCGGATCCGCAAACCCTTCCATGTCGATGCCTGGGTCGTGCTGCCGGATCACGCGCATGCGATCTGGACCCTGCCGCCGGGCGACCACGATTGCGCCATGCGCTGGCGCGCGGTCAAGATCGCTTTTTCGAAGGCGCTCCATAAAGCCTGCCTGCCGGGCGGACCGAAGGCGCTGGTGAACGGCACCGGCGACGGCACCATCTGGGAGCGCCACTACCGCGACTACCGCGTCGGCGACGATGAGGAATACGCGGCCCTGATCGATTACCTGCACACCAATCCAATGCGGCACGGCTATTGCCAGACGCCGGCCGAATGGCCATGGTCTTCGCTTCACCGCTTCCTTGCGGCGGGCTTCGAACCGCCGGCGATGCCCATGCCGGCGCCGCCGTGGATACGGGCGGGGGCCCAGGCAATGCAAATGCATCGTGGCGTGATGCGTTGAGGTATCCGCAGGGTGGACGCCCGTGCCCACCCTGACTCCCCTGAAACGCAAAAAAGGAGCCCGAAGGCTCCTTCCCTAGGAACTTCTGAACGCTGCCAGCTTAGAAGCTGTAACGGGCGCCCAGGGTGAAGGCGTCGGCCTTGGCGCCGAATTCCTTGTCCTTGCCATAGCGCTCGTATTCGGCGGTCAGAGCCATCTGCGGGCTGACGGCGTACTGCACGCCCAGGGCGCCGTAGGCACCGGTGTCGTGGTCGCTCAGGCTGACGTTGGCGGCGCGCAGCTTGCGCTCGTTATAGCTCACGCCCAGCTTGGCGAAGGCCGAGAACTGGTCGTTGATCGGCACATTGGCCTTGGCAGCCAGGTAGGAGCCGAAGCCCTTGCTGGTGCCGGTGCCGCCGTTGTAGCTGAAGTCCGAAGCGCGCAGGTCGGTGTAGCCGGCTTCGACGCCCCAGGTCTGGTTGAATTCCGCACCGCCGAAGATCTTGCCTGCGGCCTTGGCATCGCCTTCGTCGGTCACGCCGTTCAGCGAGTACTCGTGGTCGGCGATGGTGACGCCGGCACCCAGGTAGTAACGCGGCTGGCTGATGGTTTGTGCTTGAGCGGCAGTAATGGCAGCGGTGCTGGCGAGCAGTGCAACGATGAGCTTTTTCATGTCAGATCCTCTTTTCATTGTTTGACTGGATCGCAATTCCGTAGTGAATCGCGATGTGGCCAAGATAGCACCGCAACCAGGTCACGTCCGTCGACAATTCGTAAGAACTGTAATCAGTTGTAACTTACTGACCAGTTATTCATTAATAAAATGGCGGATATTGACAGGAGATCGCTGCAACTTAGCCTATATATCTGAAAGTTAGGTTGACTCGTGGATTTATTGCTTTCTTGGTCTTATTTATTCCATGCAACCAGTGTTTCTGCAATGAACCTGCCATCAAGAGCAGGCTGCCATCATCCAGGGCGAGTTTCAGCGTGTGTTTACTGCTGCGGTGGCGCAGGATGAAGTTGCGGCTGGCGCCGAAACTGAGCGAGGCGATCACGGGTTGCGGACCGAGTTCCGGCTCGTCGTCGCTATGCATGCCCATGCTGTCCTCACCGTTGCGGTAATAGTTCAGCAGCACGCTATTGAAGCGGTGGCCGGTAGCCTGCTCGACCGCGGCGCGCAATGCGCTCAGTAGCGGCGTCATCGGCAAGGGTGCCAGCGTCAGGCCGGAATAGCTATAGCTGGCTTCGCCATACCAGGCCGTCAGGCGCGGCTGCAGGTAGCGCTTGCCGAACACCACGATCGTATCGGCGCGCCAGGGCGTTTCGTCAATCAAACGCGCCAGCGCCTCGGCATTGCTGAACGGCAGCGGCAGCTGGGACAGCATGGCCAGTTCGCCATCCTCGATCGGAATCGGCAGCAGACGGGCATCCGAAGAAAATAAATCCATACGACAAATGTTCTATGATGGTATTCCTACTATCCGGACATTGTCCCATGAATAAACGCCAGTTCCTCGGCGCCACGGCGATCGCCGGCGCCTTCCCGTTGGCCGGTCATGCTGCCGAAGCCGCCAGCCGCGGCCCTGCCCTGTTGACGATTACCGGCGCCATCGGCCACGGCAACCGCGGGCCGCTCGATCCGGTGCTGGACCAGATGATGTACAAGCAGCAGCTGAAATTCGACAAAGCCTATGCCTTCGATTACGCCGCGCTGCTGGAACTGGCGCCGCAGACCATCCGGCCGACGCTGGAATATGACGCCAGGCCGCATACCCTGCGCGGCCCGCTGCTGGTGGACGTGCTGGCCAGGGCCGGCGCCAGGCTGGACGACAAGACCGTGCTGGTCTTGCGCGCGGTGGACGGCTACAACGTCGAACTGCCGCTGGTGCAGGCGAAAAGCCGGCGTGTCATCGTCGCGACCCATATCGACGGCAAGCCGATGGCGCTGGGAGGCTTGGGGCCGCTATGGGCGGTGTTCGACGCCGACCGCGTGCCGGAAATGGCAAAGCTGCCGCTGCCGCAGCGCTTTGCCGCCTGCCCCTGGGCCTTGTATCACATCGACGTGCGCAGTTAGAGGCGATAGCGCCTTCAGGCGTAGGCTTCGGCCAGGCTCATGACCCGCGGCGTGACCTTGATGCCAAAGTTCCCGAACAACACGTCGATCGCCGCCAGGTTGAGCGAGCACTCCTCGCTCTTCCAGCCGTTGAACAGGTCGCTGCCATCCTTCTGGAAATGCAGGTCGAGCACTTTGCCTTTGTCCTGATGGACATAGCTCTGCTGGTAGCTGTTCCTGAAGCCCAGCTCTTCCAAGGCGGTCAGCACGGCTTGCGGCGGGTAGTCCGGATCGGTGGCCATGAACACACCGAAGGTCTTGCCTGGCGGCTTGGCCGCGACGTCGACTTCGTAGATGCCGGGCGCCTTGGTGGCGCTGGTACTCTTCAGAAACAGCATGCGCTCTCCTTCCAGACCGGAACGGCTAAGGGGAGCCGCTCCATGCATCAGTAGATTAGATAGCAAGCTTATTGCACCGAGGGAACTTTGTCGACGGCTGTGCGCGAATTTTTTCCTCTACTACAACGGCAGCAAAGCCCTTAGCGCGCCAGGAACAGACCGATGACGCTGCCCGCCACCAGCGCCCCGCAAGCCAGCATGCCGATCACGAAGCCGGCTTCGCGTTTGGCCGGATCGCGGTAATAGCCGAGCCCATACAGGATGCGACCGAGGCACCACAGCAGGCCGCCCGCCGCCGCCCAGGCATCGCCCAGGAAGTGTGCGCACAGCCAGAGCGGCGCCAGCACCAGCGGCAATTGTTCCAGCGTGTTCGCCTGCACCCGCTGGGCGCTCTGGAAGGGCAGCGGCCCGTCCATCGCCGGCGCCGGCACCTTGTATTTCATGCGCGCCCATCCGGCCATCACGCCGGTCCAGAAATAGACGCCGAGGATGGCCAGGGTCGCCCAGGCACTCAGTTGCATTTGTTTGTCTCCATAAACAATTGTCGATACGCGGCGCGGCTCATGCTGCGCCTTCGCGCTTGCGCCGCGCCAGATCCCAGGTCGCCGCCGCCAGCGCCTCATACAGGGCGCCGCTCGGGCCGTCCCAGGCCGCGACGGCGGCTTGCTGGCGCGCGACGGTGGCGGCGTCGCCGCGCGCGATCGGTCCGGACAGCGCGGTCTCCGGCCCCAGCCGGAACACATTGGCCAGCGACTCGCTGGCCAGCGGCCGCGCCAGCTCGCGCGCCACGTCGGGCGGCACGCCGGCGGCCTGGTAGGCGCGCAGGGCGGCGTCCAGCACCGTCACCAGGTAGTTCGAGGCGAACACCGAGGCGGCGTGGTAGACCGTCTTGGCGGCCGCCGCGATGCGCACCGGTCGCGCGCCGATCGCCTCGAACGCCGGCAACAGCAGCGCCAGCGCTTCCTCGTCGCCCTCGACGCCGCAAAAGGTGCCGTCGAAGCCGGCCGCCACCGTGTCCGGATCGGCGAAGCTGCGCACCGGATGCACGCTGGCGACGAATGCGCCGGCCTGGCGCAGCGCGGCCAGTTCATCGGACGCCTTGGCGCCGCTGCAGTGGAAGACTACCGCACCCTGCAAAGGCAGCGCCGCGGCCAGCATGGCGGCGGCCGCGCCGATGCGGTCGTCCGGCACCGCCAGCATCCACACCTGTGCGGCGCGCAGGCCGGCGGCACCGTTTGCAGCCTGCCCCGCGCCGATGAAGGCGACCGCCGCGCGCGCGCTGTCGCTGCCGCGCGTGAGCACGTCCTGCACGGAGAATATGCCGCGCGCCGCGAACAGGCGTCCGAGCACGCGGCCGACGTGGCCGGCGCCGACGATGTTGAGGGTGGCCGCCATCAGAAACGCGAGCCGGGCTGGCGCAGGAATGCCTCTTCCTCGGGCGTCGAAGCGCGTCCGAGGATGGCGTTACGGTGCGGGAAGCGCCCGAAGCGCGCGATCACGTCGCGGTGGCGCCGCGCATAATCGAGCGTCTCGTCGAAACCCGGATGCCCGGTCGCCAGCGCCGCGAACAGCGCCACCGCGCGCTCCTGCATGGCCGCGTCCTCGGCGTGCTCGAAGGGCATGTAGACGAAGGAGCGCTGCAGCGGCGGCAAGGCCTGGTCGGCGCCGGTGTCGACCAGCTGGCGCGCCGCGGCCAGCGCCAGCGCATCGCCGGCGAAGGAGCGCGGCGTGTTGCGGAACGCGTTGCGGGTAAACTGGTCGAGCACCAGGATGCGCGCCAGCACGCCGCGCGCTCCTTCCTGGTCCCATTCGCGCAGGCCGCCGGCCAGCGCCTGTTCGAGCGCGGCGCCGAAGCGTTCGCGGATGGCGGCGTCGAAGGCGTCCTTCTTGACGAACCATTCGCGGCGCGGCCGGCCCTCGAGGGCGCCGCCGGGCGCGCCGAACCAGAAGTCGAGCACTTCCTGGAGTGTCATGGGTGTCCTTGGTCGGGTGTTTCAGTTGCGCGCATGCGAGAGCTCGAAGCCGTCCACGCCGTCGATATCGGACAGCTCGGTCGCCAGCGCCGACAGCGGCGCGCCGCCGGCGCCGGCCAGCGCGACGAATTGCCAGACCTGGCTCTTGGCGCTGCTGCCGATGGTCAGCGAGGCGGCGGCGATCTCGTAGCCGCGCTCCCTGGCGGCCTTGCGCAGTTGGTCCTCGTTGGGGCGCACGCCCACCTTGAAACGCAGCGTCACCGCCACCGCATGGTGCGAGGGCAGCTTGCTGACCGCGCGGTTCAGGTAAATCATGGTCATGGTGGCGAAGAAGGCCAGGCCCATCGCCGCCATGTAGAAGCCGACGCCGACCATGATGCCGATGACGGACGAGGCCCAGATCGAGGCCGCCGTGGTCAGGCCGCTGATGGTGAAGCCCGAGCGCGTGATCACGCCGGCGCCAAGGAAACCGACGCCGGTCACCACGCCCTGGATCACGCGGGTCGGATCGATCAGCGCCACCGCCGTGCCGTGCCCGCCGTACCAGTAGCCCGGATAGCCCGAGATGATGGTCAGCGCGCACGAGGCCATGCACACCAGGCCGTAGGTGCGCATGCCGGCCGCACGGCCGTGGTAGGAACGCTCGTAGCCGACCATCAGGCCGAGCAGCAGCGCGCCCACCAGGTTCAGCAGGATCAGGGCATTGGCGGACAGCTCGGCCTGCGACCAGTAGGCGCCGACCAGCTCGGGAAAGCGCAATACTCCGTCATGCAGGACGGCGGGGTTGCGCAGCGAGGCCAGGCTCAAGGTTTTTTCCTGACCAGCTGCTTCTCGAAGGCGATGTCATTCTTGGTCATGCGCTTTTCCGGCTGCGGCCCGAGGCCGTTGACGAAGGCGACGAAATCGTCCAGCTCGAGCGGCGCGCACAAGGGCGGCGCACCGGGCTTCTCGGACAGGAAGAAATGGCCGGCGCCGGTGCGCGCCATCGAATACGTGGTGACGCCGGTACGGCGCTTGAGCCGCTCGACGGCGGCGCTGGCCCGGGTGGAACGTGCGCTCGCCATTCAGATCTCCTTGGTACGCAGTTCGAGCCAGTCGCGCGCGGCGCCCTCGACCAGCGGCAGCAGGCGCGCGCGCACCTGGCGGTGGTAGTCGTTGAGCCAGGCGACTTCGTCGCCGTGCATCAGCGACAGGTCGATGCAGCGGGTGTCGATCGGGCACAGGGTCAGGGTTTCGAAACCGAGGAATTCGCCGAATTCTCCGTTTTCCACGGTGCGCGCCAGCACCAGGTTCTCGATGCGGATGCCCCAGCGCCCAGGGCGGTAGATGCCCGGTTCGTTCGAGGTGATCATGCCCGGCTCGATCGCCGTGTGCGGCTCCGGCATGGCGGTCGGCGAGATGACCTGCGGACCTTCGTGCACGTTCAGGAAGTAGCCGACGCCGTGACCGGTGCCGTGGCCGTAGTCGATGCCTGCGGCCCACATCGGCGCGCGCGCCAGCGCGTCGAGCATCGGCCCGCGGGTGCCACGCGGGAAGCGCGCCATCGACAGTTTGATCATGCCTTTCAGGACCAGGGTGAAGTCGCGCTTGTGCGCGGCGGTGGGCGTGCCCACCGGGACCACGCGCGTGATGTCGGTGGTGCCGCCCAGGTACTGGCCGCCGGAGTCGATCAGCAGCAGGCCCTCTCCTTCGATGCGGGCGTGGGCTTCCGGCGTGGCGCGGTAGTGCATGATGGCGCCGTTGGCATTGAAGCCGGCGATGGTGCCGAAGCTGGGCGAGACGAAACCGGGACGGCGCGCACGCGCGGCGGTGATCTCGGTGTCGATGTCGACTTCGCTCAGCGGCGCGCGCTGCGCATCGGCCAGCAGCGGTTCGAGCCAGGAGAAGAACTCGCACAGGGCGGCGCCGTCCTGCTCCATGGTGGCGCGCACGTGATCGAGTTCGCCATCGAGCTTGCGCGACTTGGCGAAGGTGGTCGGATTGATCGCTTCCATTACGCGCACCGATGGCGGCACCGCGGCGCGCATGCCGGCGGTGACGCGGCGCGGATCGAGCAGCAGCGCGCTGTTTTCCGGCAGCGCGGCCAGCGCCGCGGCGGCCTGGTCGTAGGCGGCGACGTGCACGCCGTCCTGTTCCAGGCGCGCGCGCAGGGCCGCGTCGATCTTGCCGTCGGCGACGAACAGGGTGGCGCTGCCCGGTTCCACCAGTGCATGCGCGACGAACACCGGATTGAAGCTGACGTCGGCGCCGCGCAGGTTGAACAGGTAGGCGATGTCGTCCAGCGTCGAGATGAAGTGGCGTTCGGCGCCGAACCTGGCCATCGCGTTGCGGGTGGCGTGCAGCTTGTCGGCGCGGCTCGCGACCGCATACGGCGCCGCATGCTCGTAGACGGCGTCGAGCGGCAGGCCCGGACGGTCCGGCCAGATCTCGTCGAGCAGGTCGAGGTCGGTGCGCAGCTTGATGCCGCGCGCAGCCAGCGCATCGCCCAGCAGGCGCGCCACGGCCAGGCCCAGCACGCGCGCATCGACGGCGACGGTCTGCCCCGGCGCCAGGGTCTCGGCCAGCCACTCGATGTGCAGCAGGCTGGCGGCGGCCGGGATCTTCATCAGCGCGATACCGGTGCCGGCCAGCTCCTGTTCGGCCTGGGTATAGTAGCGGCCATCGGTCCAGATGCCGGCCGCGTCCTGCGTGGCGACGAAGGTGCCGACCGAGCCGGTGAAGCCCGACAGCCACTCGCGCCCTTTCCAGCGCCCGGGCAGGTATTCGGACAGGTGCGGATCGGCGGACGGCACGATGAAGGCATCGACCTGGTGGCGCGCCATCGCGGCGCGCAATTGGGCAAGGCGCCCGGCGCGCACGCCGGTGGTGTCAAGTGCTGGCATGGTGTGGTGCTTGGTCGTTTCTCAAGCCCTGTATCATACGCCGCTCTGTCCGGCCATGGCGCAAAGCCCTCGGCTTCGCACCAATGGTGGGCACGTCTCCCTGCATTTCGGCGGATAATCGCCCCACACTGTTTTCGATCTCATAAACCATGCAAGATTTTCACTACAATTGCGCGCGTGAATTGATGGCCCACGCCGAAGAAATCGTCAGCCCCGGCCAGGTGCAGGACGCGGTGCGCCATGTTGCCGACGTGCTCAACGCGCGTTTCGACAAGGACGAGACCGGCGCCTTCCCGCTGGTACTGGGCGTGATGGGCGGCGCGGTGGTGTTCACCGGCAGCCTGCTGCCCCAGCTGCGCTTCCCGCTCGAATTCGACTACATCCACGTCACCCGCTATGGCGACCTCGACAAGGGTGGCGAAGTGGTGTGGAAGGTGATCCCGCGCCAGGACGTGACCGGCCGCATCATCATCGTGCTCGACGACATCCTCGACGAGGGCGAAACCCTGGCCCATGTAAAACAGCGCCTGCTCGACATGGGCGCCGCCGAGGTGGTGCTGGCGGTGTTCGCCGACAAGGACCTGGGCAAGGTAAAACCGGTGACGGCGGATATCGTCGGGCTGACGATCCCGAACCAGTTCGTGGTGGGCTTCGGCATGGATGCGCATGGCTACTGGCGCAATTTGCCGGGCTTGTGGGTGATCCGGGACGAGGACA
>Ga0308163_10004089_pt1 | contig 11841 bp, 11 predicted proteins | sample PhyTR1_FD_201037 | JGI IMG/M metagenome (GOLD analysis project Ga0308163, IMG submission 201037) | Phyllosphere microbial communities from UC Gill Tract Community Farm, Albany, California, United States - DLSLT.R1 | ecosystem: Host-associated > Plants > Phyllosphere > Unclassified | place: USA... | reverse complement strand
CTATTCCCATCGCCGCGAACCCAGCCGCGAGCGTCCTGCGCACGCGCCCGGCCTCGGCACGCGCCAGCATCGCCTCCGCCACCGTCTTGGCCGCCCCCGCCTCCAGCACCGCGGGCACCTCGACCGATACGTCGCGCAGGCCCGCCCCCGGCCGCCGCGCGCGCTGCACGCCCGCCTGGTAATCGCGCGCCGCGTCATAATAGCCGACGCTCACCGTGCGCGGCACCGTCTCGATCGCCGCCACCGCACGCGCCCGCCGGCCACCCGTCTTCCCCGACGCAGCAAACCCCTCATCGGCCACCACGACGGTGGCCTCAGCCGCATCGCGCATCACCAGCCCCGCACCCGATGGCGCAAACCACGCCCCGCCGGCCTCCCCCAGCATCGTCAGCACCGCGCCGACGCTCCCGCCGGCCGCAGCAAAGCCGCCCACCGCCAGCGCCGTCGTCCCCGACACCTCCGCCGCCAGCACGCGGGCGATAGTCGACACCAGCAATATGCCGTCGTCGGCAATCACCTCGAACGTCAGCGACGGGATCCGGTTGCCGAAATCCGCCAGCTGCAACAGCTCGAACACCGCATAGGCCGATCCCCGATAGGCGGGCGTCGCCGCGCCTTCCGCCGACGCGATCAGCGGATCGACCGCCTGGTCCTCGCCGCCCAGATGCAGCCGGAACCCCGTCGAAGTCTTGAAGTCGCCCGCCGCCCCGCGCAGCAGCTTGCCCTCCGCCCAGATCCGCCCCACGCCCAGCACCGCGCGCGCCGACAGCAGCACCGCGAACGACGCCGCATAGGAATAGGTCGAGACGCTCGGCTGCCCCTTGCCCGACCGGGACGTCGCGCGGCTCTCGATCAGGTCGGTCGCCCAGATCACCGTCCCCGCCACGCGCATCGTCCCGAACAGCTTGGGGATCTGGCTGCCATAGGAGGATGTCTGCACCGCCAGCTCGACCAGCCTCGGCCCCTCGCGCCGCGCCGGCGCGAACACCGTGTGATCCACCGCCTGCCCGATCAGCGCGCCGATCGCGCCGCCGATCGGCCCGCCCACCGCGCTTCCCACCGCGGTCAGTACCAAGGTCGCCATGTCACACCTCCATCCGCCAGACACCGATCAGCGGCCAGGGCGGCAGCCCCGGTCGCTCCACCACGCGCCGCAGCGTCGCATCGGCATGCACGAACCCCGCCGCCGTCCGGATCCCCAGATGCCCCTGGCCCGGCCCCACCGCCATCAGCAGCACGTCGCCGGGCGCCGCGGTTCCGACTCGCACCAGCACCCGGTCGAGCCCCCCCAGTCGCCGCCACGCAGGCAATATCCGGTCGGCACCGCGCCCGCGTAACCGCCCGCCCGCAGCGCCAGCGCCACCAGCCCGACGCAATCGAGCCCGTCCGCCCCCCGCCCATGCAGCCGAAACCGAGTCCCCACCGCACGCAACGCAGCATCCGCCACCACGCTCACGCGCCGGGATACCGCGTGAGCAGGTCGATCCCCGGCAGATGCGGCTCGCCGCGAAAATTCACCGCGTTGCCAAACCGCCCCGCGCACGTCGCCAGGCTCTTGTCACACCCCTCGACCAGCTCGACCAGCACGCCCGCCTCGACTACGAACGCGGGCACCGCGCGCAACGTGACCGTCATCCCGTCCCCTTGCGCGACCGCGCTCTCCAGCCCGCAATTCGCGCCGGCGAACCAGCGCACCAGCCCGCCGCCAAGCCCCGCCGCGCTGGCATCGAGCGTCACCACCGCGCCCGCACACGCGATCACCCGCGCGAACCTGCGCCGCGCCGCCATCGCCACCCGGCACCGCCGATCGCCCAGTTCCGCGCGACATTCCGGCGACGTCGCCTCCACCACCGGCCGCTCAAGCGCCGCGCTCGCCCCGCGCAGCTCGGCAGTGAACCCCGCCTCCCCCAGCTCGACCGCGCCGATGATCCCCTCGCCCAGCGCGACGCGCGCACCGGGGTCGGTCCAGTCCACCGCGAACAGCATCACCCGCGCACCATCCCACCGCCCGCCGAGCAGATCGCGCTCACCGATCGCGGCCGAGGTCAGCGCGCCTGCAACATCCATCGTATCCGCCTCCAGCCCGTCCGACCGCTGGATCGCCGACGGAGTCATCCCCGGCGCCGCCCGGTGCACCAGCCCCGCCACCACCAGGTCGCGATCATGCGCGGTCACCCGCTTGACCTCCGCCGCCGCGATCCGCTTCGCCAGCGCGTCGAGGTGCTTGATCAGCGCCGCATCGGTCTCCTCCGCCGACGCACGCGCTTTCCGCCCGCGTCCGCCCGCCGTCCCCGCGACCCGGTCCGCATTCCGCGCCAGCAACCGCAACGCCAGATCGACCGACGTGATACCCGCCGACCGCACGCCCCCGCCGCCGACCCCGACCCCGACCCCGCCGACACCAGCATCGGGCACCACCGCATCCCCCGCCCCCTCGGCAGCGCGCGCTTCCGAGGCGGCCTTCCGCCGCGCCGCGCCATACCCCTCGGTCTTGGCATGCGCGCCCGTCGCGTCGCGCGCCTGCGCGATCCCTGCCTCGATCGCAGGCGACGGGTCGATCCCCTCGAGCGCGAGCGCCATCAACCCCTGTTCGAGCCGGCCATAGCCCTCCGCCAGCGCCTCCTGCCACTGCGCCGCGAACACCGGATCGCGCCGCCGCAGATAATAGGCGCCGCAATCGGTCATCCCCATCGCCGCAGCCGAGGCGCGCACGTTGCACGTCGCGCTCAGCATCGCGAAGAACCCGGCGCGCCGCGCCTTGGTCCAGCCGTCCTTGCGCACCGCGGCGCACTGCACGATCCGTTTCTCCCCCGCCACCAGCCGCACCATCCCCGCTCTCCCCCCGACAGGACCCGCCAGACCGCAAAAGGGCCGGCGACACCCGAGGCTTCCACCCCGACCGTCCCGGCCCGACTCGCAATTCTTCAGCGTTCCTGTTATGTACCAAACGAGCGTGACGATGTCAAGCATTTTAACCGATCTGGTTCATAGACCGTTACTGCAACCCTACGCCTGCAAGCGATCTCCCCCACCACATGCGCTACACTTGAGAGACACCGCAGGTTTGAGTAGTATTCGACAGTAAGAATCACACCTGTACCGATGGGCTGACACGACATACTCCCAACAGCCTGAACCAACTTGTGACAAAGACAGGGGTTAGCATGCAAAGGATCCCGGCTCTATTTGCCCTGGTGCTGCTGGCGGGCGCCGCGACGGCACAGGAGACTCCGCAGGAGGTCACCCGGCGAACCAACGGCGAGATCCAGTTCGCCAATTACCCGCGCGGCTCGCTCGCGCGCGGCGAACAGGGCACCGTCGGCATCGACGTCACGACCGACCGGCAAGGTCGGCTACGATCCTGCGCGGTATCGAAGAGCAGCGGCTTTCCCGCGCTGGACGAGGCGACGTGCGACCTCCTCATTACCCACCTGAAGATGAAGCCCTGGCTCGCGCCCAATGGCGGCGGCGTGGTGACGCGCCAGCAAGGCCAGATCATCTGGGCGCTGCCGAAGGACTATAAGGGCCCGATCGCCAAGCCCGCCACGACGCTGGCGCTCAATACGAAATCGGCGGATCCGAACCGCAAGATCTGCCGCCCGCAGGCAACCACCGGTTCGCTCATCGCCAGCACGCGCATCTGCCTGACGCGCGCGCAGTGGCAGATGCAATATCTCCATGCCCAGGAAGAGACCCGGAATATGCACTCAGGATTCCTGCCGGGCGATTGAGAAGTGCGAAGAGCGTTATCCAACCACGCTACCACTTCGCACAGATCCAGAAACTACGGTCTCGCACTGTCCGCTTCTGTGAGGAACGCGGACATCAACTCTCCAACGCCGACACGAGATGCGTGAAAGCGTCTACGTTCGCTTTCTGATGCGAAAGCACCCCGGCAGTAATGTCCTGCGTCGTTCCATCCGGCATGACAAGCTGCGCCTTAACGCCGCCGGTACTGAAGAGATCGACCTGTCGCAAAGCCTCTTCGCGCTGCTCGTTCGCCCACTCGATCAAGTCATCTGGTGTCTTCACCGTCCGCACTCCCCTCCGCCGTCGGCATCGTAGCACGGCATCGAATTATGCGTCTTGTGGCCGCTTGTGGCCAACAGCGGAATGGCCGAGATTGGGAGGAAAGCGGACTGGCTGCTTTCAAGCCAAGAGCTGTCAATAATGACCGAAATCCAGCGGCGCTTGCTCGCCGTTCGGGTAGAACATTTTCTCCTCGGCGGTCCAAATTACCAACTCCAGCCCATTCCCGCCTTGAACGACCTCAATTCTAAGCGCCGAGCCATGCTCGTCGGCTGCCCGGTCTGTCGGATCATAGAACAAGATTAGCTCCGCGCCCGGAGCAAGCCGGAACCTCGACGTGGACAGCTCAAGGTTTACAAAAAGCGGCGCGTCGGTCGGGTTATGAAACGTCTGCTTGAGCTTTGCCATGCGCTGTACATGCGCCGCTGAACGATCGCCTGCAATCTGGTGGCTGAAACACGAGGCCGAATGGCTCAAAGTGGGCGTTAGCGGTCATTCAACGCGATCGACTCCGGAACGTTCGGTGTTGGTGGTTAGCGGATGGTCCTCTTCCTACGCTCGCGGTATTCCCGAAATGCGGCCCACACGAGCAAGACAGCAAGGATGAGGATGGCTCTCGTCGGAACGTGACTGATGGCCGACCGTGAGTCGCTGTCAATCCAGTCGAATGCGAACTGTCCGACCAGTACCGGCAAGCCGACAATGACGATGAGTTTCAGGATGCGGCGCGCCATCTAACCATCGTATCTAAGACCCTATTGTCTGCAAGTGGGCGTTTTCGGCCGTTCGTCGTCAGTTGCGTTAACGCGCAAAGCGGCTCCGCAAATTGGTAGCTGCTCTTGTAGTCGCGTAGGCTGCCTCAACTGCGGAATGTCCGGAATGGGCAGGAAAGCGGCCTGGCGGCCTTAGGACTGTTCCAGCCTCTAGCGGCCCTCTGCTCCCCAACTTCGAGGCATCGCACCCTCGTCGTAGCCAGAACATTCACAGCCATCGACCGTGCAAAGCATCTGCTCTTCCGTGCCAGCATGGTGGTAGCCGATCGCATGCCCGCACTCGCTGCAATCACCTGTGCCTATGCTATTAGGCGGTTTGATCGATACGCGATGGGGTCGCCGCAATAGCGTGTCGAGAAAGCTTCGCTTACGGATGATCTCCCCAGTCCACCAGGTCGGCGCCTCGTGCGCGGGGTCCAAAAAGCCTTGGATCTTGATAAGGATGGGGCCACCAACCCGCTTCTTCCAATCCGCATCCCATGTGACCGACATATACGGCCCCTCGTTCTGCGGGCGCGTGTAAGTAGTCCCGATCGGAACTCGCTCCGCGAGATCAGCCCATACAAAGTCCGCAACTTCGTATGCGACGTCGCTGACGCGGAGTTCAAGTTCATCACGGTCAGCATCGGTGGGCATGCGCAGAGACTGAATGAATGGCGGCTATCGGGCAACCTACATCGGTACACGAATAACCGACTATGGGCGTTTGTGTCGCCCGCCGACACATCCGCCCCACGCTCACCGCGTCGGCACAGGCTCCACACCCGAATAGTCATAGAACCCGCGCTTGGTCTTGCGCCCGAACCAGCCGGCCTCGACATATTTCACCAGCACCGGCGCGGGCCGGAACTTGGGATCGCCCGTGCCCTCGAACAGCACGCGCGTGATCTCCAGGCACGTGTCCAGCCCGATGAAATCCGCCAGAGTCAGCGGCCCCATCGGATGGTTCAGCCCCAGCTGGCAGGCAAGATCGATGTCGCGCACGCTCGCCACGCCCTCGCCCAGCGCAAAGCACGCCTCGTTGATCATCGGCATCAGCACGCGGTTGACGATGAAGCCCGGCGCGTCGTTGGCGTGCACCACCTGCTTGCCGAGGCGCTCGGCATAGGCCTCGACCGCCGCCACCGTCGCGTCCGACGTCGCGAGGCCGCGGATCAGCTCGATCGGCCGCATCACCGGCACCGGGTTGAAGAAATGCACGCCCATGAACCGCGACGGATCGGGGGCCGCCTGCGCCAGCCGCGTGATCGGGATCGACGATGTGTTCGACGCCAGGATCGCGTCCGGCCCGAGCACCTTGCCGACCTCGGCGAAGATCGCGCGCTTGACGGCCTCGCGCTCGGTCGCCGCCTCGACGACGATGGCGCAGTCGCCCATGTCCGCCACGCTCGCGACCGGCTCGATTAATGCGAGCGCGCCGTCACGCGCGTCCGACGCGATCTTTTCCTTCTCGACCAGCCGCGCGAGCGCCTTGGCGATCCCCGCCTTGCCCTTTTCGGCCTGCTCCAGCGACACGTCCGCCAGCAGCACGTGGAAGCCAGCCTGTGCCGACACCTGCGCGATCCCCGCGCCCATCTGCCCTGCGCCGATCACGCCGATCGTCTGCCCGGTCCCGCTCATGTCTCTCTCCTGCTTTGTTGCGCCCTCCCTAGCGGCTTTTCCCTGCGCTGCCACCGCGCTAGGCTGTGGCCATGTCGTGCAAACCGATCTTTTCCGCGCTGGCCGCCGCCCTCGTGCTGCCGCTGATGGCCTGCTCGCCAAGCCAGCCCACGCCCCAATCCGCGCAGAAGTCCGGGCCGGAGTCCGGACCAGCACCAAGGGCAACCCCCGCCACGCCGCGCCCGCCCGCACCCGCGACCGATTCGCTTGCCAAGCCGACGCCCGGCACGCTCAAGACCTTCGCCGACTGGACCGTCGGCTGCGACACCACGCTGCGCTGCACGCTCGCCTCGCTGCTCCCCGAGCAGGATCTCGGCGAGGACGCGATAACGCTGAACATTACGCGCGAACCCGGCGCCGTGGCGCGCAGCGGCGGCACGGTCTCGCTCGCGCTGGAGACGCGCAACGACGAGGCCGCCACCACGCGCCCGCCCGCCAGCTTCGCCGTCGACGGCAAGCCCGTGGCGCTGCGCGACGCCGCCACGCTCGCCGCGCGGATTGCCAATGCCGCGTCGCTCGCGATCCTCGACGCGAAAGGCGGCACGCTCGCCACGCTGTCGCTGAAGGGCGCCGCCGCCGCGCTGCGCTACGTCGACGCGCAACAGGGCCGCGCGGGCAGCGTCGATGCGATCGTCGCGAAAGGCCCCGCCCCGTCGCGTGCGCCCACGCCGGCGCTCCCCGTCATCGCCGCGATCACCCCCGGAGGCGCCGCCGCCAGCCTCACCCCCGCGCAGATCGCGACGATGCGCAAACGCGGCGAGTGCGATCTCGGTGGCGCCGAGGGTGGCGGGGACCAAACGCAGTTCGCGCCCGAGGTCCACGCGCTCGGCGACGGCAAGTCGCTCGTGCTCCTCCCCTGTTCGACCGGCGCGTATAACCTGATCGGCGCGCTGTTCATCGTCGAGGGCGCGGTCGTCACCCCCGCCCGCACCGACGCGCCCGCGGGCTTCGACGCGACCGGCGCGGACTCGGGCACCTCCGTCCAGAGCGTCGTCAACGGCGCGTTCGAGAACGGCGTCCTCACCAGCTACGCCAAGGGCCGCGGCCTCGGCGACTGCGGCTCGCACCAGAGCTTCGTCTGGGACGGCACCCGCTTCCGCCTGTCCGAGCAAGCCGACATGGGCGAATGCCGCGGCAACATCGACTACATCACCACCTGGCGCACCAAGGTGGTGCGCTAGCTTACGGCGCCGGCCGCTCCACCTGCGCCTCGGCGAGATACACCCCGAACAGCCCCTCGGGGTCGGTCCACTCCGCCACCGGCGTCCACCCCCCCGACCGCAACAGGATCCGCGCATCCCGCGCGCCATATTTGTGCGAATTCTCCGTGTGAATAGTGTCACTTGCAGACATTTCGAATGACCGCCCGTCGACCGTGAAGGCGACGTCGCGCACCGCCTGCAGATGCATCTCCACGCGCGCGCGATCGTCGTTCCACACCGCCTTGTGCGCAAACGCGTCGAGCGGGATGTCGCCGCCCAGTTCGCGGTTGATCCGCTCGAGCAAGTTCAGGTTGAACGCCGCCGTCACGCCCTGTGCATCGTCATAGGCCGGCACGAGCACGTCCGCGCCCTTGATCCGGTCCATCCCGATCAACAGCATCGCGCCCACGCCGAGTGAGCTACGCATCGCGCGCAACAGGTCGACCGCCATCAGCGGGATCATGTTGCCGATCGTTGACCCAGGAAAGAACCCCAATTTCGGCGTGTCGGCGATCGTCTTGGGCAGGCTGAGCGGCCGCATGAAATCCGCCTCGAACGGCAGCACCAGCAGGTCGGGAAACTGCTCGCCCAGCGCCTTCGACGATTCGCGCAGGAAGTCGCCCGAAATATCGATCGGCACATAGACCGACGGCGCCACCGCATCGAGCAGGATCGGAGTCTTGGTCGACGATCCCGAGCCGAACTCGACGACTGCCCGCCCCCTACCGGCGATCACCGCCACCTCGGGGCACGCCGTCTCAAGGATCGACCGCTCGGTCCGTGTCGGATAATATTCGGGCAGGTCGGTGATCGCCTCGAACAGTTCCGACCCGCGCCGGTCATAGAACCACCGCGCCGGGATCGCACGCGGCCGCCGCGCCAGCCCGTCCAGCACGTCCGCACGGAATTGCGGGTCGGCGAGCGTCTGCTGGCCGTCCTCGATCTCAGGCTTCAACATCAGATATCTTTCGCGAGGCGCACGCCGGTGAACTGCCACCGTTGGTGCGGATAGAAGAAATTGCGATAACTTGCGCGCGCATGGCCGCGTGGGGTGGCACAACTGCCACCGCGCAGGATGAACTGCGACGTCATGAACTTGCCGTTATACTCGCCGACCGCACCCGCCGCCGCGACAAACCCCGGATAAGGCCGATACGCGCTGCCGGTCCATTCCCAGACATCACCGAAGAATCCCGGACCGCCGGTCGATGGCCTTGGCTCGACGGGCCCAGCGACATCCATCTGGTTTCCACCGCCCGCATCGTGCGAGGCCGCCGCCGCCTCCCATTCGAACTCGGTCGGCAACCGCGCGCCGGCCCAGGCCGCATACGCATCCGCCTCGAAAAAGCTGACATGCGTCACCGGCGCCGCCGGATCGATCGCGCGACGCCCGTCCAGCCCGAACCGGGTCCAGCCCGACTCGCCTTCTTCCCAATAGAGCGGCGCGACGATGCCCTCGGCCTTCACCCAGGCCCAACCGTCCGCCAGCCAATACCGTGCTTCGGTATAGCCGCCGTCCGCGATGAACGCGGCCCATTCGCCGTTCGTCACCGTCCGGTCCGCGATCGCATGCGGTGCCAGTAGCGCTTGATGCCGCGGCCCTTCGCAATCAAACGCGAACCCGTCGCCCCGATGCCCAACCTCGACGATCCCGCCATCGTTCGCGATCCAGCCGATCGCGCCCGGCATCTCGACCGGCACCTTCCGCGCCGCCGGCCACATCGCAGGCTCCAGCGGATTTTCGGAGAACATGTGGAGGATGTCCGTCACCAGCAATTCCTGGTGCTGCTCCTCATGATGACAGCCGAGCGCGACCAGCGCGTGCGCGTCCGCCGACAGGTCCGGCAGCGCCGCCAGCACCGCTGCGTCGACATGCGCGCGATACGCCCGCACCTCGTCCAGCGACGGCCGGGTCACCATCCCGCGCCGATCGCGCGCATGCCGACGGCCCTCGGCCTCGTAATAGCTATTGAACAGGAACGGGAATCGATCGTCGTGCAGCGCGTAACCCGCGACATGATCGCGCAGGACGAACGTCTCGAAGAACCATGTGGTATGCGCCAGATGCCATTTCGTCGGCGACGCATCGGCCATCGACTGCACCGTCGCATCCGCATCCGACAGTGGCGCGGCCAGATCCAGCGACAGCGCCCGAACCTTGGCAAAGCGTTCCGCCAACTCGGACTGCTGCGACGGGGACACTGTGGAGCGAACGGGATCCGGCATCGGCTTTCCTTCTATCCGGCACTTTCCGCGCAGCGCTCGAACGGAGGCGCACACCTAGTCGCGCATAGCCCCCGGTTGCCATAGAACGTCGCCAGCCCCGTTTTGGTTCACCGCCCGCGATGCAACAAACAGGAAATCAGACAGCCTGTTAACATACGCTAATGCTGCCGGATTTAGCCGAGACTCGACCGCGACGGCGGATCGCTCGGCACGCCGCGTGATCGCACGTGCCAGATGCAGTGCGGCCGCCTGCGCCGATCCGCCGGGCAGGATGAAGCTGCGCAACGGCGCAAGGTGATCGTTCATTGCATCGATCTCGCGCTCCAGCCGCGCGACCTGCGACGGCACGATCCGCAACACCATCTCGGACGGCGCGAACGCGTCGTCGTCCGCCCCCTCGCTGGCGGGAGTCGCCAGATCCGCGCCGAGATCGAACAGGTCGTTCTGGATCCGCGCGAGCGCGGCGGCCAACGGATGTTCCCCCAACGCGACCGCGGCAACGCCGATCGCGGAGTTCGCCTCATCGACGTCGCCGATCGCCTGGATCAGCGCGCTGGCCTTCGACACGCGAGAGCCGTCGACCAGACCGGTCGTCCCGGCATCACCCGTGCGCGTGTAAATCGTGTTGAGCTTGACCACCGGTCGTTTCCTTCAGTGCGATCGATTTGCGGGACCGCCGGGTCTTCGGTTCGAGCCATGCCGCGGTCGAAGCTACCGCACCCTCCTCGCTATCCCAACGAGAGCCGGAACGACTAGGAGGGGATGAGCGATGGAAAAAGCGCCTCAGGTACGCCCGGCAGCAAACAGGATCACCACCACGATCAGGATCGCGAGGGCCTGGAAGAAGATCCGCTGCTGCATCATCCGATTCGATTTCAGCGACGCGGCGCTCGGCCCGTTGCCGTCGCGGACCTGCGCGCTGCCCTCCTGCAGGAACGACACGACGCCCCGCACCAGAGCCACGACGGTCGCGATCATGGCCGCGATCAGGAGGATGACGAGGAAAGTGTTCATGGATCGAATGTAAGCGCGCGCGGCAACGCTAGCAATGCCACGTAGCATATTGTGAAGGACCGCATGATGCGCGCAAATACCCTATGTTATACCTGACGCTGAAAGCCCTGATCTCGGGCATCCTGATCGCCGCGGCATCGGAGATCGCCAAGCGCTATCCCGGCGTCGGCGCGCTGGTCGCCTCGCTGCCGCTCGTTTCGGTCCTCGGCATGATCTGGCTCTGGCGCGACAAGGCGGACCCGCAAACAATGGCCGCGCACGCCGGAGCCACCTTCTGGTACGTGCTGCCTTCGCTGCCGATGTTCCTGCTGATCCCGATGATGCTCCGCCACGGCGCACCGTTCTGGCTGTCGCTGCTTGCGGGCTGCCTGCTGACGATCGGGCTCTACGCGGCGATGACCTGGGCCGCGCCACGCCTCGGGATCCAGCTGTAGCAGCGTAACCGCCCCCGCCGCGTTGCTACAGCAGTCGCTGCCGTACCCGGGCCGCCAGTGCCAGCCCGTCCTCTCCGGCCGCGCGCATCGCCGCCAGCGACGGCGCCCCGTCCCGCTTCGCCAGCCGCCGCCCTTCCGCATCCACCACCAGGGGATGATGATGATAGGTCGGCACCGGCAACCCAAGCAGCGCCTGCAGCACCCGGTGCACGTGCGTCGCCGCGAACAGATCCACCCCGCGCACCACGTCGGTCACGCCTTGCGCGGCATCGTCGATCGTCACCGCCAGGTGGTAGCTCGCCGGCGCATCCTTGCGCGCCAGCACCACGTCCCCCTGCGGCATCGGATCGGCGACGACGCGGCCTGCCTCGGCATCGTGCCACGCCAGCGCGCCCGTTTCCGCCAGCGCCTTGCCCATATCCAGGCGCCAGCACCGCGCATCCGTCCGTGCCGCGATCGCCTCGGCCGAAAGCCCCCGGCACGTCCCCGGATAGGCCGGCCCGA
>Ga0308163_10004083_pt1 | contig 11865 bp, 12 predicted proteins | sample PhyTR1_FD_201037 | JGI IMG/M metagenome (GOLD analysis project Ga0308163, IMG submission 201037) | Phyllosphere microbial communities from UC Gill Tract Community Farm, Albany, California, United States - DLSLT.R1 | ecosystem: Host-associated > Plants > Phyllosphere > Unclassified | place: USA... | reverse complement strand
CGCACACCGCCGATCGTAGTGGTGTTGTTGGCTGCGATGGCGGGCTGGGCGATGGCGTGGTAACGCCATCAGGTCGGTCAGGCGCGGTTTGAACCTGCCCCCCACAAAACGGTCGCGCTAAAGCCGGTTCAAGCAGCGAGCTTTCAGCTGCTTGGCGAACTCGTTGGGCGATTTGTATCCCAGCGAGGAGTGCATACGTCCTGAATTGTAGAAGCCGTGGCTGTAGCGCCGATCCCTGCACGGGCATCTTCTCCGGTGAGATACGGTCGGGAGGCTTCTTCAGACTTCAGAGTGGAGAAGAAGCCCTCTGCCACTGCGTTGTCCGAGCAATTGCCCTTACGACTCATGCTGGCCGAAAACCCATGGACGACGGGTAGCGTTGTCAGCCATGTGAACCTCCAGTTGCGATCAGATTCCCGCCCTTGGTGTCCGATATCAGGGCGCAGGTTCAGGATTGCTGTGGCGCTCAGCAGGTCGATTCACGTGCCTCACGTCCAGCGGAATCTACTGCATATCGCCTGGCAGATTCTGACGGTGGTTGGCCAAGATTCAATACTGCGGCAGCGGAAAGCCATGAAGAGGCCGACTGGATAAACGCCTTGCGCGCGGTTATCTCCCAGAGCTATGAACATGGATCAGGGCATAGATCATCAGCCCGTTTACCACGTAGCCGCAGATGCTTATTGCCGTCGCCGCGACCATGCAGCGCCAAAGTCTCAGTGAGGTGTGCCGTCTTATCCACGCGATCTGGGCAATCCAGAACCAGCATGCTGCCGAGAGCGTTGCCAATACGCCGATCAGCAACGCCCTTGGCTGTTCCGTGGAGATCAGGGTGACACCGATGGAGAAGACCAGCGCGAAAGGTGCGACCAGGTAGCACTGCTCGTAGAACGGATACCGGAGCGTTTCGCGGTTCACCGGGCGGCTGGTTCGCAACAAGTAATAAAGTGATCCAGCCAGCGACCAGATACCAAACGCGATGGTCCGGTACAACAAGAGGTTCTGTTCCGATGCCAGCAGGTCGGCTGCCAATGTGCCGTCCAGGTTGTCGGCGTGGGTGTGCATCGACATGTCGACCCCGTGGGCGATGAGGACGCACAGGATGAGCAATAGGGGTGGGCTGATGGCCTCGCTGAATCGGGTTTCGTTCTCTGATCTCAGTTCGCCAGCCGCATAGTCCGCCATGACCACTGGTGAGCGGAGAATTCGAAGAAGCGTGTAAGGGAGCAGCACGATCCATGTAAGTGCTTCGAACACGAGCTCTTCCAGGGACTTGAGGATCTTGAGGAAATCCATTCCGGCTCCGTGATGATGGTCATGGATTTAGGGAGAACGTTTTACGCGCGGCTGCGCGATGAACCGGTTCTTGTCAGGTGCCTGACCAGATACCTCCGGCGCACCAGGGCATTCCAAGCCGCCTGCTGAAGATGGTAACGCTGTGTAACGGTTTATATGGCAGTCTGTGTTCCAGGAGGCCTGAACGGCCAACATCACGGAGATCTGCCATGTCGGTCCTGCAACGCAATACCCTTGCTATCGCAACTGTCCTATCCATGCTTCTGGTGTCGACCGGCGTGGTTGCCCAGGATGCAGCCCCCGGCTTGGCTGACCTTCAGGGTCAGAAGGATAGCGAAGCATCGCGCACGCTGGGCGCGCGCGGCTACACGATGGAATCGGAATCGGGCGGGTATGGCAACTGGTGGAGCCGAAGCGATCAGCGTTGCGTGACGGTGCGCAGCGAGCGAGGCCGTGTGGCGTCGGTAGTGACTTCACCCGCCCCGGACTGCGGTCAGCGCGCTGGAGGAAAGAAGGATGGCATCAGTGACGGGGCCAAGGTGGCTGTCGCGGCTGCGGCTATTCTGGGCATCGCAGCGCTGGCTCATCAGGCACATCATCATGATGACGGTGGCCATGACGACGATGCGCGCCATGAAGCGGATTATGAACGTGGTTACCGTGATGCCGTGCACGGTTACAGCGCAGAGGCGGACAGCGGCACCTACAGTGATGGCTATGGTGCCGGTCTCAGGGAACGTTCGAAGCAGGTTCCTTGGCGCTCGGAAACAGGCCGTGGTGGGCAGGGCGAATTTGCAGACCTGGTCGGCGCCCGCGCAGCGGGTGCAGAAACGAATCTGCGTTCGCGCGGCTTTACCGATCGCGACGCGCAGCAACGGGACGGGCGCTCTGTCGTGACGTGGTGGAATGCCCAGACCCAGCAATGTTTGCACGTCTCAACCGAAGACGGCCGAGTCGCAACGGTTCGGTCCGTTGGCGCTGAAAACTGTAGGTAAGCTGCATCTGCCAGCCAAGTCTGCCGGATGGACTCGGCCGCTTCGGACAACTTATGAGGGTAAAAAAGGTAAAAGATGACCACACGCGTAGAACTAGGTCCTGTCCTTCACTGAGTCTGCGGGGCGATAAGCGCGAGGGCACATCAGGCGCGGCAATCCTGGAGACATCAGAGCCGCCAGGCAGGATCAGAAGGTTGCAGCTTTTTAGAGCCGTCCGTGATATCGGGGCAGAACCCAATCAACCGAGAAGCTGCGAAGGCTGCCCGTCATCGTTGTGAGGGATGTTCACCGCCCGGCTGACTCGGCATGCCTCCATAGAAGTGGGGGCTCGCTGGCCAGCAGCATCGCCATGGCGTCGTCGTCGCCGCTCGGCGTCCATCCAGTTATCGACCTAGCCAAGCTGCAGCCACACCGGCATCCTGTCGTGGATATCGGCTGACACGCCGCTGCTGCCGTCGGTGATGACGGTGAAGGCGCCGAGGCCGCCATTGCGCATTCGCTTGACCGAACAAGCCGCGCCACCTAGATTTCCTGATGAAACCCACTATTACGCCGTAACCCCAAAGACGGCCCACATGCCGAGTCGGCCCCTATGATCATGCAGCCATGACCAAGACGACGCACCTCGTTGGCGTTGATCACGCCGGCTTTACGGTTTCCTCCTTGGACGAATCCATCCACTTTTGGACCCAGGCGCTGGGTTTCGAGCTGCAACGCCAATCGGAGATGGGAGGCGATTTCCTGTATCAGGTTACAGGCGTTGATGATCCGAACGTGCGCACGGCAATCGTCTCGGCGCCGAATGGGTTCATGGTTGAGCTGCTGCAGTACTCTGGAGGTCGCCAGCATGGAGCCGCGCCGGAAAGTGCCGGTGCGATCGGAGCTGCACACCTGGCTTTGACCGTGGAGGATATGCACTCCGCCATCGCCCGTGTAGAGGCTGCGGGATGGAAGGCGAAGGGCAGTCCACAACCCATTCCAGGCGGTCCACGCAAGGGGACACTAGCGGCCTACGTCTCCGGCCCCGATCACATCACAATCGAGTTCATGCAGCCGCCAAGCAGGTGATGGGCGTGCAGAGGAAAGTGAACTGGCATCACTGTCAGATGCGACCATGCAAACACGCGCTCTTGGCGGATGTTATCGCCAGTTCTTCGTTGGGTTATCGACCCATGTCTGGCAGGGCAATGTCGGCCTGGTGCACGGCGCGCTCGAACTGCGGCCGACCGAACCAATAGCCCTGCATCAGGCGGATGCCGAGATCCGACAGACACTGCGCCTCATCGCGGGTCTCTATGCCTTCGGCAATGACCTCAATAGCCAACTGCCCGCACATGGATACCACGCCGGCAACGATCGCGCGTCGTGCAGGGCTGTGGTCGATCCCCCGGATCAGCGCCATGTCCAGCTTGACCATATCCGGTTGGAAGTCGGCCAACAGGTTCAACCCCGCAAACCCGGCACCGAAATCATCGATCGCCGTCTTGAAGCCGATTCGTTTGTACTCGCTCAGGATCTCGGCCAGCCACTTTCCATCGCTGACCTGCTCTCCCTCGACGGTTTCAAAGATGATCCGCTCGACCGGAAAGCCATGCCGGGCTGCGGCCTGGAGCGTAGAGCGTATGCATACCTCTGGCCGGTAGATCGCGTTGGGCAGGAAGTTGATTGAAAGGTGTGATTCCAGATTCAACGACGCCGCGATCCGGATGGCTTTCTCACGGCAGGCCTGGTCGAACAAGTAGCGGTTATCCGCCGTTACACGTGACAGTACCGAGCTTGCCGGCTCGCCAGCCGGACCACGCACCAGCGCTTCGTGGGCGAACACCCGGCGAGCCTGCACATCGACGATCGGCTGGAATGCGTAACTGAAGTCGAACTGCAGCGGATCCGCATCGCGGCATAGGCTGCATCCAGCGCGCAGATCGGTGGGGGGCATGCGGTTGAATCCGTGCTCGGGTCGAGGCAATGAGAATAGCCGACGCCCATAACGGTCATGTGGACGCCAACGTCTTTTACTCAACCTCCGCTGCTTGACCTGATCTGCGCGGTCAGCAGGCGGGTGAGGTTGCGGCGGGCAAAGTAGCCCTGCAGCTGTCGCGCCTTGATGGTCATCGCTTGCAGCCGGGGTTGGGCGTCTGGCCGATGCTCCACCCGGTAGCAACGCGACGCCCCACACAGCTCGGCCTGGCTGGCGGTGACCAGGATCACCGTGACCTCCAGGCTGGAGAAAGCTGCCTCGGTGGCGATGTCCGGATTCTCCAGGCTGGCGCGCTCGATAAGCGTGCGGAATCGTCCCAGGTCGCGTTCGCCGCCACTGATGAGCGCCCCCACGGTGGTTGCGCGGCGGAGGTCATCGTCATCGCCGGGAGCAGCCTGGCGCCAGCGCTCCGTGCGTTCGGGAATGACCGCGCGAACGACCCTGCCGGTGGGCTCGATCAGGTCGATGACTACATCGAGCAGGTAGACCGGTTCCAGCCCCAGGTTGGTCACCAAGCAGTGCGCATCCAGGTCTTTCCCGGCCCCGGACGTGATCAGGATGGAAGGGCGCTGCTGGCGACGATAGCTGCGCAGGAAGAAACTCAGGTAGACGACCCAGATCAACGCCGTCACGCAGGTCATGGCTGCGGTTATCAGGGGGGCGAAATGGAGAAGCTTCTGAAGCACCGTGAAATTGATCCAGTCGAGTCGACGCACGCCAGCGCGCTGACGCGCATCATCGCCCTTGAACAGCCTGCATCCTGTGAAGCATCCACCAGCAGGGCCGGGGCAGCATGCGCGTGTCGACGCCATCATCACGATTCTTTATTCGCCTCCGGGCTAAGCTCAGTCTCCGCCTCCGGAGAACGCCGTGCCGCTCCATGCCCTTGTCTATGCAAGCCAGATGGCCGCCGACCTTCCGGCCGGACGACTCGAAGGGCTCGTCCAGGATGCGGCGAGGTTCAATCATCTGGCAGGAGTGACCGGGCTGCTGCTGTTCGATGGTGAGCGCTTTCTGCAGTACCTGGAGGGCCCGGAGCAGGGCGTGCATGCAGCCTACGGGCGGGTGCTCGCCGCATCGAGCCATGTCGACATCCTGCAGCTCGCGCGGGGGCTCGTCGGGACCCGGCTATGCCCCTTCTGGTCCATGACGCGGGTGGACACGGAGCGGCGGGACCTGGGGAAGGTGGCGACGGCCGACTGGAACAGCTTCGTACGCCGGGGAACTGCGGTACGGCCCACAGCGGTCGACCATCTGGACGGTATCGTGGCCCGGCACCGGCAGCAAATGCGCACTCCGGGCTGAAGCGATCCGAGCCCCGGCGCTTCAGTCATCCACCTCGACGTCTGACGCGCTTTCGCATTTCTGCTTCTTCGGCGCACACAGCCGATCCAACAGCGCCAGCGTGACCCCGTTGCTCCAGCCGAAGCCATCCTGCAGCGGGTACTCGCCCCCGCCGCCACCGCCGGCCGATCCATCCACCACGTACTTTTCCACCAGCTTCTGCTCGCGGTCATACACCGATTGCACGGTGCGCAGGAAGCGTGTGCCCAGCTGCCGTGCCAGTCTGTCCTGGCCGTAGCGCTGCAGGCCATCCACGGCCACCCACTGCAGCGGTGCCCAACCGTTGGGCGCGTCCCACTGCTGGCCGGTACGGAGCGTGGTGGTCAGCAAGCCGCCTTCTTTTACCAATTGAGTTTCCACGGCGGCGGCGGTGCGTCGTGCCTGCGGCTTGCTGGCGATGTCCAGCCACAGCGGGAACAGGGCGGCGGCGGTGAGGGCAGGGCGGGTGTGGCCGGTCTGCAGGTCGCGGTCCACGTACCAGCCCTGCGCCTGGTCCCACAGCTGGGTATTGATGGCGCGTTGGCGTGCCTGCGCCTGGCGCTTGAAGTCACGGCGTGCCTGCGTGTCCCTGGCCACGTCGCTGGCGTGGGCAAGCGTGCGTTCCAGGTGGAACAGCAGGCTGTTCAGATCCACCGGCAGGATGTCGGTGGTGCGGATGCTGGACAGCGCGGCCGGGTCATCCAGCCAGCGCGAGCTGAAATCCCAGCCGGACTCCGCGCCCGCGCGCAGGTCGCGGTAAACCTGCGACGGTGCGCGCTGCGGTGCCTGCGCCGCCGTGGCCAGGTCATCGGTCCAGGATTCGGTGCGTGGCACTGCGCGGGCATCGTAATAGCGGTTCAGCACGCTGCCATCGGCCAGCCGCACCACGCGTGCATGCGCCTGCCCCGGCGCCAGCCCGTCGGCACCGCTCATCCAGAATGCATGTTCCGCGCGCAGCTGGGGCAGGTAGCGCCGATACGCCTCATCGCCTTCGTGGGTGGCCAGCAGGTCCACCATCAGGCTGAAGAACGGCGGCTGCGAACGGCTCAGGTAATAGCTGCGGTTGCCATTGGGAATGTGGCCGTGGGTGTCGATCTGGTAGGCGAAGTTGTCCACCATGTCGCGCACCTGCTGCCACTGGTCGCTGGCCGCCAGCCCCAGCAGGGTGAAGTAACTGTCCCAGTAATACACTTCGCGGAAGCGCCCGCCAGGCACCACGTAGGGCTTCGGCAGCGGCAGCAGGGAACCATTCGGATCGACCGTGCCGGTCTGGCGGGTCAGTACCGGCCACAGGCTTTCGATATGCGCGCGCAGGGTTTCACCTGCCGGTGGCACGTAGGGCGCTGCGTCGCTGGGGATATCGAAGTTGTCGTTGACGAAGGCGTGCAGCGAAAAACCGGACTGGGTGTGCTCGCGCTGCCAGGCCTGCACGATCGCCTCGGGCGCGCGGCGTGGTACCGCATCGGCGAAGGTCTTCTGGTCCGCGAACAGATGCGCACCCTGCACCTGCTGGAACAGCGGCTGCAGGCGCTGGTCCGGTGGCGTGGGGTCTGCGGCGTGTAGCGCCGTACTCCACACCATCGGGACCAGCAGCAGAGTGGCCAGGCAGTTGCGTGCGCGCATATGAGAGCCTTGGGATGAGCGTGGCCTCAACTCTAGTACAGCGACGCGCGTCGGGCAGGTGATGGCCATTGGTCGTGATTGTCTTTGTCTGTACAGTCCATCACAGGAAGCCCCTCGAGGAAGCAGGTTGGCCATGGACCGCACAACGCCCCGGAACGCCCGTCGCCTGCTGATCGGGGCCGTCGTGGTGGTACTTGCGGCCATCGCCGCGCTGCTGTGGCCTGAGCGTCCGCATGCGCCTGAAGCAGCTGGCGCGGCCAGCTTTGACGCGGTGCCACCGAACGAGCCGCCGCCAGCCGCCGCCACCCCGTCCGACACGCCACCTGCGGTGGGTCAATCCGCGCAGGCACGCATGCTGGCGCTGCGCCGGGACGCCGCCGCCGGGATCCCGGCGGCGATGCGCGATCTCGCCGATGTGATGCAGCGCTGCGGATTCGGCAAGCTGCACGGCCCGCTGTTCGAAAAACATGTGGACGAGATGGCGGCGCAGATGAAGCCTGACCAGGTGCACCTGCTGCGTGCCGCTGCGGCGCGGCGGCAGGCGCTGTGCGAAACCATCCCGGGCACCTTTGACGAGCAGGTTCAGCAGCAGCGGCAGCTGTTGCAGGATGCCGCGGGCAAAGGCGACCTGTTGGCACGGCTGCGCCAGCGCACCCGTGCGTTTACCCAGCAGGCCAAGGCGGGGTTGCCGGATGATGCCGATGCGCTGATCGACGAAGCCTTGATGTCCAGCGATCCGCGCGCGCTGTTCGAGCTGGCTAGCCTGCATAACACGTCACCGGAACTGCTGGCCAAGGCCGGCATGCGTACCACCAGCAGCGATGGCGCTGCCTTGGTCCTGGTGGCTTGCGAGCGCGGCCTGGACTGTAGCGCGAGCTCTGAATTCGGCGATGATCTGTGCATTACCAGTGCAATGTGCACGGAGGATCTCGATACAGTGGTATTGAATGCCGCTGCTGCCGAGGGCAGGACGGAGGAGGTCCAGGCCCGCATGCAATGGATGCGCACGATGCTCGACGAAGTGGATCGCGCGCGCTGAACATGGCACGGCGCTACCGGTTGCTGATCGGCTTGACCGCCGTGCTGCTTGCGGTCATCGCCGTCCTGCTGTGGCCCAGGCCTGCGGCGACGTCCGTAGTCCCTGCGGTGCCGGCTGCCGAAGCCGCTGTGCAGCGTAACGACAGGCCACGCCCTGCGGCGCCACGCGAGATCCAGGCAGCGCCTGCCAAGTCCGGCGCAGAGCGCGTCCTGGCGCTGCGTCGTGATGTTGCGGCCGGCGATCCAGTGGCGATGCGCGATCTCGCCGAACTGATCCTTCGCTGCGGCTTCGGCACCTCGCACGGTGCAGGACTGTGGTCGCAGGTCGATTTTCTGGCTGGGCATATGAGGACGGACCACGTGCCGCTGCTGCGCGCCGCCGCCGCCCGGCGTGGTGCGCTATGCGAGAACATCCCGGGTGACCGCAGAGCCCAGGCGCTGCAGTACCGCCAGTTGCTGCAGGATGCAGCGAAGCAGGGTGATTTGTTGGCGCGCCTGCGGCAGCGCAGCCGGGCCTGGGATGCCGAGCGCGAAACCGCCCTGCCTGACGATGCCGCGGCGCTGGTTGAGGATGCGCTGATATCGGACGACCCGCGGGCGCTGTATGAAATGGCGTACCTGTACACGCTGATGCCGCGTGCACCCGTGCAGGCAGGCATCGGGTCCAGCCGGCATGACCACACCGCATTGGTGCTGCTGGCATGCGAGCGCGGGCTGGACTGCGGCGTAGGGTCGGACTATGCAGACGATATATGTCTGAACAGTGGCGACTGTGCAGGAGGCTTGGATTCGCTTCTGTGGCGGGCGGCTGGCGCAGAAGGTGCCACGAAGGACGTGCAGGCGCGCATGCAGTGGCTGCGCACGCTGCTTGACGAAGTGGATCGCGCGCGCTGAGCTGCGTGGGTCAAGCCGCCGAGCGTGGCTCGGCGCTACCGGGGATCATGGTTGCTGATCGTGTGGTGGCAGCTGCCTGGCAGATGCGCGCTTCTGTGAGTAACGCACGATCAGCCACACCAGCAACGCGATGCCTGCCGGTATGCAGAACAGGACCAGCAGGATCAACCCGTGCCAGATGCTGAAACTTCCCATTTGGTTCTGCCTTGATGATGGTGCACCGATGCTAGCATCGGTCACCGAACAGGACGCAGGGAGGCGCGCAGGCGTGGTGGAACGCGGCGCAGGATCACGATCAAGGGCGGCGCTTGTCGCTGCGGTGGCGCTGCTGGCAGTAGTTGGAGGGGGGTTGTCACGTAGCGGTGACGAGGCCGCACCGGTGCAGGATTTCACCGGGGTATCCGCAACTCCCGGTTCTGCCGGGCAACGTGCCGCGCTGTCTGGAACGCAGCCGCCGCAGGTGACCCGCGGGCTGTCCGAAGTCCATCGCCTATGGGCCGTGAAAACCGCTGCCGATGGCGGGGATGCCGCCGCCATGCGCGAGATAGCCTTCACCAGTGCACGTTGTGCGGGCATGGGACACGGCAGGCAGGGGATCCAGCACACGCTGGATGGAGCATCGGCCAACCTGGAAATGCACCGCCCCGAAGCAGCGGCAGCGTATCGCAGCGCTGGGCAGAGGCTGGAAGCGCAGTGCGAAGTACTGGGTACCTGGAGCAGTGACCTGCGTGCCTTCGGGCGACTCTGGCGCGATCGTGCCGCGGAGGCGGGGGATCTGACGGCGACCATCCGCAACACGCTGTATGAGGCGCAACGCGATCCACAAGTTGCGGCAGAACTGTTGGACCGCGTCATTGCCAGCGGCGATGCGCAGGCAATCGCCGAGATGGGGGCGCTGCTGTTCCAGATGGGCAGGGGCGGGCAGTCATTGCCGGGATATGAAGGGATGGCATTCGACGTATTCGATTTCTACGCGATGCAGGTGATTGCCTGCCAGCGCGGTCTTGCGTGCGGCGAAGGGTCGGTGATGCTGGATGACATCTGCCTGACGGGAATGCAATGCATGTTTGCCGATTTTCCTGCGTTGTTGTGGCACAACGTTGAAGAGGACGGCGAGGCGCATCAGCTTGAGCAAGCAGTGAAGAGGATGCGCGGTCTGCTGGAGGGCTGAAGTTTCGCCGAGCATGGCGCTGCGCTACCAGTAGGCCATGCTGCACTTCGCGGTCGAGGCCGGGTTCACACGTCGAACAAGTCAGCGCACCCGCATCCCTTCAATGCCCGGGATGCTTTCGCGTATCGCATCCAGGAACAGCTGCAGGCGTGCGGGCCGGTGGCGTCCGGCCGGGAACACCAGGTGCACCGGCAATGGCGCGGCTTCCCAGCCGGGCAGCAGCTGCACCAGCCGACCGCTGCGCAGCTCTTCGGTCATCATCCAGGCCGATCCGATGCCCACGCCGATTCCATTGCAGACCGCCTGGTGCAGCACGAACAGGTTGTCGGTGAGCAGGCGGGGCTGGATCGCGATGCGCTCCTGGGTCTTGCCGATGCCGGCGCCCTGGCAGCGCTGCAGCTGTACGCTTTCACGATAGAAATTGGTCAGGGACACCCACGGCAGCGTTGCCAGCGCGGCGGGCGTGGTGGGCAGCGGATCGGGCGCGCTCGACGCGGCGCACACCACGATCCGGGGCACCTCGGCTACCTGCACGGCCACCACGTCCTGCTGTTCCAGCGGGCCTACGCGGATGGCGCAGTCGATGCCTTCGGCGACCAGGTCGGACAGGCCATCGTGCAGGCGCCATTCCAGGCTGATCTGCGGGTAGCGGCGCAGGAAGGCCAGCATCGGCGCCATCAGCTGGCCTTGCCCGAACGCATGCGGCACCAGCACGCGCAGGCGTCCACTGGGCTGCTGTGCGGCACCGCGCAGGTCCTGTTCGATGCCTTCCCAGCTTTCCAGCAGCTCACGCGCATGCTGCAGGCAGCGTTCGCCATCGTGGGTGAGCTGCATGCCATGGGTGGAGCGCTGCAGCAGGCGCAGGCCGAAATGCTTTTCCAATGCCTGCAGGCGGCGGCTGATGGTCGGCTGGGTGGTGCCCAGTTGTACGGCTGCGGCGGACAGGCTGCCGGCATCCACGATGCGCACGAAGGTGCGCAGCAGGTCGATGCGGTCTGCATTGGCGGGGGCGGAAGAATGGCTCATGCGCAGTACGTATGGGGCTGATGCGGCCGAGCCTACTACACCGGCCGCCCTGGCAGGAGGAAACTGCGCGCCATCACACCAACAAGGCTCCTCCCATGTCTACTGCGCATGACGCAACCCTGCCACTACCGCCGCCCGCCTTGCCCGGCCTGTTGGTTCCGGTCATGTCCGCCGGCGCTGGCTTCAGCGTGGCCTCGCTGTACTACGCCCAGCCGATGCTGGGCGCGATGGGGGCTTCGCTGGGTGCCAGCGACGCGTCCATCGGCCTGGTGCCGACCCTGACCCAGCTCGGCTATGCGGCCGGCATTGCGTTGCTGGCCCCGCTCGGTGACCGCTTCGAACGCCGGCGCATCATCCTGGTCAAATCATTGCTGCTGGGCGCAGCGCTGCTGGCCGCCGGCCTGGCTGGGCAGCTGCCCGGGGTGCTGCTGGCCAGCCTGCTGGTCGGCCTGATGGCCACCGTGGCGCAGGACGTGGTGCCCGCCGCCGCCACCTTGGCACCGCCGGAACACCGCGGTGCG
>Ga0308163_10004082_pt1 | contig 11866 bp, 13 predicted proteins | sample PhyTR1_FD_201037 | JGI IMG/M metagenome (GOLD analysis project Ga0308163, IMG submission 201037) | Phyllosphere microbial communities from UC Gill Tract Community Farm, Albany, California, United States - DLSLT.R1 | ecosystem: Host-associated > Plants > Phyllosphere > Unclassified | place: USA... | reverse complement strand
GGACGGCGTGACGAAGAACCCCTCAAACACGCCAAGCTTGGGGATGTGTCGGGTGTGCACCCAGAACTGATAAAGCAGGTTGAGCGATGCCACCGCCACAAACACCCCCAGTGGCACGCCGATCACGGCCAGCGGCAGGTAGAAGATCCAGCTCAGCAGAAAGCCGGTGCTGGTCTGGCGCAACGCGGTCGAGAGGTTGTAGTCCTCGCTTTGGTGGTGCACCGAATGCGCGGCCCAGAGAATATTGCGCTCGTGCCCCATGCGGTGCAGCCAGTAGTAGCAGAAATCGTAGAAGACAAAGGCGAACACCCAGACCCACATGCGCTCAGCAGACAGCTGCCACAGCGCGAAATGCTCCAACGCAAAGGCGTAGGTCACCAGGCCCACGCCTTTGGTCAGCAGGCCCGTGGTGGTCGACAACACGCCGGTACTGAGGCTGTTGATAGCGTCCGCAACCCGATAGTTATTAACCTTGCGCCAGCGGTCAGCCAGCAGCTCGACGGCAATTAAAACGAAGAAAAAAGGCACGGCGTACAGAATGAAATTCATTGACGCCCCCCCAGCGACGAAACTTCGAAGATTAGGCACGACCCAAGAAAAACCCTATGGCAACACATGACAAATTAGTAGACATTTGACGACATCGCTGGCGCCGCAAACGCCATAAAACACGACAGAACCGGCACACCCGGCATGATCGGATTGACCCAGAGAGGGAGCACACGCATGAGCAAGAAAGTGGCCGTCATTCTTTCCGGTTGCGGCGTCCAGGACGGCGCAGAAATTCATGAAAGCGTACTGACCCTGCTGCGTCTGGACCAACGCGGCGCCGAGGTGAAGTGCTTTGCGCCGAACATCGCTCAGCACCACGTCATCAACCACCTGACGGGCGAAGAGATGCCCGAAACCCGCAATGTGCTGGTGGAATCGGCGCGCATTGCCCGAGGCGCCATCGAAGACATCCGTGAAGCTGACATCAGCGAGTTCGATGCGCTGATCATTCCCGGCGGGTTTGGTGCGGCCAAGAACCTGTCGGACTTCGCGGTGCAGGGTTCAAGCTGCAAGGTTCAGGCAGAGGTGCTGGCCATGGCTGAGGCCTTCGCCGAAGCAGGCAAGCCCATTGGCCTGATCTGCGTGTCTCCCGCGCTGGCCGCCAAAATCTACGGGCCAGGCGTCACCTGCACCATCGGCAACGACCCGGAAACAGCGGCCAAGATCAACAAAATGGGCGGCCAGCACAAAGAATGCGAGGTGACCGATATCGTCGAAGACGCGGACCGCAAACTGGTGAGCACACCCGCCTACATGGTTGCCAAATCCATTGGCGAGGCGGCCTCGGGCATCAATAAACTGGTGGACCGTGTGCTGCAGCTGGTTCAGGAGCGGGAGGGGGCTTGATCAGCCCCGCGCCAATCGCGTGAGGATGCGGTCCAGTGAATTGGCGAACGCCTGCTTTTCGCGGTCGCCGTAAGTATTCTGCCCGCCGCCCACTTGCCCCTGCTCTCGCAGGTCGGTGAAGAGGTTACGCACCGCCAGGCGCTCGCCCATGTTCTGGGCATCGAACTCCTTGCCGCGCGGGTCCAGCGCGGCAACGCCCTTTTTCACCAGGCGATCGGCCAGCGGTACGTCGCTGCAAATGACCAGCTCTCCGGGCACCGCGTGCTCGACCAGATAATCATCGGCGGCATCAGGGCCGCTGGGGACTACAATCAGCTTGACCAGCGCGAATGCCGGCCGGGGCACCGCTTGCCCGGCCACCAGCACGACCTCGAACTGGCGCTTGAGGGCAAACTTGACCACCTGATCCCTTGCTGCCTTGGGGCACGCATCCGCATCGATCCACACACGCATCAGTTAAGCTCCCAAGCCAATTGAACAGACCCCACAAGCCCTACACCTCTCTCGGTCCACGCTCCTCGGCATTGTTCATGGATGGCGCCACGCACTCAAGGATTTGCCTGGATCGGATCAAACTCGTCCTTTTCCGCTCAATTTTCGACCGTGTCAGCCGATGAACCGGTGGCATTGCGTAAGCAGCAATCTCCCGTGTCAGACGCTTCTGAATTTGCTGTAAACAACCAAAAAACCATTGTTTTCAGCGACTCACTCCTTATAATCCTCGCCCGCCACTACATGGCATACAGCCATCATTTTGGCTGACCCACAGGACGGCCGCGTGCCTCCTTCAAACGGATTTGCCTGACCGGTTGCTCTGTAACCCGGATGGCTTTTTTCAAGGACTGATCTCGATGTCACCCCGCGCCTCTGCAATTCTCGCGCTGATCGCTGCTGCGCAACTGACCGGCTGCGCCGCTTTTCGCAGCTACGACACTGAGCTGCAGCAGACCAATCAACAGCTCACCAGCGGCAATGTCGACGGTGCCCTGACGCTCCTTGAAAAGAACAACACCGGCGGCGACAAAGACCTGCTCTATTACTTGGAGAAAGGTGAGTTGCTGCGCTCCAAGGGTGATCTTTCCGGCAGCCAGGCCGCATGGGGTCACGCCGACCAGACCGTCATCGCCTGGGAAGACTCGGTCAAGCTAGACAGCGACAAATACCTGGCCCAGTTCGGCAGCTATCTGGTCAACGACAAAGTGCGTCGGTACGAAGGCTACGATTACGAAAAAGTCATGCTGACCACGCAAATGGCCCTCAACCTGCTGGCGCAGAACGACTTCGAAGGGGCACGCACCGAAATCAAGAAAACTCACGAGCGTGAAGCCGTGATCGCCGAACTGCGTGACAAGGAATACCTCAAGAGCGAGGACGACGCGAAAACGCAGGGCGTACGCACTCAGTACAAGGACCTCAAGGGTTATCCGGTCGAGTCCCTCGATGCGCCAGAAGTTGTGGGCCTGAAAAACAGCTATCAGAGTGCGTTCAGTCACTATCTGGCAGGCTTCGTGTACGAGGCGCTGGGCGAGAAGGACCTGGCAGCGCCGGGCTATCGTCAGGCCGCCGAATTGCGCCCGAACACACCCCTGCTGGATCAGGCATTGCTCAATCTGGATGCCGCAGGCAGCAAGAACTCTCAGGCAGAAGGCAGCGACGTCCTGCTGGTGGTACAGAGCGGTTTCGCCCCGGCCCGTGATTCGATCCGCATCCCGCTTCCGCTACCGATCAACAACAACCTGGTGATCACCACGCTGTCGTTCCCGGTCATCAAGGCCGACACCTCGACACCGTTCTTCAACCAGGTTGGCGTCGACGGTCAAGCAGTGAACCTGACCGCACTCAACAGCACCACCGCCATGTCGCGTCGAGCCCTGCGTGATGACATGCCCGGCATCATCCTGCGCACCAGCGTGCGGGCCATTACCCGTGGTGTGGCACAAAAGAAGCTCAACGACGTGAACCCGCTGGCGGGTCTGGCGGTGGGCATCGCTTCGGCCGTCACCGAAGGCGCCGACACCCGCACCTGGCGCACGCTGCCGGACAACACACTGGTGGCGCGCATCCGCCTCAAGCAGGGCGAACATCAGGTCGTGTTGCCATCATCGCTAGGCGGCACCCATGTGTTGCTCAAGATCGACCGCCCTTACCAAGTCGTCACCCTGCGCGCCCTCGGCAATCAGGTGTACACCGCAGGCGTCGCTGCTCAAGTGATGCCGTCCACCCTGCCGCAAGCCGTGGCCACCAACAAACCTTGAACCGGAGACATCCCATGGGTCGCAAGATTTTCGCGCTGATGGCACTGGCACTGCTCGCTGGCTGTGCCACGCCACCACCTCCCGCCCCAGGCAGTGCCGCCAGCAAGGTGGTCGCCATGGGTGACCTGAAGAACATCGAGATCGGACCCATGCGTGTCGCCCGCGAAAACGGATTCATGACCGTGAACGTCTCGCTAAATAACACCAGCAGTTACAACAAGACGATGTATTACCGCTTCGCCTGGTTGGGCAACGATGGCTTCCCGGTCGCCGAGCCCGACACCTGGAAGAGCCTGACGCTGTACGGCTCGCAGAGCAGCTTTCTGCCTGCTATCGCCCCGGTGCCGAAGGCCACTGACTTCCGCCTCGAAGTCAAAACCCCTTGATTGCCCCTATTCGCCCAGCTCAAGAGATCCCCTATATGTCGCTCATCCGTCTCTCGCTTCTCGCCGCCGTCGCCCTACTGGCCACCGGTTGCGCCAACAACTCACCCACCCTTGGCAGCAAGAACATCAGCTACGGCGACACCAAGGCCGTCGAAACCGTGACCAACGAGTTCGGCTCGACCGACCTGCAGATGATTGCCGAAAGCATGACTCGCTCCCTCGCGCAGTCCGGCACCCTGCAAGGCCGTCCAGTGGTGCAGGTCTATGACGTGAAGAACAAGACCAGCGAATACATCGACACCCGCGAAATCACCACGTCGATCAAAACTCAGCTGATGAAGTCCGGCACTGCTCGCTTTGCCAGCGACAACACCGACATGCAGAGCCAGGTCGACCAGTTGAAGCTGCAGAACCAGAGCGGCCTGTATAAGAAATCGACCGTTAGCAAGACCGGCAACATGGTCGCCGCCAAATACCGCCTTGAAGGCTCGATCAGCTCGATCGTCAAGCGCAGCAGCGATTACAAGGACGTCTTCTACAAATTCAGCCTGCAACTCATCGACGTTGAAAGCGGCATCGCTGAGTGGATGGACGAGAAAGAAATCCGCAAGACCACGGAGCGCTAAGCAATGCGTGCATGGATCGGCATTCTTGGCCTGATGTGCGCAGTGAACACACTGTGCGCCCAGGCCGCGCCTAAAGTCGCGGTCACCGACATGGCGTTCGAACAGCAAGTGGAAGAGTACATCCACACGGTGTCGGCGCAGACCAACCTCCAGGCCAATCGCTACAGCGCCAGCGGCTCGTCGAGCTACAACGAGTACGAGGCGCGCAACACCTACATCGAGCAGGGCGAGCTGCGCAAATTCAGCGGTGACATCAAGGGCGAGATTCTCAAGTCCGGGATGTTCCAGCTGGTGCAGGGCACGCCTTACACTGCGGGCGCCAAGGAAGACGTGTACGACGTCATCAAGCGCATCAAGAACGGCAACTTCAAGGGCGCCGACTACGTGCTGTTCGGCACCGTCTCGGACATCGACTTCCGTCAGGACGTCAACGAGATCGCCAACACCAACTCGCATTCATCGGTGCTGGGTCTGACGCTGGTGGGCGACTTCAGCCTGATCAACACCCGCACCTTCGAGATCACTTCGGCGTTCACCGCGATGGGCGAAGGTCAGGACACCAAGCTGGTCAACGGCAACGACGTACGCGTCACGCCCAATCGCGGCCGTGTGGTGAGGGATGTGTCGAAGTCGATCGGCCTGGACGTCGCGCGCCAGTTGCGCGAGCAACTACGCGGTGAAGTGGAGTACTCGCAGGACCCGGCAATGCCACGCAACAACCTGCCACGTGACGAGGCACCGAAAATCCTGCGTTGAGCCTGGGCTGACGCCTGTCCACTGTGGGAGCGATTCATTCGCGAGAGGCCGGTACATCCAATACGTCTTTTGCGGATGAACCCTCGCATCGCGGATGAATTCGCTCCCTCAGTTCTCATCTCATCGGGCTTTAAGCGCGATGCAATGTCGCCAAAAACGCCGCCGCACTAACAAACAACCCGGCAAATGTGCGGTTCATCCTGCGCTGCTGTTTCGGCGTCTTTAGGGCCCGCAGTACTTTCGATGCCAGCCCCGTGTACCCCGCCATCACAATCAGATCGACGCTGACCATCGTCACGCCAATCGTCAGGTACTGCGGCAACAGAGGCTGATGAGGATCGATGAACTGCGGCAAGATCGCCAGCATGAACACCAGCGCCTTAGGGTTGCTGATGTTCACCAGAAAGCCTCGTGCGACCAGCGCCAGGGGCTTGCCGATCGGGCGAATGGCTGCGTCGTCAGACAGATCGCTTGGCAAGGCGCGCCATTGCTTGATACCCAGGTAAACCAGGTATGCGACACCGAACCATTTGATCAGGGTGAACGCCATAGCGGAGGTGGCCAACACGGCGCCCAAGCCCGCAGCGATGATCGCGATCTGGACAATAAGCGCCAGTTGCAGGCCCATTGCGTTCCAGTAGCCGCGCCAGAAACCGTATTGCAGACCGCTGGACATCGATGCAATCGCACCGGCGCCCGGAGAAAGACTGATGACCCAGCAGGCGGCGAAGAAGGCCAGCCACGTTTCGAGCGACATTACACACCTCAGGCAGAACGAAATCTGTGCCTAAGCTAGTGTCTGCGCGAGGCAAAGACCAATCATTTCTAACTGTTATGTCGTGTTCACCAGCAACTGTGAGGCTATTTCGGCGCCGAGCCTTCGCCTGCCCGCTTCTCGCCGGAAATAATCGCCATGCCATCGTTACCACGCCAGCGGCGGATCGACTTCTGAAAGAACTGACTGTTGGGCACTTGCACCAACGTTCCGCCCAGTTCGGCAGGCTCGATCAAGGTGGTGAACATCAGGTTGATCGCCGTGACACGGCCCTTGATGCCGGGCTTGTCCGTGGTGTCCACGAGCTCGACTACATCACCGATGCGAAACGGCCCCATGGTGAAGATGAACACCGCACACAGCAGGTTCGACAGCACACTCCACATGGCGAAGAACGCCACGGCCGCGACAGCGACAAAGCCTGAAAGGGCCGCCCACAACACCGAGGCCGACACACCGAGCCGCCCGAGCACGGCCACCAGCGCAGTGCCCATGATCAACCAGCGCAAGCCGCCACGCACCATCACCAGCAGCTCAGGCGGCAGCAATGGGTAACGCTCGGCCAGGCGGGTCAGAAACCGCGCGACAAAGCGTTGCAGCGTGTAGCCGATCAACAGGATAAGCAGGATCTGCAACGCGACCAGAATTGGTTCGACCCAATAAGCCGGGACCGGCAACGCCAGAGACTCCATCAGGACAGCGCTTCCAGCTCGGCCTGCATCGACTCCAGCAATTCCAATGCTTCCATCCAGGCCTCTTCCAAATCAGCTTCGCGGGTCTTCAGCTCGGCCTGTTCGGCGAGCAGGTCACGCAACTTGTCTCTGTTGGCCGCTTCATAAACCGCGCTGTCGCCCAGAGCCGCTTCAATTTTCGCGAGCTTCTCATGGACAGCACCGAGCTCTTTTTCCAGCTTGTCGGCTTCACGCTTGTGCGGCGCCAACTGCTGACGCAAGGCTGCGGCCTGCTGGCGCTGAGCCTTCTTGTCGGTCTTGTCCGGGTTGACCGGCGTATTACTGGCCGGGGCGTTGCGCTGACGATAGTCAGCCAGCCACCGGGTGTAATCGTCCAGATCGCCATCGAACTCTTCGACCGCACCGTCGGCTACCAGCAGGAAATTGTCGGTCGTGCTCTTGAGCAAGTGGCGATCGTGAGACACCACCAGCACGGCACCGCTGAACTCCTGCAACGCCATGGTCAACGCCAGGCGCATTTCCAGGTCTAGGTGGTTGGTCGGTTCGTCGAGCAGCAGCAGGTTGGGCTTGTCCCAAGCAATCAGGGCCAGCGCCAGACGCGCCTTCTCGCCGCCGGAGAAGTTCAGCACCGGCTCTTCAAGCCGCGCGCCACGGAAGTCGAAACCGCCGAGAAAATCGCGCAGTGTCTGCTCGCGCTCGGTGGGTGCGATGCGTTGCAAGTGCAGCAGTGGGCTGGCCTTGGCGTCGAGCGAGTCCAATTGATGCTGAGCGAAGTAACCGACAACGGTATTCTCGCCACGCTGCAAGCGGCCACTCAACGGCTCAAGCTCGCCAGACAGGTTTTTGATCAGCGTGGATTTACCGGCACCGTTCGGGCCGAGCAATCCGATACGTGCACCAGGCGTCAGTTGCAGTTTGACCTTCTGCAGAATGGTCTTGTCGCCATAGCCAAGACGCGCCTCGGACAGGTCCATCAGCGGGCTGGAAATCTTGTCAGACTCGCGGAACGTGAAGTTGAACGGCGAATCGACATGGGCCGCCGACAGCTCTTCCATCCGTTCAAGCGCCTTGATCCGGCTCTGCGCCTGACGCGCCTTGGTGGCCTGGGCCTTGAAGCGGGCGATGTACTTTTCCATGTGCTCGCGCTGGGCCTGTTGCTTCTCGTAGGCCTGTTGCTGCTGAGCCAGACGCTCCGCGCGGGCGCGTTCAAACGCGCTGTAGCCACCGCGATAGAGGGTGATTTTCTTCTGATCGACGTGAGCAACGTGATCGACCACGGCATCCAGGAAGTCCCGGTCGTGGGAAATCAGCAACAAGGTGCCCGGATAACCCTTGAGCCAATCCTCAAGCCATAGAATGGCATCGAGGTCCAAGTGGTTGGTCGGTTCGTCGAGCAGCAACAGGTCCGACGGGCACATCAGGGCTTGCGCCAGGTTCAGGCGCATCCGCCAGCCGCCAGAGAAGCTACCGACCTGGCGCTCCATTTGTTCGTTGGTGAAGCCCAGACCGGCCAGTAGCTTGCGCGCACGGGCGTCGGCGGTGTAGCCATCGGCGCTGTCCAGCTCGGCATGCAAGCGCGCCTGTGCGGCGCCGTCTTGGGCCGCTTCCGCTGCCGCCAGCTCCTGCTGCACCTGACGCAGGCGCAGGTCGCCGTCGAGCACGTAGTCCACCGCCAGTCGTTCGAGGGTATCAACCTCCTGACGCATGTGGGCGATGCGCCAATCGGCGGGCAGCGAGCAATCGCCACTGTCGGGGGACAACTCACCCCGCAGCAGCGCGAACAGGCTGGATTTACCGGCGCCGTTGGCACCGATGAGGCCGGCTTTCTGACCGGCGTGCAAGGTCATCTCGGCGTCTTCTAGCAGACGTTGCGGACCACGCTGTAAGGTAAGGCTTTGAAGTCTGATCATAATGGCGGCGGAGTCTACCAGCTTCGCCCAAAACGGGTAGATGACGATGCCGACCGACCTTTGGAGTTTCACCGTCGATTTTTACGCGCGCCCTGCCGTTGAGCAGGCCTGTCTGACCCTTCAAGCCAGTGGCGGCAATGTCTGTGCGCTACTGTGCGGGGTCTGGCTGGATCAGCGACGCGTACCGTTCGACCCCCAGCGGGCTGAGGAAATCAGACAGTTGGCTGCCCCTTGGCACGATCAGGTGGTGGGACCATTGCGGGCAGTGCGTACGCAGTGGAAGGCCGCAGCCGCCACGGACGAAGAGCTCAGTGCCCTGCGCGAGCGATTGAAAGTGCTGGAACTGGATGCCGAGCGGGAGTTGCTCGTGAGGTTGCAAAGGCAAGTCCAAGGCTGGCCTGGGCAGGACGCCCGGCACACCGGTACTTGGCTGGAAGCGCTCGCGGGGGATGCCGCGAACAAAGCCCCTGACGCGCTGCAAGTCCTGCGGCGCGTCGGGGAGGATGCTGCTTAGGAAGCGCTGTTCGAGGTCGAACCGGTTGCTGAGGCAGTGGCCGAAGTCGGCGCTGCTGTGGCAGCTGGAGCGGCTGTCGAGGTTGGCGCGGTCGCAGCGGCGGTCGCAGGCTTCGCGGCAGCAGCCGGCGTTGCAGGCTTAGCAGCTGGTATGGCGGCTGGTTTTGCAGCGGCAGGCTTAGCGGCCGGTTTTGCAACGGCAGGCTTAGCAGCAGGTTTGGCGGCGGCTGGCTTGGCGACCGCTTTGGGTGCTGCTGGTTTGGCAGCAGCGCTGGCGGCTGGCTTGGCAGGTGCCTTTGCAACGGGCTTGGCGGCCGGTTTAGCAGCTGGCTTGGCAGCGGGTTTCGCCGCAGCCGTGGCAGGCTTGGCCGCAGGTTTTGCAGCTGCGGTTTTGGGGGCAGCCTTGGCCGCAACCGGAGCTTTCACTGCTGGCTTGGCGACTGGCTTGCTGGCTGCTTTAGCGGCAGGCTTGGCAGCCGCGGCTTTGGCAGGTGCTTTGGCAGCAGGTTTGGCGGCAGCGGTCTTCACAGCAGTAGGTTTGGCTGGCGCTTTTGCAGCTGGCTTGGCAGCAGCTTTTGCAGCCGGCTTAGCGGCAACCTTGGCAGGCGCCTTGGCAGCACGATCACTCAGCGCCTTGCCCACCGCTTCCTTCACACGGCCAACGCCTTGCGCCAGCTTCAGGCTTTCCTGAGCATCGCGCTTGAGGTTGAGGATGTAGGTGCGGGTTTCGGTCTGACGATCTTTCAACGCATCGAGCAGTGCTTCCAGTTCGGCGACGCCGTCTTTGGCTTTAGCTTGCGCCTTGGCTTTACCTGCCTTGGCCGCGTCCTGCAGTTTAGTGCGGGACTTGTGTAATTTTTCCTGAGCCTTGCCACGTTGTTTCTCAAGCTTGGCGAGCAATTTCTCGGCATCAGCCAACGCTTGGGAGCAGGCATCTTCAAGGTGTTCTAGCAAGCTGCTTGAGAGCTGTTGGAGCAAATGCAACGGAGTGTTTACTGGCTTCTTGGTGGCCGACATGATTTACCTCCTGGCTGATTTGAATGCGGCTCATACTAGACCTCTGCCCGCCCCGCCGCTAGGGCATCTTGACACTACAAATCGAGGTCTGTTGCACATTGGGCAAAAACCCTTCAGATCATCATCACATTTAGCTTCCAGCGCTGGCATAATCGCCACTCCCCAGGCCGGAGAGCATTCATGTCGCGCTACCTGTTAATGTCGTTGTTCTTCTTGATACCCCTTACCCACGCGACCGATGCCCCACCCGCCGACAACGCTCATGACCTGTCCTACAGCCTGGGTGCGAGTCTGGGTGAGCGCCTTCGCCAGGAAGCACCGGACCTACAACTGCCCGCACTGATCGAAGGCCTGCAACAGGCTTATCAAAACCAGCCGCTGGCAATCAAACAGGAGCGCATGGAGCAGATTCTCAGCGACCATGATGCCGCCCTCGCCCAAGCCGAAAACTCCGGTCAGTCCGAGCCGCAAACGGAAGCTGCACTCAAGGAAGAGCGCCGCTTCATGGACGTCGAAAAAGCCAAGCCGGGTGTACGCCAATTGGCGGACGGCATCCTGATGACAGAGCTGACCCCGGGCACAGGCCCTAAGCCCGACATCAATGGCCGCGTCCAGGTGAAGTACGTCGGGCGCCTGCCTGACGGCACGATCTTCGACCAGAGCCAACAGCCACAATGGTTTCGTCTCGACAGCGTGATCGCAGGCTGGACCACCGCACTGGTCGACATGCCGGTAGGCGCGAAGTGGCGTCTGGTGATCCCGTCGGCACAGGCCTATGGCGCGGAAGGCGCGGGCGACCTGATCGACCCTTACACGCCGCTCGTATTCGAGATTGAGTTGATGGCGGTTTCTCAGTAAACACAATTCATGAAAAAGGGGTGCCGCAATGGCACCCCTTTTTTGGATCGCGAACGGATCAGGCCTGAACGGAATCCTGTTCCTTGTGCGCGGTGTGCAGTACTTCGATCAGACAATCTTCCAGCTCAAAGCGCTCATGCAGCAAGCCGCCCAGCTCCTTGAATTTCTCCGCAACGCATTTGCCTTCATCACACAGATCGTTAAAGGCCAGCAGCTTTTCGGTGATGACATCGATGCGAGGATAGATCGTATCGGCCAGTTCAAGACCACGCTTATCATTGAACGCCTTGGCTTCGCCGGTCAGTTGCTCGTAGATTTCGAAGTGACCCGCCGAAACGTAATCCACCAGATTGCCGCAGAACTCCTGCAGCGGCTTACGGTTCTCCGACAGCGCTTGCGGCTTGTCGCCGAGCACATCGTAAGCATTGATCAGCTCCTCGCGCTCATTCAACCAACGGTCGATCAGCTTGTGGACCCCACCCCAGCGTTCCTGAGCATTCTGACAACTTTCCAGCATGATGTTCTTCTTCCCTTCAGGGGCATTTCGATCCCGAATCACCTCAGTGATCCGACTCGATGCCTTTGAAAACCGGCTGTGGAATAAACGTCGACAGCAGCGTTTAACCGATGATACGTGCGGCCCAGATTATGCCCGCACGCCGAGGCCTTCAAGGTACGCA
>Ga0308163_10004081_pt1 | contig 11869 bp, 7 predicted proteins | sample PhyTR1_FD_201037 | JGI IMG/M metagenome (GOLD analysis project Ga0308163, IMG submission 201037) | Phyllosphere microbial communities from UC Gill Tract Community Farm, Albany, California, United States - DLSLT.R1 | ecosystem: Host-associated > Plants > Phyllosphere > Unclassified | place: USA... | reverse complement strand
AAAACCGGTCGATGACGTAATCGGCCAGGATTTTTAATTGCTCGGGTTGATTGCGGTAATACCAGTGCTCGAACGAGCCGAAGCGCACGAAGCTGGGCGCCATGCGCACGACCACGGCGGCAGTTTCTACCGTTTCGCGCATCACGCCCTGGCTCGAGCCGGCTACCGACAGCGCGCGCGACGTGGGAATGCCAAGGCCGTGCATTGCTTCCGAACACAGGAATTCACGAATCGAGGAACGCAGCACGGCGCGGCCATCGCCCATGCGCGAGTAGGGCGTTTGCCCCGCGCCTTTCCATTGCAGTTCCAGCGGACCGGCAGCGGTGGCCACTTCGCCAAACAGGATGGCGCGACCGTCGCCGAGCTGGCCGGCCCACACGCCAAACTGGTGGCCGGAATACACGGCAGCCAGCGGCTGGCCGCGCTCCGGCACGGCATTGCCGATCAACACGTCGAGACCGTCGGCTACCTGCTCGGCAGTCAAGCCCAGCAGCTGCGCTGCAGCGGGGCTGACCGCGACCAGGTAAGGCGCCGGCAGCGGCGTAGGCATCAGGCGGGTATAGAAGGCCGGCGGCAGGGACGCGAACGAATTGTCCAGCGGCAGCAACGTCAATGAGCTAGTGATAATAGTTCCTGGGAAGAGCGCCAGCCCACGGGCCGGAAAGCGCGATTTTACCGCAGCGTGGCATTCCGCGTCGCGTGCCGATGGAGGGACCTGCAATGGCACTGGCAGTGGCGTAAAAAATACAAACAGTCTGGCGTTACCAGGCAAATAAATCCCGCTGCAAACCGCGTGGCTACGCGGCTCGTGCACTGAAGCTTGCTAAAAGTTGGTTACTTTAGCGATAAATTGATTGACGGAAATAAGTGAAACCACTTACATTATTGCCTCTAGGCATTTATTACTTTATTACCCTCATTCGGCCATCGCGCTCCCAGGCCGCACGCAGACAGTCTCTGCCCCCAAGAGAAGAGAACCTCATGTTCAATAGCATAACGATCCGTACCCGGCTGATTGCCTCCATGGCATTCCTCGGCCTGTTGATTATTTCCATCGGCGCCGTCAGCCTGTTCGGTATGAATAAGGTGAATTTCGCCCTCAAAGACGTGTATTCGAACCAGATGGCGTCCGCCATCATGTTGGGAAATTCGAAGAACTTCCTCAACCGCGCCCGCTTCGTGATCGACCGCGGTGTGTTCCACCCGGAAGCTTCGGACCTCGACAAGACCCTGAGCCGGGCCGAAGGCTTTATTGCCGACGGCGACAAAGCGTGGAAAGAGTACCTGGCATTGCCGCTGGAGGGCGAGGAAAAGCAGCTGGCCGCTGACCTCGACGCCAAGCGCACCACCTACGTCGGTTTCCTGCGCGAATTGATGACCGCGATCCGCTCGCAAAACGCCGAGAAGATCGACGATCTGGCGATGAACAAGATGAGCAAGGAGTTTGGCGTGTTCGATGCGGCTTCCAACAAGCTGGAAAAATTCCAGCTGACGTCGGCAGAAGAGCACTACAACCACAGCCAGGCCTTCTTCAAGGCGTTCGAGATCGGCTTCATGATCGCGCTCGCTATCGGTGCGATCCTGATCGTGTATTCGACGCTGCGCCTGCTCGTTGCCATCCTCAAGCCGCTGCGCGCCGCGCTCGGTCACTTTGACGAAATGGCCGCCGGCAACCTGGCCAACCACATCACCGTGGAACGCGACGATGAAATGGGCAGCCTGATGCGCGGCCTGCTGAAAATGCAGGAGCAAATGTCCGCCACCGTGCGCGGCATCCGCACCGGCAGCAGCTCGATTGCGCTGGCCAGCGCGGAAATCTCCGATGGCAACCTGGACCTGTCGCGCCGTACCGAAAACCAGGCCGCTGCACTGGAAGAGACTGCATCGTCGCTGGAAGAGCTGACCAGCACCGTGCGCCAGAATGCCGACAATGCCCGCCAGGCCAACCAGCTGGCGCTTACCGCCCAGGACGTGGCCAGCCGCGGCGGCCAGCTGGTTTCGCAGGTGGTCGACACGATGAGCACCATCAACGGTTCTTCGCGCAAGATCGCCGACATTATTGGCGTGATCGACGGCATTGCCTTCCAGACCAATATTTTGGCGCTGAATGCGGCGGTCGAAGCAGCGCGTGCCGGCGAGCAGGGCCGTGGTTTTGCCGTGGTGGCGACCGAGGTGCGCAACCTGGCCCAGCGTTCGGCCGCGGCAGCGCGCGAAATCAAGGAGTTGATCACGGCATCGGTCGAGCAGGTGGACGCCGGTTCGCAACTGGTGGACCGTGCCGGTGCGACCATGGACGAACTGCTCGGCAGCGTCGAGCGGGTGACCGGCATCATGGGCGAAATCATGGTGGCCGGCGAAGAGCAGAGCGAAGGCATCAACCAGATCAATCACGCCATCGCCCAGATGGACGAGGTAACCCAGCAGAATGCCGCACTGGTGGAAGAAGCGGCCGCAGCAGCCGGTTCGCTGCAGGAACAAGCCGCTACGCTGGAGCAGCTGGTTAGCACCTTCAAAGTGGAACAGCAGGCCGCACCACGGCTGGCACGCCAGCGTCCGGCCCTGGCGCTGGGCAATTAAAACCTAGTCGACGTGGGCCAGCAGCGCCGATACATATAATAAAAAGCGGTCTTCCAGCCGCGACAGGTCGAGTCCGGTAATTTCGCCAATGCGGCGCAGCCGGTAGTCGAGCGTGTTGCGGTGGATGTGCAGCGCTTCCGCCGTGGCGGCCAGATGGCTGTCGTTGCGGAACCAGGTATCCAGCGTGCGCTGCAACAGCTCCTTGTTCTTGTCCTGCGCTTGCAGGCGCAACATCGGTTGCCGCAACTGCTCGGCCTGCCATCCGGCATCGAGTCCGGACAGCAGCACCGGCAGCGCCTGGTCGTAATAACTGTAGCGGCGGCGCCCACCGTCGCGGGTACGGCCGATGCGCGCTGCCGTGCGGGCGCTCTGGTACGAAATCGCCACCTCGTCCAGGCCAGCCAGGGCGATGCCGACCGTCAGCGCATACGCTTGCGCGCCTTCTTCGTCCAGCAGCGCCGCCAGCGCCTGCAATTGCCGTTGCGCCCAGGCGGCGGCTTCAACCGGCACATCGTAAAAATCGAGGATCACCAGTTCGTGCGAGCTGGCCGCTGCCGTCAGGGCCGTTGGCTGGCGCGCCAGCAGGCGCATTTGCAGGCGCTGGATTTCGCTCAGCGCTTCCACGGTGCCGGCAGCGCGGTCGTCGAGTTCCAGCAAAAACACCAGGTGGGTGCGGCGGAAATCGGCACCCAGGCGCCGCGCCCACGCTTCCATGCCTGCGCGCGCGCCCTGGTCGCTCGAGATCAGTTGCAGCACAAAGGTTTCGCGGTAGCGCGAGTCGCGCTGCAGCGCGCCCGTCAGCTGGGCTTGCTCGAGGATCATTTCTGCGGTCAGGCGCACCAGCTCGCCAAACTGGCGTACCTGGTCCGGCGCGCCGGACAGGCCGATGGCGCCGCACACCTGGCCGTTTACCGTGAGCGGCAGGTTGATGCCGGGCTGGGCGCCGTGCATATTGCGCGCCCCTTCGCTGTCTATTTCCACTGGCAATTGCTTGGCCAGGGCCAGCATGGCGCCCGTGTGCAGCTCGCCGATGCGCGCCGGATTGCCGCTGGCGACGATGCTGCCGCTGGCATCCATGACGTTGACGTTGTACGGGATGATTTTCATCGTCCGGGTGACGATGTCCTGCGCCAGCGCGCTGTTGAGTAGGGTCATATGGTTGGGATCTGGTCGTTGCGTGTCGCTATTGTGCCAAGGAACGAAGAATCATGGGCGGAATGACGTTTTTCTGTGGCAATATTTAGGCATATGCCCAGTAATCTCCCGTTAGCGCCGTGGATTCTCGTGCATTTGGCCGATGATTTTTGTGCGGTGTTTCCAGATAATCTGGCGGTCTATAAAAATGACATCACAATATCTAGGAGACCTGCATGGGCAATTCCACGACCAAGACTGCCGTCCTCGACGGCGCCTACAAAAAAGCCACCTGGCACCTGATCCCGTTTATCTTCGTCTGCTATTTCTTCAATTACCTGGACCGCGTCAACGTCGGTTTCGCCAAGCTGGAAATGCTCGATGCGCTCAACCTGAGCAACACCGTGTATGGCCTCGGCGCCGGCATCTTCTTCATCGGCTACGTGCTCAGCGGCGTACCCAGCAACCTGATCCTGCATAAACTGGGCGCCCGGCGCTGGATCGCGGTGATGATGATGGCGTGGGGCGCACTGTCCGCCGCCATGCTTCTGGTGAATAGCCCGACGTCGTTCTATGTGTTGCGCTTCTTCACCGGTGTGGCCGAGGCAGGCTTTTTCCCGGGCATGGTGCTGTACTTTACCCACTGGTTCCCGTCGCAAAAGCGCGGCCAGGTGATGGCGCTGTTCATGTCGGCAATCCCGATTTCGGGCCTGATCGGCGGTCCGCTGTCGGGCTGGATGCTGGCGCACTTTTCGGCCGGGCAGGGCGGCATGGCGGGCTGGCAGTGGTTGTTCCTGCTGCAAGGCATCCCGACCGTGCTGCTCGGTGTTGCCGTGTACTTCTACCTGAACGATGGCATTGGCCAGGCCAAATGGCTGACGTCGGAAGAAAAAGCCGCCATGCAAGGCGCGCTCGACGACGACGAAAAGCAGCGCCAGGCCACCAGCACCGTGGTGCAGTCGCTGGGCGCGGTATTGCGCAACGGTAGCGTCTGGATGTTGGGCGTGATTTACTTCAGCATCCAGATGGGCGTGTACGCCATCAATTTCTGGCTGCCGTCGATCATCAAGTCGCTCGGTTACGAGAGCGCGCAAACGGTGGGCTGGCTCAGCGCCATTCCTTACCTGTTTGCTGCCGTGTTCATGGTGTGGGCCGGCCGCTCGGCCGACAAGCACCGCGAGCGGCGCTGGCACGTCAGCGCGCCGATGCTGATGGGGTTGTTCGGCCTGCTGATGGCGGCCAATTTCTCGACCAACGCGCTGGTCGTCATGATCGGCCTGTCGATGGCCACCATGGGTGCACTGGCGGCGTTGTCAATGTTCTGGTCGCTGCCGGCCGCCTTCCTGGGCAGCGCTGCGGCCGCTGCCGGCCTCGCACTGATTAACTCGCTGGGCCAGATCGCCGGTTTCGTCAGTCCGTTCCTGGTCGGCTGGATCAAGGATGCCACGCAGAGCACGGACGCGGCGCTGTACGTGCTGTCCGCCGTCATGCTGCTGGGTGCGCTGCTGGTGTTGCGCGTGCCGGCCAAACTGGTTAATCGATAAGAAGTACGGACATGAGCAAGCAATTAAAAATAGTCATCGCCCCCGATTCGTTCAAGGAAAGCTTGAGCGCGATGGAAATCGCCAATGAAATCGAAGCGGGTTTCCGTGAAATCTTTCCCGACGCCCTGTACGTCAAGGTGCCGGTGGCCGATGGCGGCGAAGGCACGGTACAGGCAATGATCGATGCCAGCGGCGGCCGCCTGGTCACGTTGCCGGTGCGCGGCCCGCTGGGCGAACCGGTCGACGCGTTCTACGGCATCATGGGCGACGGCGCCACGGCTGTCATCGAAATGGCCGCTGCCAGCGGCCTGGAGCTGGTGCCGCCCGACCGCCGCGATCCGTTGCGCACCACCAGCTACGGCACCGGCGAACTGATCCGCAATGCGCTCGACGCCGGCGCCCGCCGCTTTGTGCTGGGCATCGGCGGCAGCGCCACCAACGACGGTGGCGCCGGCATGGTGCAGGCGCTCGGTGGACGCCTGCTCGACGCGGCCGGCAACGACCTGGCGTCCGGTGGCGGCGCGTTGGCTGAGCTCGATCGCATCGACCTGTCAGGGCTGGACGCCCGCATCAAGGATTGCGTGTTCGAGGTAGCATGCGATGTCAGCAACCCGCTCGTAGGACTGCAGGGCGCATCGCACATCTTCGGCCCGCAAAAAGGCGCCACGCCGGCCATGGTGGCCACGCTCGACGCCAACCTCGGCCATTATGCGGCCGTCATTGCGCGTGATCTGGGCCGTGCCGTGGCCGACATTGCCGACTTGCCCGGTGCTGGCGCCGGTGGCGGCATCGGCGCCGCCATGCTGGTATTCCTCGGTGGTAGTTTGCGTCCGGGCAGCGAAATCGTCACCGACGCCGTCGGCCTGGACGCGGCCGTAGCGGATGCCGACCTGGTGCTCACCGGCGAGGGGCGCATCGACAGCCAGACCATCCATGGCAAAACCCCGATCGGCGTGGCGCGCGTGGCGCAGCGCCACGGCAAGCCGGTAATCGGCATTGCCGGCAGCCTGGAACCGGGCGCGGGCGTGGTGCATGGCCACGGCATCGACGCCGTGTTCAGCGTGGTCAACTGCCCGTGTTCGCTTGAACGAGCACTGGCGGACGCTGCTTACAACGTGCGCACGTCGGCGCGCAACATCGCTGCTGTGTTGCGCTTGGGAACTCAGCTGGGCTTGTGATACAGTCATTTCCTGCGGCAAGGGCTGCACGCAGGAAGGATTTTTATGGCGCAAGACCGTGGGGAACCGAAATACGTGGCCAGGCTGCCGACCATCCGTTCGCAGATCTACAGCCTGGTATGGGCATGCGCCTTGCCTGCCATCCTCGGTTTTGCCCTGTTGACCAACAACTTTGTCGTGCGCGAACGCACGACCATCGAGCAAGACACGCTGATCACCGCCCGCGCCCTGATCCAGGCGGTGGACCGAGATTTACACACCGGCATCACGGTGGCGATGGCGCTGGCCAATTCCCCCAGTATCGATACCGGCGACTTTGCCGCGTTTTACCGGCAAGCCACCGAGGTGCTGCGGCCGGAATTTCCCGGTTATAACTTCGTGCTGCACGACCGGGCGTCGGTACAGCTGCTCAACACGGGCCGGCCGTACGGCACCATCTATCCCGATCCGATCAGCGCGCCGCGCATTGCCGAAGTGTTCCGCACCGGCAAACCCTTGATTTCCAACCTGTTCCACGCGGGTGCGCTGCAGCGGCCGCTGGCGGCAATCCACGTGCCGGTGCTGCGCAACGGAAAGGTCATCTACGTGGTGTCGGTCGCGTTCGTGCCCGAGCGGCTGGGCCAGGTGCTGCGCGAGCAGCGTTTGCCGGCCAACCGTGTGGCCGCCATTTTCGACGCTAACGGCGTGTTTGTCGCCCGCACGCACGACCCGGAAAAATACGTGGGCCGGCCAGTGTCGTCCGATCTGCTGGCGCGCTACCGCTTGCGGGCCGAGGATGCAATCGAGGCCACCACGGTGGAAGGGATACCCGTGTTCTCGATGTACAGCCGCTCCGCCCAGAGTGGCTGGTCGGTCGTGATTGGCGTGCCGCGGACCGACGTGTACCTGGAAATGCTCGATTCGATCAAGTGGATCATGGCCTTTCTGGCGGTGCTGACGGCCGCCGGCTTTGGCGTGGCCTGGCATTTTGCGCGCAGCATCGAGCGCTCGGTGCGCGCGCTCGCCACGATGGCGATGACGCTGGGCGGCAAACCGCGCGAGGATTCTACCGCGCCCGCCACCTTTCTCGAGGCGGCGCAGGCGCTCGACACCTTGCAGACCGTGGAGTCGGAGCTGCTGCGCTATCGCCACCACCTGGAAAACCTGATCGAGCACCGCACCCGCCAGCTGGAATCGGCGATGCGCGAAGCGCAGGCGGCCAACGCCGCCAAGGATGTTTTTGTGGCCAACATGAGCCACGAACTGCGCACGCCGATGAACGCGGTGCTGGGCGTGGCGCACCTGCTGGGCGGCACTGGCGTGTCGCCCGAGCAGGCGCGCTACCTGGACATGATACGCACGTCGGGCCAGTCGCTGCTCGGCATCCTGAATGACATCCTCGACCTGTCCAAGATGCAGGCAGGGAAGGTGGAGCTGCACCCGGCGCCGTTCCAGCTCGACGACGTGCTGTACGCGGTAGCCACCATCATGAGCGTGAGCGCCGGCGACAAGGACCTGGAACTGGCCATCGGCGTGGAGCCGGACGTGCCGCGCGCGCTGGTGGGTGACGCGCTGCGGCTGCAGCAGGTGCTGGTCAACCTGGCCGGCAATGCCATCAAGTTTACCGAGCGCGGTGAAGTGTCGCTGCGGGTGGCGCGGCTGCCGGCGCCCGGCGGCGCCACCGTGCTGCGGTTTGCCGTGCGCGACACCGGCATCGGCTTGAGCGACGAGCAGATGGCGCGGCTGTTTTCGCCGTTCACCCAGGCCGACTTGTCCACCACCCGCCGGTTCGGCGGCACCGGGCTGGGACTGACGATTTCCAAGGGACTGGTCGAATTGATGCAAGGTTCGATCGAGGCGCACAGCGTGCCGGGCGAGGGCAGCGAATTTCGCTTTATCGTGCCGCTCGGCGCCAGCGGCGATGCAATGGCGCCGGCGCCGGCCCCGGTGCACCTGCTGCTGGCCGACGATAACCCCACCAGCCGCCACTGCATCGCCCAAGCCATCGCCGCTGCCGGCTGGACCTGCGACCTGTCTGATTCCGCCGCCGCTGCGCTGGCGCGGCTGCAGGACGGCGCCGCATACGACGCGCTGCTGCTGGACTGGCACATGGCCGGCAGCGGCGCGCTGCTCGATCATGGCGGCACGCCCGTGATCTGCCTGCTCAACGCTCACGGTCGCGAACAGCTGATGGAAGACATGGCCAGCGCGCGCATTGCCGCGTGCCTGGCCAAGCCAGTGACAGCGGTGGCGCTGCGCGAGGCCGTACACGCGGCGCTGGCCACCCGTGCCAGGGACGATTCCCCGGCGCCCGCGGAAGCGGGGCCGCTGCTGCTGGCGGGCGTGCGCATCTTGCTGGTGGAAGACAATCCGATCAACCAGGTGGTGGCGCGAGGCTTGCTGGAGCAGGTGGGCGCCCACGTCACCGTGGCGGAAGATGGCGCAATGGCCGTGGCGCTGCTGCGCGACAGTGACGGCGCCTATGACCTGGTGCTGATGGACGTGCAGATGCCGGTGATGGACGGCTTTACCGCCACCCGCGCGATCCGCGATGAACTGCGGCTGGACCTGCCCGTGATTGCCATGACGGCGGGCGTGATGGCCAGCGAACGCGAGCAGTGCATCGCGGCCGGCATGAACGATTTTATCGGCAAGCCGATCGACGTCGAGCAGATGTTCGACACGGTAGCGCGCCACCTGGGCCGGGCGACACCAAACATGAAATCTGTGACAAGTCAGTGAAAACCGCGTGCCACGTTGGCTGGAAAAACTGTCTCGCACGGCCCGATGTTGTGACACAGGCAATGGCTGTCTTATACTGGGTGAGTTTCCGCTTTCGGCTGCGAGCAGACGTCTTTATTAATTGAACTGATTTACTTACCAATGAATTCAGATGCGTACAGATTCACGATTGACCGCCAGCTCGATGCAGGAGAGCTCGACCATTTGCGGACCGAGAACCTGCCGAGTTTACTCGCGCTGAATGCTCGATATACCCCTCACGTTGACGTAGCCAACGCTTTTCCAGTTACTCCAATCTATGTGGATTTTCTGAGAACTCGGTGGCGTCAGGACAAAGAATTTGGCCGCGCGACAGATGACGTGGCGATATCGGGCTTAGGTTTTGCGTTCGGACTGCTTCTCGGTGCGTGCACTCAATTGAAATGGTGCATCGCAAGCGATGCAGACGGAACATTTTTGACTATGGCACGGGGAGAAACTGCTGACTACCAGCTGATTTCCGTGCCGCCTTTCAGCTACGTGGCAAAGCGCCAGCAGGTCCAAAATGCAGAGGTGTTCCGCCACTTTTTCGAACAGGTGTCGGCGGACGTAATTGGCTTCGTGCGTCCAAAAAACTGGCTGCTTGAGGATTAGCCGTTAACAGCCAGAACCAGCCAGAACCGGACCTTCGTTTAAATATGAGCGTACTTATGAATTTTGAAGCTGAAATCTAAGGGTGCAAATGGCTGTTTATGAACAGCGTAAGCGAGCCATCCGATAATGAATTACGCTTGCAAATTTTCGAGGCCGTAACGCTACCCGCCTCCCCTGACACATTCCGGCCTTTGAATGAAGCATTGGACTTGAATTCGCCGTTAGGTAGTCCGATTGAGCATGTGAGCGGTTGTAAGATATTCACTTTGCAGTGCCCTGGTTACGTAGCCTATTCGGTTCGTAACGAAAGTTATACCACTGTAGATAAATACGAAATTTTTGAAGGAAGAAATTTCGTGAAATATTCGAAGTCAAGGTACCTTGATTTTGTAAGAGATGCGACTTTCGCTGATGATAGCTTCCCCGGCCCAATGACCCACTGGGGAATTTTTTGCCTCAACCATATTATTGACGTTGTGTCTTGCCATCAGCCTGACGTGAGAATTTCGGTAAAAAACTAGCTGACCGATTGGGAATCCCACCGGCGGCTTTGGGGCGACAACCGCGTGTCGGGGTAGATCGTGATGTTTTCGCAAAGGCAACATGCCATGCTGGCGCGACCTGCCGAGAACGGCCAACAACGGACACGCATGCGTCTAATCCTGATCAGGAAAAGATACGATGAGAATCGAAAATCCCATTGTTATTGCGACGCATAATTTCACGTGGCATAAAAGAGATGGTTCGGAAGTTCCAATTGAAGTCATGATTGGTGCGCCGTACCGCCAGGAGATTGACTGGGCATGTCCATGCGCGTTGTTCGGCGTCGAGGGACGTTATCCGGATATTGTGGGCGTAAGTGGACTCCAAGCTTTGTCTTTGGCAGTTCGCTTACTCCGAGAGCGAATTAAAGGAATGGTTGACGAAGGGGAAGTCTTTGACCTAACCTCCGATGGTGAGCGGCTCGGACCGGATTCGATAGCTGCGCTGTTTGGCACTAACTGAAGTATTTGCAGCTGGAGTTCCGAATCTGAAGAGTAATTTTGTCTTATTACAGCTTCCAATAGCCCTCCAAACAGCAATGCCGGAAAGCGTATCGCGCCCATCAACTGGACTTTTATGGGGTGCGGCCTATCTCATCATCTGGCCCGCAACCGCGCTGATCCTGTACCTGCTTGATCACTGTGCTGGATACTTGGTTTAGCCTCAGTCGCATTAACCAAACAACAGTGACAATCCGCGCCCAGCGCGGCCCAGGCATTGAGAGAATAGCGTCACAAACTACGCGAAAAACGTTTGCAGTGAGGCGCACCGCCCGCTTAGGACAACAAAGGCTTGTTGGGGCAGACCATGATTGTTTTCGCAACGACACATGCTATGCTGGCGCGACCGGCCGAGAGCGGCCACAACCGGCCAGGAGCCGCAGTTCGCCAATGTGAAAAATGAAGCACCCTTCTTTCTGGAGCGTCAATTTGGACAAGATGATTGTTTTGCGAATTTCCGATAATGATGGCGTAGACTTGAATGGCGTCAAACTACATTCAACAACTGAGGTCGCGGAAGCTCTCGAGAAAATCTCCGCCGAACACCCGGACGAGGCAGTTTCTGTCGAGGCCACCGATTCCAAATGGTATGAATCTATCGGGAAGGCCATTTACGGTAGCCACCGGGCGGGGTTTTCAGGTGGACGGTTTCGCGTACTTATCGATGGCAAGCCTCTGGAAGCCTGACATGAAGCTAGGGCTCGGTGGCTGAGGGCGAGCCATTTGCGGCCGACGGAGGCGATGTGTGGTTGGACACGTGGTTTCGAACGGAAGATGACGCTGTGCAGTTACCCCATCCCGATTATCCAGCGCAGCTACACCGTTTCAGCGTATATGAAATCCAACGGCCAAGTGGGGCAGTTCGATTTGCAGCCGCCGAAGTTTCCTCCAACGTGTGGGCTTTTTACGCCTAATTGCTCAATGAATCTACGTAAACTAACCGCCCCATTTGCATCAGGTTTGATTGCCTTTGGTGCGTTCGCTGCGACTGCGGCGGTTGCTTCTAGCGTACCGGTAGGATGCGTAACGGGCCTCTTGG
>Ga0308163_10004080_pt1 | contig 11869 bp, 11 predicted proteins | sample PhyTR1_FD_201037 | JGI IMG/M metagenome (GOLD analysis project Ga0308163, IMG submission 201037) | Phyllosphere microbial communities from UC Gill Tract Community Farm, Albany, California, United States - DLSLT.R1 | ecosystem: Host-associated > Plants > Phyllosphere > Unclassified | place: USA... | reverse complement strand
ACGTGTACCGTCCGAATTTCGATTCCACTTAGTCGTTCCGGCGGCATAACTAACGCCAATTGGTTGCGGGTCTGCCAACCCTTTCCTTAGCACAGTAGCGACAATGCATCGCTGCTAATCATGGACGCGAGAGATGATCGAGTCTATCAGCCTAAAAAATATTGCAACTTACAACCCTGCAACACCGGAAATCCTAACTCAATTAAGAGCTGTTAACGTCATCTATGGTGCGAATGGAGCGGGCAAGACAACACTGAGCCGGCTCATTGCGAACCCCTGCATTTATTCGGACTGCGCAGTAAGCTGGAAGAACAACAACGTGATACCTGCACTAGTTTATAACAGTGATTTTATCGCAGAAAATTACAACGACTCAAAAGATCTAAAGGGTGTATTTACACTGGGCAAAGCCGAGCAAGCGCAATTGGATCACCTAGAGGCACTTAAAAACGAGCGTAAGCGACATGAGCAATTACGCGATAGTGCTACTGTGCAGTTAAACGGTGTAGATGGAAAAGGTGGCAAACACTCAGAGATTAGAGCCTTGGAAGGAAGGCTGCTGGGACATTGCTGGGAGCAAAAAACAAGATACGATGATATTTTTCAAGAGGCCTTCAGGGGGGCTAGAAGTAGCAAGGACAGCTTCAAAGCGAGAGTGCTTCAGGAGAATTCAAACAACAAATCTGCGTTAGTTGACCTCGATGATTTGAAAAATAGAGCGTTAGTGCTTTATGGTGAGACTCCAGCACTGTTAGATATAGTTCCAGCACTTGATTTGTCAGCTTTAATTTCACTTGAATCCAGCCCAATTCTCAAGAAGAAAATTATTGGCAAAAGTGATGTCGATGTAGCTGCCCTTATCGAGCATCTAAGCAACAGCGACTGGGTGCGGCAAGGTATAAAATACCTTGAGCACACTGATGATCAATGTCCATTCTGCCAACAAAAGACGCCCAAAAACTTTGAAGAAGACCTACTTGATTATTTTGATGAGACCTTTGAAACCGATATAAAATTATTGCATGCCTTTAGCGAAAGCTATTTCTTAAAGTCTGAAGAACTGCTTGATCGCACACAACGGCTACTGGAAGGTGAGTATACTCACCTAAATAAAGAAGTTTTAGCGGTGGAATTTAAAGCTTTCGATGCAACCCTCCAAGTAAACAAAGAGCGCATACTTAACAAGCTTTCCTCTCCGAGCCTCGACATTCAACTAGAATGCATTACAGGAATCAGTGAAAAAATTCAAGAGACCATTATCGCCGCCAATTCAAAAACTGTAGAACACAATAATCTTGTGGCGGGTTTCAGCGCTGAGAGAACAAAACTGTCTTCTCAAATTTGGAAATATCTAGTAGAGATAGAACTTAAACAATCACTGACCGAATATACTGCCGATAAAAACAATCTCGACAGAGCAGTCGATGGAATTACTAGAACGCTGGAGCGATCTAAGCAAGATATAATACAAGCCAACGTGGATATCGCAGCCATTGAGTCCAACCTTACCAGTGTGCGACCTACGGTAACCGCCATTAATGCGTTACTCAAAGACTTCGGATTCCGAAGCTTTTCTTTAGAAGTCGCGAACGGTAGTAATTCTTATAAATTGATTCGATCTGATGGTGCAGATGCTCGAAAAACGTTAAGCGAGGGAGAAAGAACCTTCGTTACCTTCTTGTATTTCTATCATTTATTGCGAGGAAGCACAACAGAATCAGGTGTCACAAGTGAACGAATAGTAGTAATCGATGATCCAGTATCAAGCTTGGATAGTGATGTGCTTTTCATTGTTGGAAGCTTGATAAAACAGCTATTCAAAGACGTTCGAACTAAAGGCTCCACCATCCGGCAGGTATTTATTTTGACGCACAACGTACATTTCCATAAAGAAATTACGTTTGATCCACAACGTAGCTCAGATAATGCCATGGCTCATGAAAGCTTTTGGGTAGTTCGCAAGCCCGATCACTTTTCAAAAGTTGAACGTCACGAACAGAATCCTATTAAGACATCCTATCAACTTCTATGGAGTGAACTCCGGAGAGACCCTCTGCCAACATTAACCCTCCAAAATACGTTGCGGCGAATTCTGGAGAACTATTTTAAGATTCTAGGAGGGATTGACACTGGAGTATTGTTAAGTAAATTTGATGGATTGGAAAAGGTTCAATGCCAGTCCCTGATCAGTTGGGTGAACGACGGCTCACATTACACGCAGGATGACTTATATCTTGCCATCGGAGAAAGAACTGCAGCTAACTATATGAGGATTTTCTATAAAATATTTAAAGCAGCAGATCATTTGGCACATTACAAGATGATGATGGGAATGCATTTCGTAGATCTCGCTCCTAATGAACCCGAGGTAGCAATCGAATTAGAAGCAGAATCAGTAGAAACCGAAAAAACGGATCAGCCTAATAGAGCACAGAATACGAGGGAAGCATTTGGAGCACCACCTGAAAATGGAGTGCGTTCCACCCCTAACCCCGAAACTATGGTACCGCTTTCTCTCTCGGTTAATCCGATAATCCTAGACTTACTTCCAAGTACAGATCTCGTTGAAAACGCCACACCTCATCCAACCGGGCAACCTACAAGCCAATCGGACCAACTTCCTTCCGTTACACTTGAAGACGAACAAGACATACCATTCTGAATGACAATAGGGGACGGATATATTTTCTAAAAAAATAAATCCGCCCCCTTTTTACCGTGATGAGTTCTTGCGCGTTCTGATTGCTGGTAACCGAAGAATTCAGCTTCTTGAAGACCAACATGTCGACAAACACTGTAAACTTCACTGCTTTCGGAAATTCGAAATTATTTCTGAAAATCAACTGTAAAAAGCCCAAATGCCTGTTTCTGAACGAAGGCGGTTCTGTGGAGTGAAAAGCCAAGTATCACTGACGCGTGGCCCAATTATTAATACCTCACCTGAATATACTCGCGTAACCAAATGATGCCATTATCAAGCTCGATACAGTCCAACTGGACAAGTCGATTGATCGCCGATGCATACTGAACGCGGGTCAACGGCGTCAGAGCGTAATCGGCCATGAGTTCCGCGACGTGTTTGTAGCCCTCCGGTTCAGCGATCTTGCACTTGTCGTTTCGATGCTTCCAAAGCGCGAGCATCGTCACGGCTTCGATATCAGAAAACTCTTCAACTGTGCCGCGCCAAACCTTGTTCCAGATATAGAGACCAACTATGACGATGGCGATCTGAGGCGCGACAGGCAGTGATGCGGCACCGAGACCTGCAAGCGATATATCGGGGACAATGTCGAGCAACTTCCTCCAGTTCAGAACGAGGTTGCCAGGCTTCCGAGACCGTGCTTTCGGTGAGTCGAATAAAGAGTTAATCGTTATAAGCCCGATCGTAAAATCAGGTGCTTCGGGCGGCGTGATCCTAGCGAACGCGTCCACCAAGCGGAGTCGAACCTCCTCGCTAAGGATCGCGCCAACCGGATCGCGCGCCGAATCGTTTAGCAGTTGTTTCCGTTTTGCAAATGCTGCGTCTTTGTCGTATTCCATCACAATGGGGTGTCCTAGAGGTATAAAGCTTAGCGCTCAGGTAAAAGGGCTGTCTTAGCTAAATTGAGGAGCGTTGAAACGATACCCGGTACACCCCGCAAAGGTCTATCGCAAAGGAGCGCGATAGCCAATAGTCGCCACTCACAACGATCCATTCCTGTCCAAAATAAGACACTATTATTATTTTCCTGCAAATCAGGGCCCCAACAACCTAGGCATCTCCACCCCCAACCGCACCCTCTCCCCCCCTGCTCAATCACCACCCCATCCCCTCCACCGCCACCAACTTCACCCCAGGCCCCACCCTCTCCCCCTGCAAAAAACTCCTCGGCGGCCCATCGTTCAAACTCAAAATCGCCACCGCCCCGCGACTCCCCGCCATCACCCCGCTCACCTTGATGTCAACCGGCGCCGTCTGATTGGAAAACCACTGCAACGCCGGGCTGTCACTGCGTGCCGCGAGCATTTGCGGGGGCGCTGGTGGGGTGTGGGATTCGGCGGAGGTCAGGAGCAGCGACGACCAGGTCGCGACGCCGACCAGGGCGGCGAGCAGTGCGAGGGCCTGGACGGTTTGCGGTGGTGAAATGCGGGTGGTGAGCATCATGGGCTGAATCTCCTTTTAGTCCCTGCTGACAGGCTACGCGGCAATTCTCACGGTTTTACTTCACACGTCTTACATGTTGGCCGTGCAGGATGTTTTTTTGGGAACGGGCTGGCCGCAACGGAGCGCGCGACCGGTTAACAGAAGGTTTCGCAACATCCACCGCTTTGATCCTGTACCGTTTCACTGGCCCGTCAATAGCGTCCGCTTTGACTTGGCTCATAGTCAAAGCCAACTTGTAATGCAGCTCCAGCAAGCTATCGTTTCCCAGCCCTTCAAGATAGCTGTATGGCACGGTCCGAACATATTGGCCGGTATTAATCCAACTCTGATTCACTGCCGCGCCAGGGACCTTCCACACTTGAAGATTGTGCTCTGCACCCGTGGCAGTCCTGCCTTTCAATTCCAGCCAAACAGGCTGACCAGCCTGCATGAATGCCCAGACTCCCGCCCGGAGAGTACCGCCCTCCGTAACTTTGCTCAGATCCAGCTCATCGCCCTCAGCCTGCACAATGCTGAGTTTATCCAGCTCCGCGGCAGGTAACGGCAGGACGTTTACAGTCAGCGTGCCCGACGAGGTTTTACTGTCGCCTTCCGTGACTTCGTACTTGAGCATGAAGCTTTTAGTGGCGTTGCCGACGTTGGCAGCAATGGCCTCAGAATCAATCCAAAGCTCCGCACTCCCACTCTCCGCACCCGGCATGGGTGGAATCGTCGGGGAGCCGGCTCCCGGCGTGCCGGACATTATCAACTGAATGCTTTGGTCCTTATTCATACCAGGGTAGGCAACGCTCACCCGTACACCTGATTTGGCGTCGAGAGCGGCCAGGGTCACACTGGCCTCGACATCTGATGCGTGTGGCACTTGCAGTATGGGAACTTGAGCGGTTTGGTCATGAGGTTCATAAACAAAGGTGCGACCATCAGAGCCACTCAAGTTCACCCGGACAATAGGCAAGAACTGCCCCGTCTCCTGAAAGTAATCGCGCTGAAAAAAGCGCGCGCTCGTTAACGCCGTTTCACTTGTATGGAAAAAGGCTTGAATGGGGAGCTGCGTCGCAATGTTCTGGGGCCACGCGGCGATGATGACCTCGTTATGAAGCCTGCGCATATTCGGATCAGGGAGGTGAGATCTAACATCAACACTCATCGCAAATTCGGATTGATTTGCACCGAAACTACAATGGCGCCCATAAGCCCCGTTCAACTCATCGTAATAAACGCGCCACGTTGTAATATCGATAACACCTTGCTCCACACACGGCTTGCTAATGGGTAACTCCTCGTACTCGTTGCAACTGTCGCTCCGGTGATCGGTTGCCGCATCAAACGGATAGGCGCAGCGCACGGTAAGGGGAAAACCGGTGGGTGCCGCCATTTCCTTGAGAATCAAACCTTGGCTTTTCGCATACAAGAAGCCCTTGGTGCCGACATCTTCTCGAATATAGGAAAATGACACGCCGTTTCGCTGTACTGATCCCGGGCTTGGGTTCCACGCATGGTAGTCCGGTGAGGCACTTGTCACTCTGATCAACACGCCATTGCACTCGTAGGCTGGCGTGTTGCCACGACAGGCTGGCGTTGTGTCGGCATACCTTGCATTCAGTTTATCGGCCACTTGATAACCGATGTACAACTGATCCTGCTGATTGAATCCGAATACCGCACGATCTGCCTGAGTCAAATCCATTCGCAGAATTGGCAGCCAATCCCCGGTAGTTGCAAAGTAGTCATACTGATCTCTCTGTGCCCCGAACAACGAACCTGATTTATTCGTATCGTAAAAAAGCGCCTGGATCGGAATTTTTTTCGGTGCGGCTTCGTCCCAGTTTCGTATCTGCAACTGGGTAGGTCGGGCCGACCAATCGCTGTCGATGCCTTGATGCGCCAGCAGGCTGGCCTTGAATAACGTGGGATTGAGACTGCTCAACGAGCATTGCTTTGTCGGTTGTCGGCCTTGTTGCTCGAAGTGCGCCAACCAACTCGCTGAATCACTTACGCCCTCGCTTGCGCAAGAGCTCGCGTCGTCGGCCTGTCGACTTGCGGTTGACAGGCCGCAACCGAAACCCGCATGGCTCCCAACAGGTATGAACGCGAAAGGATAGGCGCACAGGACATCCAGTGGCTGGTCCTTGCCGATAGCCGTGAACGAATCACTGAACACCACCCCGTTGGCTGACGGCAATGTCTGCGTACCCAAATCGGCGCGCAGATAGACAAAACTTTCCGCCCCCAATTGCGTGGCTACATCATCGTGTTTCCAGAATTCGCTCATCGGAGCGCTGCCATGCAACATGACGCCGCTGCAAAAATACGCCGGGTTGCCGCCCACACACTCTGCTTGCACGTTTTGATAGCGCTTGTTGAGCAATTGTGCGATTTCCGGGCCGGTTGCGGCTTCACCCAGGCTATTGAACAGTAGCAATACCAACAGCCACGCCCTGACCCGCGTCCATTTGATTTGCATGATGCTCCGCCTTGATCTCAAGCTTCGAACAGGCGCTCGAGTTACCCGGCCCACTGTCAGGCAATCATTAGTTATGCAAGGCGAAGACTTCTGTTCAGCCATGCAGACACGGGATGATTGAAGGCTTGATGCAGAGCGGCTGTCACCTGTCATATCTGACAGGTGAGTGGGGCTTTATGACGAATGGTCATTTCCTGGAAGCGGAAGAACAGGCTCTACTCAGGCCGGATGAGCGGCGACAACGGCGGCCCCTCCGCCAACCTTTCCACCCCCAACCTCACCCTCTCGCCACTCTGCTCAATCACCACCCCATCCCCCTCCACCGTCACCAACTTCACCCCAGGCCCCACCCGCTCTCCCTGCAAAAAACTCCGCGGCGGCCCATCGTTCAAACTCAAAATCGCCACCGCCCCGCGCCCCCCCGCCATCACCCCGCTCACCTTGATGTCCATCGGCGCCGTCTGGTTGGAAAACCACTGCAACGCCGGGCTGTCACTGCGCGCCGCGAGCATTTGCGGGGGGGCGGGTGGGGTGTGGGATTCGGCGGAGGTCAGGAGTAGCGACGACCAGGTCGCGACGCCGACCAGGGCGGCGAGCAGTGCGAGGGCCTGGACGGTTTGCGGGGGGGATATGCGGGTGGTGAGCATCATGGGCTGAATCTCCTTTTAGTCCCTGCTGACAGGCTACGCGGCAATTCTCACGGTTTTATTTCACACGCCTTACATGTTGGCCGTGCAGGATGTTTTTTTGGGACGGGGCAGGACGCAACGGAGTGCGCAACCGATGAAGGTGGGCAAGCAACAGGGCTTTACGCTGATCGAGTTGATGGTGGTGCTGGTGATCATCGGGATTGCCAGTGCGGCGATCAGCCTGAGTATCAAGCCGGATCCGCTGCAGTTGCTGCGCAAGGACGCCGAGCGGGTGGCGCAGTTGCTGCAGGTGGCGCAGGCGGAGGCGCGGGCTGATGGTCGGCCGATTGTGTGGGTGAGTGATGGCAAGGGGTTTCGGTTCAGTCGGCGCAGTGACAGTGGTCGGGGGGTTGAGCATTTCAAGGATGACCCGCAGTTGCGGCCGCGTACCTGGCAGAGTCCGAAGCTGGAGGTGCGGGTGGAGCCGAAGCAGAAGGTTGTGCTCAATGCCGAGTGGATCAATCCGCCGCTGCAATTGACCCTGTCTGATGGGCTCAATCGGCTGAGTGTGCTGCGTGATGCCAGTGGAAGGATCAGTGTGCAATGAACGATCAACGGGGTTTTACTCTGATCGAGGTGATGGTCGCTATTTTGCTGATGGCGGTGGTCAGTTTGATTGCCTGGCGCGGGCTGGACAGTGTGACGCGGGCGGACAGTCATTTGCAGGCGAGCAGTGAGCAGAGTGACGGTTTGTTGCGGGCGTTGAATCAGTTGCAGCGTGATGTGGAGATGCGCGCGGGTGTGGAGCTGAGTGAGCCGAAGAAGGTTGGCGTGGATGATGAGCCGCCGAGTGCGCCGCCTGCGCTGACGGTGCGCAGTAGTGACAGCAAGGGGTTTCGGCTGGACATTATTCGCCGTGCGGCGGATCAGCCTGGGGCTTTGCAGCGGGTGCGTTGGTGGGTCAAGGGGGATACCTTGTATCGGGCGGTGGCTGAGGCGCGTAGTCGGTATCCGTTGCCGGCGCCGGGGGCTGGGGTGGCGGTATTGGATGGGGTGAGTGATGTGCAGGTGCGGGTTTGGGAGGTGGATAAGGGATGGCGGCAGTTGAGTGGGAATCAGCGGGAGGATCCGTTGGGGTTGGAGGTTCGGTTTACGCGGGAGACGGCGCAGGGGGTGGAGCGGTATCGGCAGGTGATGGGGCCGTTGGAGTGATGCGTGCGGGTTATGCCGAAATCGCTGCATATCGGAGATTTCTGTAGGAGCTGCCGGAGGCTGCGATCTTTTGAACTGCAAAATCAAAATCAAAAGATCGCAGCCTTCGGCAGCTCCTACATGTGATTGGGGGCAGTCAGTTGGGGATTGGTTGGCTGTGAGGTCGTCTTCGCGAGCAGGCTCGCTCCCACAGTTGGATTGGGTTTGGTCAGTTGGAGAGGTGGTTGGCTGTTAGGGCGTCATCGCTGGCAAGCCAGCTCCCACAGGGGTGGTGGGGTTGGTGGGATCGGGGTTAGCTGAGGACGACTACTCCGCCGGGTAGCTCCGTGCATTTGACGCCGTAGGCATCGCGAATCAGCAGGGCGACGCCGGCGAGTTGGTCGAGGCTGAAGCGGGCCTGGACGCGGCGTTGGCCGAGTTCGCGGTTGAGCAACAGCAGCATGCCTGGGCGGTAGCGGTTGATTTCGTCGATCATCTGGCTGAGGGTTGCGCCGTTGAATACCAGCACTTGTTGGCGCCAGTTCATCACTGCGGCGGTGTCGACGCTTTGCACTGCGCCCACTTGCTGCGCGTCGTAGGTCAGTTGCTCACCCGGCTGCAAGCGCAGGCTGCGGCCATCGACATTGACGTCCACCGAACCATCGAGGCACGTCACGCACACCTGCTGATCGGTGTTGCGCAAGTTGAACCGCGCCTGACTGGCGCGCAACCACCCTCCTCCAGCCTGCATCGCCAATGGCAACCGCGCGGTCTGTACTTCGACTTCGCCGCTGACCAGTTCGAATCCCTGCACACCATCATCGCCAGAACGCTGGTTAATACGGGTCTGGGTGTTGAGTTCCAGGCGCACGCCGTCGGCGGGTTCGAAGCGCTTCTGCTGGCCGACTTCGGTGATGTAATCGGCGCCGAGCCCTTCGAAGCCACCGGGAATCGTCCCGCGCACCAGCATAAACGCCGCCGATGCCGCGATAGCACCACCGAGAAACGCCCGGCGACCGAAGCGCCGAGGCGACTGTAGCCTTTCAGCGGCAGGCTGCAGGTTGTGCCACAACACCTTGGCCTGCTCGAAAGCCTGAGCATGTTCGGCGCTCTGCGCGCACCACTGGCGCAAGGCGCGGGCGTCGGCCACAGTGGCGCGGCCGGAGGTCAGCAGGACCAACCAGTCGTGGGCTTCGCTGTGCAGATTGTCGGCCGCCGATGGCTTGGCAGGTGTCAGTCGAAAGATGTTCAAACGCGCAGATTCTCAACGAAATGATCGGGCACTATTCAGAAGACGGTTTTCCGGCCCCGCGACCGAACCGCTGAAACACTTTTCTTTCCAGTTTCGCGGCGCAGTAGCCCAATGCGGCTTTGATTTCCTTTTCGACCATGCGCGTGGAAATGCCGAAACGCTGGGAAATTTCCAGGTGCGGCGCCTCCTCCAGTCGCGCGGCGATGAAGATTCTGCGACGCCGCGCTGGCAGTTCGTAGAGGGCGCTGAGCAGCGACTGGATTTCCTTTTGCCCACCGACCACCCGCGCCGGGTCCAGCGCCTCGTCGCCGACTTGCAACAGCTCTTCGACTTCCTCGCCGGTGAGCAGGCGCGCATCGGCCTGACGGCGGTCGGCGGCGATGTTCAGGGCCATGCGATAGAGGTAAGCGTTTGGCCGCAGCAGGTTGGGCGGCGTTTCCATGCGGTCGACCCGCAGGTAGGTTTCGTGCAACACGTCGTTGGCCAGATCTTCCGAGCCGAGACGCCTGCGCAAGCGCACCCGAAAGTCCTCGTAGGACGTCAGGAACAGCTGGACCATCGAACCTTGTCCGGTGTCTTTCATCCCCCGGAAACTCCTTCCCATTTGGTGCATTCCATGCGTTTCCCTGACGACTCCGGTAACAACAGCAACGTGACCGGCTGACGTAACGCGCTGGGCGTCGGCCGGTCGATCCTGAGATTGCGAAAGCTCTCCACCAGCGCGGTATCGCGCCGTACATCGCCGGTGGTGGTGACCAACCGGTTGTGCTGTACCACGCCGTCACGCCCGACCCAGACCTGCAACACCGCGCGATAACTGCCCGGACGGGTCAGTGGCGAACGGCACAGGTTGCGCTCGATCGCCGCTTGCACGGCGGTGGCGTAGCTGCGACTCACGGCGGCGCTGGCCGGCGTGGTTTTTTCCAGGGGCGATGGCACGTCCTCGACCTGCGCCACCTGCAAGGTGAACGCATCGTCGCGGGCGTAACGCGCCATCAGCCCGCTGCCGCCGAGCAAACGGCGCAGCGCATCGGCAGCGGTGTATTCACCGTCGACCGCCAATGAGCGCCGACCGCGACTCAACTGGCTGTCGACCAGCACCGCCACCCCCGTGGCGTGGCTGTACTGATCCAGCGCCCGGGCCAGCTCCTGCGCCGGAATGTGCAGCGTCATGCGCAGGTCCGTCGGCACCGGTTCGGCTGTCGCCGCGCCGCTAAACCAGCCCAGCGGCCAGCCAAACAGCAACCCCAGACACATCCGGCGCACAAGCCTCGTTGAACGCTGAAAACTGCCCTTGGAACTGCCTCGCTGCACGGCTGACGAATCCTTGGAAATCGTCATCCTGATGGCTGTTTATGAATCTGGTGTGACGGGCGGTGCAAAAAAACCATCACGGGATTTGCGCGGGGCTTGCACTAGACTCAAGCCATAGCGCGGCCCTTCCGGGCCGGCCAGGAGGCGAGCATGAAAACACGGTGGCGATTCACCCTTGGCGGGCTGTTGCTGGCGGCGCTGTCGAGCGCTTATGCCGAGCAACCACTGGGCTGCGTGGAAGTGACAGTCGGCGGCTACAAGGCGCCGAATTACGACTGCCTGAGCCAGCAGATGGGCAACAACCCCGAAGGCGCGGCGGCTGCACAGAAGAATCAGCAAGCGTTGAACGTGCCGGTGAACAAGCGACCACCGAATCAGGTCGGGCTTGCGACGCCGGCGGGGACCAGTACGCGGATGGGCAACACCTTCGGCACGTCGGTGAAACCGCAGCGCCCTGCCAACTGAGGACCTTGTAGGAGCTGCGGCACGCTGCGATCTTTTGACTTTGATTTTTAAAGCAAGATCAAAAGATCGCAGCGTGCCGCAGCTCCTACAGGTTTTGTGTTGTTCAGTCGCGCAACCCGACGGGGGCAAGCCCCCTCGCCACAATAGATGTTCTCAACCCGGGCGCAATCAGTCGCTTGAGGTCTGGCGGAAGCTCACCGCCAAGCGATTCCAGCAGTTGATGGTGCTCACGGCCATGGTCAGGTCGACCAGTTCGACCTCGCTGAATTGCGCCCGGGCCTGTTGATAGACATCGTCCGGCACATGGCTGTCGGCCAACAATGTCACCGCCTCGGCCCAGTCCAGCGCGGCCCGCTCGCGGGGATTGAAAAAGCCGCTGTCGCGCCATACCGCTATCGCATACAAACGCC
>Ga0308163_10004079_pt1 | contig 11869 bp, 11 predicted proteins | sample PhyTR1_FD_201037 | JGI IMG/M metagenome (GOLD analysis project Ga0308163, IMG submission 201037) | Phyllosphere microbial communities from UC Gill Tract Community Farm, Albany, California, United States - DLSLT.R1 | ecosystem: Host-associated > Plants > Phyllosphere > Unclassified | place: USA... | reverse complement strand
CGCGCGCCTCGCCGCCGGCTCGCCTTCGGCCGGCAGCATGGGCGAACTCGACGCCATCGCCGCCTGCTTCATCGGCGGCACCTCCATGCGCGGTGGCTCCGGCACGGTGTACGGCGCCCTGCTCGGCGCGCTGGTCATCACCAGCCTGGACAACGGCATGTCCATGCTCGACGTCGACAGCTATTGGCAGATGATCGTCAAGGGCAGCATTCTGGTGTTGGCCGTTTGGGTGGATGTGAGTACGCGGACCGGGCGCCGTTGAGCCACAGAGGGCTGTTTCAGGTGGGTGGCTCGGTGCACAGCCTGTTGACCATTTCCATCGTGTTCAGCAGCGTCAATCCGGCAGGGTTTTATCGCGGGTGATCGTCCTGCTGCCGCTGTCCTCGACGCTGCTCGCGGTGAGGTTGTTTCTGCTCGGCAGCGGTGTTACTCCACCCCGGGCAACCTTGTCATTTGCCCAGGCTTGAGGCAGGGTCGATATCACTACATCCCTGCCAAAGGAGTTACGCCATGTCAAAGCTCTATCCCGGTATCGATCCTGAGGGGCTGGTCGAGTACTCAGTGGTCTACACCGACCGCTCGCTTAACCACATGTCGCAGTCTTTTCAAGGCGTGATGAAGAATATTTCCAAGACCCTGAAACAGGTCTACAACGCCGAGGCCGTTGCGGTGGTGCCGGGCAGTGGCACATTCGGCATGGAAGCAGTGGCGCGGCAGTTCGCCACCGGCCAGCCATGCCTGGTGATACGCAACGGCTGGTTCAGTTATCGCTGGAGCCAGATCCTTGAGATGGGCAACATCCCGGCAGCTACCACGGTGCTCAAGGCCCGTCCGGTCGAGACGGGTCGCCAGGCAGCCTACGCCCCGCCGCCGCTGGACGAAGTGCTGGCAACCATTGCGGCGCAGAAGCCGCAGGTGGTGTTCGCGCCCCACGTTGAAACGTCCTCCGGAATCATCCTGCCCGACGAGTACCTGCGAGCGGTCGGCGACGCCGTGCATGCGGTGGGCGGTCTGTTCGTGCTGGACTGCATCGCCTCGGGCACGATTTGGGTGGATATGCACAAATGCGCCGTCGACCTGCTGATCAGCGCACCGCAGAAAGGCTGGAGCGCCTCCCCTTGCTGCGCCCTGGTGATGTTCAGTGCTCTGGCCCTCGAACGCATCGAGCAGACACAAAGCAGCAGCTTCGCCTGCGACTTGAAAAAGTGGCTACAGATCATGCAGGCCTACGAACAGGGCGGACATGCCTATCACGCAACCATGCCCAGCGATTCCCTCGCGCGGTTTAACGACGTGATGAAAGAGACGCAAGCCTACGGTTTCGACAAGATCCGCGACGAACAACAGGCGCTGGGTGATCGGGTACGCGCCATGTTGACCGGCAAAGGCTTCAAAAGCGTGGCCGCTGCCGGCTTTCAAGCCCCGGGCGTCGTGGTGAGCTACACCGATGATGCCGACATCAAGAACGGCAAGAAATTTGCCGAGCACGGTCTGCAGATCGCCGCCGGAGTGCCGTTGCAATGCGATGAACCGGCCGACTTCCAGACCTTCCGTATCGGGCTGTTCGGACTCGAGAAACTGCAGAATATCGAGCGCACGGTCAGCACGCTTGAGCAGGCACTCGACGAGGTGATGGTTGACTAACCCTCATCTTGCCCTTGGTTGATTTTAGCGACAGCAGCTTGGCTGCCGTCGCGGTCAGCCACCAACGCCGCGAACGGATGGCGACCTCCGGCTTCATTAGGCCACTACCCGTTCGCCGTTCGCTCTCTATGAAAGAAGTGCTCTCAACGGCGCTGGAATGGATATAACTTCCTTACTCTCCGGTGAGATACATACATGGGTGACATTCGCCGTAAAAGCCAATACGCCCTCACCCAGAAAACCCTCAACCAAAAAGGTAAAAGAGTGTTCCCCCAGCCTGGCCACACCAACCTTTATAATCATTTCATCATCCCACGTCACCGGGCTCAGCAACTCAATCGACATCGCGCGCACCGGCGGCAATATATTAAAACCCATTAAAGTTCGAAGCCCCGGAGCGCCCACCCACCTATCAAGCGCTACGCCAATAGCCTCTACAGCAAAATATGAGAACCGTGGAGTGTAAACCACCCCTGCCGGATCACAATCTCCGAACAAAACAGTTCGATTTACAAAAACTGCATCCGGCATTAATTCATCCCTATGGTTATTGCTTGCCCGAGTCGTCGGCACCTTGTTTTAGTATTGCAACAGGTGCCGATCTTCATTAACAGCCAACAGGTCAGCTGAAGACGTGTTGGCCGAACGCTTCAATTTTAAAACCAGGTCTCCATCTGTATGCCGTACTGCCATACACCTCCAGCATGGAAGTCAGTCATGCCAAAGGCGTCTGTGGTACTGAATCTGTCCAGATCTGAAGACCAGTTCATGAAGCTTGCGAACACTCGCAATTCGGGACGCGTGAGAAGATCTGCGACGTCAAGTTTGAAAGTCGGAGCGACCGTGAATTTCCAGAAGTTACCGTCGACCGCATTACGTTGCAGATAGCCCTTGGGGTCGAGGTTCATGGTTTGCCAGCTCATTTCGTAGGCCATTTCGAAGTTGCTGTTGATTCTGTTAGCCAACCGCACGTTCAGGGTCAGCCAGCGGTAGTCGTCACCTTTGACGTATCTATCCTTGCTCTGTTCGGCCAGCAAGCTGGGCCCGATGCGCCAGTCAGACGCAAGAGGCGTTTCACCGTAAAGCGCCAGCCGCAGCGCGCGGGCGTCATCAATCAGTTCACCGTCCGAGCCAACGTTCTTGACCTCTGCCCCCAGACCTTGCCCATAGAGCAGCGCCGTTTTGAAGAAACCTTCTCTGCCAAAAAAGGTTTTCTGGTGGTTGGCCAGCATGCTGTGCAAGCCGGAATCCGCAGGCGTCAAGCCGGCTTTATTGGTGCGGGTACCGAAATCGTTTTTCTTTGCGCCGATGGCGTTGTACATCCACTGCCACTGGCCATCGTCGAAGAACTGGTTGGAGGTCAGGATGTAGCTTTCCACATCGGCATTAATACCGCCTTGACTGAAATCGCCGTAGCTACGCCCAATCAAGGAGTAATTCGAGCGCCAGTTCTTGCTCATCTGCACATCGTAAATTCCCCCGCCGGTGCCGGCCAGGTAAACGACGTCCGAGTCGAGCCAGTGGATATCGAAATTGTCTCTGTCGAATCGCTTGCCAGCCCACAGCGTGGCGTTCTCGAACGCTGAGTTGCCTTTGAACGCAGCGACATGGTCGAGCGTTGTGAATACCTGGCGTACGTTCAGTTTGCTTTCGTCGGCCGTCCAGTCATTGGAACTTTCCACACCGTCGGCGATGGAGACCGTGAATTTGGCACGGGTGCCGTTTTGCGCATGGATTTCTTTCGACAGGTCTATACGCATGTAGGTGTCGTCTTCGTTGCCGAGTCGCCCGACTGCCCCACCCACCGAGCCGGCCGGCGTTGTGTAAGGGCCGCCACGGCCACCCCCCAGCCCCTCGTCGACCAGCAATCCGGAGCGGGCATAACCGTTGAAGCTGAACCCATCGGTGAGGTGGCCGGTATTGCCCTCCTTCTCCAGGCTTTGCTGGCGGGCTTCGAGTTTTGCCAGTCGGGAATCCAAAGCAGGCGCCGAAACTGCTGTCGCAGTAGAGGCGGCGGGCGGCAAGGTAGAAGTTGAAAGTTTGATCTGTTGCAGTTCCCTGGCAAGTGCCTGGGTCTGCTGTTCGGCTGCGGCTGCACGCTTTTCCGCTGCGCTGGCACGGGCTTCAAACGCGGCCATGCGTTCTTCCAGAGTCGCGGCCTGAGAGGTCGCTGCCGTTGTGCCGAGCACACCTGCCAGTAGCCAGCCTGTTGCTTTCTGCATGTGAAAATCCCTGTTTTGTTTTTATTGTTTGTTGACGCAAGTAGTCGTTTTTTGCGTGCGTTGCGAGTTGTCGCAATCGACGAAAAAAAGGGTGCCTCATCGCAAATACGCTGCTACATTTGGCGATGTTAACGTTAACTTTTCTAAAAACAAAAATAAAGGACGCTCGATGAAACACCTGAAATCGCTCCTGCCCACCGCATTGATCACCCTGTGTGCCGCACTTCCATCCGTATCGAGCGCAGCCGATCTGACGATCTCGTGCGGTGCGGTGGGTGCGGAGTTACAACTGTGCAAGGAGGCCGTCGAGACATGGTCGAAGCAGACCGGCAACAACGTTGAAGTGGTTTCCACGCCTAACTCGGCGACCGAGCGGTTGTCGTTCTACCAACAGATCCTCAGCGCGCAGTCCACTGACATCGACATCATTCAAATCGATATGGTGTGGCCGGGAATGCTGGCCAAACACCTGATGGATCTGCGTGAGGTGCTTCCAGCCAACGCGACCGAAGGCTACTTCCAGGCACAGGTCGATAACGCCACGGTAAACGGACGGCTGGTGACGATGCCGTGGTTCACCGACTCGGGCCTGTTGTATTACCGCAAAGACTTGCTCGAGAAATACAACAAACAGGTTCCCCAGACTTGGGAGGAAATGACCGCTACCGCCAGGGATGTTCAGCAGGCTGAGCGCAATGCCGGGAACGCCAACGTGTGGGGTTACATCTTTCAGGGACGCGCGTACGAGGGCCTGACGTGTAATGCGCTGGAGTGGATCAGCAGCCAACCGGAAGGCGGGCTGGTCAATCCACAAGGCGACATCGTGGTCAACAGTCAGGCCTCAAAAGCGGCTTTGACCCTGGCGAAAAGCTGGGTGGGAGACATCTCCCCGCGTGGCGTACTGAACTACACCGAGGAAGAAGGCCGGGGTGTATTCCAGTCGGGCAATGCGCTGTTCATGCGTAACTGGCCTTACGTCTGGGCCCTGGTGCAAAGCCAGGACAGCGCCGTAAAAGATAAGGTCGGGGTCGCTCCCCTGCCCCGCGGCGGCGAGACCGGCCGCCATGCATCCACCCTCGGTGGCTGGGGCTTGGCGGTATCGCGCTACAGCGCCCATCCCCAACTTGCCGCCGAGCTGGTGAGCTACCTGACCCGAGCTCAAGAGCAAAAACGGCGCGCCCTGATAGGCGCCTATAACCCGGTTATCGAGTCGCTGTATCAAGATCCCGAGCTGCTCGCGGCCATGCCTTATTACGCTCAGTTGCACAGCATTCTCAACGACGGGGTCATGCGCCCCGCTTCGATCACCGCCGATCGCTATCCACGGGTCTCCAATGCGTTCTTCGATCGAGTGCATGGCGTGCTGGCGGGCGAGTTGCCTGTCGATCAGGCGCTGGTCGAACTGGAAAGCGAACTCACGCGCATCAAACGCCGGAACTGGTAGGCCACAAGGAAGGAAATCACCATGTCTGTCTCTACTACCCATGCATCCTGTGACGAGCGCCTGCTCACCAGGGAAACGCCCATACAGCGCCGCCGAGTACGTGCCGCCTTGCTGTTTCTGACACCGATGTTGCTGTGTCTGACCCTGGTGGCGGCCTGGCCGCTACTGCGCACATTCTGGTTCAGCCTGACCGACGCCAGCCTGGCGGACACCGGTGGCGCAACCTTCATTGGCTTGAGCAATTATCTGTTCCACGACGGTTCCAGCTGGTCGGGCATCCTCGTCGATCCACAATGGTGGAACGCTGTGCGCAACACGTTGTATTTCACTGTGGTGTCGGTGGGGCTGGAAGTCGTCCTTGGGCTGTTGGTGGCGTTGCTGTTGAACATCAAGTTCACTGGCCGCTCCCTCGTGCGCGCGTTGATTCTGATTCCCTGGGCGATTCCGACCATTGTCTCGGCGAAGATCTGGTCATGGATGCTGAACGACCAGTTCGGCATCATCAATCACCTGATGCTGAGCCTCGGCCTGATTGACGCACCTCTGGCCTGGACGGCAGATGCGGATCTGTCGATGTGGGCAGTGATCATCGTCGACGTGTGGAAGACCGTCCCGTTTGTCACGCTGCTGATGTTGGCGGCGTTGCAGATGTTGCCGAGCGATTGCTACGAAGCCGCCAGGGTCGATGGCATTCATCCGCTGAAAGTATTCTGGCGCGTCACGCTTCCCCTGTTGATGCCTGCACTGCTGGTGGCGGCGATCTTCCGCATCCTCGATTCCCTGCGGGTATTCGACGTGATTTATGTGCTGACCTCGAACTCGTCGAGCACCATGAGCATGTCGGTGTATGCCCGCCAGCACCTGGTGGAGTTCCAGGACGTCGGTTACGGCAGCGCGGCCTCGACGCTGCTGTTTCTGGTCGTTGCGGTGATCGCCATGCTTTATCTCTACCTCGGACGTCGTCAACTGGAGGTCCGGTCATGAACCTGCGCCTACTGAAAAAATTGCTGTTGCGCCTCGGATTCTGGTGTCTGATCGGAGTTTTGCTGCTGTATGCGGTCTTCCCTTTCTACTACGCCATCGTGACTTCGCTGAAGCCGTCGAGCGCCTTGTTCGAGGTGAGCTACTGGATCGAAAACCCGGACTTCTCCAATTATGCTGCGGTACTTCACCAAGCCTCATTCCTGCGGGCAATTGGTAATTCGCTGGTGGTTGCGCTGTGCGTGGTGACGCTGGCGCTGTTCCTCAGCCTGACCGCTGCCTATGCCTTGGGCCGGGTGAAATTCCGTGGGCGTGGCACGGTCTTGATGATAGTTCTTGGGGTGTCGATGTTTCCTCAGGTCGCGGTGCTGTCGGGGCTGTTCGAAGTGATCCGTGCCCTGGGCCTGTACAACACGTCCTGGGCGTTGATCCTGAGCTACACGATTTTTACCCTGCCGTTCACCGTCTGGGTGCTGACCACGTTCATGGGGCAACTGCCCCATGAACTGGAGGAAGCGGCAATCATGGATGGCGCCTCGCCTTGGGTCACGCTGACCCGCGTGCTGTTGCCGCTGCTCTGGCCCGCCCTGGTCACCACTGGTTTATTGGCCTTCATCGCCGCGTGGAACGAGTTCCTGTTTGCCCTGACCTTCACCCTCACCGACACCCAACGCACGGTGCCGGTCGCCATCGCCTTGATTTCTGGCGGCAGCCCCCATGAGTTGCCTTGGGGCTTGTTGATGGCTGCGTCGGTGCTGGTCACCGTCCCACTGGTGATTCTGGTGCTGATCTTCCAGCGCCGAATCGTTTCCGGTCTCACTGCCGGCGCGTTAAAGGGTTGATGCCCAACAAATACAAGGAACAGCATCGTGATCAAATTGAAACTGGACAACGTGAACAAACAACTGGGCGGCGTGCGGATTCTTCGCGACATCAACCTGGAGATCGCTGCGGGTGAGTTCGTGGTGTTCGTCGGCCCTTCGGGCTGCGGAAAATCGACTCTGCTGCGGCTGATCGCCGGGCTGGATTCGATCTGCGGCGGCGACCTGCTGATAGACGGGCGGCGGGTCAACGACCTGGAGCCGCGCGAACGTGGCGTCGGCATGGTGTTTCAGTCTTATGCGCTGTACCCGCACATGAGCGTCTACGACAACATCAGTTTTGGTCTCAAACTGGCCAAGACCGAAAAGACCAGCCTGCGCGAGCGCGTGCTGAAAACTGCGCAGATCCTGCAATTGGACAACCTGCTGCAACGCAAGCCTAAGGAACTGTCCGGAGGCCAGCGTCAGCGTGTGGCGATGGGCAGAGCCATGGCGCGGGAACCGGACATTTTGTTGTTCGATGAGCCGCTTTCCAACCTGGATGCTTCCTTGCGGGTGCAGATGCGCAACGAAATCGCCCGGCTGCATGACCGGCTGGGCTCGACCATGATCTACGTCACCCACGATCAGGTGGAAGCGATGACCCTGGCCGACAAAATTGTCGTGCTCAATGGCGGTCGCGTTGAGCAGGTCGGCTCACCGCGCGAACTTTATGAACGCCCGGCCAGCCGCTTTGTCGCCGGTTTTCTCGGTTCGCCCAGAATGAATTTTCTACCGGCGCGCCTGCATGCCCCGGGCGAAACCAGCCGGGTCGATACTCCCGTTTTGGGTATGACCGCCCTGCCCTTCGACAGCTCGGACCTGGCGGCGGGCACGCTGATGAGCCTGGGGATTCGCCCGGAGCACGTATCGCTCAAAGCGGCGGAAGAAACCGCCGGCATCGTCGTGACCGGGGTCGAATACCTGGGCAGCGAAACGTATGTGCACCTCGAAACAGGTCAGGACGAGCCACTGATCTGTCGTTGCGAGGTCAGCGCCGGCTGGCAGGCAGGTGATCGGGTCGAACTGCAACTGGACACGGCCCACTTGCACCTGTTCGACGCCGAGGGTACGGCCTTGAAGCGCCACCCACAAGCCATTGGAAACCTGCCGGATGACATTCCTCTGCGCTCAGTCCGAGCACGCGCCCTATGACCTTGTCTTTGAATACCATGAGCGACCCGATGTCTTCTTCCCTTGACCTTGCGCAGCGTGCACTGAGTGACGGTGTGTCTCGCGTCATCCACGATTATCGCCCCGGCTATCATATTGCCCCACCGGCAGGCTGGATGAACGACCCTAACGGAGTCGTGTACTTTCGTGGCGAATACCACGTGTTCTATCAGCATTACCCCTTCGACGCGAAATGGGGCCCTATGTATTGGGGCCACGCCAAGAGTGCCGATCTGGTTCATTGGCAGCACCTGCCCATTGCGCTGGCCCCTGGCGATGACTTCGACCGTGACGGTTGTTTTTCCGGTAGCGCCGTGGTGTGTGGCGATACCCTGGCCCTGATCTACACCGGGCACACCTGGCTGGGGGACGTCGGTGACGAGCGCTTCATCCGTCAAGTGCAGTGCCTGGCCACCAGTAGCGATGGCATCCGCTTCGTCAAACAGGGCGCCGTCATCGACACCGCGCCGCAAGACACCATCATGCACTTCCGCGACCCCAAGGTATGGCAGGAGGATGACTATTGGTACCTGATCGCCGGCGCACGTCTGGGCGATGTGCCGCTGCTGCCGTTGTACCGCTCAACGGATCTGCACGTCTGGGAGTTCCTTGACTATGTGTCCGGCGGCAGCGAGGGCGATGGCTACATGTGGGAATGCCCGGATCTGTTTCGACTGAGTGGACGCGATGTACTGCTGTACTCGCCCCAAGGCATGCAAGCCGAAGGTTACGACCGGCTCAACAAGTACCAGATGGGTTATCGAGTGGGCCGACTCGATAGCGAATGGCACTTCACGGGAGGGCCTTTTATCGAGCTGGATAACGGCCATGATTTCTATGCGGCACAAACGCTACTGGCCGCTGATGGTCGGCGCCTTGTGTGGGCGTGGCTCGACATGTGGGAAAGCCCGATGCCGAGCCAGGACCATCACTGGTGCGGCATGCTCGGTTTGCCGCGCGAACTTGAACTGTGCGCCGATCGCCTTCGCGTGTATCCGGCGCGGGAGCTCACCGCCCTACGCAAGGCGCCATTGCCGAATACGCTCTGGTGGGATGGGACGGGGTCCCGGTGGGTGCCGGACGTGAAAGGCGACATGCTCGAAATCCATGTGCATCTGGATTTGCTCGGCTGCACCGACGGCCACTTGGGTGTTGCCTTGCGTTGCAGCGACGATGGTCGTGAACAAACCCTGCTCTACTACGATGCATCATTGCATCGCCTGGTGCTTGACCGCAGCCGCTCGGGTGCGCAAGTCACAGGCCAGCGCAGCGTATCGATAGACCGGGCACAAGAGCGACTTGAACTGCGCGTGTTCCTCGATCGCTCGTCCATCGAGGTATTCGACGAAAACGGGCGCTTCAGCCTCAGCAGTCGCCTCTATCCGCGGCCTGACAGTCTGGGTGTGAAGCTTCTGGCTAGCGGGAGTGGCGGGCGTGTCTCGATTGCCAATGCGTGGTCTCTCGGTTCTGGATGGTTATGAGCGGCGTCATGCGGGTCGCGAGAAGCCGGGGCCATGTGTCATGATTCGGCGTCAACCTGACCGATTTCGCCTCACATGACTTCAGTGAAAGACGTTGCACAGCTGGCCGGCGTGTCCCTGATGACGGTTTCTCGCGCGCTCAATACGCCGGAAAAACTAAGCGCCGAAACCCTTCTGCGGGTGCGTCGGGCCATTGATGAACTGCAGTTCGTGCCGAGCCTGTCAGCGCGCAAAATGCGCGGCGACAACCTGCAGTCGCGAACCATCGGTGTGTTCGCGCTGGACACTGCGACCACACCCTTCGCGGTCGAGTTGCTGCTGTCCATTGAGCAGACCGCGCAGCAAGCAGGCTGGAATGTCTTTATCCTCAACCTGCTAAGCAACCCGCCCACCGACCAGAACATCGACCTGATGCTGTCGCATCGTCCGGACGGCTTGATCTTCAGCGCCATGGGGTTTCGCCAGGTGTCCATTCCCGAGCGATTGAAGAGCAAGCCCTTGGTGCTCGCCAATTGCCTGGCAGATGACAGTCGTCTCGTCAGCTATGTACCAGACGACGAAATGGGACAGTATCGGGCCGTACACCACGCGTTGAACCTCGGTTATACACACCCTCTGTGTATCAATCTGCCCAAACAAAGCCTGGCCTGGGGGCTGCGACAAAAAGGCCTGCAGCGTGCCTGCCAGGCATTCGGTCTGGCGCCTGACGCGCTCCTGCAATACGACCTTTCCGATCACGATGCCTATAGTGAAACAGCCGCTATCCTCGACCGGCACATCATTGAGGGGCGTCCCCAATTTGACATTCTGATCTGTGGCAACGACCGCATTGCCTTTTGTGCCTATCAGCTGTTGTTGGGCCGTGGCCTGAACATTCCCGACGATGTCGCGGTGCTCGGCTATGACAACATGATCGGTATTGCCGAGCTGTTCATTCCACCGCTGACCACGGTGCAATTGCCCTACTACGAGATCGGTCGCAAGGCTGTACGGCACCTGATCGAGACCCTCGACGTATCGGGCGCCCAGCCAGTTGATTGTCCACTGGTGGTCAGGGCATCACTGTAATTATGAATCGGTGCCGAGAAAACTCCGCTGCACCCATACACCATGACCCAGGCCATGGGTTTGCAAGTGCTTCAGATACTGCGCAAGTATGGCGTCGTAGCCAACGATTCCTACGATATCCGTCAGGTGATTCACAGCCTGTACCGGTAAAACGACGTGAACGCTGTCAGCGAAAAGACCTTATTTTTTTGTCCCCAGCGTTGCCATGTAATGGGCGACAGATTCGGCATCCGCATCAGACAGCGAATGATTTTTCTTCATCTGGGCGTCCCGGGGGCGCAGTTCGGTCTGTTGAAGCACCTTGATCTGGCGACTCATATAAGCGGCATGTTGTCCCGCCACGCGGGGGACCTGGCCATCTCCCTCACCGGCAGCACCGTGGCACGAACTGCACTGCGCGACGCCCGCGCCAGGCAAGCCCTGGCGAAAGATCAATTCACCGCGCGCATCGGGCGTGTCGGCATCCGCCTTCATGGGGCTCTGACTTGAAAAATAGTCGGCCAGTTCGGCTATTTGGGGCTCCGTCAGACGGGTAAATCCCCACATGTACTGAATCCCGGTTTTATCAATGCGTGCGTGGTCCTTGAAGTCAGCCATCTGCAACTTCAGGTACTCTTTTTGCTGCCCGGCCAACTTGGGAAACGTTGGCGAGAAGGACTCTCCTGTCAGTCCATGGCATTGGGCGCAAACCTGGTCGGTCATGGCGATACCGGACATGGGCGAGGTTGTTTGCGGTGTCTCTTCGCTCGTACGGGTACAGCCCATGAGCGCTGCTACGCAGAGGGCAAAAGTAAGATGTGTTCGATTGAAAGAACTCTTCCTGCCAAATGCTTCCATGATCTACGCCCCTGTGTTCAGCGGATCAATACGCGTCCTTCCCCTGCCGTTCGATTTCCTCTCCTGGTGACATCCCTAGGCTGGAGCCTAGCTAGACGCAGACTATTTACAAGGCCAGTCGAAAATGAGCCTTCCGGGCCTGCACTCGCAATACCGCCC
>Ga0308163_10004075_pt1 | contig 11872 bp, 12 predicted proteins | sample PhyTR1_FD_201037 | JGI IMG/M metagenome (GOLD analysis project Ga0308163, IMG submission 201037) | Phyllosphere microbial communities from UC Gill Tract Community Farm, Albany, California, United States - DLSLT.R1 | ecosystem: Host-associated > Plants > Phyllosphere > Unclassified | place: USA... | reverse complement strand
GCGGAAAGAGATGTTGCTGCAGCTTTGGGTCTGGGAGCCGACGACTACATCTTCAAACCTTTTAGGCCGCTTGAATTGCGAGCCCGGATCGCGCGCTTATTCGAAAGAACATTGAAGAGTCGCAATGGCCCTGGTTCAAGGTTCGGAAAGTGGGACTTCGACAGCGCGACCAATATCGTTAAATATCGAGCGGAAGTAGGCGGAAAAAGTGAAGAAGTTCGTTTAACAGAAAAAGAATTTAAATTCGCTTTGACGCTGTTTAGAAACATAGATCGACCCGTGTCGAGGGGTCATCTGCTCGCAGCTGCCGGCTACAGTAGCGAATCTATTACACGATCATTAGACATTCATATTTACCGGCTGCGAAACAAGCTTCAACTGGAAGGAACAAGAGACGTACATCTGCGAACTGTCTACGGGCAGGGCTACAGGCTGCAGCGTAGTGCTTCTTCCTACTCCGATAAGACTCCGGAAAATAAATATGGAAACCTGAATAGATAATATGAAATTATTTAGCAGGTCATGCTTAGTAAATTTTATGTCAAAAATATTTTTCTGCTCTTTAAGAAAATGTGGTTGAACGATCAATTCAATATCTCCAGAGAGTAGGGCTTTAGCGAATAGTCGGAGAAATGAAAAAGCTTCGTAGTGCCGCCAATTGCTCTTTTATATCGACGGCTTCTTCGATCCTCTTAATTTGGTTAATCCTTCTGCATAAAGCAATTCCACCATTGAAACCATGTAAGGCCGGGCTGCCAGCCAGGGTATGAGCTGCGCGCTTCAATGCCAATATATCTTTTTTTTGAACCGCGTGCCCCATCTGGTCTATCAGAGATAACCGAGATTCTATGAAAGAGGGAAATTGCTCTAAGAAGCTTTGATCAATCCAGAAATCTGTATCAGTATTGGAGGAATATATTCCAGAAGCTACCATCTTTAGAACATCGTTTAGCTCATCTTGACATAGGGGCTTGCTCAGGATGCCATCGAATCCAACCTCGCGAATCAGCGCTGTGATTTCTGAATTATTAGTGTACGTATGAGCATATATTATGCTTCGAGCTTCGTCTGCGGCGGCTTGAAGCCGACGGATTTCGCCTAACACATTCAGTGCGTCCAGTCCGTCCAATGCCGGCATCTCAAAGTCAATCAAGATGAAGTCAGGCCTTTGAGTGACAAGCGCGTCAATGGCTGATGTTCCGCTAATCGACCTGTGCGCATTAACACAATCAGGAATTAAGCTTTTAAATACAAACCAGCTCTCATCTTTGTCATCGACGATCAACGCTGAAAAGTTTGTATTGCACGTGGCTTGCTCAGTCGAGTTAATTTGCGAGCGCATGCCGTATTGACTAGCGATCTCATTTTGCGCATCGCCGCTTCCCGACTTCGGGTTTTCGAAAAATGCACACGCGTGGCGTACCATCCTGGCTAGCCATCCGATACGTCTTCTGCTCAGCTGCGTCATCTCAAGCTCAATATGGTTGTAAGCCTGCACTTCCTATTGGCAAGTAAAATACAAGTCCACGAAATCACTGCTGCCGTAGGCTATGAAAATTGCAAGGAATGTCTGTCGCGTCGACTCGCCGCATACCGCATGCCGTCTTTTAACCAGATGGTTACATGAAGTGCAAGAATTCTGGCTGTGACGATCTTAAAGTCTTGCGTGTCGTTTGTGAAGCTGAAAATTTAGGTATCGATTACTTTAAGATGTTTGCCGAGCCCATTATTGAAAATGCTTTTTCAAACATGCTTTAAATTTTTAATATGTTTTCGAATTCATTCAAGGTAGAGAACCGTGAGGATTGCTTAACATGGAATTGATAAGATGAGACTTGAACAGATGCAAAAATGACAAAACAAACGTTTAATACTTATATTAATTAGGTAGAGCGAAGTGCGATTTGCTGGGTACGAATGCTGGGCGAGAGCGTTATTCTCTTTTCAGAATTCGGGTAAAAATAAATCGCCATTGCTATGTTTTTGGCACGCCGAATTCGGTCATTTTTACTATAATGCTGTTAAGCCGAAATTTAGCAAGTAATTTTTTAGCGGCGAACTCACAAAGCTGCTTGCGGAGCTAAACTTGCACTCAATTTTCTCAATCAGTAGGAGACTTTCCATTCATCCTGATTATGCATTATTCATTGCTTGATCCATCGGCCTTAAAAACACCAGCGGCTGTAACAAGATCATTTGGAGTGTGGTCAATGACGAAGTTTTAGATCCAAGGAGCGCGGCTATAAAAATATACGACTATGGCCACTGCGTTTTGTCCGATCTTGATGCATCATCTTTTTCGCATGAAATTGATCGGCGATCGGCGATCAGCGATCAGCGATCAGCGATCAGCGATCAGCGATCAGCGTCAAATGTTAAACGACTTGCGCAAAGATAGTTGTAAAAGGGCCAGTGGTTGCGATTGCGAAGAAATCGCAGGCAATATTTTAATTTGCATTCAAATGCAAGAAGAAGAGAATTTGAGTTACGAACGCATTTCTCTGGATGTTGGTTGACGGTAGACAACTTGACATGCGTATGCCAAATGGATCGGGAAGTTTCAACGACAAATTTGATCAATATTGAAGATGGATAGGATGTTAAGTCAGTCCCAACGCGGTCGGGCGCAAAGAAAGTTTTAAAAGTGTCTTGGTAAAAAAAGATCTTCATTTCATGCATTAAATGGCAGTAAGCGAACTGTGAGATGCGGATAAGTAACCTGCGGACTTAATATTTTTAGCACGCAAGCTTTAGAATCGTCAGTTTGCGAAAAACGGATTACGTATATAAATGCGTTGGCTATGCATAATTTGATTGTACAAAAGTTGCACTTGACCAAATTTGCAATATCTTTGTTTCCAGGAAGGGCATTATACGAGTTGTTGATTGCTGAAGCATGGGATTTAATTGCTTGAAATATTTGAATGCCATTTTCAGGGCAGCGGAAGGGTCACTTCGTGAATATGTGTCAACTAATTTTCGATTTATCAAAATTCTACTTTTTTGATCTTTGGCTATAAATTCAACGATGGAAGCCGATGAAAATGCATTTGAAATCCCAAGATCTATGATTTTTAGGAAAAAATTTGTGTTTCCCTAGTGCAGAAGTGGCTTATCTTATTTGAAGTGAATCCTGTTGTCGACCAGAATAAAAAGGCTGTCAGATAGACAGAATTAGTAATGCTGCAGCTAAATGGTCTGATCTCACGCAGAAAAAGAAGTCATAGAGAAGAAGAGACTCGAAATCTTGAGCTGATATCTGTGATGGGTGCAGGCAATGCGTTTTTGCCAGTTTATGTGTTTTTTGTAGTTGTTTGCGCGTACATCATATATCCAGGTATCCCTCGTTCTACGGCGACCGCATGGATCGGCATCTATCTTCTTTACACTTCGATTCGAACGGTAGCAACATATTTATATCATGATGACGCCAATCGTACCGATGCAGAGCGGGTAACGCAATGGCGACGTTTTGTGTTTTGTTCCGCTTTTACCCATGGCATTATTTTGGGTAGCTTGGCAGTCATTGCGTTGCCTATACTTGCTCCTACACGTCAGCTTTTACTGACTTGTTTTGTGCTTCTTGTGACAACCGGGGCAATTCTGTATGTTTCTGCAATTCTTCCCGCTTTATTGATCCTGATATTTGCCGCATTGATGCCATTTGTTATGATCTGGCAGATCAGGCCTGGTGTTTTCGAGTTGCCGGTGTCGAATTTCCTTTTGGGTGCTTTGTTTGCAAACTTATTTTTAAGTGTTGTGCATTACAGAAATAATTCAAAATTATTTTTTTTTGCTGCTGAAAAAGCCGTCGCCATTAAGGAGCTTGAACACAAGAATCGTGAACTTGTTGTGGCCGACCGGGCCCGCGTCCAGCTATTGGCGGTCACTAGCCATGATCTCAGGCAACCCGTTCATGCGCTAAGACTCATTCTCGCTCATGCCAGCGAGAATGATGAAAAAGAAGTGATCTGTTCGAATATTTCAAAGCTTAGACGCCTTGCCGACCTGATCGCTCAAATGCTTCTCGAAATGATGGATTTGAGTGCATTGGAACACGAAGCAGATACTAAGAATCTAGAGTCAATATCGTTAGAGAGTGTTTTGCAACAACTCAAAGTGAGTCAAGAGCCTCTCGCAGAAAAGAAAGGTCTGCAGCTTGATATTCAGTGCTCGAAAGATGTTTGGGTGCTCGCAGATGCAAGCTTATTGAGGAGGATGCTTCTTAATCTTGTATCTAACGCAATCAAGTATACGCATGCCGGGCGTGTGGTGGTTGAATGCAATGTGCAAGAAGTGAATGTGGTAATCAGTGTGCGTGACACTGGGGCTGGAATTCCTCAATCGCGTCTAGACGATATTTTCAAGCCTTATGTACGGCTTGACCATTCTGTCGCGGACAATGAAGGAGCAGGGTTGGGTCTGGCTATTGTTCATCGTGCAGCAGTAGTGCAGGGATTCGACATCTACGTCGCATCGACGATGGGCGTTGGTTCTGTATTTGAGCTTAATGTGCCGTTGGCAAAAAAAAGAATGCTTGTTGAAAAACCCCGCGCGTCGCCGGCCAGTGTTCCGTCTGCAAGATTACGTCGCATTGCTGTTGTTGATGACGATTTTTTTGCAAGAGAAGCATTGATCGCCCTTTTAAAACATTGGGGTTATGAGACGGTCAGTGGGGAAAGCATTTCAGCCTTGCGCGGCGCCCTCAGGTCGTTCGAAAAGCCTGGATTGATTATTGCTGACAATCAGCTGGGCGAGGGTGAGTGGGGTACTGAGGCAATATCTGCAGTGAGAGAAATATTTAAGGACGAAAATATTCCAGGAATCGTGATCACTGGCGATACCAGTCTCATGCTTGACGGGTTTGTCAACATGAAACTTATGCATAAGCCGCTGGATCCTGGCTCTTTAAGGAATCTGTTGGCAAAGTTACTTGATCAAAGTTCATCGAGTCACGTTTGATAATAGTAGAGTTTTAAAAAGAAGATTATTCTGATAGGCATAAAAAAACTTGGGGCAGAAATTAGACTTCGATGTGCAATCTGAACATATGTTAATGAAACATGATGTTGTATCACTCTGCGTTAGATGATGCTGGCAGTCTGCTTTATCGTTCAAAAGGTTTGTTGCTGTTCAATTCGGCATGCGGTCGCATCTCTTCGGAGTGCATCTCGACGTTTGAAGCTTTGAGGATGTCTAAATAAATTATGAAATTGCTCAAAGAGGATTATTTTTCCGAAGCTAGCCGACGCGCCGTGCCCCGGTCTATGGCATGCCGCGGAATGGTCAGTCATTGCCGACGCTTGGACTCATGATGGGTCTGTCTTCAATCTCTACACCTTTGAGGCCTCGTGTTGCCATCATTGCGCCAACACCACGCATCCGCGAATATGGCCGACGCGCATTGCGACTTTTAGGGTGTACCCCGTTGATTTTCTTGGGTCTCGATGAATTTTTCGAGATCGGCGATCGTGCCAATCAAATGTCTCTGATCTTTCTTGAGCATTCTTCGAGTACTGCGCAGGGTGCTGAAAGCAGTGTGGAGTCAGGCGATCGTTTGCGCGCAGCGATCGGTGATGAAATTCCAGTGGTGCATTCTGTGCCAATACGAACAGGTGGTGCCATCCCAGGTTTCAGGGGCCATGATATGTTGTTGCCAGGCTCCCTATCGTTCGCGCAACTCTGCCGGACGTTGCGAGGCTTTTTACAGAAGCAGGGTATGGTTGTGTCGGATGCGTCGCTGGAGTGGGGTAATTATCGCTTTTGCCTTGATTCTGGTCTTGTTTTTGTCGCGGGAAGGCCAGTGGTTCTCAAGGCCGACGAGTTCGATTTGGCCTTGGAGTTGTTTTTCTACATGGGGTCGAAGGTATCGCGGCCATGGTTGAAGACGATGGTTCCAGGATTGCAAGCTCTTCGCAGGCGGGCGACTGCTCCAGCAGCTGACGCGGCGTTGTTTCGGCTTCGCGACTTGCTAGGGTTGCAGCCAGAGCAAGGTTGGGACTTGCAAGTCAATCCGGGTCTGAGTTGTACCCTCGTACGGTCAATCAATGTGATCCATAGTCAAGGTTGACCAGTTTTTCGGAGTGCCTGATTTAGATAGGGTTCTGGATCGACAGCAACTCCGTTTTTTCGGAGTTCAAAATGAAGCTTGACCTGATCCGAATCAGTGTCACCCATTTCGGCGATCTTTTGTCCTTGCTGAACCATATCTTTCTCCGACACCAAGATCGCTTGATTGTGGGCATACGCGGTCAGGTACGTCGCGTCGTGCTTTAGGATGATCATTCGACCATATCCTCTGAGCTGATCACCGGCGTATACCACCTGCCCATCTGCAGCTGCCACGATCGCTGCTCCTCTCACGCCTGCGATGTCGATGCCTTTACTGCGTTCCCGGTTGTAGCGTGTGATGACAGCTCCGTCGGCGGGTATCACGAACTGCACTTGTGGAGCAGGTCTTGAAATCCGCGCAGGAGGTTTTGGGAGCTGATCAGTAGGGGAAACATTTGCACAACCCACAATTTGGATGGCGATGATTAGCGTCGAGAATATTTTTGGTGTTGGGTGGGGCGGCATCATTAAAAAAATATTTTTCAGAGGGCGTTGATTTCGCTATTCTGCGAGCGTGCTTGAAAAGTAAAGACTTCACGCCATAGTCAAGGCGTCTACTTCGTTGAAATCTGGATTTCCGTGTTGGCGTCCACTGGAACGGCGGAGATGCTGTTTTGCGGCGAACCCTCAATCAGGCGATCGGAATAGGACAGATAGATGAGCGTATTTCTTTTCACGTCGACGATGCGGACGACGCGCAACCGTTTGAACATGATCGACAAGCGTTCATTGAATACTTCTTCGCGTTTTTTTATGGGTTCTGTGAATGCCAGGGGCGCAATCTGGCGGCACGCGATCGACGCCTCGGCCTTGTCTTCCGCGATTCCAAGTGCGCCACTGACGCCGCCGGTCTTTGCGCGGGAGACAAAGCAGGTGACGCCTTTGATCTTCGGGTCGTCGTAGGCCTCGACAATGATCTTGTGATCGGGGCCGATCCATTTGAACGCTGTATCGACTTCGCCGATGACTTCTGCACGGGCGTCGAATGCCGATGTCCATGAGATTTGAAAGGCCGCTGCAAGCAAGAGAATCCGTCGTTTTTGCATGGAACTTTGATGACGAGAATGTGTATTTCGGTGTCTTTCGAGGTTTTCAGTTGATGTCGAGCGTGTGAACACGCTCAAAGGCGCCTGACCTGAAGTCCTCGAAATAGAGCCTGAGGGCGTGAGAGACGGTACGGAATGCTATTTCGTCCCACGGTATCTCTGCTTCGGTGAATAGTTTGGCTTCGATGGTTTCATGACCCGGGTCGAAGACGTCGTCAAGCAATTGAGCGCGGTAGAAGAAATGCACCTGTCCTACATGGACCACGCTCATCACGGCGAACAAGCCCAGCATTCGGTAGTGGGCACCTGCCTCCTCATCGGTTTCACGCGCTGCGCCCTGGGAGACGGTTTCGTTGAGCTCCATGAAGCCGGCGGGCAGCGTCCATTTGCCTCGTCGAGGTTCGATGTTGCGTTTGCATAGAAGGACACGGTCATCGAGCGTTGGGATCGTTCCCACTACATTGAGAGGATTTTCGTAGTGGATGGTCTGACACGCTGGGCAGACGGCGCGCTCGCGCGTGTCGCCATCATCAGGCACCCGATATACCACGGAGGTGCCGCAGTTTCGGCAGTGCTTGATGTTCCGGCCTTTTGCATGACTGGAGTCTGGAACGATCATGAATCAGACGATCTTGACGGTCAGCGTCGGTAGTCCTGCAACCGTTCCTTCGAGGACATCGCCTTTCACGACGGCCGCTACGCCTTCGGGCGTGCCGGTGAATATGAGGTCGCCAGGTTGGAGTTCCCAGGCTTTCGAGAGGTGTTCGATCGTCTCGGCAATGGTCCAGATCAGTTTCGCGACGCTGCTGGCCTGGCGCGGGATGCCGTTGACCTTTAGGGCGATGTCCGCGTTTTCGATGTCACCCGCCTGGGCCGTGGGAACGATCGGACCGATGGGCGCGCTCTGGTCGAAGCCTTTCGCGATGTCCCATGGGCGGCCTTGCTTCTTCATGTCGGCCTGGAGATCGCGACGCGTCATGTCGAGTCCGACGGCATAACCGAAGATATGTTTGTGGGCATCAGCCGCGGTGATGTCTCGACCCCCGGTTCCGATGGCGGCGACCAACTCGATTTCGTGATGGAGATTTTGCGTCAGTGTCGGGTAGTCGATGGTTCCAGGGCGGTCGTTGTCCATCACGACGATCGAGTCATTGGGCTTCATGAAGAAGAAGGGCGCTTCACGTCCCGAGAACCCCATTTCCTTCGCATGATCTTCGTAATTGCGTCCCACACAATAGATCCGCCTGACCGGGAATCGGGCGTTTTGACCAAGTACGGGAATCGAGACCGTTGCAGGTGGGGAGAAGACGTAGTCGGAAGCCATTTTTTGATCCTTGATTCAGGGGGTTGAGGGGCCTGGTGGAGAAGGGTTCTGTGTTCGCTGGTCAGTGTGCCAGAGTGGCGGCGCGATCTTCGATGCCGCTTCGGACGAGGGAAATCCGGTACGGCTCTCATTGCAAGCCGCCGCTATGCTTTGGCCGCATGATGAAGCTGCACAACTACTTCCGCTCTTCCGCTTCCTATCGAGTCCGCATCGCCCTCGGGCTCAAGGGCTTGGCATATGAGTATCTGCCGGTCCACCTGGTGCGTGGCGAGCATCTGCAGGCACCGTTCACGTCGATTTCGACCGACATGCTGGTGCCTGTCCTGGAGGTCGAGAGCGAGGATGCGTCCAGCGGCGGATGGGAGCAGCTTTCGCAATCGATGGCCATCATCGAGTACCTCGATGAAACACATCCCGAGCCTCCCTTGCTTCCGCCCGATGCGACCGGGCGCGCTCATGTTCGTGCCCTGGCCCAAATGATCGCCTGCGACGTGCATCCCGTGAACAACTTGCGTGTCCTCAGATACCTGGTCCGCGAACTCAAATTGGACGATGCCGCCAAGACAGTCTGGTACCGGCATTGGGTGCGCGAGGGTCTCCAGGCGTTCGAACGTCAGTTGGCGCGACGGCCGCCAACACGTTATTGCTACGGCGACAGTCCCACGATGGCCGATTGCTGCCTGGTGCCACAGATCTTCAATGCGCAGCGCTTCGATTGCGATCTGTCAGGACTGCCACGCACGATGACGGCCTATGAGACTGCCATGCAGCTCGAGGCCGTCCAGGCGGCTCATCCTGCCCTGTGCCCTGACGCGGAGGGCTGATCGATGGCGGCCTCGGTCATGCCGGTCGACTGGCTCGTGCCCGACTGGCCGGCGCCGCCCGGCGTGCGTGCCGTCTGCACGACGCGGGCTGGCGGGATGTCGCTGCCGCCTTATCAAGGACTCAACCTGGGAAGCCATGTCGGCGATTGCCGGGAAACGGTCATGACCAACCGGTCCATGTTGCAAGACGTGCTCGGTTGTCGGCCGGTCTTCCTGGAGCAGGTGCATGGCGTGCAGGGACTGTCGATCGATGAAAACACGTCCGACGGACTGCGTGCCGATTTCTCCATCGCCTCTCGGCCTGGTGTCGCCTGCACGACCATGGTGGCAGATTGCCTTCCGATCCTCTTCGCGACCCGATGTGGCACGCGTGTGGCGGCGGCGCATGCCGGATGGCGGGGACTGGCTGCGGGAGTGCTCGAAGAGGCGCTGAATCGCCTGGCGATCGAACACGCCTCGCCGCCGATGGTCTGGCTGGGCCCATGCATCGGCGCACAGGCGTTCGAGGTGGGTGACGACGTCAAGGATGCCTTCGAATCCCAAGATGTCTCACTCTCGGACTGCTTTCGCACCACTGGGACGACCGGGAAATGGTGGGCCGATCTGGCGCGACTCGCCAGAAGACGCCTGCATATGGCTGGCGTAGAGAGCATCCACGGCAACGACAGCAGCCCTGCCTGGTGTACGGCAAGCAATCCGTTACGTTTCTTTTCGCACCGGCGCGACGGCGTCAGTGGAAGATTTGCCGCCTGCATCTGGATTGCCCCTTGAGGCGGCGCTCGAGATGTGATCGGCGATGCGGGCGTCCTCCTGTTCGGCCGCCTCACGCTCCTTGATCCGTCTGCGACGCGCCGGGGCGTTCATCAGGTAAACCACCAAGGCCACCGGTGCGACGCCATAGAGTAGAAAGGTGAATATGGCACCGATGACCGTTCCGGTCGTGTGGGTGCCCTCAGCCACGGCCATCATCAGGGCCACGTACAGCCAGGCGATCACGACGATATGCATAGCAATGGAGTGTGCCCAAATAATTACCAAGCTGGGGAATGCCGCGTTGTGGGCGGCATGTGAATGCAGGATACTTTCTTTGAGAAGCAGGGTTAATTGGATGAGGACTCAGGAGACATCATGAAACAGCAATCGGCACCGGCGGATGCCTTTGGAACTTTCCAGCAGGCATTGGCGCGCGGATGGCAACAGGCCATGGAGTCCTTTCAATCGATCGGTGCCAACGGCGCGAGCGGGGCACCGGTTTCCATGCCCATGGCGGACTTCGGCAAATCCGTGGAGGGGATGTCGGCCTTGCCCAAATTCTCCCTGCCACCCGAACGGATGCAGGAGATCCAGCGTCGATACATCGCCGAAGCCACGGAACTGTGGCATCAGGGCTTGGCAGCAAAACCGGCTGGCGATCGTCGCTTCTCCGCCGAGGCGTGGACCGGCAACCCGCTGTCGGCATTCACTGCGGCCGTCTATCTGCTGAACGCGCGCACGCTGATGGGCATGGCCGACTCGGTGGAGGCGGATGCGAAGACCAAGGCACGATTGCGTTTCGCGGTCGAGCAATGGCTCGCCGCCACTTCGCCGAGCAATTCGCTGGCTTTCAATGCCGATGCACAGAAGAAAGCCCTGGAGACACAAGGCCAGAGCATTGCCAAGGGCATGCAGAACCTGCTGCACGACATCCAGCAGGGTCATCTGAGCATGACCGACGAGAGCGCCTTCGAAGTCGGGCGCAATGTCGCCACCAGTGAGGGCGCCGTCGTCTTCGAGAACGAGATCTTCCAGTTGCTCGAATACAAGCCACTCACGGCGAAGGTCTACGAGCGGCCCTTCCTTCTGGTGCCCCCCTGCATCAACAAGTTCTATATCCTCGATCTCCAGCCGGAAAACTCGCTGATCCGGTATGCGGTCGAGCAGGGTCATCGCGTCTTCGTGGTGAGCTGGCGCAATCCGGACGAGTCGATGCGCGACCGGACCTGGGACGACTACATCGAGGATGCCGCCATCAAGGCGATCCACGTGGTCCAGGACATCGCCACCCAGGGCAACCGCGACGACAAGATCAATGCGCTGGGTTTCTGCGTCGGCGGCACGATCCTGAGCACCGCGCTGGCCGTGCTGGCCGCGCGCGGCGAAAAGCCGGTTGCTTCGCTGACGTTGCTCACGACGCTGCTCGACTTCACCGACACCGGCGTCCTCGACATCTTCATCGACGAAACGATGGTCAAGTACCGCGAGATGCAGATGGGGCAGGGCGGCATGCTCGCCGGCAAGGAACTCGGTTCGACCTTCAGTTTCCTGCGGCCCAATGACCTGGTCTGGAATTACGTCGTCGGCAACTATCTCAAGGGTGAAAAGCCGCCGGCCTTCGACCTGCTCTACTGGAACGGCGACGCGACGAATCTACCAGGCCCGTTCTACACCTGGTATCTGCGCAACACGTATCTCGAGAACAAGTTGATCGAGCCCGGGGCGGTCACGGTCTGTGGGGAGCCCGTGGACCTGGGGAGCATCGATGTCCCGACCTATATCTATGGATCGCGCGAGGATCACATCGTGCCTGT
>Ga0308163_10004074_pt1 | contig 11875 bp, 5 predicted proteins | sample PhyTR1_FD_201037 | JGI IMG/M metagenome (GOLD analysis project Ga0308163, IMG submission 201037) | Phyllosphere microbial communities from UC Gill Tract Community Farm, Albany, California, United States - DLSLT.R1 | ecosystem: Host-associated > Plants > Phyllosphere > Unclassified | place: USA... | reverse complement strand
CAGGGTCGCGTACAGCACCTTTCCCACTGACCAGTGGGCGTTCTCGGCATAGCTGCGAAAGCGCGGGCTGGTCGAGAGCCGCGTCAGCGCCAGCCTGGGCTTGCCCAGCGCCGACCCCTCGCCGTAATACAGCTCGCGCATCCGGTTCAGGCGTTCGATGGCATTGGTGCGGCCGGCGCTGTTGCGGCACTCGGTCCAGTCGCTGCCGGCCGGCAGCACCACCACCGGACGGCGCGTGGCGTCGACCAGTTCGCGGCGCTGCTGGTACAGCTTGTCACTGCAAGGTTCGCCCGTGCCCTTGACGCCGGTAACGACCACGAAGGCCAGCGGCGCATCGTCGATCTCGTCGAGCGTGTGCTTGAGGCGCTTGTCGCCGGTCTCGGTCAGGCCATGCCCGATCACCGCGAAACGGTGCGCCGCGTCCTCCTTGGCCTCGTGCGCGTCTTTCGCGGCGAACGCGCAGGTGGACAGCAGGGCGGCGCCCAGCAGGGCGATCAGGCGGGCTCGCGCCATCAGCTCGCCGCAGCCAGGCGTTTGAGCTCGTACAGGCGCTCGAGCGCTTCGCGGGGAGTGAGGGCGTCCGGATCGATATCGTCCAGCAGCACCAGCGCCGCCGAAGGTGCGGCCGCCGGAGGCAGCGCGGGCGCGGCATCCGCGGCGTCCTGGGCCTCGGCGGCGGCATCGGCATCGGCGACGGCATCGTCGCAGGGCGCCGGCGCGAACAGGTCGAGCTGCGGCGTGGCGTCCAGCGCCTGCGATTCCAGGCGCGCCAGGTGCTTGCGCGCGGCGCGGATCACGCCGGGCGGCACGCCGGCCAGCTGGGCCACTTGCAGGCCGTAGCTCTGCGAGGCGGGACCGTCCTGCACCGCGTGCAGGAACACGATGCTGTCCTTGTGCTCGACCGCCGACAGGTGCACGTTGACCGCGCTCGGATGGCTTTCCGGCAGCTGGGTCAGCTCGAAGTAGTGGGTGGCGAACAGGGTGAAGCTGCGGCTGACGTCGATCAGGTGGCGCGCGATCGCCCAGGCCAGCGCCAGTCCGTCGAAGGTCGAGGTGCCGCGCCCGACCTCGTCCATCAGCACCAGCGAATGCTCGGTGGCGCCGTTCAGGATGGTGGCCGATTCGGTCATCTCGACCATGAAGGTCGAGCGGCCGTTGGCCAGGTCGTCGGAGGCGCCGATGCGGGTGAAGATGCGGTCGATCGGACCGATCGTCGCGCTGGCCGCCGGCACGTAGCTGCCGACATAGGCCAGCAGCGTAATCAGCGCGACCTGGCGCATGAAGGTCGATTTACCGCCCATGTTCGGGCCGGTGATCAGCAGCAGGCGCCGCTCGTTGGACAGGCGGCAGTCGTTGGCGATGAAGCGCTCGATCTGCTTTTCCACCACCGGATGGCGGCCTTCGGTAATGGACAGGCAGGGATCGGCCACCAGCTGCGGCGCGCACCAGTTGTTGCGCACGGCGTGCGCGGTGAGCGCCGCCAGCACGTCGACCTGGGCGATGCCGGAGGCGACACGCTGCAGGCAGGCGATGTGCGGCGCCAGGTCGGCCAGCAGCAGCTCGTAGAGCAGCTTTTCGCGCGCCAGCGCCCGGTCCTGCGCCGACAGCGCCTTGTCCTCGAAGGCCTTCAGCTCGGGCGTGATGTAGCGCTCGCAGTTCTTGAGCGTCTGGCGCCGGCGGTAGTCTTCCGGCACCTTGTCGGCCTGGCCGTTGGTGACCTCGATATAAAAGCCGTGCACCTTGTTGTACTCGACGCGCAGGTTGGCGATGCCGGTACGGGCGCGCTCGCGCGTTTCCAGGTCGACCAGGAACTGGCCGGCGTTCTCGGACAGCGCGCGCAGCTCGTCGAGTTCCGCGTCGAAGCCGCGCGCGAACACGCCGCCGTCGCGCACCATGGCGGCCGGTTCCTGCGCGACCGCGCGTACCAGCAGGTCCAGGCAGTCCGCCGGGATCGCGATGGCCTCGTGGATGTCGCGCAGCAGGCAGGAATCGCCCGGGATGAAGCAGCGCGCCACCTGCTCGCGCAAGGCAGGCAGCTGCGTCAGGCCGTCGCGCAGGCTGGCCAGGTCGCGCGGACGCGCCGTCAACAGGGCGATGCGGGTGGTGATGCGCTCCACATCCGGCACCTGGCCCAGCGTGGCGGCGATATCGGGCGCGGCTTCGCGCAGCGCCAGCGCGGCGATGGCTTCGTGGCGCGCGCGCGCCACCGACTGCGCGCGCTTCGCATGGTGGATCCAGTGGCGCAGCAGGCGCGAGCCCATCGCGGTGCGGCAGCCGTCGAGCAGCGAGAACAGGGTCGGCGACTCGTGGCCGCGGATGGTCTCGGTCAGTTCCAGGTTGCGGCGGGTGGCGGCGTCCAGGCCGATGAATTCGCTTTCCGACTCCACCGACAGGCTTTTCACGTGCTGCAGGCCGCGGCCCTGGGTCGACTGGGCATAGCGCAGCAGCGCGCCGGCCGCGCCGAACGCCGCGCCCAGGCCGTCCGCGCCGAAGCCGGACAGGGTCGCCACGCCGAGCTGGTCGAGCAGGGTCTTGTGGCCGTGGACCACGTCGAAATGCCATTCCGGCACGCGCTGGGTGTGGCCGACCGGGCTGGACTCGAACATGTCGCCATTGGCATCGGCGCGCAGCACTTCGGCCGGGGCGATGCGTTCCAGCTCCTGCACCATGCGGGCGGCGGCGGCGCGCGCGTCGCCGGCGAATTCCATCAGGCGCAGCGCGCCGCTGGCCAGCGACAGCCAGGCCAGGCCCGTGGTGACCACCTTGCGGTTCACGACCGTGCATACGGCCAGCAGCGGACGCTCGGCCTTTTCGGGCAGCAGGTCGGAATCGGTGAGGGTGCCTGGCGTGACCACGCGCATCACCTTGCGCTCGACCGGGCCTTTGCTCAGGGCCGGATCGCCGATCTGCTCGCAGATGGCGCAGGACTCGCCCAGCTTGACCAGCTTGGCGAGGTAAGGGTCGAGCGAGTGGAAGGGCACGCCCGCCATCTTGATCGGATTGCCACCCGCACTGCCGCGCGCCGTCAGCGTGATGCCGAGGATGCGCGAGGCCTTCTCGGCGTCCTCGAAGAACAGCTCGTAGAAATCGCCCATGCGGTAGAAGACCAGCATGGAGGGGTAGTCGGCCTTGATGCTCAGGTACTGCTGCATCATCGGAGTGAGCTTTTCGGTCGCGAGGCGCTTCGCCGCGTCCGCGTTGATTTCGCGTGGGACGTTCATGTGGTCGATTCAGGACAGCGGGCAAGGGCGGAAAGCCTTGCCAAGGCTGTCATTTTACCGCGTTCGACCTGTACGGGGACAGCGCGGGACCGATGAGAATGCGGATGCCGCGCCGGCGGATGCGCTCATGCCGGGATCGTGAAGGATACGCCGCCCCTGCTCATCTTGAAATCAAGCAAGTCGTCGCCCTGGTCGTCGATGCCGCGCATGTGAAACACACGCTTGATACCGGCGGTCACGTCGATGCTGACGTCGATCGAACCGCCCACCTTGGCATCGTCGTTGAACACATTCATGACCGTCATGTCTTCGTAGTTGTTTTGAACGATGACCCCGACGCCCACGGGAATGGAATAGTGGCCCGTCGCGTGGACATGCATTTCCACCCAAGCCTCCATCGCACTCAAGCCACCATCATTGGTGACCACCAGGGTATTGGCCTTGGGCCGGATGGTGCCATAGGTTGCATTCTTGTTTAATACCGGCACAAAACTGTTTCGTTCATGCAAGATGCGTAAGCCTTCCTGCTTCATCCTGTCCAGATTGTAGGAAGCATTAACAATATGCAAATGCTTCGCAGCGAAGCGGTTTGGATTCCCGTTCGCCATCGTGCCACTCCATAGAACAGCCATCGTATTCTCCTTGCCTCGTGGATGGTAGAAATGCCGGTAGGGACGCGTTCAGGTCGATACCCGGCCGGCGGGCGACCGTGTCGCTCAGGAAGAAGTACGCAGGTCGTAGACGTTTGGACGCAGTACCGGATCCCATGCCCATGCGTGATGCATGGCGCGGGATCAGGACAACCGCGCCTGGCTCAGGATCAACCACGCCACCGTAATCACTACCATCCCGGTGAGGGTGACGCAGGACCAGGTAAAGAACCACGCCGACAGCAGCCCCGCCGACAGCACCTTCTCGAACAGCACGCCCAGCGCGAAATCGAAGGCGGTAAGAAACGACCAGCGCCGCAGGTAGACCGGCAGGTAGCGGCTCATCTTGCGGTTGTGCTGGCGCGCGGCGTGGCGTTCGATGCGGTCGCGCGCGGCGCTGACGTCGCGGAACAGCCAGTCGAAGAAGATGAAGCGATACAGCAGGCGCCGGAACGGCATCTCGGGGAAGGGTTGCGTTTCCTTTTCGATTGTCATGATCACACCGCTTTTTCGATGGGGCCTTGGCACTTGGTACTTGTTTTCACGATTGCAGGCCAGTTCGGATACCTACGGCCATGTTGACGTTGCGGGCCGCGCGGCGAACTTGGGTTCCTGCCTTCGCAGGGACGACATGTCTGGCTGTGCATTGCCGTGATTGCCCATGGTATGCCAGATGCCGCTTCGGGTGCGTTCGCTGCGTCACTACCGTGTTGCGCGAGGTCGATCATTCTGCGCGGCATCAAATCGCCTTGCGCAAAACACAACGGGCGCCCGCAGGCGCCCGTCGCTATCCGACAGCAGGAAAATCAGCCTTCGTTGACCCGCTTGGCAATATGCGCCAGTGCCTCATCGACCTGGTCGATCAGGATCAGCGACAGGTCGCCCGGCTGCAAACGCTGCAGGGCGGTGTCGATGGCGACGAATTCGCCCTTGATCTCGTCGATGTGGGTGGTGCGTCCGGCGTCCGCCAGGCCCTGGCGCAGCAGGGCCACGACTTCGCCTTCGGTGCGGCCGCGCTGGCACTGGTCTTCGTACAGCAGCACGTCGTCGAAGGCATTGCCGAGGATGCGGGTCTGTTCGCGGATATCCTCGTCGCGGCGGTCGCCGGCGCCGGAGATGACTACCGAGCGGCGCTTGGCCGGCATCGATTCGACCGCGTTCACCAGCGCCTGGATCGCGTCCGGGTTGTGGCCGTAGTCGGCGATCACGGTGGCGCCGCGGTAATCGAACACATTGAAGCGGCCCGGCGCATTGTCGCTCTCGCCCACGAAGGTCTTCAGGCCGAGGCGGATCGCATCCCACGAGATGCCGGTCGCCCAGGCCGCGGCCACCGCCGCCATGGTGTTCTCGACCTGGAAGCCGACCACGCCGCCGCGGGTGATCGGCACCTCGGCCAGCGCGATGCGCTCTTCGCTCTTGCCCTGCACGCAGACCAGTTCCGCGCCGTCGACGTAGACGATGCGGCGGCCCTGGGCGCGGTGCTTCTGCATCAGCGGCAGCGAGCCGTCCTGGGCAAAATAGCTCACGTCACCGCGGGTGTTCTCGGCCATCGCGGCGACGATCGGGTCGGCCGCGTTCAGCACCGCCATGCCGCCCGGCGCCACGTTCTGCACGATCACGCGCTTCAGCACCGCCAGGTCTTCCAGCGTGGTGATGTAGTTCAGGCCGAGGTGGTCGCCGGCGCCGATGTTGGTCACCACCGCCACCTGGCAGCGGTCGAAGGCCAGGCCTTCGCGCAGCATGCCGCCGCGCGCGGTCTCGAACACGGCGGCGTCGACGTCCGGGTGCATCAGCACGTTGCGCGCGCTGCGCGGGCCGGAGCAGTCGCCGCTGTCGATGCGGCGGCCCTGGATGTAGACGCCGTCCGTGTTCGTCATGCCGGTGCGCAGGCCGGACGAAGCCAGCAGGTGGGCGATCAGGCGCACGGTGGTGGTCTTGCCGTTGGTGCCCGTGACGGCCACCACCGGAATGCGGCCGTCGTCGCCGGGACCGTACAGGGTGTCCATGATCGCTTCGCCGACCGCGCGGCCCTTGCCGAAGGACGGCGAGATGTGCATGCGCAGGCCCGGCGCGGCGTTTACCTCGACGATGCCGCCATGCTGTTCCTCGATGGGTTTGAGCACGCTGTCGCACACCAGGTCGACGCCGCAGATATCCAGGCCGACCATGTGGGCGGCGGCGATGCAGCGCGCGGCCACGTCGGGGTGGACGTCGTCGGTCACGTCGGTGGCCGAGCCGCCGGTGGAGAGGTTGGCGTTATTGCGCAGGGTGACGCGCTGGCCCTTGATCGGGACCGATTCGGCATCCAGGCCCTGCTTGGCCAGGCTGGCCAGGGCAATGTCGTCGAAGCGGATCTTGGTCAGCGAGGTGCCGTGGCCGCTGCCGCGGCGCGGGTCCTTGTTGATTTCCTCGACCAGTTCGCGCACCGTGTGCACGCCGTCGCCCACCACGTGGGGCGGGTCGCGGCGCGCGGCGGCGACCAGCTTGTTGCCGATCACGAGCAGGCGGTAGTCGTGGCCCGGCAGGTATTTTTCCACCATGACGTCGTCGCGGAACTCGGCGGCGGCGTGGAAGCCGGCGTCGAGCTGTTCGCGGGTGGTGACGTTGACGGTCACGCCCTTGCCCTGGTTGCCGTCCTTCGGCTTGATCACGACCGGCAGGCCGACTTCGAGCGCGGCGGCCCAGGCGTCGTCGGTGTCGGACACGGTCCGGCCCAGCGGCACCGGCACGCCGGCGGCGTCGAGCAGCTTCTTGGTCAGCTCTTTATCCTGCGCGATCGATTCGGCGATGGCGCCGGTGACGTCGATCTCGGCGGCCTGGATGCGGCGCTGGCGGCTGCCCCAGCCGAACTGCACCAGGCTGCCCTCGGTCAGGCGGCGGAAGGGGATGCCGCGCGCCACGGCGGCGTGCACGATCGAGCCGGTCGATGGGCCGAGGCGCACGTCCTCATCCAGTTCGCGCAGCTGGGCAAGGGCGCCTTCCAGGTCGAAGGGCTGGTCGTTGCGGGCGGCGATGCAGAGCTGCTCGGCCAGTTTCAGCGCCAGGCGGCCGACGTCTTCCTCGGAATACTCGACCACCACCTGGTAGATGCCGCGCTCGATGGTCGCGGTGCTGCGGCTGAAGGTGACCGGACAGCCGGCCTGCGCCTGCAGGGTCAGGGCCGCCACTTCCAGCACCTGGGCCAGCGGGATGGTGTCGTCATGGCCGGTCGGCTGCAGCGGCCAGATCTGCGGGAACAGCGCGCGCAGGCGGTTCTCGAAGCCGGCCAGCTCGCGGATCGATTCTTCTTCCGGCGTGCAGGAGACGATCGCCTCCACCGAGGTGTGGTGGCTCCAGAGGTTGGGGCCGCGCAGGGCCCGTACGCGTGATACTTCCATAAAGCTTTGTTCCTTTAGTGGTCTCGCGCGCACCGCCCGGCGGCGCGCGCACACATCTTGTCAGTGCTTGGCCTTGGCGGCCGGATCGAAGGTGCGCAGGCCGGCGCAGATCAGGTCGGCCGGCACGTCCAGCGCCCAGGCGGCACTCGCCGCGGCCAGCACGGCGCCCGGCTGGGCCGCCACGGCGGACTTCAGCTTGTCCAGGGCGAGCAGCACGGTTTCGTGTCCGCCCGCCGTCAATACCACGTGGCCGTCGCGCAGGAAGGCCGTGCGGCCGCCCTCGGCGCGGTGGGCGGCCAGGGTCGGGTTGGCTTCGTGTCCGGCGTAGAACAGCACGGCGCCGTCGCTCAGTTCGGCCAGTCCGGTCACGCGCTCGTCGTCGGCGTTCAGCACAGCAAAGCCTTCGGACAGCACCACGTCGACCTGGCTGCGCACCACGCTGAACAGCGCATCGTCGTCGCGCACGTACAGGTCGGCCACGTCCTCGACCCGGCCCATGTCGGTCACGATGCCGACCTGGCAGCGGTCGTAGGGCAGGCCTTCGGCGAGGATGGTGCGCGCGTTCGATTCGAACACGGCGGCCTGCACGGTGCGGTTGATCAGCAGGCGCTGGCCGGCGTCGAAGCGGGTGCTGTCGCGCGCGTCGACCTGGCGGCCGTCGAGGAACAGGCCGTCGCGGTTGGCCACGCCGGCATGCTTGCCCGCATGGTGCAGCACCGAGCCGACCAGGCGCGCGGCCAGGGCGGCGTCGCGGGTGCCGGTGATGCCCACCAGCGGGATGCGGCCGGTCTCGCCCTCGGCGATCAGGTGCTCGACGATGTGCTTGCCGACCGGGCGCGCTTCGCCGGAAGCCGGCTTGATGTGGGCCAGCAGGCCCGGGCTGGCGTTGACTTCGATGATGGCGCCGCGCTGCGCATCGAGCGGACGGGTGATGTCCTCGCACACCAGGTCGATGCCGGCGATGTCCAGGCCGACCACGCGCGCGGCCAGGGCGGCCATGTAGGCGACGTCGGGGTGGACCAGGTCGGTCACGTCGTCGGCGACGTTGCCGTTCACCTGGATCAGCACTTTCTGGCCGGCCGGGGGCACCGATTGCGGGGTCAGGCCCTGGCGCTTGAGCTGCAGCTGGTTTTCCTCGCTCTGGGCCGGCAGCACCGGACTCAGGGGGAATTCCTCGGCTTCGCCGCGGCGCGGGTCGGTATTGATCTGGCTGTCGCACAGCGCGATGACGGTCGACTTGCCGTCGCCGACCACCCACAGCGATTCGCCGCGCGCGGCCGCGACCACTTTATGGCCCACCACCAGCAGGCGGTGTTCGCTGCCGGAGACGAAGCGCTCGACCAGCACCGCGTAGGAATCGCCCTCGTCGGAGGCGATTTTATAGGCGGCGTGGACGTCAGCCTCGGTCATCAGGTTCAGCGAGACGCCGCGGCCATGGTTGGCGTCGACCGGCTTGATGACGACCGGCAGGCCGATGTCCTGCGCTTCTTCCCAGGCGGCTTCGGCGCTGCGTACCAGGCTGCCTTCCGGCACCGGCACGCCGCAGGAGGACAGCAGGCTCTTGGTGAGATCCTTGTCGCTGGCGATGCTTTCGGCGATGGCGCTGGTGCGGTCGGTCTCGGCGGTCCAGATGCGGCGCTGGGCGGCGCCGTGGCCGAGCTGGACCAGGTTGCCGTCCGTCAGGCGGATCGCGGGGATGCGGCGGTCGGTCGCGGCATCGACGATGCTGGCGGTGGACGGGCCCAGGCAGTAGCGGTCGACCAGTTCGGTCAGCGCGAACACGTTGGCGTCGAGGTCGTAGTCGGTGTCGTTGATGGCGGCCATGAGCAGCGCGTGGCCGGCTTTCAGGGCGGCGCGGCCGACGACTTCGTCGCGCGTGCGGAATGCCATTTTATAAATGCCGCGGTCGGCCGTGGAGCGGGTCTTGCCGAAGCCGGTCTTCATGCCGGCCAGGTTCTGCAGTTCGAGCACGATGTGCTCGAGGATGTGGCCGCACCAGGTGCCGTCGCGCAGGCGCTCGAGGAAGCCGCCGCGCTCGCCGACGCCGCAGCGGTGTTCGACCAGGCCCGGCAGCCAGGCATTCAGGCGCTCGTTGAAGCCGGGGAGGGTGTTCGAAGGATATTCCTCGAGTTCGCCCAGATCGAGCCAGGCTTCGATGACGGGGCGGTACGTCCAGATGTTCGGGCCACGCAGGTGGCGCACACGAAGAATATCGATGTCTTTCTTTTTCGTCATAAATGTCTGGCCACACGACAAACGCTCTTTCGTCGCACGGCATTGCCTAATTGTGTACATCGCTTGTCAAACGGCTGGATCGCAGCCCATCTGTAGATATTTTCTGCAATGCACATGTTGTATACTTGCTGAAACGAAGCTTAACGTCCCATACCGGTTTCTGCCAGCGCCGCCTGTCGAATAGAATACCGTAACTACTTCGGCGCTTCGGCAGACGCGCCTGTCAACCGCGGCGCCCGTCGCAACGTTCAGCGTACAAGATCTGCCTTCCTGGCCCGATTCCCACCATTATCAGTAAGGAAACCAAGCCCTGAGGGGCGGCATCACATGACAACTCAACAACTCGTTCCCTCCGCGCCGCTGGCGGTAGCCGCCAGTTTCCTGCCCGAGCACTGGCAGGCGGACGTCGAGAAAAAGCTTGCGTCAGGGGAAAACGTTCTAAGCAGCGTCGAGGTTGACCTCGATTCGAAATTACGTTTCACAAAAGGCCTCGTCGTCATTACCAACCGCCGCCTGATCGCCCGCGCACCGGGTGAAACGGACTGGCGCGAGTGGCCCTACCGTGCCGGCCTGAGCCTGCGTCATTACGACCATGGCGGCGTCGGCCACCTCGAACTCGTCGACGAACAGGGCCTGCTGGGCGCCTGGCGCTTTACGCTGGGCCAGAACCTGCAGGCGATCCGCGTGATCGACCAGTTCCGCGACCAGGTGGAAAGCGCGGTGTCCGGCCTGGCCGTGCAGCCGCCCGAACAGCATACCTGTCCGAGCTGCAAAGCGCCGCTCGATCCGGACCAGGAAGATTGCCCGATCTGCACCAAGGTGCTGCACACGCCGCCCTCCACCTGGACCCTGTTCCGCCTGTGGCGCTTCGCCAGGCCGTACAAGGGCCAGCTGCTGCTCGGCTTCCTGCTGCTGCTGGCCAGCACCGCCGCGCACCTGATCCCGCCCTACCTGACCATGCCGCTGATGGACAACGTGCTGATACCTTATCAAAACGGCAAGGAAATCGACGTCACGCTGGTGTATATGTACATGGGCGGCCTGCTGGCCTCGGCCGTGCTGGCCTGGGCACTGGGCTGGGGCCGTACCTATATCCTGGCGCTGGTGTCGGAGCGGATGGGCGCCGACATGCGCTCGGAAACCTATGAGCACCTGCTGCGCCTGTCGCTGGAATTCTTCGGCGGCAAGCGCACGGGCGACCTGATGAGCCGCATCGGCAGCGGCTCCGACCGCATTTGCGTGTTCCTGTCGCTGCACCTGCTGGACTTCCTGTCCGACGTGCTCATGATCATCATGACCGGCGTGATCCTGTTCAGCATCAACGCCAAGCTGGCCCTGGTGACGCTGCTGCCGCTGCCGATCATCGCCTGGATGATCCACATCGTGCGCGACAAGCTGCGCACCGGCTTCGAGAAGATCGACCGGGTCTGGGGCGAAGTCACCAACGTGCTGGCCGACACGATTCCCGGCATCCGCGTGGTCAAGGCCTTCGCCCAGGAAAAGCGCGAAGCCGTGCGCTTCCGCGACGCCAACCGGCACAACCTGAACGTCAACGACAAGCTCAACAAGGTCTGGTCGCTGTTCTCGCCGACCGTGTCCTTCCTGACCGAACTGGGCCTGCTGGTGATCTGGTGCTTCGGCATCTGGCAGATCAGCCATGGCGAAATCACGGTCGGCACGCTGGCCTCCTTCATCGCCTACAGCGGCCGCTTCTACGTGCGCCTCGATTCGATGAGCCGCATCGTGTCCGTCACGCAGAAGTCGGCCTCGGCCGCCAAGCGCATCTTCGACATCCTCGACCACGTCTCGAGCGTGCCCGACCCGGTCAACCCGGTGGCGGTCGGCAAGGTGGCCGGCAACATCACGCTGCGCGAAGTCGGTTTCCGCTACGGTAACCGCGCGGTCAACCGCGGCATCTCGCTCGACATCAAGGCCGGCGAGATGGTCGGCCTGGTCGGCCATTCGGGCTCGGGCAAGAGCACCCTGGTCAACCTGATCTGCCGCTTCTACGACGTGGCCGAAGGCGCGATCCTGCTCGACGGCCGCGACATCCGCAGCTTCGCCGTGGCCGACTACCGCCGCCACATCGGCCTGGTGCTGCAGGAGCCTTTCCTGTTCTTCGGCACCATCGCCGAGAACATCGCCTACGGCAAGCCGGATGCGACGCGCGAAGACATCATCGCCTCCGCCCGCGCCGCCCACGCCCACGAATTCATCCTGCGCCTGCCGCAGGGCTACGATTCGATGGTCGGCGAGCGCGGCCAGGGCCTGTCGGGCGGCGAGCGCCAGCGCATCTCGATCGCGCGCGCGCTGCTGATCGACCCGCCGATCCTGATCCTCGACGAGGCGACGTCCTCGGTCGACTCGGAAACCGAGAAGGAGATCCAGAAGG
>Ga0308163_10004073_pt1 | contig 11877 bp, 12 predicted proteins | sample PhyTR1_FD_201037 | JGI IMG/M metagenome (GOLD analysis project Ga0308163, IMG submission 201037) | Phyllosphere microbial communities from UC Gill Tract Community Farm, Albany, California, United States - DLSLT.R1 | ecosystem: Host-associated > Plants > Phyllosphere > Unclassified | place: USA... | reverse complement strand
GAGCGTACGCAAAGCCGACGTGAAGCCGCAAGTGGCCACCAAAACCGTCAAAGGCGGCACGACCCGGTAGGTATCGCTCACAAGTTGCACCAAGCCTGCGGCTCGGTGCAACAATGGTCAGCAAACGGGCGCAGCGATAAAGATCGCCGCGCCCGTTTTTTATGGCAAAAGCATTAAGTGCCCATTCCCGTATAAACAACAAGGTAGCGTTATCACTCCCGGCATTTAACATTTTTCGGTATAGTTTCCGCAGGAAAACAGGAGACTTTCATGAATAAATTATCTTTTCAACAGAAGCTTTGGGTGCCGTTGATCTGCAGCCTGCTCTGTATCGCCGCGATTTTCCTGTATCAGACATTCCAGATACGCGAGCTGCGCATCGAGGAGCGCAGCAACGATTTGCGCCACATCGACGATGCCGGCATGAGCATCGTCAAGCAGTTCGGCGACAAGGCCGCGAACGGCACCATGACCAAGGAAGAGGCCCAAAAGCAAGCCTTGGCGTTGATCAAGGGGCTGCGTTATGGCAAGGACGGCTACATCACCATCACCACCGGCACGGTGTCGCTGATGAATCCGTTCAAGGCTGAAAACGACGGCAAGGACATGGTCGATTTCAAGGACCCGAACGGCACTTATTTATACCGCGATATCCAGGCCGCCGGCGCCTCGCCGGACGGCGCCGGCTTCGTGCGTTACTGGTGGATACGGCCGAACACCACTGTGCCGGTGCCCAAACTGAGCCGCGTTCAGCACTACGCGCCATGGAACTGGGATTTGACCACCGGCGTGTATATGGACGACATCGACGCCGCCTTCCACGCCTCGCTGCTCAAGTCCGCGGGCCTGCTGGCGGCGGTGTGCCTGCTGCTGTGGACGATTGTCAGCCTGGTCAACAAGAGCCTGCGCCACACCATCGGCGGCGATCCCGACTACGTTAGCAAAGTCGCGCTGCAGATCGCCGGCGGCGACCTGAGCTCGCAGATCAAGACCCACGCCACCGACGATGCCAGCATCCTGTTCGCGATGAAGTCGATGCAGGCGCGGCTGGCCGAGACCATCGGCGAGATCCGCCGCAGCGCCGACACCATCGCTACCGCCTCGGGTGAGATCGCCTCGGGCAATCTGGACTTGTCGGCACGCACCGAATCGCAGGCCAGTTCGCTGGAAGAAACGGCCGCGTCGATGGAGGAGTTGACCTCGACCGTCACCCAGAACGCCGACAACGCGGTGCAGGCCAACGAGCTGGCAATGTCGGCCTCGGCGGTCGCGGAAAAAGGCGGCAAGGTGGTGTCGCAGGTGGTGCAGACGATGGACACGATCAACGCCTCGGCGACGCGGATTGTCGACATCATCAGCGTCATCGACGGCATCGCGTTCCAGACCAACATCCTGGCGCTGAACGCGGCGGTTGAAGCGGCGCGCGCGGGCGAACAGGGCCGTGGCTTCGCGGTGGTGGCGTCCGAGGTGCGCAATCTGGCGCAGCGCTCGGCCGGCGCGGCCAAGGAGATCAAGGAGCTGATCAACGCGTCGGTGGACAGCATCGGCGCCGGCAGCGCGCTGGTGGCCGAAGCCGGCACGACGATGGATCAGGTGGTGGCCAGCGTGTCGCGCGTGACGCAGATCATGTCGGCGATCACGGCCGCTTCGAGCGAGCAGAGCACCGGGATTGGCCATGTCAATACGGCGATCACCGAGATGGATTCGGTCACGCAGCAGAACGCGGCGCTGGTGGAGCAGGCGGCCGCAGCGGCGGGCAGCATGCAGGAGCAGGCCGGCAACCTGGCCGAGCTGGTGAGCCGCTTCAAGTTGAGCGGCGACCAGCCGCAACAGAGCGCGGCCAGCCATCAGCCGCGTGCGGCGGCAAGGCCGGCGCCACGCCGGGTGGCGCTGTCGCGGTAAGTTCTCTACCGCGGGCAAATATATACTGCTCCCTCGGGGAGACACGTAGGGCGGATTAGGCGAAGCCGTAATCGGCCATGCATGCGCCCCGTTGACGCATGCATGGCCGATTACGGCGTTCCGCCTAATCCGCCCTACGCGGACACGCGGATCCGTTGATATTTTTTACTGCGCCGGCACGGGTTCCAGCACGGCCGCTTCAAACACCAGCTTGCCGCCATCCACGCGGAACACGCCGATCAATTCCCCGCCGTCGCCTTTGACATCCGGATACCGGGTGCAGCTTTGCGTCTCGATCTGCCACATCTCCTGGCCGGCGCGCAGGGTCCACACATTGTCCCCGCCCGACAGCAATTCTATCTCGACATCGTCGGCCGGCATGTCCGACAGCTCGATCCTGCGCAAGCATTGCGGCAAATGCTGCATGATCAGTTCCACGCTGCTTTCACTGCTCCAGAAATACTTCTGCGTCCGGTGCACCGTCACCACGTGCTCGCTGTTGCCGCTTTCCGGGTAGTACGAGGCGCTATCGTCGACACACGCCGTCAGCATCAGGGAGATCAGTACTATCAGTATCTTGCGCATGGGCGGGTTCCGTTCGGCGTGCTATCGAGTTTGCAACATTATAGCCGTCCCCGGCGGCGGCGCCTGCAACGCGTGCTCCCGGACTGGTATCTTGCCGTCGGCGCCAGCTCGCCGTACTTCACCAGCCAAAAATAAATGCCCGCGAAGACGCGGGCATTCGTGGATTTCATGACTGAAGCGTTCCGCGCACAGAACATGGCGGAACGGTATTTGGCGGGCTAGATCGGTTAGAAGCGATAGCCGACACCCACGCCGATCATCAGCGGATCAACCTTGACCCGGCTGGCCTTGGCGCCGCCGATCATCACGTCGCTGCGGATCTGCGCTTTCTTGATGTCGAGGTTGAGCGACCATTGTTTGTCGATGGCGTAATCGGCGCCGGCCTGCAGCACCAACCCCACGCTGTCATGTTCCAGGCTGGCGGCGCCGTTGAGCAGCCGTACCTTGGACAAGGTGGTGTAGTTGATGCCTGCGCCGACGTACGGTTTGAACGTCGCGTCAGGCATGAAGTGATACTGCACCAGCAGCGACGGCGGCAGGTGCTTGAAGGAGCCGATGTTTGCCCCGTCCAGATAGACGTCGTGTTTTAGCGGATAGGTCAGCACCAGCTCCGCCGCCAGGTTGGGGGTGAAGAAATAGGAGACGTCGAATTCGGGGATGGTTTTGTCGCTGACGGTGAGGCGGTCCGACGCGCCGACGCCGGCGATCGGGTCCGACTTGTCGGCCGTGTCCAGGTGCACGGCGCGCACGCGCACCAGCCATGGCGACTCTTGCGCCACTGCGCTGCCCATTGCGGCACCCGTCAGGCTCAGGGTGGCCAGTACTGCTGCTGCGATTGCTTTGGTCTTGCTCATTTCACTTCCTCTTTGATGTCGTCGTTGTTTGATCAGTAGGTACGCTTCGAAGTCTATTGATCTGAAGCATGAAAAACTTTGATCCAAGTCAAGAAGGGAAATGTTTCGTGCATGCTGCAGAGTTAATGTAGTGGGTGTAGTATCACCAGCGGTGTATTCGGGCTATCAAAATCCAGGGAGAAGTGCATGGCTAAACTGAACGTCAACGGCGTGGTACGCGAATTCGAGGCGGAGGAGGACACGCCGCTGTTGTGGGTCATACGCGAGCAACTGGGCCTGACCGGCACCAAGTACGGCTGCGGCGTGGCGCAATGCGGGGCGTGCACCGTGCATATCGACGGCGAGCCGACGCGCAGCTGCGTGCGGCCGGTGTCCACCGTCACCGCCGAACAAAAGATCACCACCATCGAGGGCTTGTCCAAGGACGGCTCGCACGCGATCCAGAAAGCCTGGGCCGCGCTGGATGTGCCGCAGTGCGGCTTCTGCCAGTCCGGCATGATCATGGCCGCCGCCGCGCTGATACGCGAAAAGCCGAAAGCCACCGACGCCGACATTGATATGGCGATGTCCAACATCTGTCGATGCGGCACCTACAACCGGGTGCGCGCGGCGATCCATGTGGTGGTCAAGGGCGGCGATCCGAAAAGTGCCGGCCTTAATATCCAGCACGTGGAAGGAGGCAAGGTATGAGCTGCATCACCGTGTTGCCAAGCTCCGCTTCGCGCCGGGGCTTTCTGAAGGGCGCGGCCGCCGGCAGCCTGGTGGTGGCGTTTCATATTCCTTTCGAGGCGGTGGCGCAGGGCGCTGCCGCTTCCAAGGGCACGCCCGAGGTGAACGCCTGGGTGGTCGTCAAACCGGACGACACCATCGTGATCCGCATCGCGCGCTCCGAGATGGGCCAGGGCACCTTGACCGGGCTGGCGCAGCTGGTGGCCGAGGAACTGGACGCCGACTGGAGCAAAGTCACCACCGAGTATCCGACTCCGGGCCAGAACCTGGCGCGCAAGCGCGTCTGGGGCAGCTTCTCCACCGGCGGCAGCCGTGGCATCCGCGAGTCGCACGACCTGGTACGCAAGGGCGGCGCCACCGCGCGCATCCTGCTGGTGCAGGCTGCGGCCGACGCGTGGAAGGTGCCGTCGTCGGAATGCGTGGCCGCCGTCAGCGTAATCACGCACGAGGCGAGCGGACGCTCCATCAGCTACGGCAAGGTGGCGGAGGCGGCGTCGAAGCTGAGTCCTCCGGCCGAGGTGATGCTCAAGGACCCGAAGGACTGGAAGCTGGTGGGCAAGCGCCTGGCGCGCCTGGATACCGTGGACAAGACCACCGGCGCGCAGATCTACGGCATGGACATCAAGATGCCCGGCCTGCTCAACGCCGCCATCAAGGATTGCCCGGTGTTCGGCGGCACGGTCAAGAGCTTCGACGCGACCGCGATCGAAAAGCGGCCCGGCGTGAAGAAGGTGATCAAGGTCGGCGACAGCGCCGTGGCGGTGGTGGCGGACACCTGGTGGCGCGCCAAGTCGGCGCTGGATGCGTTGCCGATTGAATGGGACAAGGGTCCGAACGCGAATTTGTCGAGCAAGGACGTGGCGGCGACATTGAAGGCGGCGCTCGACGCGCCCGATGCGGTGGTCGGCAATTCGAACGGCGACGCCAGGGCGGCGATCAAGTCGGCGGCGCGCACCATCGAGGCGGTGTATTCGTACCCGTGGCAGAACCACGCGACCATGGAGACCATGAACGCGACCGTGATCTGGACCCCGGAGCGCTGCGAAGTGTGGACGCCGACGCAAAACGGCGAGGCCGCGCTGGCGGCGACGTCCGAGGCGGCGGGCCTGCCGGCGGCCAAGTGCGACGTCTACAAGATGCACCTGGGCGGCGGCTTTGGCCGGCGCGGCGCCTCGCACGACTGGGTGACGCAGGCGGTGAAAATCGCCAGGGAGATGCCGGGTACGCCGGTCAAGCTGATCTGGACCCGCGAGGAGGACATGCAGCACGGCCGCTATCATCCGATCACGCAGTGCAAGCTGACCGCCGGCCTGGATGCCAAGGGCAATATCACCGGCCTGCACATGCGCATCGCCGGTCAGTCGATCCTCGCTTCGCTGGGCATGGCCATCAAGGATGGCAAGGACCCCGTGGTGTTCCAGGGGCTTAACGCGCCGGGACCGGAGGCGTCGATCGGATATTCGTTCCCGAATCTGCTGATCGATCACGCGATGCGCAATCCGCCGGTGCCGGCGGGCTTCTGGCGCGGCGTGAACCTGAACCAGAATGCGATTTACCTGGAATGCTTCCTCGACGAGATAGCCTTCGCCACCAAGCAGGACCCGCTGGCGCTGCGCCGCAAGCTGATGGCCGAGCATCCCAAGCATCTGGCGGTGCTGAACGCGGTGGCCGAGAAGGCCGGCTGGGGCAAGCCGGCGAAGAAGGGCGTGTATCGCGGCCTGGCGCAGACGATGGGCTTCGGCAGCTACGTTGCCGCATGTGCCGAGGTATCGGTCGACCAGAAGACCGGCAAGGTCAAGATTTTGCGCATCATCGCCGCGACCGATCCGGGCTACGCGGTCAATCCGCAGCAGATCGAGGCGCAGATCGAAGGCTCGTTCGTGTATGGGCTGTCGGCGTCTTTGTATGGCGAATGCACCTTGAAGGATGGGCAGATCGAGCAGACCAACTTCGATACTTACCAGGTGCTCAAGCTTGACGAGATGCCGAAGGTGGAGTCGATCATCATGCCGTCGGGCGGATTCTGGGGCGGCGTGGGCGAGCCGACCATCGCGGTGGCCGCGCCGGCGGTGCTGAACGCGATTTTCGCCGCCACCGGCAAGCGGATCCGCGATCTGCCGTTGAAGAACCATAGTTTGAAGAAGGCGTAGGAAGGGTGGCGGCGTGGCGGCTCGGGTAGTTGGCAAGGATGTGGGCCGGCTGGCGCTGGCGTGCTGCGTCGCCTTTGCGGCGGTTGCCTTCGCGCGGCCTGCCGCCGCCGATCCAGGCTATGCGGTCTCCGGCGACGGCATTGCCTCCCCCTTGGCTGGCGCGCTGGCCGGCGACCCGGCGCGTGGCCGCGCGGTGGTGGCGAACCGCCAGGCCAGCCTTTGCCTGTTGTGCCATACCGGTCCGATCCCTGAGGAACGCTTTCAGGGCAATCTGGCGCCAGACCTGCAAGGCGCGGGCCAGCGCTGGAACGCTGCGCAGCTCCGCTTGCGCATCGTGGACGCCAGCCATTTCAACCCGGTGACGATCATGCCTTCCTATTACAAAACCGATGGCCTGAAGCGCGTGGCGCCGGCCTTTCAGGACAAGACGATATTGACCGCGCAGCAGATCGAGGACGTTGTGGCCTGGCTGCTCACGCTGAAGGAGCCGGCACCATGAAGCGCCGCGACATGCTGGCCGCAGCGGGAACCGGGCTGGCTATGCTGGCGCTGGTGCGCCCGGCCTTCGCCACCACCGAGGAGATGGCGGCGGCGATCAATAGCTTTACCGGCGGCGTCAAGCCGACCGAAGACAGGGTGACATTCGACATCGCGCAACTGATCGACAACGGCAACGCGGTGCCGGTGACGATCGCCGTCGACAGTGCGATGACGGCCGCCGACCATGTCAGCGCGATCGCCATTTTCAACGAGCGCAATCCGCAGACCGATGTGGCGGTGTTCACGCTCGGCCCGCGCGCCGGCAAGGCGCAGGTGTCCACGCGCATACGGCTGGCGACATCGCAAAAGCTGACGGCGGTGGCGCGCATGAGCGATGGCAGCTACCGGTCCGCATCGGTGAGCGTGATCGTGGCGCTGGCGGCCTGCATCGAAGGCGAGGCTCCCTGATGGCGCGCGCATTGATCCACATGCCGGCGACGGCCAAGCGCGGCGAAGTGATCGAGATCCGCGCGCTGATCGGACATCCGATGGAGACCGGTTATCGTCCCGGCGCGGACGGCAAGCTTATCCCGCGCGACATCATCCGCAAGTTTGTATGCCGCTACAACGGCGAGCAGGTGTTTGGCGCCGAGCTGCATCAGGCGGTGTCCGCCAATCCGTATATCAGCTTCTTCACCATCGCGACGGAGACGGGCACGCTGGAGTTCACATGGGAGGGCGACCAGGGTTTCGCCCAGACGGAGAAGATGAATTTGACGGTGGGGCCGGCATGAGCAGGACGCTGGGCGGCGCTTTGTGCTGCCTCGCGGGCCTGTTGATGCTGGGCGCGACCAGCGCAAAGGACGCGCGCCGCTCCGGCAGTGAATTCATGAGCGCGTCCACCCAGGCGATGCAGCGTGACGACACGCTCAATCCCGCGATGCTGTGGATCAGCGGCGGCGAGGCGCAGTGGAGCGCCGTCGCCGGCAAGAGCGGCAAGTCCTGCGCCAGCTGTCACGGCGAGGCGAAGCAGAGCATGCGCGGCGTGGCGGCGCGTTACCCCGCGTTTCACGCCGGGAGCAAGAAGACGATCAATCTGGGGCAGCGTATCAATGTCTGCCGCGAGCAAAAGCAGCAGGCGCCGGCGCTGCGGGCCGAGAGCGAGGAGCTGCTTGGGCTGGAGGCGTATGTGGCGATGCAATCGCGCGGCATGCCGGTGGAGCCGCCGAGGGACGCGGGGACCACGGCAGCGGCGGCGCGCGGCAAGGACTTGTATGTGCAGCGTATCGGGCAGTTGAATTTGTCGTGCGCGCAGTGTCACGATCAGCAGGCGGGCAAGCGGCTGGCCGGCAGCACGATACCGCAGGCGCATGCCGCCGCATATCCGATCTACCGGCTTGAGTGGCAGGCGATGGGATCGTTGCAGCGGCGCCTGCGCAACTGCATGAGCGGCGTGCGCGCCGAGGTGCCGGCGTTCGGCGCGCAGGAGCTGGTGGATCTGGAAGCCTGGCTGGCCGTGCGCGACAAGGGTATGAAGATCGAAACGCCTGGGGTAAGGCCATAGCGCGAGCCGTGACGCATGAATATCGGCGAGACATGTAGGGCGGATTAGGCGGAACGCCGTAATCCGCCATGTATGCGCCGCCGACTGAGCATGCATTGGCCGATTACGCTTCGCTAATCCGCCCTACGTGTCTCGGTGGAGGATTTATTTTAAGGGGAGTGCTGATGCTATTGAAGATACTGACCGTGGCGGGGCTATCGCTGGCCGCCGCTCACGCCGGCGCGACAACCATCTCCCCCGGCGCGCGCCTGGCCGCCAACTGCGCCGCATGCCACGGCACCAACGGCGACACCAAAAACACGGCGAATTTCGCCACGCTACCCGCTCTGGCCGGGCAGCCCCGCGAAAATCTGGCCGCCAGCCTGCGCGCCTTCAAATCCGGTACCCGCCCTTCGACCATCATGACGCAGATCGCCAAGGGCTACACCGACGAACAGATCGAACTGCTGGCGGCCTTCTTCGCCGCGCAGAAGAAAGCAACGCCATGAAGCGCCGTCAATTCATCCAGGCCGCCAGCGCTGGCGCTTTGCTGGCATCGACCGCAGGTTGCGCCAGCATAGTGGGCAAGGCCAGGCCGCAGGTGGTGGTGGTCGGCGGCGGTTACGGCGGCGCCACCGCCGCCCGCTATGTGCGCATGTGGAGCGAAGGAACCATCGACGTCACGTTGATCGAGCCGGACGCCGGTTTCATCTCCTGCGCGTTATCGAATCTGGTGTTGGGCGGATCGCGCGGCATCGCCGACTTGTCGCTGTCGTATGACGCGTTGGCGAGCAAGCACGGCGTGCGCATCGTGCGCGATACGGTGACCGCCATCGACGCCGACAAACGTACGCTGGCGCTGGCCGGGGGGCATACGCTGTCGTACGACCGGCTGATCGTGTCGCCGGGCGTGGAGTTTATGTGGGATCAATTGCCCGGCATGTTGAAATCCGGCGCGCGCGAAGCGGTGCTGCATGCGTGGAAGGCGGGCGCGCAAACCGTCGCGCTGCGGGCGCAGCTGGAGGCGATGCCCGACGGCGGCGTGTTCGCGATGACCATTCCGCCGGCGCCGTATCGCTGTCCTCCGGGGCCGTACGAGCGCGCGTCGCAGATCGCTTTCTACTTCAGCCGCTTCAAACCGAAATCGAAGCTGTTGATACTGGATGCGAATGACGACGTGGTCTCCAAGGGACCGCTGTTCAAGAAGGTGTGGAAGGAGCGTTATGGCGGCATCATTGAATACCGTCCGTCGTTCAGAACCGCCGATATCGATGCGGGGACGCGCACGGCGGTGTCTGAGCTGGGGGATCGGGTGCGGGCGGATGTGCTTAATGTGATTCCGCCGCAGCGGGCAGGGGCGATCGCGGTGCAGAGTGGCTTGGCCAACGCCAATGGCCGCTGGTGTGGCGTGGATTTTCTCAGTTTCGAATCGACGCAGGCAAAGAATATCCACGTGCTGGGGGATGCGATTCAGGTGTCGCCGTTGATGCCCAAGTCGGCGCACATGGCCAACCAGCATGCGAAAGTATGCGCGGCGGCGGTGGTGGATTTGCTCAACGGCCGCGCACCCGATCCGCATCCGATGCTGACCAATACCTGCTATAGCTTTGTATCGGATACGGATGTGATTCATGTGGCGTCGGTGCATGCCTATAACGCGGAGCAGAAGACGCTGCTGGTGGTGTCCGGTTCGGGTGGCGTATCGACAGGACCGAGCGCATTGGAGGGTCGGTATGCGATGAACTGGGCGCGCAATATATGGGCAGACACCTTGGGCGCATGAACCCCACTGTTCCACGTAGGGCGGATTAGGCGGAACGCCGTAATCCGCCAATGCATGGGCCGTCGAAACGCACGCCTGGCCAATTGCGCAAGAGGCCAATACTCACCGGTAGCGCGCCAGGATCTGGTCGATGCTGCCATCCTTGAGCATGGTCTCAATGACACTATTCACCTGCTCGAAAGGCACCTGCGACTTGCGCGAGAACGCGCATTGCGCCTTAAAATTGATAAACACCAGCTCTGGACGCAAATGCAGCGCCGGATGCTGGCGCTGCAGGTAGGTCATCGTGGTCTCGCCGATGACCGCATACTGCGTCTTACCGGCCAGGATCTGCTGGATATTCTGCTCGATCGTGATTGCGTCGATGCGCGTGAAGCCCTTGCCCAGCACTTGTTCGATGCGCGGGTAGCGGTACCCGGCCACCGTGCCGACCGGCTTGTTGCGCAACGCCCGTAGCGATGCGATCGGCGGGGCGTCGCCGCGCGCGACGACCATTTCGGTGTCCGGCAGCAGCGGCGTGCTCCAGTTGTAGTCGCCGTCGATCCAGAACGGCATGACGTAGCACATGCCGTCGGCGCGGCCGCTGGTCAGCACCTGCTTCACCCCCGGCACATCGACGCTGAGATAGACCGCGCGCCGGCCCAGCCGCCTGGCCATGGCGTCGCCCAGGTCTTTGAGGATGCCGCCCGTCAGGATGCCGTTCTCGAAGCGTACGATCGGCATGGCCTGGTCCAGCGGCGCGATCATGATGTATTCCCCCGGCGCGGCGTGCGCGGTGGTCGAGGCGCATAGCGGCAAGATCGTCAGCAACGTGGCCGCTATGCGCTGGGCGGTTTTCAGCATGTCCGGTTATCCTGAATGAGGGTATCCCCCCATTATAAGGCGGACACGACCGCATCAGGCCGTCATGCGATCCCAGCCTTCGCGGACAGCCGCCTTGAACTTTTCCCACCCCGATTGCGGATAATTGCTTTCCCAGTCGGTGCGCAGTTCCGGTTCGACGTCGTTCCACTGCCGGCCCTTATACGACGCGTTGGACGCCATCGACGAACCATAGCGGTAGGCCGGGTCGTAGTCCTCGTAGGCGCCGCCGGCGCTGGCGTAGTTGCTTTGCCAGTGCGAGCGGAAGTGGCTGTCCATCTCGGGCGGGATCTGTTCGACTTCGACGTCGGTGCTGCGCACGATGTCGCTGATCTGCTCCTGCCGCTGCGACACCTCCTTGCCGACCACGACCTCCTCGACCACGCGCGCACTCTTTTGCACCACCGCCTCCTCGGCGTTTTCGCGCAGTTCGAACGACTTCTCCTGGAACGCCGGCACCTGGTCCGCCGCGATGGCCTGGTCCACAGGATGGCGCTCGATCGTGACGTGCTCCTCGCGCAGCGTGATGTCTTCCTGCACCGGGGTTTCGATCACGCGCTGGTAGACCCGCACGCCGCCGCGCTGCACGTTGCGTTTGCCGACCTTGAGCTCCTCCTGGATGACGGGAATCGACTGCTCCTCGGCGGTGGTGCGCTGCATCGAGCCGGCGTCGGCCGATTGCGCACCTTGCATGGCGCCCGGCACCGACGACCGGGCGCCTTGCATCGAGCCAGCTTCGGCCGACTGCGTGCCTTGCATTATGCCGGACGCCGCCGACCGTGCGCCCAGGGTGTCGCCAGCCAATGTCGATTGCGTGCCTTCCAGGTGGCCGGCCGCAGGCATCTGCGCATCCTGCATGGAACCGGATATGGCCGATTGGCCGCCCTGATGCGCGCCCTGGTAGGCTTGCGGCTGCGGAACCTGTCCCGACAGCGACTGATGCTCGTCGATGTCGATCGGGCCGAACCCTTCGACAATGTCCGCGGCGCG
>Ga0308163_10004067_pt1 | contig 11888 bp, 7 predicted proteins | sample PhyTR1_FD_201037 | JGI IMG/M metagenome (GOLD analysis project Ga0308163, IMG submission 201037) | Phyllosphere microbial communities from UC Gill Tract Community Farm, Albany, California, United States - DLSLT.R1 | ecosystem: Host-associated > Plants > Phyllosphere > Unclassified | place: USA... | reverse complement strand
TCAGGTTCAAATAATTGGCCTGACACACCCTGATCGCGGGCAAGCGCGCTCCTACAGGTCTCGGTGTGACATCGAATTTCGCGTTGCGCCGCCCATTCCCCGCCAATGCTATGATGCGCGGCATTCACCGCTCAGGATCGCCCCGCGCCCCCATGGATTACCGTAAGCCCTCCGACCGCAAAAGCATGCACTCACGCATCGTTCAGGACATCGGCATGCAGATCGTTTCAGGCCGTTTTAAACCTGACGACAAGCTCCCCGCTGAAGCCCTGCTCTGTGAAGAATATGCCGTCAGTCGCCCGGTGTTGCGAGAGGCCACGCGTGTGCTGGTCGCCAAGGGCCTGGTGTATTCGCGTCCACGTGTCGGTACGGTGGTGAAACCTCGGCGGGAATGGCACATCCTCGACCCGGACGTCCTTCACTGGCTGATGCAAAGCTCGCCGCAGAACGAGTTCTTCGCCCTGCTCACGAGCGTGCGCAGCATCATCGAACCCGCCGCCGCCGCCCTTGCGGCACAACATGCCACCACCGACGAAATCGCCGCGATCGGCGAGGCGTATCAGCGCATGGAAGCCGCGCCGACGGTGGAAGCCGTGCTGCAACCGGACCTGGATTTCCACAGCCGTATCGCCGACGCCACCCACAACGATCTGCTGGCCCATTTGTGCAACATGCTGTCGCTGGCCCTGCGCGAAGCGTTGAAGCATTCCAACAAACGCCCGAACCTGCACGAACTCGCGCTGCCCCGGCACAAAGCAATTCTGACCGCCATCGAAAACCGCGATGCCCTCGGCGCTCACCACGCCACGCTGGTCCAGCTGGACGACGCGCGTAACGCGCTGAACGTGGTGCTGGGACAAGGATTGAAGCTGTAAGCCGCCACGCAATTGTGCGAGCTTGGTCTAGGCAGCATCCCGACGAATGCGTAAGTTCTGAGACATCGATGCCGGGTGAACGACCGGCTTCGCTATCAAGCCAGCCCAGCCTTCGCGGGCTCAGCCCTATCTCGTCTCTGCAGCCTGCACCCCGCCAAAACTCCGCTATAACCAATAGAACCCAATTCGCCATCGACACGGATTAGTCGCCCTTTCATGCCTTATTGCCCGCGACCTCAGTGCAAAAAATGAGGCTCATCATGTATCCAATCGCCAAGCTCTGCGGCATCGCTGTGCTTCTGGGGTTATTGGCAGCGCTGCTCCTGAAAAACATGCTGTTGGGCGACGCGGTCGACTTTCATCGGCACAAGGCCCTGCTGATCGGCATCGACGGTGTGCAGTACGAACAACTCAAACACGCCATGAATGCCGGCAAAGCCCCTTTCATCACCCAGCTTCATCCGGCCATGAGCTACACCGGCGGCATCGTCGGCAGCTCGACTCAGCAACCCACGTTCAGCGGTCCCGGCTGGGCCACAGTGCTGACGGGCGCGTGGGTCAACCGCCACCGAATTGCCGGCAACGACAGCAGTCTGCGCAACAAGACCGACAGCCTGTTCAAGCTGATCAGCCTGTCCTCGCCCACGCGTCACACCGCAAGCATCGTCAGCTGGAACCCGATCAACGACAACTTCATCGACGACATCAACGCGGGGTTCATCGAGCTGGGCGTCAAGTGTGGTGGCGACGATCAATGTTCGACCGACCGTACGGTTCAGGAACTGCGCACCGGCAATTTCGATTTTATCTTCGTGCACCTCGATCAAGCGGACAACGCAGGGCACGAGAACGGGTTTGGAGCACGCTATCAAGAGGCAATCGCGCGGGTGGACCAGCAGATCGGACAAATCCTGTCGGCGCTGGACAAACGCAGGCAACAGAACCCCGACGAAGACTGGCTGGTCATGTTGACCACCGACCATGGACGGCGCCCTCCAGACGGTTATGACCATGGCGAACAGAGCCGCAGCGAAAAAACCACCTTTGTCGGGCTTAACAAACCGGCCAACGAAGAGCTCACGCGCCCTGTCGGCGATCCGTTCGACACCGGGCTTGAGGGACTGTACGGGTATGCCAGCGTCGCCGACATTGCGCCAACGATCCTCGTTCATCTTGGCATCAACACAGATCCGGAACGCTATGTGGTCGACGGTGTGCCGCTGATCGGGCATGTCGGGGTACGTCAGCTCACCGCAACTCTGAGCAGCGCCGCGCGTACGGTCAGTCTGCGCTGGCGCGTCACTGAAGGCAGCAAACAACCGCTGCGAATTTATCGCTCGGGTCAACTCATCGCCAAACTCACGGACTCCTCGCACGAATACATCGACACTGAGCTGCCACAGCCCATCGGCCAACTCAATTACACGGTGGTGCTCAATGACGTTCCGGTGTCCAGGCTGATAACGGAACCGCCGGCCAAGCGCTGAAGCGCTGATATGAAAAACGGGATCCTTATATTTTTTTGCACTGCCGTGCGTTTCACTCTGCGTTTAATCGCAAAACCGACCCAAGAGCCAGTTCGCCAATCTCATCCATAACCGTCGGCAGATCAGTGGGTTACAAGGAACTGAAAACACCGTCTGCCGTTCATCGTGTCCGAAAAAAGTGCCGTCAAACCGACGCCAATCTTTGAGCGCGCGCAGGTGATTGACAGTAAAAGGCTTCCCGCCTAGCGTAAGGCCAGTGATCGTTTTCTCCTGCCTGGGTCACTGCAGCTGCATTTCTACAAGACGGGACGTATTCAGCCTTTTCAGTCCTGCGCCTTCAACGAGACATTTCCTTTACCTCGCCCCTGACAGGGCGGCGCTTTCGTATGCCTTGGTTTAGCTGTCGTCTACCTGACGCAGTCACGGTGCCTGTGTGCCCGACTGCGAACTGATTTCTACACGCTCGACTCTGGAGTGCCGGATGATGACCAATTTGTCGATCGAGCCAATTGAGATGACGGGCAAGCCTTCGAAGCCGCGCTTTTTCACACTGTCGCTGCTGCCCAGGCTGGTGGGATTCAGCGTGCTGTTTTTTATCGTCTGGCTGCTGTGTTCAACACTCTTCATGCCCTTGCTTTCATCGTCCGCCACGCGTGCGATTCTCAATGCTCCGGTGATTTTGCTGACCACGCCCATCGACGCCGTGGTCAGCTCGCTCAGGATCAAACCCGGTGAGGCATTCGAGAAAGGTCAGACGATTGCCACCATCGAAAACCCCCGTGCGAATCAGGAAACCCTGCTCACCCTGCAAACCCGTCGCCTCACCCTGGAGCAACAACTCGCGTCGCTCAAAAGTCAGGCCGAGCATGACCAGCAGTTTTACGACGCGCTGGACAAAACCAGTCAGCAATACCAGAGCGCGTACCGCACTCGGCAACTGTACGCCCAGCGCGCCCTCAAAGCCGAAAGCGTCGCGGCCGATGCACGTCTGCAAGATGCTCAAGCCACGGTCACGCGCAACATGGAGCTGTTCCGTCAGGGCGCAATCAGCGACGCGGCGGTGACCTCGTCCAAAGCCCAACTGGCGTCGCTGCAAGGCGCCGCCGAATCGATTCGCTCGCAGGTGCGCATCAACAGCGGCGACGTTTCAGCGGCCAGCGAGCAGGTGTATCTCGACCCGGACCAACTGCGCATGTTCGACCTTCAGGCGCAGATGACGACCTTGCAGCTGAGCCTGGCGAACCAGACGAAGAACCGCGCGACGCAACAGGAAGAGCTGGACAATCTCAACCGCCTGATCGAGACCGAGCAGAACCGGGTCAGATTGATGGCCGCCTACAATGTGGTTGCCTACGCACCGGGCACCGTGCAGGAACTGATCGCGCCAGAAGGCACCCTGGTGCGCGCGGGTTCCACGCTGGTGCGCGCCACGCATTGCAATGAGAGCAACGTCATCGCTGTTTTCCCCGAGCGCATGGCAAGCAAGATCACCCGCGATACGGTGTTGAAAGTGAATGTCGCCGGGCTCAACCAACCGTTGCAGGCCCACGTGGTCCAGTTGCTGTCCAAGCCCAGCGATACCCAGGCTGCGAACTACAGCGTGCCCTTCCCTTTCGCCGAACAAAACTCGGTGTACGTGGTGGGCGCCTTCGACGAAAACCTGTCTGAAAGCGAGCGCGCCCGCACCTGCAACCCTGGGAACTGGGTGACGACCGAGGTCTGGCGGTGAAAGCCCTGCTGACGTCGTTGCTGATGGCCCTTGTCATCACGCCCGCGCTGGCCGAACAAAGCCGCCCTCAGCTCGAACAACGGACCTGTGCGGCCCTCGACCGTGCCGTCCAGTCACTCCCCGACGGCCCGGTGTTGCTCGCCAGCTATCCCGCGTTCGAGGGGCGTCCTCCGGCCATCGTCGCCCTGCGCGGCGTGGCTTTCACCTACGACAACGCGCTCGCCAGCATCGCCCTGTTCGGCTGCGGTAAACCGATATCCGCTCAACGTATCGCCGATGCCCTTGTCTACGCCACCGACAACGATCCCGATTACCAGGACGGCCGTCTGCGCAACGCCTACGCCGCAGGTTCGGTAAAGCGACAGGGTCCGATTCTGTTGCCGGGCTACTGGAGCCAGGAGCGCAACGCCTGGAATCAGGACGCCTATCAGGTCGGCAGCGCCACCGGCAATCAAGCCTGGGCGGTGCTGGCCTTGCTGGAAGCGTTCCGCCAGAGCGAAGAGCAGCGCTATCTGCTGGCGGCGGAAAGAGTCTTGCTGTGGACCCAGCGCAACACCTACGACAGTCAGGCTCCGGCGGGTTTCATCGGCGGCTTCTATGGCTATCCACCCAACCCGGTGCGTCAGGGCTGGAAGTCCACTGAGCACAACGTCGATCTGGCTGCGGCATGGGCCGCGCTGAACAGCATCACGGTCAGTGAGGACAGCGCCACGCAGGCGCAGATTGCCCGGCGTTTCGTTGACAGCCAGTGGCTCGCCACCGAGGGCCGGTTCTTGATCGGCACCCTGCCCGATGGCAGCACCGCAGAGCATCAACGCTCAGGGTTGGACGCACAGATCTGGCCGCTGATTGCCGTGGAAAACCCACCTGCGGACTGGCAACGCGTGTTCACCTTCATCGATCAGGTACACCGCTTCGGTGGCGGATACGGCTTCAGTCGCAACCCGGACGGCTTGTGGACAGAAGGCACCGCGCAGGCCGCCGCTGTCGCGCGACTGACCGGCGCCGCCGACAAAGCCAGGCCGCTGTGGTCGCTGTTGATCGACCAGCAGGCAGCCGATGGCTGGCTCTTCGCAACGCCGCAACAGCAGATCAGCACCGGGCTGGCCATCGGACCGGATTCCATCGGCAACGACTTTTTCTATTACCACCTGCCTCATCTGGGGGCCACGGCATGGGCGGCCATCGCTGCCACTGGCGTGAACCCCTTCACCGGAGCCCAGGAGGCGAACTGACATGCACGCCCTCGACTCGTTGCAACTGTGGCAGCTCAACCTTGGCACGCTGGCCATGGTCGTATTGTTCGCCTGCCTGACCCATCGCGATCAATGGGGGGCGCGCGCCGTGTTCGGCATCATGACCGGGCTGCTGCTGATCAACTACGTGATCTGGCGGGTACGCGAAACGCTGCCGGACATCCATTCGGGCTTCGCCGCGCTGTGGTCGTACACGTTCCTGTTTTTCGAGATGCTGGCGATCACTTACACGCTGGTGTCGATCGTGGTCATGCTGGTGCGTAGCGACCACACGCAAGCCGCCGATGCGGGCGAGGAGCGCCTTCGCGCCGCCGGTCCTCACGTGCCTGCCGTCGATGTGTTCATCTGCACGTACAACGAAGGCCTGGACGTGCTGGAGAAGACGATCATTGCCGCCAAGGCCATGGACTACCCCAACTTCAACGTCTGGGTACTGGACGATACGCGCCGCGACTGGCTGCGCGATTACTGCGCGCAAATGGGCGTTTACTACGCCCGCCGACCCGACAACAGCCACGCCAAGGCGGGCAACCTGAACAACGGTTTGCGCCAGTCCGAAGCCTCGACCAACGCACCTTACATTTTGGTGCTGGACGCCGACTTTGCGCCGCAGCAACCAATCCTGATGCGCACCCTGGGCTTGTTCGACGACCCGAAAGTCGGGCTGGTGCAAACCCCGCAGTTCTATTACAACCCGGATCCGATTCAGCACAACCTCGGCTCCTCCACTTGCTGGGTGGACGAACAGCGGGTGTTCTTCGACGTGTTTCAACCGGCCAAGGACGGCTGGGACGCGGCCTTTTGTGTTGGCACATCCTTCGTGGTGCGCCGCGACCGGATCAACGAGATCGGTGGTTTTCCAACGGGCTCGGTGTGCGAAGACATCTACACCACCTACCGCTTGCTGCAACGGGGCTACGTCACACGCTGGCTCAACGAGCGGCTGTCGATCGGCCTGTCCGCCGAAGGCCTGACCGAGTACATCAATCAACGCGGCCGCTGGTGCCTGGGCACGATTCAGGTCGCGCTGCTCGCGGACGGTCCGCTACGAGGACGCGGCTACACGCTCAACGACAGACTCCATTACATCCACGGGATGCTGCACTGGTTTTCCAAGCCCTTCATTCTGATGATGCTGATCTCGCCGTTGCTCTACTGGTATTTCGGCATCGCCGGGTTCTACGCCAAGCCGATGGATTTTCTGGCGTTCGGCATGCCGGCGCTCATTGCCTTTTGGGGTTATGGCACGTGGGTGACAGACCGCCGGACGCTGCCGATCTTCACCGAGGTCACGCAGATCGTCGCCTCGCTGGCGGTCACGGCCACGATCATCAGCGCATTGATTCGTCCATTCGGCCGGCCCTTTAAGGTCACGGCCAAAGGGCTGGACCGGTCGAAGACCATGGTGCATTGGAAGTTGTTCGGGTTCTTTTTCTTTCTCACGTTGTTTGCGCAGGTGGGTGCGTTCACGGCGATTGCGACCGCGGACACCTTCGACGGCAACGTGCAATTCAACCTGTGCTGGACGGTGGTCGCGTTGATCTACAACGTCGCCACGCTGGTGGCCTGCGTCGACCGCCCGCGCCTGCATGGCGAGGAGCGCTTCCCCTTCCTGAAACCCGCCGGGCTGCATTTGACCGGACGCATGTTCGCCGGACGCCTGACGGACATCTCGCTCAGCGGCGCCTCGTTCGCCTGCCAACACGCCGAGCTGATCAAGCCGGGGTTGCGGGGCGAGGTCTGGGTCAACAAGGTGGGCCGCGTGCCCGTCGAGGTGAAACGCCAGACCGGGGACGGCCGCCTGGGTCTGCAGTTCATCGACATGGACGACGCCTTGCGTCAGCGGCTGATCGGGCGATTGTTCAGCGACGCCAACACCAACGTCGCAGGCAAGGCCTTGCCGGGCATCGCATTCAGCAGCTTGCTGCGCCGCTCGCTGATCGGCGAAAAACGCCCGCCTCAGCCGCTTCACAGCCGCACCGCGCGCCAACAACGGGCTGTGCGCGGCCGGCGACCGTTACCGCGTTTCAAGACCGTCAACATGCGCCTGCCCGAAGGCCCGATGCCAAAACTGTCGGCCCCACGCGGGGACGTGGTGTCGTGGCTGTTCATGCAAATACGCGCGTGGTTCGGGATGCGGTGGTGATCAGGTGGTTTCAACCGCCGGTGCTGAGTTGGAGCTCGCTCCCACAGGGTCACCGCAGCGCTCAGCGAAATTTGCCTCACAAGAATTTTTGCTTATTCCATCTTTGCCGAGAGCACGCCGATGAACAGTTCTCTACCCTTCACCTGCCTCACCCTGCTCCTGCTCGGCGGCTGCTCGCTGGAGCCGACCTATGAGCGTCCCGACGCGCCGATCGATCAGCAATGGCCTGCCAATACCAATGGCGCGGTGGCCGATCCGAAACTGGCGTTTCAGGAAGACTGGCACACGTTCATCACCGACCCGCGCCTGCGACAGGTCATCGATATGGCGCTGGAGAACAACCGTGGCCTGCGCCAATACGCGGCCTCGGTGGAAGAATCCCGCGCAGAATCCGACGGCGCGCATGCCTCTCTGTTTCCATCCATCGGCATCAACACCTACGCCGGGCGCAGCAAGATCCCGCCCCTGGTGCGCACCCAGGGCGGCGGCGTCAGCTCGGGCAGCCTGGACAATACGTTCCAGGCCACTGCGGGTTTCACCTCCTATGAACTGGACCTCTTCGGGCGCTTGCGCAGTCAGCGCAACGCCGCCGATGCGCGATTCGAGGCCAGTGAGGCCGATTACCAGACCGCGCGCCTGAGTCTGATCGGCGAAGTTGCCAGCACTTGGTTGACCCTGAAGGCCAATCAGACGCTGCTCAACCTCTCTCAGACCACCTACCAGTCCCAGCAGCATTACGGCGAGCTGCTGCGCAGCAGTTACAACGCCGGCTCGACAGCACGGATCGATGTGCATCAGGGCGACGCGATGACCAACACCGCCGCCGTGCAGGTCAATACCTACCGCATGAAGGTCGCACAGAACCTCAACGCATTGCGCGTGTTGGTCGGCCAACCGGTGTCTGACCAACTGTTGCCGGTCGGTGATCTCGGAAAGACGCTGGCGACGGTCGATGTCCCGTCCGGCCTGCCTTCCAGCCTAATCAGGCGACGTCCCGACATCATGTCCGCTGAGGCCTTGCTGCGTGCTTCCAACGCAGACATCGGCGCCGCACGCAGTGCATATTTCCCGACGCTGTCGTTGACCGGTGCGCTGGGCAGCCTGAGCGGGGATTTTTCGAAGTTGCTCACCGGCCCGGCTCAGTTTTGGCAGTTGGCGGCGGCTGGTTCGATGACGCTGATCGACGGCGGCCAGCGACGTGCCGTGGTAGACGCCAGTCATGCCCGTTATGACGCCAATACCGCAGCGTACGAAGGCACCGTGCAGAACGCGTTTCGCGAAGCCGCCGACGCGCTCAACGCCCGTCAGGAAATGCTCGCACAGGTCGCGGCGCAACAACGGCTGGTCGGGGATTATCAGGAAGCCTGGCGCCAGTCGCGCTTGCGCTTCGAGGCCGGGCTGGACAGCTACTTCTCGACCATGGACGCACAACGCTCCCTGTTTGCAGCCCAACAGGAATACCTGAATCTGGAGCTGGCGCGGGAGGTCAATCAGATCGATCTGTACAAGGCTTTGGGCGGCGGATGGACGCCACCAAAGCTGAATGTCGCGGATGCGAAATGAGAAAGGCGAATCGCGGATGTCGCTGATTCTCGCCGGAGGCCGTAAGAGAGGTGTTGGTGAGGGTTCGCAGCTTTTGATTCTGGCCGGAGGCCGTAGGAGCGCGGCTTGTCCCGCGATCTGCCGCGCAGCGGTGGCAAAATCACGCGACTCGGTTGTAACAGACACACCGCATGCACCGGTCTTACTGCCGGTCCCCGGCAGATCGCGGGCAAGCGCGCTCCTACGCCTTACAGGCAGAAGCAAGACTGCGCTCGGGATTACGTGCGCCCCCTTCGGGCAGAATCGAGATCGAAGAGGGTTCGCTGCTTTTGATTCTGGCCGGAGGCCGTAGGAGCGCGCTTGCCCGCGATCTGGCGCGAAGCGGCAGCAAAATCAGACACCTTGGCCGTGTCTGACACACCGCATGCACCGGTCTTGCTGCCGGTCCCGGCAGATCGCGGGCAAGCGCGCTCCTACGCCTTACAGGCAGAAACAATACCGTGCCTGGCATGACGTGAGCTTCCTCCGGGCACAAGCGAGATCGCCTATATTCAATCTACGGCAAATAAATACTGAACAACCCGCCGCCCAGCTCGCCGCCGTTGGCGATCTCGATGTGGCCCGTCACGCCCTTACGCCGATGCTGCCTGGCGATATTCGCCGCGAAGTACAGACCGAGGCCGGTGCTGCCGCTGCTCTGGTTGAGGCCCAGCACGTAGTCGGTCTGGTGTTCGATCATGTGCTCGGGAAAACCCGGACCGTCGTCATTGATGCGGATGACCAGTTGCTCGCCGACCTGAGCTGCGCTGATCAGCACGTGCTGGCGAGCAAAGCGGATCGCGTTGATCACCACGTTCGACACCACCGAGCCGATCAGCTCGCGGTCGAAGAATCCCGGCAATCCAAAGTCTTCCACGTGGTAACGCGCCACGATGCCTCGGCTGTCGAGCACCTCTTGATGAAACGCCAGCTGCGCCTCGATGAAGTCGTCCAGCTCGTGATAATCCGGGCGCAACGGCAACTGATTCACACCCAGTTTGTACAAGCCCAACAGTTGCACCAGCATGCCGTTCAGGTGCGCGAACTCGTAATCGATCACGCCTTGCTCCGGCGTGCCGCGCTGCGCGTCGGGCAGATCCTTGACCCATTGCCCGTGAGCCTGGATCAACGACGCGAGCGAGTTCTTCATGTCATGCACAGTGGAGGCAATCACCATGGAGAAATCAAGCCCCGTTTCCTGATCGTTCATTCGCCAAACGCCCTGAGTCGCAGTTTCTGATAACGGTCGTAACGTGGATCGGTGTCGGGCATTTTGCCCACCATTTTCAGACTGTTCTGGCACTCCAGCAGGCTGGCCGTGTCGAGGTTCTGCACACCGACGTGCAGCAGCGACTGGGCCATGTTCAACGCAATACTGATGTTCTTCGGTTGCAGCGCCAGCGCCTGACGGAACAGGTCCTGCGCCTCGCCAAGCTTGCCCGCGCGGTAGCTGCGAATGCCCTGCAGGTTAAGGTCGATGGCCGCCTTGCCCGCGCTGAGGATTTCCGGATCGTCGGTCTGCCTGGCAATGCCTTGCATGACCACCGGATCGTCCCCGTAGATTTCCGCACAGCTTTTCAGAATGCCGGCCCCGGCAGATTCCTGACCCAGCTGTTTAAGCTGCGCGGCCACCGCCAGCGCCGCGTCTGCACTGAGAAACTGTTCCATGCCTTCCAGGCGCGCCATGGCCTGCTCGGTCAGCTTGGCGGCCATTTCCGGATCGGAGCTCGCCACGCTGGTGGCTTTCATCAACCGCGCCCGCACTTGCAGGCCGGCATCGTTGGTGTGCTCCTTGGCGACTTCGCTCAACGTCGTGTTGATCTCGACACGGGTGCGCGCATCCAGACCACGCTCACCGCCACGACTGATCAACGCCTGCGCCAGACCGAGGTTGGTTTCCGGGTCCTTGAAGCGCGAAAACTGACCCTGCGCCACCGCCTGACGATAGGCCTTGGAGGCGCCATCGAAGTCCTGGTTTTCCAGCGCCAACTGGCCAAGTAAACGTTGACGACGCACCGCGTAAGGAGACAGCCGGACAGCCTCTTCGAGCATCTTCTGCGCGCGCTTTTTGTCGCCGCTGGCGATCAGCACATCGGCCAGACCGTCAAACAACACCGGCATCGCATTGAACGCGCGGATCGCGTCTTCGTAGACCGCCTGCGCCTCGGCATTACGTCCGCGCTTGAACAGCAGTTTGCCCAATGCCGCGTAGGCCCAAGGCTGAGGACGGTCGGCCAGAATCGATTTGAGAAAGGCTTCCAGCGGCTCGTGCTGGTTCAGATCACGCAGGGCGTCGGCTTTGTAACGCAGGCACAGCGGCGCGAAACGTGGGTCTTGTTTGGTCAGGTTCACGCACGCCGCCAGCACTTCGGCCGGCTTGCCGCGATCCAGTGCCTGAAGAATCGGCTTGAGCAGGTTCTTGCGCTGAACGATCTTTTCCAGACGCTGCGCAAGACTTGCGCGGTTGAACGGTTTGGTCAGGTAAGCATCGGGCTCCCACTCAAGCGCGCTCATGACCATCGCCTGACTGTTCTCGGCGGTGACCATGACAAAGACGCTTTCATGGCTGATCAACTTATCGGTCATCAGGTCTTCGAGCACCTGCTGACCGTTCTTCTTGCCATCGCCCAGGTTGAAATCGTGCAGGATGAAGTCGTAGCGCTTCTGCGAACACATCTTCAGCGCCTGTTCGCCGGTATCGGCGGTGTCCACTTCCTTGACGCCCAACTCGCGCAGCATCGACCTGACCGAACTGCGGAAATCGGAGAAATCATCGACGATCAGAAAGCTTTTTTGGTTCCACGCCAGCATCGA
>Ga0308163_10004066_pt1 | contig 11889 bp, 10 predicted proteins | sample PhyTR1_FD_201037 | JGI IMG/M metagenome (GOLD analysis project Ga0308163, IMG submission 201037) | Phyllosphere microbial communities from UC Gill Tract Community Farm, Albany, California, United States - DLSLT.R1 | ecosystem: Host-associated > Plants > Phyllosphere > Unclassified | place: USA... | reverse complement strand
CGAATGCCCCACCCCCGCATTGTCATACACAGAACCAACTAAAAATCGCACACCACCAAGGATTTTGACTACATGAAAAAGCAACTTTTAGTAGCGGCGGTACTGTCCGCCCTCACCACCACCGCCGCCACCCAGGCACGCGCCGGCACGCTGGACGACGGCAACCTGAGCATCAGCGGCTTCGGCACGCTGGGCGTGGCCAAGAGCAACACGGATGACGCGCAATTCGCCCGTTACAACCAGGCCGAAGGTATCGGCGACAAGGCACGCATCGGCCTCGATACCAATCTGGGTCTGCAAGCGACCTACAAAATGAACGACTGGCTGTCCGGCACCGTGCAGGTGTTGACCCGCAAGAGCACCAGCGACAGTTACTCCACCGACCTGACCTGGGGCTTTCTGAAGGCACGCGTCAACGATGAAGTGAGCGTACGCGTGGGCCGCATCGTTATGCCGATCTTCCTGATCTCCGACTACCAGAACGTCGGCTACGCCAACACCATGATGCGCCCACCGATCGAGATGTATGGCCAGGAGCCGATGGAAAACGCCGACGGCGCGGACGTCAACTACCAGCGCGCCTTCGGCGACTTCAACTTCACCGGCCAGGCCTTCGTCGGCCGCAGCCGCGGCAAGCTGTTCGTGCCGACCGGCGCCGGCTCGGTGGCCAATTACCGCGCCCCGGCCGCGGGTATCAGCCTCGGTGGCGAATACGGTCCGTTCACGGTACGCGTCGGCCATGCCCGCGCCGATTTGAAGATCAAGGATCTGGCGCCGATCAACAGCTTGGGCGCCACGCTGCGCCAGGTCGGCTTCGCCCAGGTCGCCAGCGACCTCAATCTGACCGACGGCAAGAAGATCGCCTTCACGTCGGTCGGCGCGACCATGGACTGGAACAACATCCTGGTGCAAACCGAATACGCGCAGCGCCGCGCCAAGGATCCGGTCTACATCCCGGACACCAACGCCTGGTACTTCATGACCGGCTACCGCTTCGGTAAATTCCTGCCGTACTACTCGCATGCGTCCACCAAGGACGCCGGCACCTCGGTGAACCTGCCGGCCAACTTCCCGCGCACAGGCGCGCTGTCGACCGCCGTGCGCGGCACGCTGGTTTCGGCCGAACAAAGCTCCGACTTGATCGGCGTGCGCTGGGACTTCGCCAAATCGCTGGCGCTCAAGGTGCAGGTGGACCGCGTCAAGCCCAAGACCAAATCGGGCATGCTGATCTTCGCGCCGGCCGCCGGCTACCACAATACCGTCACCGTCGTCGGCGCCTCGCTCGACTTCGTATTCTGATTGGAAAGCGCACATGAAAAAAATCGTTATCTCGCTCGCGCTGTCCGCGTTGACCATGGCCTCGTTGGCGCTGTCGGCATCGGCGGAAACCGTCGTCATCGTCAGCCAGAAAAATCCGGCCACCCGCATGTTCTCGGAACAGGCGTCGCAATTCTTCCTCGGTAAATCGACGTTGTTTACGCCGGTCGACCAGGCCGAGGGTTCGCCGATCCGCGCCGACTTCTATCACAAGGTCGCCGACAAGGACGCCGCTCAGGTCAAGGCGCTGTGGTCCAAGCTGGTGTTCACCGGCAAGGCCACGCCACCGAAGGAATACAGCAGCAACGCCGAAGTGAAAAAAGCGGTGGCCGCCGATCCCAAGGCGATCGGGTATATTGACAAGTCCGCAGTGGACGATACCGTCAAGGTGATTCTGACGCTGCCTTAATATCAACCGACCCACCCCGTCATGCCACGCCGCGCTGCGCCGGCGTGGCATGACGAGGCGACCACCGTGAGCCGTCCATTGTGAGCCTATCGCTGCGCGCCAAATTCCTCTTGCTCAGTGCCGTGATCCAGGCGCTGGTGGTCGGCCTGCTGATCTGGAATAGCATCCGGCTGATGAACCACGCGGTCGGCACCAACGCCGAGCGGGTCGCGCAGGAATACGCGGTCACGCTCAACCTCTCCCTCAGCCCCTATGCCACGCGCGGTCGCCTGCCGGAACTGGGCGGCTATCTGGCCGAAATGCTGGCCGATCCCGACGACAGCCTGCTGCGCTATCTGCTGATCCTGGACGAAAACGAACAACCGATCATCGAGGTGGGCAAGCGCAACGTGCCGCTGCCCGCAATCCTCAAACAAGGCGGCGGCACCGGCTTCAAGGGCGTCCACACCATCATCGACGGCGCGACCCTGCATGCGCGCTCGCCGCTGCTGCTGCACGATAACCGCATCGGCAGCATCAACTTCGGCCTCACCACGGACGATCTGAAACACGCGCGCGACAAGGTCATGCTGCAGGGCGGCGTGATCTCGCTGGCCGGCCTGGCCGTCGGGCTGCTGCTGTTCTACGCCTTCACCCACGGCATCGGGCGCCGGCTGAACGCGCTGATGGGACAATCCGCGCAAATGGAACTGGGCGACTACAGCAAGGCGCTGGCGGTCGACGGCGACGACGAAATCGCCGCCTTCGCGCGCGCGCTCAACACCATGAGCGCGGCGCTGCGCGAACGCATCGCGCAGCTGGAGCATTCGGAGCTGCGCCTGTCGGAAGCCAAGCGCGATCTGAAAGACCTGAACGTGTCGCTGGAGAGCCGCGTGACCGAACGCTCGGCCGCGCTGGAGCGCGCCAACGCCGACTTGAGCGCCGCCCTGTCGACCTTGCAGCGCACGCAGGTCGAGCTGCTGGCGTCGGAAAAAATGGCTTCGCTGGGATCACTGGTGGCGGGCATCGCGCACGAACTCAATACGCCGATCGGCAATAGTCTGCTGGCTTCGACCTCGCTGCGCGACCGCGTCGAGGAGTTCGAAAGCCACGTCGCCGCAGGCGCATTGCGCCGCTCGGAATTGATCACGCACCTGGAGGAGGTGCGCATCGCCAGCCAGCTGATATCGAACTCGCTGCACAAGGCGGCGGACCTGATCTCGTCGTTCAAGCAGATCGCCGTCGACCAGACCAACGACCAGCGGCGCGAGTTCGACCTGCAGGAAGCGGTGGGCGACACCATCGCCACCTACACGCCTCGCCTGCGCCGCGCCGGTTGCCGGGTGGTGCTGGAGATACCGGGAGGTCTGCGTTTCGATTCCTATCCGGGCGGGCTGTATCAGGTGCTGAATAATTTGATGAACAACGCGCTTAATCACGCGTTCGCGGCTGGCGTGAACGGGACCATCACCGTGCATGCGCAAGCGGCGGAGGACGGCATGGTGGCGCTGACGTTCAGCGACGACGGTGTCGGCATGACGGACGAGGTGTTGCGGCGGGTGTTCGACCCGTTCTTCACCACCCGCATGGGTCAGGGCGGGACGGGGTTGGGCATGCACATCGTGTACAACATCGTGACGGCGGTGCTGGGCGGGCGTATCAGCGTTACGTCGGCGCAGGGTGCGGGAACGTCGGTGCGGATGCTGTTGCCGCGTTCCGCGCCGCAAAAGCAAATCTGAAATACGTAGGGCGGATTAGGCGGAACGCCGTAATCGGCCATGTGTGGGCCGCCGACGGCGCATGCATGGCCGATTACGCTGCGCTAATCCGCCCTACGTATCTCCACGTTACTCATCGGCCGGTATCCATAGCGCATAAAAAAAACCGGAGCGCTCGGCTCCGGTTTTTATTTACGCCAGCTTGCCGTGGCAGGCTTTGTACTTCTTGCCGCTGCCGCAAGGGCAAGGGTCGTTGCGGCCGACCTTCAGGCCCAGCTCCATCAACTGCTCGCCGGTCAGGCCTTGCAGCTCCGGTGGCAGGCCGCCCAGATTCGGCGCCGCCTGTGGCGCCAACAATTCTTCCGGCGCCGCGTTCGGGTTGAAGTCCGCGTGCTGGTAGCTGACGTTTTCCACGTGCGATTGCTGCATCGCCGCTTCGGCCGCGTCGATTTCTTCACGCGACTGTATCCGCACCGTCATGATCAACTTGACCACTTCGTTCTTGATCATCTCCAGCATCTGGCCAAACAGCTCAAACGCTTCGCGCTTGTATTCCTGTTTCGGATTCTTCTGCGCATAACCGCGCAGGTGGATACCCTGGCGCAGGTGATCCAGCGCGGCCAGGTGTTCGCGCCAGTGGCTGTCGACGCTTTGCAGCATAACGTTGCGCTCGAAGCCGCCGAACGATTCCTTGCCGACGATATCGATCTTGGCCTGATACACCGCATCGGCAGCCGCCAGCACGCGTTCCAGGATATCGTCGTCGTTGATGTTCTGCTCGGACTCCAGCATTGCCGTCAGCGGCAAGTCGATTTGCCATTCGGACGCCAGCGCTGCTTCCAGGCCCTTGATGTTCCACTGTTCCTCGACCGATTCGGCCGGCACGTATTCGCGTACCAGGTCGGTGAAGGCGCCGTGGCGCAGCGATTCGATCAGTTCCGAGATGTCGGTGGTTTCCAGCAGCTCGTTACGCTGCTGGTAGATGACTTTACGCTGGTCGTTGGCGACGTCGTCGTATTCGAGCAGCTGCTTACGGATATCGAAGTTGCGTGCCTCGACCTTGCGCTGCGCCGATTCGATCGAGCGCGAGACGATGCCCGCTTCAATCGGTTCGCCTTCCGGCATCTTCAGACGGTCCATGATGGCGCGCACGCGGTCACCCGCGAAGATGCGCAGCAGCTGGTCGTCGAGCGACAGGAAGAAGCGCGACATACCCGGGTCGCCCTGGCGCGCGGCGCGGCCACGCAACTGGTTGTCGACGCGGCGCGATTCGTGACGCTCGGTGCCGACGATATGCAGACCGCCGGCGGCAACCACCTGCTCGTGCAAGGCTTGCCAGCCGTCGCGCATCGCTTTCGCTTGCGCCGCTTTGTCGGCGTCGCTCAGGTCCGGATTGGCTTCGATGAACTGGATCTGCTTTTCGACGTTACCGCCCAAGACGATGTCGGTACCGCGGCCGGCCATGTTGGTGGCGATGGTGATCGCCTTCGGGCTACCCGCCTGCGCGATGATTTCCGCCTCGCGGGCATGCTGCTTGGCGTTGAGGACGTTGTGCGGCAGGCCGCCCTTGGTCAGGATGCCCGACAACAGCTCCGAGTTTTCGATCGAGGTGGTACCGACCAGCACTGGTTGGCCGCGGTCGTAGCATTCGCGGATTTCCAGCATCATGGCATTGTACTTCTCGGCCGCCGATTTGTAGACCTGGTCCTGGCGGTCCTTGCGCTGCGACGGACGGTTCGGCGGAATGACGACGGTTTCGAGGCCGTAGATTTCCTGGAACTCGTACGCTTCGGTGTCGGCGGTACCGGTCATGCCGGCCAGCTTGGCGTACATGCGGAAGTAGTTCTGGAACGTGATCGAGGCCAGCGTCTGGTTCTCGTTCTGGATCTTGACGCCCTCTTTCGCCTCCACCGCCTGGTGCAGGCCGTCGGACCAGCGGCGACCCGTCATCAGGCGGCCGGTGAATTCATCGACGATGACGACTTCATTGTTCTGCACCACGTAGTGCTGATCCTTGAAGTACAGCGCGTGCGCGCGCAACGCCGCGTACAGGTGGTGCACCAAGGTGATGTTGGCCGAGTCGTACAGCGACGCGCCTTCCGGCAGCAGGCCCATTTGGGTCAGGATCGCTTCGGCTTTTTCGTGACCGGCTTCGGTCAGCAGCACCGAGTGGGCTTTTTCGTCCTTGACGTAATCGCCCGGGACTTCGACTTTGCCCTTGCCGTCCGACGTCTCTTCACCGATCTGACGCGTCAGCAGCGGTGGCAGCTCGTTGATCTTGTGGTACAGGTCCGTGTGGTTCTCGGCCTGGCCGGAAATGATCAGCGGGGTGCGGGCTTCGTCGATCAGGATCGAGTCGACTTCATCGACGATGCCGAAGTTGAGCACGCGCTGGACGCGGTCGCTGGCCTCGAACACCATGTTGTCGCGCAGGTAGTCGAAGCCGAATTCGTTGTTGGTGCCGTAGGTGATGTCTGACGCATACGCCGCCTGCTTGGTGGCGTGCTCCATCTGCGACAGGTTGATGCCGGTCGTCAGGCCGAGCCAGGCGTACAGCTTGCCCATGGTCTCGGCGTCGCGCTGGGCCAGATAGTCGTTGACGGTGACGATGTGCACGCCCTTGCCCGACAACGCGTTCAGGTAGGCCGGCAGGGTCGCGGTCAGGGTCTTGCCCTCGCCCGTACCCATTTCGGCGATCTTGCCGAAGTGCAGAACCATACCGCCCAGCAATTGAACGTCGAAATGGCGCATCTTGAAGACGCGCTTGCTTGCTTCGCGGCAGACGGCGAACGCTTCGGGCAACAGCGAGTCAAGCGCCTCGCCATTGGCGATGCGCGCCTTGAAGGCGGGCGTCTTCGCTTGCAGCTCGGCATCCGACAGTTTTTCCATCGCCGGCTCGAGCGCATTGATCTCGCGTACCGTTTTTTGGTATTGCTTGAGCAGACGCTGGTTGCGGCTGCCGAAAATCTGGGTCAGTAATGACATGCTTGAATTCTTGAAAAAACGCCGTTAAAAAAAGCTCTGTAGGTGAAAAACGCCTTACCGCACGGAGTTCGACTATGGCAAAAGACGGTGATTTTATCATGCGTCCGTCCCAAGGTTGGGTTATTGGCCTATATAACAATACCCAAAGGGCAAACAATGTCACTAAATCAACCTATTTTACCGGCTGGCGACAGGCGCCGGCGCTGGGGCAAAGCGGGCTGATGACGGGAATCCGGCGTCGTGATATGGTTCGCCGCATGCGATTTAATTCCTCCAATCTATCGATCAACCGCCGCACGCCGGTCGGCGCAACCGACTTCCTGCGCCGCGATGACAAACTGGCCGCCATGATGCCGGCCATCGAGCGAATGGCGTCGCTGCAAAAAGATTGTGCGATCGCCCTGCCGGCGATGTTCAAGTATTGCGAGATCCTGGCTTTCGACGACGGCCAACTGACCCTGTCACTGCCGAACGCCTCGCTGGCCGCCAAGCTCAAGCAGCAAATTCCCAAGCTGCAGGAGACATTGCTCCGGCGCGGCTGGCAGGTCAACGGCGTCAAACTGCGGGTGCAGATGACCAAGCCGGCCGAGATCAAGGAGCAGATGCGGGCGCTGTCGCTGCCGGAGGCGGCCGTGACCGCCTTTGACGCGCTGGGCGATACGCTGGAAGACACGCCGCAAAACGCCACCCTGATCGCCGCGCTCAAGGCGATGGTGGCCCGGCGGCGCCCCGCTTAACCCGCACGGCGTGCAGCCTGGGGTCGTACCCCTCGGGGTACGACCCCGCAGTTCCCGGGTTCAAGCAGAGTTTAAGTTAGCGCCCACTCACGCGCCATCTGGCGCAGATACGACGGCGGCGCCGATTCGTTGGTCTGGAACGAGACGATTTCATACGCATCCGGATGCTTGAGCAGCTCCAGCAGCAGCTGGTTGTTCAGCGCGTGACCCGACTTGTGGGCCTCATAACTGGCGAGCAAAGGATGCCCGACCAGATACAAATCGCCGATCGCGTCGAGAATCTTGTGCCGCACGAACTCGTCGTCATAGCGCAGCCCGTCCGAATTGAGGATGCGGTACTCGTCCATGACGATGGCGTTCTCCAGCGAGCCGCCGCGCGCCAGGCCGATGCCGCGCAACATTTCGACGTCCTGCATGAAGCCGAAGGTGCGCGCGCGCGCCACGTCGTGCACATATGACACGTCGCCGAAGTCGACATTGGCGCGCTGCTGCGTGCCGTCGACCGCTGGATGGTTGAACTCAATGAAAAAGTCCAGCTTGAAGCCATCGTGCGGGGTCAGGCGCGCCCATTTTTCCTTGTCGCCCTTGCCCTCGCGCACTTCCACCGGTTTCAGCACGCGGATGAATTTCTTCGCGACCGGCTGCTCGAGCACGCCGGCTTGCTGCAGCAGGAACACGAACGACGATGCCGAGCCATCCATGATCGGGATTTCCTCGGCGCTGACCTCGATGTACAGGTTGTCGATGCCGAGTCCGGCGCAGGCCGACATCAGATGCTCGACGGTGGACACGCGGGCGCCGTCCTTGACCAGCACCGACGCCATGCGGGTGTCGCCCACGGCCATGGCGCTGGCGGGGAATTCCACCACGGGCGACAGGTCGACGCGGCGGAACACGATGCCCGTATCAGGCTCGGCCGGACGCAGGGTCAGCTCGACCTTGGTGCCGGAGTGCAGGCCCACACCCGTGGTGCGGACCAGTTCTTTGATGGTGCGTTGTTTTAACATGGTCTGATTATAACGAAGTTGAGATCGCCGCGCTGCGGCCAGCGTTTCCTGTTGTTAAGGATGCTCGGCCTCGACATGCACCGCCTCGCGCCGCACCAGGTAAATGCCGCTGGCGATGATGATGCCGGCGCCAAGCAAGGTGTAGCCGTCGGGCAGCGTCTGCCACAGCAGCCAGTCGATCGCCACGCCCCACGCCAGCGCCGAGTATTCAAACGGCGCCACCACCGACGCCTTGCCGGTGCTGAAGGCCTTGGTGATCGCCAACTGGCCGAAAAATCCCGACAGCGCCAGCGCCAACAGCACCCACCCGTCCTCGGCGCGCACCGGCACCCAGTTGCTGTAAGACAGCGCCACGCCGCCGGCGGCCATCATGGTCAGCAGCCAGAACATCATGGACTCGGTGCTATCCGAACGCGCCAGCACGCGGGCGGCGATGGCCGACATCGCATAGCAGGCGGCCGCCGCCAGGATGGCCAGGCCGCCCAGGGTCAGGAAACCGGTGCCTTCCGGGCGCAGCACCACCAGCACGCCGACCAGCCCGACCACGATGGCGCCCCATTGGCCGGGGCCCACCTGCTCCTTCAACACGAACACCGACAGCGCCGTGATCAGCGACGGCGCGATGAAGAAGATCGAATACGCCTCCGCCAGCGACAGCGACTTCAGGCCGAAGGCGAAGGTGGTCAGCATGGCGATGCCGAGCACGGCGCGGAAAATCTGCATCGACCAGCGCACCGCGAAGATGCCACGGAAGGCGCCGCGATACATGATGTAACCGCACAGCAGCGGCAGCGAGCTGAGCGCACGCAAGGCCGTCACCTGCATGGCGGGATAATGGGCCGACAGCAGCTTCATGGTGGTGTCCATGAACGAGAACATCATCACGGCGATCAGCATCGCGTAAATGCTGTGCAGGTTTTCCTTGCGGGAGATGGGCATGGCGACGAAAGACAGAAGAAGCTCCTTGCTACGGGCCCGGCGCGGGCCACTGGAAACGTCATCATGGCGACGTCCGGAGCCAGGATCGCGGGCGGCAACGCTGGTCGGCGGCGCTACGATCAGTATTGATTATAGCAAGTTGATAATTTCTTCGTGGTCATCGTGGAGGACGGCATACCTCGACGGCCACCTGTGGAATCTGGTGTGGACCGCCGGCTGAGCGACGGCCGATCCAGCCACTACTTTTCCTTGCCGGCGCCGTCGCCCAGCGTATCGGCCAGCGCCTTGTCCACGGCCGGCGCGCCGGGCGGCTGCTCGGGCGCATGGCCGGTCTTGCGCGCCTGTTCCGACTGCTGATCGGTGCTCACTTCCTCGGCCACCTGGTCATCGGCCGGCAGCAGAGTATCTGATCGTTGCTGAGGTTTCATCGCTAGCTCCTTCAAAAAAGTTTAGACAACCGGCTCGGGCCCGGGTCGCACGGCGGCCCACGCCCCGCCTCGGAAATTTCTGAAAAAATTATAGCGCCGACGCCTACATCCATGCGGCACGCTTGACGCTTTCGAGCGCGCTCTGCCCGCCATATGCTGGCCTGACTGATGAAGGAGCAGCCATGGCCATTGATACGTTCGACGAAGCATCACAACCCACGCGCAAGTCACCGTCTCCTGATTTTGTCCACGACGATCACGCGGGCCACGCGCATGACCACCCGCACGGCTGGCGCCGCTGGCTGTACGCCACCAACCACAAGGACATCGGCACGCTATACATGTGGTTCTCGCTGGTGATGCTGATGAGCGGCGGTCTGCTGGCGATGCTGATACGGGTGGAGCTGTTCGAGCCCGGCCTGCAATTTTTTTATCCCGAGTTCTACAATCAAATGGTCACCATGCACGGCCTGGTGATGATCTTCGGCGCCATCATGCCGGCCTTCGTCGGCTTCGCCAACTGGATGATCCCGCTGCAAATCGGCGCCTCCGACATGGCGTTCGCGCGCATGAACAACTTCTCGTTCTGGCTGCTGCCGCCCGCCGGCCTGATGCTGGTCGGGTCGTTCTTCAGCGCCGGCGGCGCCACCGCCGCCGGCTGGACCATGTACCCGCCACTGTCGACGCAGATGGGCATCGGCATGGACCTGGCCATTTTCGCCATCCACCTGATGGGCGCCTCGTCCATCATGGGTGCGATCAATATCATCACCACCATCCTCAACATGCGGACCAAGGGCATGACCTTGATGCGCATGCCGATGTTCTGCTGGACCTGGCTGATCACCGCCTACCTGCTGATCGCCGTCATGCCCGTGCTGGCCGCCGCCGTCACCATGATGCTGACCGACCGCCACTTCGGCACCACTTTCTTCAACGCCGCCGGCGGCGGCGACCCGGTCATGTACCAGCACATCTTCTGGTTCTTCGGCCACCCCGAGGTCTACATCCTGATCCTGCCGGCGTTCGGCATCATTTCCGAAGTCATCCCGGCGTTCTCGCGCAAGCGCCTGTTCGGCTACGCCTCGATGGTGTACGCGGCCGGCTCGATCGCCATCATCTCCTTCATCGTGTGGGCGCACCACATGTTCGCCACCGGCATGCCGATCACCGGCCAGCTGTTCTTCATGTACGCGACCATGCTGGTGGCCGTGCCCACCGGCGTCAAGGTGTTCAACTGGATCGCCACGATGTGGCGCGGCGCGATGACGTTCGAGGCGCCGATGCTGTTCTCGGTCGGCTTCCTGTGGGTGTTCACGCTGGGCGGTTTCTCCGGCCTGATCCTCGCGGTCGCCCCGATCGACATCCAGGTGCACGACACCTACTATGTGGTCGCCCACTTCCACTACGTGCTGGTAGCCGGCTCGCTGTTCGCGCTGTTCGCCGGTTACTACTACTGGGTGCCCAAGTGGACCGGGCACATGTTCAATGAGCGGCGCGCCAGCTTCCACTTCTGGAACTCGCTGATCTGGGTCAACGTGACGTTCTTCCCGATGCACTTCCTCGGGCTGGCCGGCATGCCGCGCCGCTACGCCGACTACTCGACCCAGTTCGTCGATTACAACCAGGTCGCCACCGTGGGCGCCTTGCTGTTCGGATTGTCGCAAGTGTACTTCCTGTTCGCCATCGTGATCCCGACCATCCGCGGCGGCGCGCCGGCGCCGTCCAAGCCATGGGAAGGCGCCGATGGGCTGGAGTGGACGGTACCGAGTCCGGCGCCTTTCCACACCTTTGAGAAGCCGCCTACGGTGATTTGAGCGGGGAGCGCGCGATGCCACGTGATATGCCTTCGGAGCGCCGCAGCTGGTTGCTGCAAAAGCGCTGCGTTCTGCGCCGTCCGCAACTGACGCTGCTGTTTGCCACGCTCTGCGCGCCATCGATGGGCGTCGGGGTCGGATTTCTATTCCTGGGATACTGGCACGTGCTGGGCTATGCACTGCTGGAGATGGCGGTGTTGGCCGTCTGCCTGCACCAGTATGCCATCCATCTCGACGACTACGACCGCATCGACATCTCGGAACAAGGCATCGTCGTCGAACAACGACGTGGCGCCGGCTGCAGCCGCCGGCAACTGGACTTGTGGACCGCCCGGCTGATGCCGTCGCTTCGGGAGAACGATCCGATCCGCCTGAGCGACCACCGCGACCGGATGGTGGTGCTCGGGCGTTTCCTCAACGCTCAAGAGCGCCGCTACATCGCTGCGGAGCTGGGCCAATGTCTGCGGCGCCACGGCGACTGATCCGCAATCGAGTCACGTAGGGCGGATTAGCGTCAGCGTAATCCGCCATGCTCCGTCGGCGGCCCGAACAT
>Ga0308163_10004064_pt1 | contig 11891 bp, 12 predicted proteins | sample PhyTR1_FD_201037 | JGI IMG/M metagenome (GOLD analysis project Ga0308163, IMG submission 201037) | Phyllosphere microbial communities from UC Gill Tract Community Farm, Albany, California, United States - DLSLT.R1 | ecosystem: Host-associated > Plants > Phyllosphere > Unclassified | place: USA... | reverse complement strand
GGTGCCGGTCCAGCCGGCGTATTTGGCCTGGTCTTTTTCATCGAGGCTGGTGATGTACAAGCCGTCGCACGCGATATCGTGGGTGGCGGCGGCGATGCCGACCAGCGCCAGCATGGCCATGCAGGCAGCGAACCAGAACGGTGCCTGCAGCGCCAGCGCGACGCCGCCGAGGCACAAGCCGCCGAAGATCTGGAATACGGTCACCACCAGTTTTTTGCTGCTGGCCAGCTCCAGGAAGGGACTCCACAAAGGCTTGAACACCCAGGCAAAGCCGATAAAACCAGTCCAGTGATTCAGCTCGTCGTTCGGCACGCCCATGCTCTTCAACATCTGGTTGGCGACGATGGCTACCGCGAAGAAGGGCAGGCCCTGCGCGAGGTAAAGGCTGGGGACCCAGAACTTCGGATTGCGTACTTGCTCGTTCATGAAGCTTATCTCCGCTAGCAGGTGATGCCCGCGAGACGGGAATCCATGCTGAGTATGTGCTGCGGCGGCGGACCGTCCCGTCACCCGCGAGCGACGGTTATTTTTTGAAGCCGGGCACCGGTGCGTTGCCTGTGGCTTGCAGCTCGCCTGACAGCCAGCCATTGATGGCGTCCAGCGCCGGCTTGGCGAAGCCGTAGGTCATCAAGGCCGGAGCCTGGATGTCCAGCGCCTGATACGGATTCCACAACGCCAGGTGCAGGTCCGGACGCCAGGTGGCGCGCGCATGGTCGCCGTAGCGCAGGCGCGAGGTCGACGCCAGCATGGTAAAGCGGCCGTCCTGCGGTAGCGCGTTCCAGTCGAAGCTGTCGGCGTCGGCGAAGGTGACCAGTTCCACGTCGTATAGCTGGCGCAGCGAGTCGGCCACCACGCCGGCAGGAACGCCGGCTTCGGAGACACCATCGCTGACCACGTCCTGACGCGCGACCAGGCGCACCTTGGCGCCAGCGGCCGGACGTCGCGGCGCGCGGGATGCGCTGGCGGCAGGCTGGCTGCCTGTTACATCAGCGTCGTTGGCTGCAACGGCACGGCTGGCTGAACCAGGGCCGCTGTCTGCATCGGGACCGGCATGGTAGGCGGTCAGGCTGCGGCGCCAGCCTTCTGCCATGATCTCGCGGTCGGCCGCGTCTTCCTTGTACGAACGCGGCTTGCAAGGATACGCCTTGGCCAGCGATGCCAGGCGCGCCAGGCGCGTATCGATGGCGGCTTGCGACAGCTCGCCCGAGGCGATGGCGGCGGCAATGGCGTCCAGCGTTTCATTTTGCGTTTCGGTCGTACCCAGCGCCATCACCATATCGGCACCGGCGGTCAGTGCGCGCACGGCGGCGTTGCCGACCCCGTAGCGGCCGGCGATGGCGTGCATGTCCATGCCGTCAGTGATGATGATGCCCTTGTACTGCCACTCATCGCGCAGCAGGTCTTGCAGGATGCGGCGCGACATGGTGGCCGGATTGTCGGCATCCAGCGTCGGGTAGACGATGTGCGCGGTCATCATGGCCGGTGCGGCCGCGGAAGCGATGCGGAACGGCGCCAGTTCCAGGCGGTTCAATTCTTCGACCGGCTTGTCGACGGTCGGCAGGTCGCGGTGCGAGTCGACGCTGGTGTCGCCATGGCCGGGGAAGTGCTTGACGCAGCAGGCCACGCCTTCCGCATGGCTGCCGGCCATCCACGCCATCGCCAGTTCGGCGGCGCGTTGCGGCTCGGCGCCAAACGAGCGTTCGGCGATGACCGGATTGTGCGGATTGTTGTTCAGGTCCAGCACCGGCGCGAAGTTCCAGTTGAAGCCCAGCGACTTGACCGCGCGCGCCACGGCGGCGCCGGTGCGGTAGGCGAGGTCGGTGTCATTGGCTGCGCCCAGGCCCATGGCAGCTGGCGGCGATGGCACCCAGGTCGAGCGCACCACGGCGCCGCCTTCCTGGTCGATGGCGATCAGCGATTCCGGGCCCATGACGGCGCGCAGGTCGGCGGTCAGCTTTGCCAGCTGTTCGGAGTCGGTCATATTCCCGCGGAACAGGCAAACCGCGCGGATGCCATTCGCCTGCAGGAAATCGGCGGTGGCCTGATCCAGCACCGTGCCGGGGAAGCGGATCATGATCAGCTGCCCGGCGATCTTTCTCAGTTGGTTCTGCGTCATATCAGTTGGTCTTGGTGACTTTGCTGAGGTGGCGTGGCTGGTCCGGGTCCATGCCGCGCGCGGCCGACAGTTCGGCGGCCATCTTGTAGAACGCCTGGATTGCCACGATAGGATCGAGGTCCGGCGTCGCTGCAACCGGCAAGGTCAGGTCACGCTCCGCTACATCGGCCGGTGCGGCCAGCAGCACGCGTGCGCCACGGCCGCGCATCTCGGTCGCCAGCGCCAGCAGGCTGGCCTGGGTGGCGCCGCGCGTGGCGAAGATCACCAGCGGGTAGCCTTCTTCGATCAGCGCCATCGGGCCGTGCTTGATTTCCGCGCCGCTGAAGGCTTCCGCCTGCAGTGCCGACGTCTCCTTGAATTTCAGCGATGCTTCCAGCGCTACCGGGAAGCTGATGCCGCGGCCGACCACCATGATGTTACGTGCAGGCGTCAGCACTTCGACCGCCTTCGACCAGTCTTCGGTAGTCGCTGCGCGCAGCGATTCTGGCAGCGCCTCCAGGCCGGCCAGCAGCTCCGGATCGTTCTGCCATGCGGCCACCAGGCGCGCGCTGGCCACCAGGCTGGTGATGAAGCTCTTGGTCGCGGCCACGCTCTGCTCTTTGCCGGCGCGCAGCGGCATCGCATATTCGGCGGCGTGCGCCAGCGGCGAATCGATGTCGTTGACCAGCGCGATAGTGGTAGCGCCGCCGTCGCGGAAGTATCTGATCGGCTCGACCACGTCCGGGCTCTGGCCCGATTGCGAAATCGAGATGGCCAGCGTGTCGCGCGTAATCAGCGGCGATTTGTTCAGGGTCACCAGCGACATCGGCAGCGAGGCCACCACGCGGCCCAGGCGCGCCATGATCAGGTAGGCGGCGTAGGCGCAGGCGTGGTCCGAGCTGCCGCGCGCGATGGTCAGCGCGGTCGAGAAGGACGTGCTCCTCAATTTGCGGCCCAGCTCCGCGTACTGCTCACCGTCGTTGGCCAGTTGCAGGGCGACGCAATCAGCGGCGGACAGGGCTTCTTTCAACATCATTGAGGTCACAACAATTCTCCTTCGATATAGACAGCTTTGAGATTCAGGTCACGGTCGAGCACCACGAAGTCGGCAAAGGCGCCGGGAGCCAGGCGGCCCCGCTCGGAGAGGCCGAGATAATCGGCCGCATAGGTTGAGACCCGCGCCGAGGCGTCCGCCAAATCGAGGCCGAGTCCGACCAGGTTGCGCAGCGCCTGGTCCATGGTGAGGGTACTGCCGGCCAGCGTGCCGTCGGGCAGTCGCACGCCGCCCATGCACTTCATGACCTTGTGCCGGCCCAGCATATACTCGCCGTCCGGCATGCCGGTGGCGGAAGTGGAATCGGTGACGCAGTAGAGATTCGGAATGCAGCGCAGCGCGGTGCGGATCGCCCCCGGATGCACGTGCAGCAGGTCGGGTATCAGTTCGGCGAAGGTGCCATGCGCCAGCGCGGCGCCGACCATGCCGGGTTCGCGGTGATGCAGGCCGGGCATGGCGTTGAACAGGTGGGTAAAGCTGCGCGCGCCTTGCTTGAGCGCGGCGACGCCGTCTTCGTAAGTGCCGAGGGTATGCCCGATCTGCACGCGCATGCCGGCGTCGGACAGTTCCTTCACCAGCTCCTGATGGCCGGCGATTTCCGGCGCCACGGTAATCACGCGCAGCGGCGCCAGTTCTTCCAGCTTCTCGACGTCGGCCAGCTTGGCGGAGCGCGCGTAGGGCGGCTGCGCACCGAGCTTGCCGGAATTGATGAACGGCCCTTCCAGGTGCGCGCCCAACACGCGCGCCTCGCCTTTGCCGCGCGTGGCGGCGGCCTTGCCGATGCCGCGCAACGCCAGGTCGATGTCTTCCGCCGGCGCGGTCATGGTGGTGGCCAGCATGCTGGTGGTGCCGTGCCTGGCGTGGGCTGCGGCGATGGTGCGGACGGCGTCGCCGCCTTCCATCACATCCTTGCCGCCGCCGCCGTGCACGTGCAAATCGATAAAGCCAGGCAGGATATACACTGCTTCATTGAGCGCGGGATCGACGTCGGCGCCGTTGATGGCGGCGATGCGTGCGTCAAACGTGATTTCACCGAGGATCCAGCCGGCCGGTGTCAGGATATTGCCTTTGATTGCATCGCTCATCTGCGCGACTCCGCTACGAATTCATAATAATCGCTCCGGCAGTACGAGTGGGTGAGTTCCACCGCAGCGCCGTTGTCGAGATAACTGACGCGGGTGATATGCAGCATCGCAGCACCCGCAGGAATATTCGCCAGGCGCGCCTGTTCGACGCTGGCGTTGACGGCGCGGATATGCTGCAGCGCGCGCATCGGAATGGTGCCGTTGGCTTCCAGGTAGCCGTACAGCGAATCGTTGACGCTATGCGGATTCGGCATGTACTGCGCCGGGATGGTGGTGGTCTCGATCGCCATCACCACATCGTCGGCGGTGCGCAAGCGCTTCAGCCGCGCCACCGGCATATTCGGCGACAGGCCCAGTGACAGCAGTTCGAGCGGCGAGGCGATACCCAGATCACGCTGCAGCCAGCGCGAGCCGGCAGTGAAGCCGCGTTCGCGCAGCTCTTCGGAAAAGCTGGTCAGGCGCGACAGCGGCTGTTCCAGCTTCGGCGTGATATACGTGCCGGAGCCGCGCTTGCGGGTCAGCATGCCGCGCTCGCACAGCATGTCGATCGCCTTGCGGGCGGTGACGCGCGAAATACTCAGCATCTCCGACAGCACGCGCTCCGACGGCAAAGCCTCATTGGCGCGCCAGTCGCCGCCGGTGATCCCGTCCGACAGCTTGTTGGCCAGCTGCATATACAACGGGGTATCGCTGTCGGCATCTGGCTTGAAATCGCTCAACTGGGCTAGCACGGGCTCACTCCTTCAAGCGGGATTGAATCAGCCGCAGCGCACCGGCCGCCGAATCGCCGCGCGGATTGACGATGCGCTTCAACATCGACACCGGCAGGTAAGGGCGCAATGGCGCGGCCAAGCCGCCGCACAGGGCGATCGGCAGCGTCCCGCTGGCGTCGAGCGCATCGGCCATCAGCTGCACCTGGCGTCCGGCGTCGAGCAGGATAGCGCGCGCGGTGTCATCGCTCTCGCCATGCTGCAGGACGATGCGCGCCAGTTGCGCGTAAGTGGTTTGCGTGGCGTGGCCGAGCCAATGCTGCACGGCGTTGCGGTCGCCCGCATCGCCGCAGGCACGCGCGACATCGCTGGCGAAGGCGTTGGCTGGCATGCGGCCATCCAATACCTGCTGCACGTGATTGATAGCGCGCAGGCCCATCCAGGCGCCTCCGGCCTCGTCGCCGGACGGGAAGCCCCAGCCGCCGACTTCCACATGGCGGCCATCGGCCAATTTGATCTCGCCGACGCTACCGGTGCCCAGCGCGATAATCGCGCCCGGCTGTCCGGCGTGGGCGCCGAGCACGGTGGTATGGCCATCGCTTTCCAGCGCAACCTGTGCGTAGCCGGGATTGGCGGCGACAAAGTCGGCGGCCCACTGTTTGTTATGCACGCCGGCCAGGCCGAGGCCAATAGCGATGCGCGCCCGCGCGGGGAAATCGCTGCCGATGCTGGCATTGCGAAAAGCCTGCGCAGCGGCCGCATCGACGGCAGCCCAGGCGTTGTCGATACCGTGCAGCAAGGCGGACGGGCCGCCGGCGCCTTCCGCGATCTCGACGCCATCGGCGCGCGCCAGGCGTACCCTGGTGCCGCTACCGCCGCCGTCAACGCCGATGAAAAAGTCGATCATGTTTACCTGAGAAAGCTGTGGCCCCGATGGCCCGCGATGAGGGGCACTATAGGTTAGCCAAAACCAGCTTGTCAACAGGTATTTAACTGGTATTAAAAAATAATGAAGTGGACTGGCGTTGTTGTCTTGGAATCGTTTTCTAACTCATTGTTTTAAATAAATAAAGTCGCATTTCAAGAGCAAGCGCTCAGTGTCGCATTTGCATGCCACTTTTAATTCCCATGTCCAATTCCGGTGTCAGTTCTGCCAAACGTACACGGGCTCAACTGCGCAGCAGTTGAGCCCGTGTACGTTTGGCAGAACTGACACCGGATTTTTAGCGGTGGTAGGTGACCAGGTGGCTGCGGGTGGCGTCGGTTTTGTCGGCGATGGCGACTACGGCGTTGCCGGGGCCGCGTACCGTGACGTCGGTCTGGCGCGCGCAGAGCTGGCGCGCGTCGAGGTCGCCCGAGCCGCTGACTTGCGCGCTGAGTACTGCGGCGGTGCCGGATAGGTTCATGTTGCCGGGGCCGCTGAGGCGCGCTCGCACGCTTTGCGCTTCGAGGCCGCGCACCGTGAGGTCGCCCGAGCCGTGCACTTCGGCGTCGAGCTTTTTGATGTGGCCGGCCAGGCAGGCTTCGCCCGGGCCGCGCAGTACCGCGCTGGCCTCTTCTGTGCTGAGCGAGCAGGCTTCCAGGTCGCCCGAACCGCTGACTTCGGCCCGCACTTCCCTGGCGGTGCCGCGCAGCGCTACCGAGCCTGGACCGTGCAGCGAGGCGCTGACGCGGCCGGCGTGGATGTCGCCAATGTCGAGGTCACCCGAGCCGCTGACTACCAGGTTGAGGTCTTGCGTGACGCTGCCGGCGTCGACGTCGCCTGGCCCATTCATTTGCAGGTTGAGGCCGCCCGCTTGCAAGGAGCGCAGGTCGAGGTCGCCGCTGCCGTTGGCGGTGACGCTGAGCGCCTCGACCTTGCCGCTGGCGCGCAGGTCGCCCGGGCCGTCCGAGACCAGCGTCAGTTGCTTGCCCTGGTAGCGCTGCAGGTCGACGTCGCCGCTGCCGGCGTTGCGCAGGCTTTTCAGGTTGGCGGCGCTGATGCGCACCGTGATTTCCTGCTGGCGGCCCTTGCCCCAGTTGAAGTTGATGGTCCAGCCCTTGTTTTGCTTGCGCGGCTGGCGTACCGTCAGCGTGTCGTTGCTGACCGAGGTTTCGATGTCGGCCAAGCGCTGGCGCGGACCGGAGAGTTCGATGGTGTTGCCGGCGTCGGGCGTGATGATGACGTTGAACGAGCCCATCAGGTTGAGGTTGCTGAACGCGGCGACCGTGCGCGTTTCCGTGCCGTAGTTGTCGTTCTTGTCGTTCGGTTTGCTGTCGGCGGCGCCGGCGCTGGCGACTGCCAGTAGCAGCGTGCTAGCCAGCGCGGCGGTGTGGAGCGTCTGCTTCATATTGTTCTCAGTGATGGAAGTGGCGAGGACTGGACAATATGACAAAGCGCCGTCGCCGTCGCCTGGGATGGGACGGACGCGCCAAAGCGTGGGATCAGCTGCAGAAATCCGGGGCTGAGCGGGGCGCCAGCCGGGCCTCAATATTGGCCGCGCACGGCCGTTACCGTTTGTGTTGGCCGCGCTGCGGCCGTAATGTCATAATGGATGCATCAATATGCCGGGGTGCAGGTTGAAGAGGAGCGCACATGATCAAATACTTGGGAACCAAGAGTACCAGCGATGGCGGTGTGCTGTATATTTTTCTGATTAATGGCTTGCAGAAGGAAATCAAGGAGCATGCCTTGAAACAATACCCGGGCTGCTACGAGATGTTGCCAGCGACAGCGAAGGCGCGCATTAGCGCCAACCGCGCCTGGCTGTCCAAAACTTGATGCGGACGTCCTGCATATTGTCCAGCGCCCTGCTGGCGCTTGCCTGCGGAACGGCGGCTGCGCAGTCGGTGCCGACGACCTTTGGCACCGTGGTCGGCAACGGCCTGCTGTGCCGCGACCATACCGATAATATTTTTTTCTACAATTACCTGGTCAAGCATTTTGGTAACTGGACCCGGCACGAGGGCGGGGCGTATTGGTTTAGCACCGCCGGCGCGTCGCTGTGGGGCACCGAGATTTCCGAGGTGATGGTGAGCGACGATACCAGTCCCTTTATTTTCGTCGGCGCGGTGGCCGAGGCAACCCCGGAGATCCTGGAGCAGGCCATCATCCGCCAGGTCGGTACCCACTATACCGTGATCGATACGTCGGCCTATCCGGTGCGCGAGGCCAAGCCGGCCAGCCGCATCGTGTATTTCGATACCAAGTCCAAGATTTATTGCGCGAAGTACAAGCCGCTGCCACCCACGCAGCCGCCACCGGTCCGACAAAGGCTAAAATAGCTCACCGCGACTTACTGGGCTTTCATGTACACGCAATTTTTCCATCTGAAGCAATCGCCGTTTTCCATCGCGCCGGACCCCCGCTACCTGTTTATGAGCGAGCGCCACCGCGAGGCGCTGGCGCATCTGCTGTATGGCATCGGTTCCGGCGGCGGTTTCGTGCTGCTGACCGGCGAGATCGGCGCCGGCAAGACCACGGTGTGCCGCTGTTTCATGGAGCAGATTCCGGAAAATTGCAAACTCGGCTATATCTTCAATCCGAAGCTGTCGGTGGAGGAGTTGCTGCTGTCGATCTGCGACGAGTTCGGCGTGGTGCTGCCGCCGCAGGGCGCCGGCGCGGTCAGCGTGAAGACGTATGTGGATGCGATCAACGCCTATCTGCTGGCCAGCCACGCGCAGGGACGCAACAATGTGCTGATTATCGATGAGGCGCAGAACCTGTCGGCCGAGGTGCTGGAGCAGCTGCGTTTGCTGACCAATCTGGAGACCAGCGAACGCAAGCTGCTGCAGATTATCCTGATCGGCCAGCCGGAGTTGCGCGATATCCTGGCGCGGCCCGAGCTGGAACAGTTGGCGCAGCGGGTGATTGCCCGTTATCACCTGGGCTCGCTGTCGGAGGCAGAGACCGGTGCGTATATCGAGCATCGGCTGGCGGTGGCCGGGGCCAGCGCGATGGCGCCGTTTCCGCGCCAGCTGATGCGGCTGGTGCACGGGCTGGCCAAAGGCGTGCCGCGCCGGATTAATCTGTTGTGCGACCGTGCATTGCTGGGGGCGTATGTGGAGAACCAGCCGCAGGTGACGCGCAAGATTTTGAAACGCGCGGCCAGCGAGGTGTTTGCCGGGCAGGATGCGGGGGGCGCCGGGTTGGGCGTCAAGGCCGGCAAGACCGTCAGGAGTGGTGCGGCGGCGCGCTGGCCGCTGGTGGCGGCGGGCGTGCTGGGCGGCGTGGTGATTAGCGCGCTGGCGTGGCAACTGGCAGCGCGCGATGCCAGGCCGGTGTCGGTCGCGCAGGCTGCGGTAGCGGGTGTCTCGGCCGGGGTGGTAGGAGCAGGAGGCAGCGCGCCGGCTGGCGTCGGCACCGCTGGCTTGGGCGTCGCGGCTATCGGCGGCGCAGGTGTGGCGGTGGTGCAGCAGCCTGGCAGTGATGGCGCGGTGGCGCTGCGCCAGCTGGCCGGCTTGTGGGGGCTGGCGCTGACTGGCGGCGATCCGTGCGCCGAGGCGGCGCGCGCCAATTTGCGCTGCCTGCTGGCGAAAGGCGGCATCGAGGAGTTGCGCCTGCTGGATCGTCCGGCCGTGCTGAAGTTGCATGACGATCCGGTGGCGCCCAATTATGTGCTGCTGACCGCGCTGGATGAAGACAAGGCCACCATCACGGTCGCTGGCGGCCGCCCGCAGACGCTGGACGTGGATGCCTTGTCGGCGCGCTATGACGGCGAATTCAGCACCTTCTGGCGTGCGCCGCGCGCGTGGCGCGATGAGGTGCGCAGCGGGGATCGCGGCACGGATGTCGACTGGCTGGCCAGGCGCCTGTCGCAGATCTATGACCTGCCCAAGCCGCAGGAAAACCAGCCGCTGGACGCGGCCCTGCGCCAGCGCCTGACCGAGTTCCAGGCGGCGCAGAAGCTGAAGGCCGATGGCGTGGCCGGGCCGAAGACCTTTATCCGCCTGTATCAGCTGGGTGGCGTGCAGGAGCCGCGCCTGCGCTGATTACAGCGCGCGGCCGTCGTAGTGGTGCACCGGGATGGCATTGAGGTCGATGCCTTCGATGCACCGCAGGTTGATGGCCGCCGTCGCCACGCCGTCCGGCGCGGTGGCCTCGCCATACGGATGGATGCCGCAGCGCGCGCAGAAATGGTGCGCGATGGCGTGCTTGTTGAACAGGTAGGTGCTGAGCCCGGATTCCGGTGTCAGCAGGCGCAGCGCGCTGCGCGGCACGAACCATAGCAGCGAGCCTTTGCGCTGGCAGATCGAGCAGTTGCAGGCCAGGCCTGCGTCGATCTCGCCTTCCGCTTCAAAGGCGATCTGCCCACAGTGGCAGCTTCCGGTGTATTTCATGTCAGGCCTCCAGTAATCGATCAAGTTGCGTGAAGAACAGCGTCCAGCCGCGCTGGTGATTGTCGCGCGCCTGCTGGTCGAAGAAACGGTCGTGTACAAAGGTCAGCTCGGTGCCGCCCGCCACCGGCGCCAGGCTGATGCTAATGCGCGAAACCCGTTCGGGGGTGCTGTGAAACGCCCAGCTGAAGACCAGTCGGCTCGGCGGCGTGACTTCATGGTACACGCCTGCCACTTCGTTGCTGCTGCCGTCCGGCGAGTTGAAGCGGATGCTATATTGCCCGCCGGGACGCAGGTCCAGTTCGGCGTGTGTGGTGGCGGTTATTCCAGTGGCGCTGGCGCCAAACCATAGGCTTAGCGCTTGCGGGTCGGTCCAGGCGTCCCAGACGCGTTCGGCACTGACGGGGTAGTGGCGGACAAGTCGGACTTCGGTGGGTGAGGTTGCTGCGGCTGCGGTGGTGGGCATGTGGTTTCCTCCTGGTGATAGAGATAGCGTCCGAGTGCATCCAGCTGCTTGTTCCAGAAGCGTTCGTAGCGGGCTATCCATTGCCCCGCTTCCTGCATGGGCGCCGCTTGCAGCGCACAGCGCACCACCCGGCCCTGCTTGGAGCGGGCGATCAGGCCGGCTGCTTCCAGCACCGCCAGATGCTTCATGAAACCGGGCAGCGACATCTGGTGCTGCTGCGCCAGTTCAGTGACGGTGCTGGCGCCCTGATCGAGTTGGGTGAGCACCTGCCGCCGCGTGCTGTCAGCCAGCGCGGCAAAGACCAGATCGAGTTGGATGTCTTGATAGTTAACCATTTGGTATAGTATTGATCCGCAGCGCGGCTTTGTCAAGCTGCGGGCATACGTTAAGATAGGCCGATCTTTATCTTGGTGACAGTTATGTCTTATATTTTGGAAGCGCTGAAGAAGGCGCAAGCGGAACGTCAGCTTGGCAGTTCGCCTACGCTTCATGCGCCGACCCTGCAGGCGCCGGGCGCAGCTGCCGCAGCGTCGCGCTTCAGCAAGCCGCTGGTGCTGGCCGTCCTGGGGATGGCGACGGTGATTGGCGTGCTGCTGGTGCTGGTGCTGCGGCCCGACGCGCCGCCAGCAGCGGCTTTGTCGGCCGCGCCCGTGACGTTGCCGCCATCGCAACTGGCGCCACCTGCCGCCGCGCTTGCAGCCAACGCCGTCACGCCGATGCCGACGCAGACTCCGACGTCTGCTCCGACGCCGTTGCCGGCCCCAGTTGCGGATTTGCCGCCATCGGTGGCGAATCTGGCGCGCGCCTCGTCAGGGCAGGGTGCGACGCTGGCTGCGCCCACCGTCACTGAAGCGGCCACGCCGACGGTGCCGACCACGACGCCGACCTCAAGCAAGCCTGCTTCTGCACCGGAAGAGCCGGTAGTCAATCTGCGCGAGTTGCCGGAGCCTATCCAGCGGTCGATCCCGCCGGTGTCTGTTGGCGGCTATATTTATTCCAAAAACGCCGCCGACCGGCTTTTGCTCGTGGATAAGGTGCTGCGCCGGGAAGGCGAGGAAGTGGCCCCGGGGCTGATCCTGGAAAAGCTGCAACCGAAAGAGGCGGTCTTCAATTTCAAAGGCTACCGTTACCGCGTTCCGTATTGAACCGTCATCGGTCTGTCATA
>Ga0308163_10004063_pt1 | contig 11892 bp, 7 predicted proteins | sample PhyTR1_FD_201037 | JGI IMG/M metagenome (GOLD analysis project Ga0308163, IMG submission 201037) | Phyllosphere microbial communities from UC Gill Tract Community Farm, Albany, California, United States - DLSLT.R1 | ecosystem: Host-associated > Plants > Phyllosphere > Unclassified | place: USA... | reverse complement strand
GGCCCAGGTCAAGGGCGCATGGAAGGTGTTCGAGGCCTCCGAACTGAAATTCGGCGCCGGCAGCACCAAGGTCGACAACCGCTCGGCCTTCTCCAACAACCAGCGCGACACCTGGGGCGGCGCCACCAAGGCGGCCGACTACCCAAGCAACGTCTGGCACAAGGACACCATCCGCCAGTACTTCGACAAGATCGACGGCAGCGACAATCCGGCGCTGTTCAACCAGTTCTACACCTTCAACTTCGGCCAGGTGCGCCAGCTCGCCGCCACGGCCTCCGGCCTGCCGGCGCTGTACCTGCCAAAGAACACCTTCGACAACGACTCGCGCGTCGAGGAAAAATCGAAGTCCGCCTACATCCAGTTCAATACCGACTGGGACACGGCACTGCCGATCCGCACCGCGCTTGGCGTGCGCTACGAGAAGACCGACGTCACCTCGACCGCGCTGGTGCCGGCCGCCACCAGCATCAGCTGGGTGTCGCAGAACGAATTGCCGGTGGCCTTCGGCGATCCGACCTTCACCACCCTGACCGGCAAGTACCACAACATCCTGCCGAGCCTGGACTCCGACATCGAACTGACGCCGACGCAGAAACTGCGCCTGAGCTATGGCCAAAGCATCGGCCGTCCGCGCTACGACCAGATCCAGGGCGGCACCACGTTGAACTCGCTGGCGCGGGTGGATGGCGGCAGCGGCAACCAGGGCAATCCGGCGCTGAAACCAGTCAAGTCGAAGAACCTGGACCTGTCGTACGAGTGGTACTACGGCCAGCAGAACTTCTTCTCGCTGGGCTACTTCCGCAAGGATTTGACCAACTACGCGGGGCAATCGACCTTCAACGCCACACCGTTCAACCTGCACACGCCGGTCGGCGGCGCGCTGTGGAACGAGGCGCTGGCCAACGGTTGCGCGACGGCCGACACCACCTGCATCCGCAACTACATCTTCCGCAACCATCCGACCGCCCCGGGTGTGACGCGCGGGCCGGACGACAACGGCACCGGCAACGCCACCGGCACCATCGTCGGCCAGCCGAACGATCCGATCGCCAACTTCAAGATCAACTCGTTCGCCAACCAGAAGAAGGCCAGCCTGGACGGCATCGAGGTGAACCTGCAGCACATGTTCGGCAACAGCGGCTTCGGCGTCTCGACCAACTACACGTATGTGAACTCGGGCCTGAAGTACGACAATTCCCGGCTGGGCGAACAGTTCGCGCTGGTGGGGCTGAGCAACTCGTCCAACGTCGTCGGTATCTTCGAGAACGACAAGTGGACGGCGCGCCTGGCGTACAACTGGCGCGGCGAGTTCCTGTCGTCGACCTTCGACGCCTATGGCCCGAACCCGCAGTACACCGAATCGTACGGCCAGATCGACTTGAGCGTGGGATATAACCTCAACAAAAACATCAGCCTGCAATTCGAGGTGATCAACGCCGGCAACTCGATCCAGCGGGTGCACGGCCGCACCAAACAGGCGGTGGAATCGGTCACCCAGGCCGGACCGCGCTACATGCTGGGGGCGCGCTACAAGTTTTAATGTAGTGTAATTACAACCTGAAGGACAAGGCCGCTGCCCGACAGCGGCCTTGTCGGTTATACTTTCTGCAATGATCTGGGACGTTCCAATGGCCAATGACTTGATCCGCCGGATAGTGATAGTGGGAGGTGGCTCTGCCGGTTGGCTGACCGCCGGCCTGATCGCGGCCGAGCATCGCGCGACAGCTGGCGCAACGCCGTCGGAAGGCTTGCAGGTCACCCTGATCGAATCGCCCGACGTGGCCCCGATCGGCGTTGGCGAAGGCACCTGGCCGAGCATGCGCGACACCTTGCGCCGCATCGGCGTCTCCGAATCCGACTTTTTCCGCGAATGCGACGCCTCGTTCAAACAGGGCTCACGTTTCAACCGCTGGTGCACCGGCGCCGACAGCGATTACTATTTCCATCCGTTTGTATTGCCGCAAGGCTACGGCGAAGCCAACATGCCGGAACACTGGCTGGCGCGGCATGCCGGCGTACCGTTCGCCGACCTGGTCAGCTACCAGCCGCACCTGTGCGCGCGCGGCAAGGCGCCCAAGCAGACGCTTACGCCGGAATTCGCCGCCGTGGCCAATTACGGCTACCACCTCGACGCCGGCAAGTTCGGCGTGTTTCTGCGCAAGCATTGCCTGGAGAACCTGGGCGTGCGCTATGTGCCGGACCATGTGACCGGCATCAACTCCGCAGCCAACGGCGACATCGCGTCGCTGCAAACGCAACGCCACGGCGCGCTCGAAGGCGACCTGTTCATCGACTGCACCGGCATGCAATCGCTGCTGCTTGGCAAGCATTACGACATCGACTTCGTGTCGCAAAAGCACGTGCTGTACAACGACACGGCGCTGGCGGTACAACTGCCCTACCCCGCCGACAATTATCCGATCGCCTCGCAGACGTCGTCGACCGCGCAAAGCGCCGGCTGGATCTGGGACATCGGCCTGCCGACCCGGCGCGGCGTCGGCCACGTCTATTCCAGCGCGCACATCGGCGACGACCAGGCAGAGGCGGAGTTGCGCGCCTACATCGCTGCCACCGGCGGGCCGGCGGACGTCCCCGCGCCGCGCAAGCTGACCTTCGATCCCGGCTACCGCGCCAAATTCTGGCATCGCAACTGCGTCGCCATCGGTCTGTCGGCCGGCTTCATTGAACCGCTGGAAGCGTCGGCACTGGCGCTGGTGGAAATGTCGGCCGCCATGGTCAGCGACGACATGCCCGCCACGCGCGCGGCGATGGACATCGTCGCCAAGCGCTTCAACGAACACTTTACCTACCGCTGGGAGCGGGTGATCGATTTCCTCAAGCTGCACTATGTGCTGAGCAAGCGCCGCGACAGCGCCTACTGGCGCGAGAATACCGCTGCGGCAGCGGTGCCGGAGCGGCTGGGCGAGTTGCTGACCCTGTGGCGCCACCGCGCCCCCTCGCGCAGCGATTTCAACCGCATCGAGGAGGTATTCCCGTCGGCCAGTTACCAGTACATCTTGTACGGCATGGGCCACACCACCGAATTTACCAAGCAGCACCCGCACGAAGCGGCAATGGCCGATGGCTATTTCCGCGAGGCGGCCACCCTGACACAGAAGATGCTGGACGCACTTCCCACCAACCGCGAGCTGATAGAGCACATTAAACGCCACGGCCTGCGCACATAATTACCAACAGAGACAAGTTATGCCAAAACCAGTATTACTCAACAACGTCGAGCACAAGAACCTGCGCGTGATCACCCGTCGCGGCGCCCGTTTCGGCGATGCGCAGATGGCGGCGCCGACCTTCCCCGCCGAATTCCGTAACATCCAGGCCTGCTACCCGATCGTCTTCCGTCAGACCACCGACGGTGTGGGCTTCGAGCCGATCGCGCTGTTCGGCTTCCAAGAGGGCGAGAACCTGTTCCTCCAGGGCGAACGCTGGGATGCCGTCTACATTCCGATGCTGGTCGAACGCCAGCCATTCCTGATCGGCATGGGCGGACCCGATGGCCAGGAGCTGACGGTGCACATCGATATCGAGAGCCCGCGCGTGAGCGACAGCGAAGGCGAGGAAGTCTTCAAGCCGCACGGCGGCACCACCGATTATCTGGAGCGCGTCAACTCGCTGCTGGCGGCGATCCACAACGGCTTGCAGGACACGCCGCTGTTCCTGGCCGCGCTGGTGGAGCATGAACTGCTGGAAAGCTTCGTGCTCGATGTGGGCCTGGATGACGGCTCGCAAAACCGCCTGGCCGGTTTCCACACGATTAACGAGGACCGCCTGTCCGCCCTGAGCGGCGACGCCATCGCCAAACTGCACGCCGCCGGCCACCTGCACGCCATCTACATGGTGCTCGCGTCGCTGTCGAACTTCCGCGCGCTGATCGACCGCAAGAACGCGCTCCATGCCTAAAGCGATACGCGAAATCGCCGGCGTTGGCCCCGACCAGCTGACCGACGACATCCTGACCGCCACGCAGCCGATCGTGCTGCGCGGCGTAGCCGGGAGCTGGCCGATGGTGCGGGCGGCGCGCGAATCGCACGAGCAGGGCGACGCCTACCTGCGCCGTTTCTACGGCGACGCCACGGTCGGCGCAACGGTGGGCGCGATGCTGGGTCCACCGGAGGCCGAGGGCCGCTTTTTCTACAACGAAGACATGAGCGGCTTCAATTTCTATCCGGTGCACGCCAAGCTGACCGGGGTGCTCGATGAGATCCGCGTCAAACGCGACATGCAGCGGCCGCCGACGGTGTACGTGGGTTCGACCAGCGTCGACACCTGCCTGCCGGGCTTTCGCGAGCACAACGACCTCGATCTCGGCGGCCGCGATGCCCTGATGAGCATCTGGATCGGCAACCGCACCCGCATCGCCGCCCACTATGACGTGCCGGATAATCTGGCGGTGGTGGCGGCGGGTCAGCGGCGCTTCATGCTGTTTCCGCCGGAGCAGCTGAAGAACCTGTATATCGGCCCGCTCGACTTCACGCCGGCCGGCCAGGCCATCAGCCTGGTGGACATGCTCAAGCCGGACTTCGGCAAATTTCCGCGCTACGCCGAAGCGCTCGAACATGCGCAAAGCGCGGTGCTCGGACCGGGCGACGCCATCTTCATCCCCAGCATGTGGTGGCACCATATCGAAGCGCTGGACGCCTTCAATGTGCTGGTCAACTACTGGTGGCAGCGCACGCCGGAATTCATGGACACGCCGACCAATGCGTTGATGACGGCCTTCCTGACAATGCGCGGGCTGCCGCCGGAACAACGCAAGGCGTGGCAGGAAGTCTTCCGCCACTACATATTCGAAGCCGACGAAGAATCGGTAGAACACATTCCGGAAGCGGCGCGCCACGTCCTGGCGCCGCTGACGGCAGATGGCGCGCGTGCACTGCGCGCCCAAATACTAAAAAAGCTGAACCGTTAAGGAGACCGGCAAAATGCAAGACCAAAACAAAGAGACAAACGATCGACAACCGGTGCGCCGCGTCGTCATCTGCGGCGGTGGTACCGCCGGCTGGATGGTCGCCGCAGGCATCGCCAAGGTGCTGGGCAAGCGCCTCGACCTCAAACTGATCGAGTCCGATGAAATCGGCACGGTCGGTGTCGGCGAGGCGACCATCCCGACGCTGATGAACTTCCACAATCTGCTGGAAATCAACGAGCAGGAATTCATGGCCGAGACCCAGGCCACCTTCAAGCTGGGCATCTCGTTCGAGCAATGGCGCAACGTCAAGGAAAACTACATCCACTCCTTCGGCTTCACGGGCGTGGACCACTGGACGGCCGGCTTCCAGCACTTCTGGCACAAAGGCGTGGAGCGCGGACTGGCCGGCGACTATGGCGACTACTGCCTGGAGCTCAAAGCCTCGCTGGAACACCGCTTCGCCCACCTGCCCAACAACGGCATGAACTACGCCTACCATTTGGACGCGAGCCGCTATTCCAAGTACCTGCGCCGCCTGAGCGAACCGCGCGGCGTGCAGCGCATCGAGGGCAAGATCGTCCGCTACACGAAACGCGATAATGGCGACGTGCGCTCGATCGTGCTCGAATCGGGGCAGGAAATCGAAGGCGACTTGTTCATCGACTGCACCGGCTTCCGCGGTTTGCTGATCGGCGACGCGATGGAAGAACCGATGGAGGACTGGTCGCAGTGGCTGTTCTGCGACCGCGCCATCGCCGTGCAGACGGAGGCCGTCGCCGACGCCGTGCCGCTGACGCGCTCCATGGCGCACCAGGCGGGCTGGCAATGGCGCATCCCGCTGCAGCACCGGGTCGGCAACGGCATCGTCTATTCGAGCCGCTATCTGGACGACGACACGGCGCGCAAGCAGCTGTTGTCCAACGTCGAAGGCCGCACGCTGATCGAACCGCGCGTGATCAAGTTCAAGCCGTGCCAGCGCAAACACACCTGGAAGGGTAACGTGGTCGCCATCGGCTTGTCGAGCGGCTTCCTCGAGCCTATCGAATCGACCAGCATCCACCTGATCCAGCGCAGCGTAATACGGTTGATGCAGATGTTCCCTGCCGATGGCGTTCGCCAGTCCGACATCGACGAATACAATGCCCAGTGCCAGCGCGAGATCGAGCACATACGCGACTTCATCATCCTGCACTACCACGTCAACAACCGCACCGACTCGCAGTTCTGGATCGACTGCCGCGAAATGAGCATCCCCGCCTCGCTCCAGCACCGCATCGACCTGTTCCGCGACACGGGCCGGGTATTCCGCGTGCCGGACGAGCTGTTCGCCGAAAACTCGTGGATACAGGTGATGCTGGGCCAAGGCATCATGCCCCGGTCGCACCACCAGACGGCCGACCTGATGGGCGACGAAGAGCTCAAGCAATTCCTCGGCAACATCAAGTCCAAGGTCGACCGCACGGTGGTCCAACTGCCGACGCACCAGGCCTACGTGCAGCGTTACTGCGGCCGACCGGAGTCGGTCAAAGCCGCATAACGCAAACCGCCAGCACACCGCCCAACCGAAACGCCGCCAACAAAGCGGCGTTTTTTTTGCCTGATGAAGCGCAAACCCTGGCCGGCACCAACTCCGGGGTCACGGCACCAACTCCGGGGTCAGGTCCACCATTTCTACACGAACTCGGCCCTAGCGATGACTAGCGCTGTGCTTGTGTAGAATTGGTGGACCTGACCCCGGATTGAAGATTACCGAGCCGTAATCTGCCGGGGGCGGGGAAACTGTCCTGGAGGCAGCGACATCAGTTATAGTCTTCATGTGGCCACGCCCGACCATTCGCATTTCGACCGCAGAGGAAACCATGATGAAAAAACTGTTCGTTGCCAGCCTGATCCTGTCGCTGAGCGGCGCGGTGTTTGCCGCCGACCCCACAGCCCAGCAAAGCAAGATGAAAACCTGTAACGCCGATGCGACGGGGAAAAAAGGCGATGAGCGCAAAGCCTTCATGAAGCAATGCCTGAGCGCCAAGCCGGCAGCCGCAGCGCCGGAAGCAAAATTGACCCAGCAAGACAAGATGAAAAAATGTAATGCCGACGCCACCGGGAAAAAAGGCGATGACCGTAAGGCATTCATGAAAACATGCCTTAGTAACAAGGCTTAGCCGCACAAATCAAGCGCCATCCACTCCGGATGGCGTTTTTTTTGCGACCCTTGCCCATCTGGCATAAAAATTGCTGTGGAAATACTTTTTTGTGTCGAACCCAGGATATGAAAACGCCATCAGCTGCAAGCTCCGACACCTTTTTGCCTTATATGCCCGACGTCGGCCGCTGCGAATTGTCGCTGCGCGAACTGAATCAAATGTGGCAGCTGATCGAGTCGTCGGCCAAGATGAATTGCCCGGCCGAGGCGCGCCTGCTGCTGCCGGCGATGGTGGCGACGCGCACCGGTTTCGCGCAACTCGAACGCGCGCTGATCGCCAATCTGGTGCAGGAAAAGGTGCGCCATGTGCTGGCCGACCTGGGCACCCAGGCGCGCTACGCGATCGATATCCTGGTCCGTAACCTGTTCGAGCGCACCGCCGATGTCGGATTCCTGGCCACCGACGTCGATCTGTGCCGCTTTGTGGCCGGAGTCGACGACGATGCCGACGGTGCCGGAGGGCTGGAGGCGGCCCGCCAACGCCTGTCCGCCTACCGCGACAAGTACACCGTCTATGACGAGATACTGCTGCTGGACCTGGACGGGCGCGTGCTGGTGCAGGCCGATCCCGCCACGCCGGTGCACCACAGCCGCGATCCGCTGTTGGCCGAGACGCTGGCCGCTTCCGGCTATGTCGAGACCTTCCGCGCCACCGACCTGCGGCCCGGCAAACCGCGCGCGCTGGTGTATTCGCAGCGCATGCTGCATCCGGACAGCGGCGAACCGGCCGGCGTGCTGTGCCTGTGCTTCAATTTCGATCAGGAGATGGACGCCATCTTCGCGTCCTACCGCGATCCTTCGCACCGCGCCAACATGCTGCTGCTCGATGCGCAGGACCGCGTCATCAGCAGCGCCGATCCGCTGTGGATACCGGCCGGCGTCAAGGTGCCGACCAATGTCGACGGCCTGCCGCAGCTGCTGATGTTCGGCGGCCGCGAATACCTGGTGCGCACCTTCCGCTCCGACGGCTACCAGGGCTATCCCGGCCCTGCCGGCTGGAAGGGGCAGTTGATGATGCCTGTCGATCTGGCCTTCCGCAATGCCGGCGCCGATGCGCTGGGCGGCGTCGATGCGCAGTTGATCGAGGGCCTGCTGTCGCACGCGCAGGCGTTCAGCCCCACCCTCCACGAGTTAATGAGCGCGGTGACACGCACCACCCGCACCATCGAACGCATCGTCTGGAACGGCAAGGTCACCAGCGCCGCCAACGACCAGCTGGAAGACCACGGGCACCATCGCGGCAACGTCAACAAGCTCAATACCGTGCTCGATCAAATCACCGAGACCGGTGGCCGCAGCGACGCGATTTTTTCGCGCTCGATCCAGGATCTGTACCAGACGGTGCTCACCGCCAGCATCAGCGAGGCCGAACTGACCTCGCGCCTGCTGGTCGATATGTTGGACCGCAATCTGTACGAGCGCGCCAACGATTGCCGCTGGTGGGCGCTGACGGCGCAGCTGCGGCGCGGGCTGGCCTATCCGTCGGCCGAACAAGCCGCCGCGATGAACCAGGTCCTGGCCCACATCAATAGCCTCTATACCGTATACGCGCGCCTGTTCGTCTACGATCGCGCCGGCCGCATCGTCGCCAGCACCGGCGAGGGTGAAGACGTCCCGGCCAGCATCGGCACCCATGTCGATGGCGCCACGCTGGGCCGCGTCTGCGCGCTGCGCAGCGAACTGGATCACTATCCCGAACCGTTCGCGCCATCGGCCTTGTACGGTGGCGCGCCGACCTTCATCTATCATGCGGCGATCCGCCACCCGGAGCAGCCAACCACGGTGGTTGGCGGTATCGGCATCGTGTTCGATTCGCGTCCCGAGCTGCTCAACATGCTGCACAGCGGCGTCGCCGGACGCCGTAATATGCAGGCGTTCTTCATCACGCCGGAACGCCGCATCCTGTCGTCCACCGATCCCGCCTGCGCGCCCGGCGATACGTTGGCACTGGACGCCGGTTTGCTGGCGGCGGCCGAAAACGGCGATGGCGCCAGCGTTTCGCGCATCATGCTGCATGGCGGCCAGTACGTCATCGCGGCGTGCACGCGCGCCTCGGGCTATCGCGAGTTTCGCGCCGGCGCCAATGCGGATATCGAGCAACCGGTGCTGTCGGTGCTGATCGAGTCGTTCGGCCCGGTGCGCGACAGATCGGCGATGCTGGTGCCGTCGGCGCAGATCGAGCGTCGCAGCGACACCGGTCCCGATTTCGCCATCTTCTACGCCGGCCGCACTTTGATGGCGTTGAAGGCGGCGCGGATACAGGAGGCCGTGCCCTACGCGAGGGTGCAGAAAGCCGCTGGCAACAACCCGGTACGCCTCGGCATGCTGGACGTGCCGCTGGCTGGCGGTAAAAAACACTTTGTGTGGGTGTTCGACCTGGCGTTGCTGGCGACCGGCAAAGCCGGCGTCGTGACCGACAACAGCCAGGTGATGCTGGTGCATCTGGGCGACAGCACCATCGGCCTGCTGGTCGACGATCTGCATTCGGTGCAGCAGTTCGATGCCGCCGACATGACCGAGTCGCCCATGGGGTCTGGCGAGTCGGCCTTGGCGCCGCGCCTGATCAAGGCCAACCAGGGCAATCTGCTGATACAGGAAATCGATATCGAGCGCCTGTTCGCGCGCCTGCGCACCTGACGGTGGCGTGCCGCGCGCGCCAACCGCACCGGCACCATCATGCAGCCGCTGAAGAACGGACGGCGCGTCCACTGGCGCGCCTGCGCGGCGCGACCGGGCGTGGCTAGGCGGTCCGCCGGACGCCGAACGACGCCGGGCCACAGAAAAACGTAGCCGCAGCGCAACACATTCGCACTTTTTTGCAGTTCGTCGCAAAGTTGTCGGCCCCGGTGACGAAGTTCAGTAAAATTAACGTTATCAAAATAAGTAACCATAGAACAAACCACCGAGGATCACCATGCGCCGCACCGCTTCCGCCGTCCTGACCACCGCCGTCATCGGCGCCCTGACCTCCACGCTGTACGTGGCGAGCGCTCCGGCGCTGGCGGCCGAGTCGACCCGCACGCTGCCGCCCTTCATCGCGGTCAACGCCAAGGGCGCGTTCGCGATGACGGTCGAAGCGGGCAAGACGCAGTCGGTGGTGGTGCGCGGCGACGACAAGTTCGTCTCCGGCCTCAGGACCACGGTGGTCGACAACGAGCTGCAGATCTCCATGCAGGACAAGAGCTACGACGGCGCCAAGGGCGACCCGCGCATCATCATCACGGTGCCGACCCTGAGCCGCGTGAAGGTGGAAGGCGCCGGCGAGACCACCATCAGCAAGGTCAATACCGACCGCCTGGACATCGGCTACCTGGGCGCCGGCATACTGGTCGCCAGCGGCAAGGTCAAGTATTTGCGCCTGAACGCCAAGGGCGTCGGCCAGGTCGACACCCAGGCGCTGCACGCGGAGCGCGTCGACGTCAACTTCGAAGGCGTGGGCAGCGTCAGCGTCTACGCCAGCGATCTGCTCAACGCGGTGGCCAAGGGCATGGGCTCCCTGAACTACTATGGCAAGCCGAAAACCGTCAACAAGTCGGTGTCGGGCATCGGCAGCGTCACCGCGAGGGACTGAAACGGGCCCGCCGGGCCGGTGACACGCGTTGCGATTGGGGGTACCATCAAGATCGGAATCAACCAATAACAATAGATCCATCGCACCGGGGGAGACGGCTAACGTGGCTGCGCCGAACGACATCGCGCACTGGCGCGCACGGATTTTCGCCAGGCTGCTGCTGATCGTGTTCCTGCTCGGCCTGGCCACGGCCATTCCCAGCATGCTGCTGGCCGCCAGCGAGGGCATGTGGTCCATCGTCGTGATCGACGTCATCGCGCTGTCGTGGATCGGCGCCATCCTGCTGCTGCGGCGCGTCGCCTACGCCGTGCGCGTATTCAACTTCCTGGCGGTGGCCTTCGTGGTCGGCGTCGGCCTGCTGCTCAAGATCGGGCCGGTCAGCCAGATCTACCTGATGGCCATTCCGGTGCTTGCAGCGCTGCTGCTCGGACTGCGCCCGGCGCTGTGGATGCTGCTGCTGGCCGGCCTGGCGGTGATGATGCTCGGGTTCGAGGAAAACGCCAAGCTGCCCATCGAGGGCATGCCCGACCACGCGTTTCTGAAGTCGGCCATCATTTCGGTCAACTTCATGTTCATCACGGCGGTGCTGACGTTGTCGTGCGCGGTGTTGCTGCAGCAGTTGGCGCGCTCGTTCGACGAACTGCGCGCCGGCGCCGAGTCGCTGGAACGGCTGGCGTTCTTCGACGTGCTCACCGGCCTGCCCAACCGCCGCCTGCTGATGGACCGCATCGACACGCTGCTGGCCAGCTCCGCGCGCAGCGCCACTTTCAGCGCGGTGATGTTCGTCGATCTCGACCGGTTCAAAACCATCAACGACGCGCGCGGCCACGCGATCGGCGACGCGCTGCTATGCAAGGCGGCCGAGCGCCTGAACCAGCTGGTGCGCAAGGCCGACACGGTGGCGCGCATCGGCGGCGACGAATTCGTGGTGGTGCTGGCGCACCTGGCCGACGATCTCGATGGCGCCACGCGCGCCGCGCGGACGGTGGCGGAAAAGGTCCGGGTCTCGATCGGCCAGGAGTTCGAGATCGACGGCCAGCTCTACACTTTGACCGCCAGCATCGGCGTGGCGATGCTGCCCAAGCCGCGCCACGCGGGGCAGGAACAAAGCGCGCACGACCTGCTGCGCGAAGCCGACACCGCGATGTACCGCGCCAAGACGGAGGGCCGCAACGGCATCGCCTTCTTCGAGAT
>Ga0308163_10004062_pt1 | contig 11894 bp, 8 predicted proteins | sample PhyTR1_FD_201037 | JGI IMG/M metagenome (GOLD analysis project Ga0308163, IMG submission 201037) | Phyllosphere microbial communities from UC Gill Tract Community Farm, Albany, California, United States - DLSLT.R1 | ecosystem: Host-associated > Plants > Phyllosphere > Unclassified | place: USA... | reverse complement strand
GGTCTCGCCACCGGCCAGGTGCTCGCGGCCATCGAAGCCATGTCCGAGGGAACGCGGGTGACGCAGGTCATCGACGGCGCGCGCCGCTTCGACCTGGTGGTGCGGCTGGCCGACGCCGGCCGCACGCCGCACGACCTGCAGCGCCTGATGCTGGACAGCCCCGCCGGCCCGATACCGTTGGCCAGCATCGCGGCCATCGAGGAAAGCGACGGCCCCAACCAGATCGGCCGCGAGAACGGCCGGCGCCGCATCGTCGTCTACGCCAACACCGATGGTTCCAGCATGTCGCGCATCATCGGCGACGTGCGGCAAGCCGTGGCCGGAACCACGCTGCCGGGCGGCTACTTCATCAGCATCGAAGGTCAGTTCCAGGCGCAGGAGCAGGCGCAGCGGCTGATCGTCGGCCTGTCGCTGGCATCGCTGCTGCTGATCTACCTGGTGTTGACCACGCGCTACCGCTCCGGCGTGCTGGCGCTGGTCATCATGGGCAACATCCCGCTGGCGCTGGTCGGCAGCGTGGCCGCGATGTGGATCGCCGGCGTGTCGTTGTCGGTGGCGTCGATGGTCGGCTTCATCACCCTGGCCGGCATCGCCACGCGCAACGGCATCCTGAAGATCAGCCACTACGTCAACCTGTGCAAGTTCGAGGGCGAAACCTTCGGCTGGCCGATGATACGGCGCGGCTCGCTCGAGCGCCTGACGCCGGTGCTGATGACGGCGCTGGTGGCGGCCTTCGCGCTGGTGCCGTTGTTGCTGGCGGCGGACGCGCCGGGCAAGGAAATCCTGCACCCGGTCGCGGTGGTGATCTTCGGTGGACTGATCAGCTCGACCTTGCTCGATTCGCTGCTGACGCCGCTGATCTTCTGGCTGGTCGGCAAGGCCCCGCTGGAGCGCCTGCTGGCGCGCCAGGACGGCGACGGTTACTAAATTTTTGGGGCTTACGTGGCGGCGCCCCTGATTGCCGCCACATCGATAGCTGGAGTAAGCAATGAAGAAAATCATGACCGTACTGGCCATAGCGCTGGCGATCGCCGGTTCCACGACCGTTCAGGCGCACGAGAGCGAAGCCAAGCATGGCGGCATCGTGAAAACCGCCGGCGACCTGTCATTCGAGCTGGTCAACAAGGACGGCAAGACCACGATTTATGTGGACGACCACGGCAAGGATTTGCCGATGACCGGCGGCAGCGGCACCTTGACGGTGCTCAAGGGGACGGAAAAGACGGTGTTCCCGCTGACCCCGGGCGGCGCCAACACGCTGGTGGCGAAAGACGGCGTCAAGCTCGAAGCGGGCAACAAGGTAGTGGCGGCGGTCGTGTTCCCGGACAAGGCCACCAGCAACGTGCGCTTCTCCATCAAGTAAGCGCGTCCATGTGTCGGGTATTTCGCCGCGAGGCGGAGCCCGGCGCGTGGTTCAGTTCACCGCCCGTTCCTCGGGGCGCAACGTCAGCACCCGCACGCCGTTGCGCGTCACCGCCACCGTGTGCTCGAACTGCGCGGACAGCTTGCCGTCGGTGGTCACGACGGTCCATCCGTCGTCCTCGGTGTGCACCGTGCGGCGGCCCTGGTTGAGCATCGGCTCGATGGTGAAGACCATGCCTTCCTGCAGCAACAGGCCGGTTTGCGGCTTGCCCCAATGCAGCACCTGCGGCGCTTCGTGCATTTCGCGGCCGATGCCGTGCCCGCAATATTCCCGGACGACGGAGTAGCCGTTGCGCCGCGCGTGGCGTTCGATGGCATGGCCCACGTCGCCCAGCCTGGCGCCGGGACGCACAGCCTTGATGCCCTTCCACATTGCCTCGTACGTCACTTCCACCAGCCGCTTGGCCAGTGGCGAGACTTCGCCGACCAGGAAGGTTTTGCTGGAATCGGCAATGAAACCGTTCTTTTCCAAGGTGATATCGAAGTTGACGATATCACCGTCCTGGAGGATATCGGTGGCCGACGGCACGCCGTGGCACACCACATTGTTGCGCGAGGAGTTCAGCGAATAGGCGAAGCCGTATTGGCCCTTGCTGGCCGGCCGCGCGCGCAGTTCGTTGACGATGAAGCTGTCGACCATGTCGTTGACCTGCATGGTGGACATGCCGATCAGATTGAACTTATCCAGATGGCCGAACACGCTGGCCAGCAGCTTGCCGGACTCCGCCATCAGCGCGATTTCTTCCGGTCGTTTGGTCATCCGAGCGCGCTCCGGAACTGGGTATCGACATCGACCCCGACCCCCGCCGCCCGCAGTTCGCCGGCGACGATCTCGTTGAAACTGAGCGTAGGATTCATTTCGCACAACATGCCGATCTTGATCCAGAAAGCCGCCTGTGCGTTGATCGACCGGCAGCCAACGCCGCTGGCCTTGCGGATCTGGTCGTGCAGATTGTCGTCGATGTTTACGATGCCCATTGAGTAGTCCTATATACGAAGTGTATATGTATTGTATATTCATCATATGGTCCAGCGCAAGCGTCGATTTCAGCCCGTGCTTACCCCTTGGCGTCCTCCGGGATCGGTTTCACCACCAAAAAGTGGTACGACATGGCGCCGACGAAGGCGATGCCGGCCCCGGTCAGCAGCGCCGGCACGAACGACCAGGTCTGGGCGATGTAGCCGGTCAGCACCGGCGCCAGCGCGCCGCCAAGGAAGCCGCCGAAGTTCTGCAACGCGCCCAGCGAGGCGATGCGGCTGGGCGGCGCCGCCACGGTGGCAAGCGACCAGGCGCACGCCGACGAGGCGTTGGCGAGGAAGATGACCATCGAGATGCAGGCGACCGCCACCACATTGCTGTCGGCCAGCGCGGCCGGCACCGTAAACACCACCATGCCCAAGGTGGCGATCACCACCGCGTTGCGGCGGCCGGACATCTGCGACTTGGCCCTGCTGGCGACGCGGTCGGAGGCCCAGCCGGCGATCAGGGCGCCGGCGAAGCCGCAGATGAACGGAATCGACGACGCCAGCCCGGCATACGCCAGGTCCATATGCCGTTCGGTACGCAGGTAGCCCGGCAGCCAGGTCAGGTACACCCAGTTCAGATAAACCGAGCCGAAGAAGCCGAGCATCATGCCCCAGGTGGTGCGGTGGCGAAACAGCGCGCGCCACGCGGCAAAGCTGGTCGTGGGCGCGTCCGCCCCCGCCGGGCCCGCCTCCAGATAGATGCGCTCGTCCGCGCTCAGCTGCGCCGGCACCGGATCGCGGTACAGCGCCACCCAGACCACCGCCGCCACCAGGCCCATCGCGCCGGTGACGAAGAAGGCCCAGTGCCAGCTGGTGGCGGCGATCAACGGCGCCAGCAGCAACGGCGCGAGCGCGACGCCCAGCGGCGAGGCCGAATTGTAGACGCCGGTCGGGGTGCCGCGCGAGCGCGGCGGGAACCAGTTGCTGACCACCCGCGCCGCCGCCGGGAACTGCGGCGCCTCGCCGATGCCGAGCGCGATGCGGGCGATCACGAACCAGCCGAAGGTCGAGGCCAGCCCGCCGGCCGCCTGCGCCAGCGACCATACCACCAGGCCGATGCCGAGCAGCCAGCGCGGGCCGATCTTGTCGACCAGCGCGCCCACCGGCAGCTGGCACAGCGCGTAGCTCCACGAGAACGCCGACAGCAGCAGGCCCATCTGCCCGAGCGAGAGGCCGAGGTCGGCGCGGATGTATTCATTGGCCACGGCCAGGGTCGCGCGGTCGAGGTAGTTGATGACGCCGCACACCACCAGCAGCACCAGCGCCAGGGTTTGTCGGCGGCGGATGCGGGGCGGGGTGTCGTTACCTGAAATGTTGATCATTACGCAAGACGGCTGGTCGGTTAGCGCGACAGGGTCGCGGCGGTGGCGTTCCTGTCCGGAACGTTTGCAAGAAAACCGCGAGTATAGAGCAGGTGCGGCTGGGCTAGCCCGATCCGGCGCGGCCGGTGGTGCCGCCGGCGCCGACTTTTCACTTCCAAAACGCAATGTACGGTATCGCACGGAGTTCCGTACGGAAATAAACAACACTGCCCAAAGGCCGGCAGAACCCCACCGTCCGATCCATATTTATCGAACCATTGTGCAGATCCGTCCCATCCGGTTAGCTGCAACGAGGAGTAAGCCATGAAAAAGCTCATCACGCGCGTCCGGATTTCCGTATCGCTGTCGGCCCTGATCACCTTTCTGGTCGGCCTGGCGCTGACTGCCGCGCTGTTCGTCACCGTGCGAAAAATCGAGACGGCACGGCAAACCGTGCAATTCGAGCAAAATGCCAAGCTGCGCATCAACGCCGTGGTCGGCGGCGTGCGCGATGCGGCCGAACAGGTCGACGTGTTGCAGCGCCTGTTCGCCACATTCGGCGTGGTCACCCGCGAGCAATTCCACCGGCTGAGCGTGCCGCTGCTGAAGCAGGCGCCGCAGATCCAGGCATTGGGTTTCCAGCGCCTGATCCAGCATGGCGACCGCGCCGGCTACGAGGCCGCGATGCGCCGTCGCGTGCCCGGTTTCACGCTGACCGAGCTGGTGGACGGTCAGGTGCGCGGCGCCGGCGTGCGCGACAGCTACCTGGCGGTCGATTATCTGGAGCCGTCGTTTGGCAACGAAGCCCACCTGGGACTGGACACGGCGCCGCTGGCCGAGCTGGCCGAGGCGCGCCGCGCGTCGCGCGAGCGCGGCAGCAGTGCCGGCACCAGCGCGCTGCCGCTGCTGTTCGCGGCCGGCCGCTACACCGGCTTCCGCGTGGTGGCGCCGGTATTCTGGCAAGGCGCCCCGCTTGACAACGCCGCCGCCCGCCGGCGCGCCGTCATCGGCGAGCTGGTCGCTGAACTGCGCGTCGACCGGCTGTTCGAACCGGTGCTCGCCGCGCGCGGCTTCCCGGCCCAACAAGACATCGGCATGCGTCTGTTTGCCGCCGCCGCCGGCCAGGCGCCGCGCCTGATCGCCGGCTACGGCGATGTCGCCGCCGCCTTCGCCACGCCCACCGCCACCACGGGCTGGCTGCCCGCATGGGTGCCGACATGGCTGCTGTACGACCGCCCGGCGCCGGTGATCTCGTCGTTCGCGCTGGCCGAGCAAACGCTGCGGTTGGAGGTGGCCCAAACCGGGGCCTTCTTCGCGGACGGCCACAACGGTTCGCAGTACGCGCTGCTGGGCGGCTTGCTGTCGACGCTACTGGCCACCGCCTACATCTACGCGCTGGTGTCGCGCCAGGGGTTGATCGAGCGGGCCACGCGTGCCCGCACCGCCACGCTGGAGTTCGCCAACCTGCGGCTGGCCGAGGACCTGGCCCGTCGCGCCCAGACCGAGCAGGGGCTGCGGCTGCGCGAACGGGTGATCGAGGTGTCGGCCAACGCCATCATCCTGTGCAGCGCCCAGGCGCCCGACCACGCGATCGAATACGTCAATCCGGCGTTCGAGCGTATCACCGGCTTCAGCGCCGAGGAAGTGATGGGGCGCGGACTCGATTTCCTGCACGGCAGCAGCCAGTACCAGGGCAACATCGAACAGATCCACACCGCGCTGCGCGACCACAGCGAAGCCCATGCGCTGGTGCGCAACCACCGCAAGGACGGCAGCGGCTATTGGAGCGACCTGTTTGTCGCGCCGGTACGCGATCAGCATGACGAGGTCAGCCACTTTGTCGTCGCCCAGTACGACATCTCGGCGGCGATGGGTTACGAGGCCGAGATCGAGTACCAGGCCACGCACGACAGCCTGACCGGCCTGGCCAACCGCAATTTGCTGCGCGAGCGCCTGAACGACGCCATCGCCGGCGGGCGCCGTAAAAACAGCGCTTTCTGGGTGGCGTTCCTGGACCTGGACCGTTTCAAGTTCGTCAACGACACCCTGGGACACGAGGCCGGCGACATGCTGTTGAAAATCGTCGCCGAGCGCCTGCTGGCCTGCGTGCGGGAAACCGACACCGTGGCGCGCGTCGGCGGCGACGAGTTCATGCTGGTGCTGCCCGACAATCCCGAGGACGGCACCGGCGTCGCCGTGCTGACCCGCATCATGGAGGCGATCGCGCAGCCGATCCTGGTGGCGGGCCATGAGTTCGTGGTCCAGTGCAGCATAGGCGTGGCCACCTACCCGACCGACGGCGAGAGCGCCGAGAGCCTGACCCGTTTCGCCGATATCGCGATGTACCGCGCCAAGGAGCTGGGCCGCAACGCCTTCCAGTTCTACACGGCCGAAATGAACGAGCGCACGCTCGACCGCCTCAAGATCGAAACCGACCTGCGGCGTGCGCTCGAGCGCGACGAGTTCGTGCTGCACTACCAGCCGCAGCTCAGTTTAAGCAGCGGCAAGGTCATCGGCATGGAGGCGCTGGTGCGCTGGAACCATCCGACCGAGGGCATGATCGCGCCGAGCCGCTTCATCGGCCTGGCCGAGGAGATGGGCCTGATCGTGCCGATCGGCGCCTGGGTGCTGCGTACCGCTTGTCTGCAGACCATGGCGTGGCACAAGGCCGGCTTTGGCCCGCTGCGCGTGGCGGTCAACCTCTCGCCGCGCCAGTTCGGCCAGCAATCGCTGGTGCAATCGATCGCCGACCTGTTGCGCGAGACGGGCATGATCCCGTCGCTGCTGGAACTGGAGCTGACCGAGGGCACGGTGATGCACGACGTCGACCATGCCATCGACGTGCTGCGCAACCTGAAGTCGCTCGGGGTGCATATCTCGATCGACGATTTCGGCACCGGTTACTCGAGCCTGTCCTATCTGCGGCGCTTCCCGATCGATGTGCTCAAGATCGATCAGTCCTTCGTGCGGGAACTGAGCATCGACGCCGACGACGCCGCCATCGTGCGCGCCATCATCACCCTGGCGCACAGCTTGCGGCTGGAAGTGATCGCCGAAGGCGTCGAGAACGCGTCGCAACTTGATTTCCTGCGGGCCGAAGGGTGCGACATGATGCAGGGCTACTTCTATAGCCGGCCGCTGGCGACCGAGGCGTTCGAGCAGTTGCTGCGGGAAGACCGGCGGCTGCCGAGCAGCGCCGTCCTGCGCTACACGCGCTCAGGCGGGCGGCCGATCGTCGATACGGGCCAGCAGATCGGCGCGCTCCTGGCCGATATGAAAGCCGGCCGCTCCCATCGTCATGCCAGCCGCGCCCAGTGCGAAACCAGCGAGCTGTAAGCCCGACTCGATGGCTTCGGACACCACTTCGGTGGCGCCGGCCTTCTTGAGCGCGCGCGCGTGTTTTTCGTCGCGCGCCCGCGCCAGCAGGCACAGTTGCGGATAGTGCCGCCGCAGCGCGCCGACCGCGTGCAGGGCCGCGTGCGGGTCGTCCATGGTCAGCACCACGCAGGCGGCCTCGTTGACGCCCAGCCGCCGCAACAGTTCCGGCAGCGAGGCGTCGCCCGAAAAGATGTGGTCGTCGTGGCGTTTGCTTCTGGCATCGTCGACCAGACGGCGGTCGCGCTCCACGGCGATGTAGCGGATGCCCTGCCGGTCGAGCACGTCGGCGATCAACTGGCCGACCCGGCCGAAGCCGCCGATGATGACGTGTCCGCTAAAGTGGGCGGACGGCTGCTGGTGGTCCGGCATCGCGGCCTCGCGCGCGGCGCGCTCGCGCCGGGCCAGCGCCGCGCCGGCGGCGGCGGCGGCGGGCGCGATCAGCATGCTCAGGCTGACCACCAGCAGCAGGAATTGACTGGCCTCCGGTGTCAGCAAGCGGGTGCTGACCGCGTAGGCGAGGATGATGAAGGCGAACTCGCCGCCCTGGCCCAGCAACAGGCCACCCTGCAGCGCGGTCGCCCAGCCCAGCCGGCCCAACCCGCGCAGCAACAGCGCCACCACCGCCGCCTTGATCGCCAGCAGTCCCAGCACCGAGGCCGGCAGCAGTAGCGGGAACTCGGCCACCAGCCGCAGGTCGACCTCCATCCCCACCGCCATGAAGAACAAGCCCATCAGCAGTCCCTTGAACGGCTCGACGATGATCTCCACCTCGTACTGGAATTCGGTGTCGGCCAGCAGCAGACCCGCCAGCAAGGCGCCCAGCGCCAGCGACAGGCCGCTGGCGGCCGTCAACGCGGCGATGCCCAGCACCATCAGCAGCATCAGCGCGACAAACACGTCCGGCTGGCGCTGGACGGCGGCCGACGACAGCAGCGGCTTGGCGACCCGCCTTCCCACGACATACAGCAAGGCGATGGTGGCGGCGGCCTTGGCGACGGCGATCAGCAGCGTCCATCCCAGCGCCTGGCCGCCGTTGCCGGCCAGCCCCTCAACCAGGATCAGCGCCGGCACCACGGCCAGGTCCTGCAGCATCAATATCGCGAAGCACTTCTGGCCCAGCGCGGTTTTCAGCGCGTGCTGCTTGCTCATCAGCTGCATGGCGACGGCGGTGCTGGACATGGCCAGGGTCAGGCCGATCGCCATGGCGGCCGCGGGCGGGTTGCCGAACGCGTAGGCGAACAAGCCGATCACGCTGGCGGTGATGCCGACCTGGGCCAAGCCGGTGCCGAACACGTCGCGCCGCAAGGACCACAGCCGCGTCGGCGACAGTTCCAGCCCGATCATGAACATCAGGAACACGATGCCCAGCTCCGCCAGCGATTTGATGCGCTCGACGTCCTGGAAGGTCACCAGCGCCAGCCACGGCGCGCCGCCGGCCCAGTCGCTGGCGCCGTGCGGGCCGAACACGATGCCGGCCGCCAGGAATCCCAGCATTTGATTGACGCGCAGCCGCTGCAGCACCGGCACCAGGATGCCGGCCAAGGCCAGGAAAAGCAGCGCTTCACGGAGATGGTGAACGGACATGCGGGGCCGGGGTGGTGGTGGAGGTGTTGCGAGTGTAGAGGCTTGCAACAGTTGACACAAGGTTGCTATGTCAAGCCATGGCTATTCGGGCCGCCCGGCTCTTTGGCGGCATGTCGATGGGTCGATACGTCGACCATCACGCGGTCGCGGCCGGCGCGCTTGGCCGCGTACAGGGCCTCGTCGGCGCGCGTGATGGCGTCGCCGATGTCGTCATTGGGGTTGAGCTCGGCGACGCCGAACGATGCCGTGATGCCGGATCCGGTCGACCAGCTGGCGTTTTTGAGGCCGGTGCGCAGTTTTTCCGCCAGCACGCGGGCCTGCTCGGCGCTGGTGCCCGCGCAGACGATCAGGAACTCTTCACCGCCCCAGCGCACCAGCTTGTCGTTCGAGCGTATCCCGGCCGTGATTTCGGCGGCGAATTGCCGCAGCACGGCGTCGCCGGTGTCATGGCCGTGCTGGTCGTTGATGCGCTTGAAATGGTCGACGTCGGTAAACACCACCGACATTGGCGTGGCCAGCATCGCCGGCGTGCCCATCAGCGCGGCGCGCAGGCCCTGGCGGTTCAACGCGCCGGTCAGCGGGTCGGTGTTGACTTGCTCGGCCAGTTCGCGCGCCTCCAACTGCAGCGCCCGGTTGACATCGCTCAGCAGGCTGAGCCGCTTGCTGCTGTGGCGCAACTGGCGCCGCAGTTGCAGCGACGCCATCAGCGGCCAGCTGACCGCGCACAGGATCCACGCGCCCATCAGCAGCAGATACAGACGGTCCTGGCCGATCCATTTGCCGTGGAAGCGGATCGCGTGCAGATCGACGACGTGCTCGCCGGCCTGGTTGAGGGCGCCGGTCATCAGCTCGATGCGCGTGACGTTGTCCAGACGCACGCCCGAATTCTCCAGCGGCACTTGCTTGTAGTCGAGCCACCAGCCCGCCGTGCGGAACACATTGAGCGGAACGCGCACGCTGCCGCGATCGGGCACCTTGAGCTCGACTTCGTTGACCTTTTGCGACATCCAGTCGCCCGGCGACGAGACGCCCGGTTCGAAGTTGGCCAGCATCAGGCGCATCGCGTGTGGTCCCGGTCCGGCATAGCGGACGTCGAGGCTGACCGATTCGAACGCCGACAGGTCGAGTCCGTCATTGGTGCGCGTCGTCGGGAACAGGAACTTGCAGCTGGGCCATTCGATCTTGCGCGTCAGGTGGCAGCGCATGCGCAACACGCCGTCCTTGCGTTCCAGCATGGCCACGCTGCTGCCGCCGATGATGGCGTCGCCCAACGCTTCCACCGGACGCTTGCTGGCGGCGGAGAATTCGACGACCCGCTCCATGCCGAAATGATGCCAGGTGAGCAAGCCGATGGTGAGCGCCATCAGCACCGCGGTGGCGTAGCGCATCACCACGGGCGCGCGCGGGGAGCCGGAGGGTGGCGGTGTTTCACGGGAAAGCTTAGCGGGCATCACGGAACAGTCGGGCGGCGCTCGATCTTTCGATAGAGCAATTGATTAACCCCGCGAATATACACTGATCCGGCGTCCATGTCCGCTTCGTCGAACGGCAATGTCGCAGCGTCGTCGTCCCGGTCGCGTCATGCCGGCGGACTGGTCAGGCGGGCGATTTCCACCCATCCGTGTTCGTCGAAAATCGGACAGTCATTGGCGATCCGGACTGCGGCGTTGAAGTCGGCCGCCGCCACCACCGAATAGCCCGACAGCGTGCTGCCGGACAGCTTGGGGCCCAGCAGCCGGGTGGCGATCTCGACGCTATTGTGGGTCAGGCTGCCACGGTCGATCAGCGCCGCGCCCAGCGCGGTGTACCACGCCGACCAGTTGTCCGGGTTATGTTCCGACGCTTCCGAGGTGCCGCCGGGCGCGCCGCGATAGACGATGAGAAACTGTTCCATGCCGCCTCCTCCGCATTCGATGGGATATCACGGGGCGCGCACCACGCACGCGCCCGGCCTTGACCGAAACCTTAGCAGAAGCATGCGGGCGGCGACGCACCGGTGGTGAGCACGGCCGGTCTTCAGAGGTCGACCTTCAGCCGCGTGACGACGCTGCGCTCGGCGCCGGGGATGACATACAGATTGGCCCACGAGGCCGTGTAGTAGTTGCGGTTGAACAGGTTGTGCACGTCCAGCGACAGCCGCACTTTCTTGTTGATTTGCCAGTAGCTCACCAGTTTGGCCGTGGTGTAGGCCGGCAAGGTGTAGGTGTCGGCGGTGTTGCCGGAACGGGCGCCGACGTGGTTCACGCCGCCGCCGATGCCATAGCGGCCCCCGTGGTCCAGGACGGCTTCGCGGATAGCCAGCAGGCCGGCGCTGATTTTTGGCACGTTCATCAGGCGCGTGCCCGGAGCCAGTGTCTTGTCTTGCACCACGCGGGCGTCATCCCAGGAGAAATTGGCGCTGACGCGCCAGTTGGCGTCGATCTGGCCGTAGACGTCGGCCTCGATGCCGCTGCTCTTGATCTTGCCCGCCGCGACCGAGTAGCCGGGCACGTCGCTGGCGGTCAGCACGTTGGTTTTCTTGATGTCGTAGGCGGCGAAGTTGGCGCCCAGGCGCTGGTCCTGCGTTTGCAGCTTCCAGCCTGCTTCGTACGAGGTCGAGCGCTGCGGGTCGAACGGGCTGCCGTTGATGTCGGTGCCGCTGTTGCCCCGGAACGATTTGCCGGCCGACACGTAGAGCGAGCTCCACGCGTTTGGTAGGAAGGTCAGCCCGGTGCGTGGCGACACGGCGCTTTGCTGCTTCGCCGTCACCGTTGCGGCCACGCGGTTGTCGATGTCCTGGTCGTATTCGTCCCAGCGCAGGCCGCCGAGCAGTTTCCATCGCGGCGACAGGCTGATCTGGTCTTGCGCGAACACCGCCTTGACGCGCTGGCGCTCGTCCGAGCTGGAGGTGCGGTTGGTCGGCGCGGACGCCGGTGTGCCATACGCGGGTTTGTAGATGTCGATCGGGGTGTTGGCCGAGCGCAGGATCTCGGTGTTCATCGACAGGCGCGACGCCTCGGCGCCCACCAGCAGCGTGTGGCCAATGCCGGCGGTGTCGAACTTGCCTTCGACTTCGGCCTGCACCGACACATCGCGCGACGGCAACTGGCGCCAGGTCGCCTGGCGGTTCAGCGTACGGTTGTCGGCCGCCAGCGATGTCGCCTCGGTGTAGTTGCCGTCGAAGGTGCTTTTCTTGTAACTGGC
>Ga0308163_10004058_pt1 | contig 11903 bp, 9 predicted proteins | sample PhyTR1_FD_201037 | JGI IMG/M metagenome (GOLD analysis project Ga0308163, IMG submission 201037) | Phyllosphere microbial communities from UC Gill Tract Community Farm, Albany, California, United States - DLSLT.R1 | ecosystem: Host-associated > Plants > Phyllosphere > Unclassified | place: USA... | reverse complement strand
TGCTGCAATGCGGAATCGGTTTGTGACGGAAATGTTAGGATTGAGTCGATGCCAAGCTAGCTCTGCCGTCCGAACCTGCGTTGAATTGAAGCCGGAGGCCGCACTGACAAAGCGTCCGTCATCCTGACGAAAGTCAGGATCCAGAGCAAGCAGGGCAGCGCTCGGTTACCCTGGATCCTGACTTTCGTCAGGATGACGGGAGGAAAGCCACCTCGCATCCTTAAAGCCGGAAACTGTTACTCTACCGCCAGGATTACATGGCTGGCCTTGATCAACGCCAGCGCGCGCGTGCCGATCTGCAGGTCGAGCGCCTCCGCGCTCTCCTTGGTCAACGTCGCGGTCAGCGTCTTGCCGAGCGTCAGTTCTAGCGTCACTTCGCTGGAGATCGCGCCGTCCTCCCGCGCGATCACCGTCCCCGCCAGCGTGTTGCGGGCCGATGTCCGCAGGCTCTCGTCACCGCGTGCGAGAATCACGAAGCTCGACTTAATCAGCGCCAGCGCGGTCGCGCCCGGCACCAGTCCCAGATCCTCGGCACTGCCGCGCGTGATGGTCGCGACGATCTCCACGCCGTCGGCAACCGCCAGCGTCACCTCGGCATCGATCGTCCCCGGCGTCACCCGCGATATGGTGCCGCGCAGCACGTTGCGTGCGCTAGTCTTCATCCCGATTCCCCATAGCAGCGGTTTCAGCGACAGCCCGTTCGACACGCTAGCCTCGATCCGTGCCATCGCGCTCGCGAGTTCGGCTTCGGCGACCGCATAGCCGTCGAGTACCGCCACGCCCGCCTCGGTGATCGGGCTCGCGCCGCCATCCTTGCCGCCCGCCGCGGGCAGCACGAGCGGCCGGTCGAACAAATTGTTCATCACCTGCACCGCATCCCACGCCGCCTTGTAGCTCAGCCCCACGACCTTCGCCGCGCTGGTGATCGAGCCGCCGTCGCGGATCGCGCGAAGCAGCGCGATCCGGTCGGCGCCGACGCGGCCGGTCTGGTCCTTGGCGAGCAGGATCGTGGCATGGAGGGCAGGGTCCGGCGGTAGCGTCATGGCCCCCCTCATACCTACTGTCGGATGCGGAAGGTAAGCCCGATCGTGCGCGGGTCGCTCGGCGTGGCGAGGATCAGGCCGGAATTGCCCGCCTGGATCGTCACGTTCTGGATGTAGTCCTTGTTCAGCAGGTTGCGTGAGAAGACGGCGAGTTCCCAGCCCTCCTTCGAGCGGAAGCCGATGCTGCCGTTGACGATCGTGTACCCCTGGATGACCGTGAACGCCGAACCCGACGGGTCGCCGAACTGCCGTGCGCGCGTGTTCGAATCGACATGGACGAAGCCGCTGCCGATGTCGGCGATCGGCTGGTTGTAGTCGGCGCCGAGCGTGTACGACCATCGCGGCAGGCTCGACAGGCGCTGGCCGCTGAGATCGCAGAACGCCGCGGTATTGAAGATCCGCTCGATCGGGCAGGGGGCGGCCGGGTAGGAATTGAACTTGCCGTCCGCATAGGCGACGCTGCCGCGCAGCGACAGGTTGCGCGTGACCAGCGCGGTCGCGTCCGCCTCGAAGCCGCGGACGGTGACCTTCGGGATGTTGGCGAGGTACGTGCGGAGCGCGGCGGCGGCGCGGGTGTCGGTGACGTTCGACTGGAAATCCGTGACGCGCGTGTAATAGCCGTCGACGTTGAAGATCAGGCGATTGTCGAACAGCTGCGTCTTGAGGCCAATCTCGTACGCGGTGTTCTTCTCGGGGCGCACCACGGCGGTGCCGATCGCGGGCTGGTTCTGGTCGTTGAGTGGCAGGCCCGACATGTTGATCCCACCGGACTTCTCGCCGCGTGCGTAGCTGGCGTAGGCGAGGACGTTATCGGTCGCCTGGTACGCGATGTTGCCGCGCCCCGTCAGCGCGCCGTCCTTGTCGCTCGCGGCGTAGTTCTGGCCACGCAAGATCGACAGCTTGGCGGCGTTCAGTGCGGCGTTGGTCGTCTGCAAGCCGCCGAAGGTGAAGGTGTCGTATGTCCCCTCCTTTTCCTCATAGGTATACCGGAGCCCGCCGGTCAGGGTGAGGCGATCGACCGGCTTCCAGTTCACCTCGCCGAACGCCGCATAGCTGTCCGAGCGGAAATCGGTGCGGCCGTCGGTGCCGTAGCCGTCGAGCAGGTTGCTCGGGACGGCGGTGGCGGGAAGCGGTGGGCTGCCCGCGGGAACCGGCGTGGGGGTGGTCGTACCGATCAGGTAGCGCGAGGCGGCGGAACCGTAGATCGAGATCGGTCGGCCGATGACGCGTTGGCGGAAGAAATACAGCCCGCCGACGTAGCTCAATTTGTGGTCGCCGTTTGAGGCTAGGCGGAGTTCCTGGCTGTACTGGTCCTGGCGCGACGGAATGTGCTGTTCGGTCTGGATCGGGATACCGGTATAGTCACGATCGTTGTCTGCATCCCAGTTCCAAAAGCGCCACGCGCTGACCGAAGTGAGCGTCGCGGCCCCGAGGTTCCAGTCGGCGATCACCCCGACGCCGCCTTCGTTGGTATCGACGCCCAAGGCCGCGTCGATGTCGGTCTTGCGACCGTAGGGATTGGTGCTTGGCGGTGCGTAGTTGAACTGTGCCGCAAGGCCGGTCGGGCCGGCGAACTGGCGCGTGGCGGTGCGGAACAACCGGCCGTCGGTGCCGCTGCCGGGGCGGGTGGCGACGTTGTAATAGACCTGTGTGCAGCAGTTGCTCTGGAAATTGGTGAAGTCGGCGCTGACCTTCACTTGGAACACTTCGGAAGGGCGGAACAGTAGCTGCCCGCGGATCGCCTGGTTGCCGATGGTGTTCTGGTCGCGGCCGGTGACGACGTTGTCGATCACGCCGTCGCGGCGCGTGCTGACTACCGACACGCGACCGGCGAGCGTGTCGCCGACGATCGGGCCCGAGACGGCGCCCTTCACCTGGAGGAAATTGTAGCTCGCATAGCTGATCTCGGCCTCGCCCTGGGTCGTGAAGGTCGGCGCTCGCGTGGTGATGTTGATCGCGCCGGCGGTAGAGTTCTTGCCGAACAGCGTGCCTTGGGGGCCGCGGAGAACTTCGACCTGCTCGATGTCGCTGAAGTCGAACGCGGCGGTGGCGGGGCGCGCGTGATAGACTTGGTCGACATAATAGCCGACGCCGGGCTCGAGTCCGTCATTCGCCTGGCTGACCGCGACGACGCTGCTGCCGAGCCCGCGGATCGTGAACGCGGTGTTGCGGGGGTTCGCGGAGCTGTAGTTCAGCGCGGGGACGAGCTGCGACAGTTGCTGCGTGTTTACGGTGTAGGAGCGGTCGAGCAGCGCGCCGCCGACGACGGAGAGCGACCCGGGGATCTTCTGCGCGTTTTCCGCGCGGCGGCGGGCGGTGACGATCACTTCCATCGAGGTGTCGGGGTCGGCGCTCGGTCGGGCCGTGGTGCCCTCAGCGCGTGTCTGTTCCGGGTTGGCGGCGCTGGTCTGCGCGTCTGCCATCATCGGCAGGCACGTCGTCGCCAGCAGCACGGCACTCAGCCGCGCGAAATCATGTCCCCGCATTGTCGTCACCCCTTCGTTACATAGTCGAGCTACATAACGATAAGTTTGAAAACGAATAGAGGATTTGCGGACACACACACGCGCTCACCGGACCTCGTCATCCTGACGAAAGTCAGGACCCAGGGTAACAAGCGATGTACTTTGTGGCTCTGGATACTGACTTTCGTCAGGATGACGGATCGTGCGAGTCAGACGAGGAGGGCGACGATCTCCGCCGCGATCTCGGCGGGCAGCCGCGACGCGCCGTCAGTTACCGTCGACACCGTTGCCCAGCGGCCCAGCAACCCGGCCTCGGCCATCGCTGTGTAATTCGTCCGCACCCGATCCTGCAGTCCGGTATCCGCCTCGTACGCGTCGAACGCATCGTCGGTGTAGGACCGCTTGCGCTTCTTCAGGATCAGCCCGCGCGCGATGTCGGCCGGCGTGTCGAGATACACGGACAGGTCAGGCTTCGGCAGCGCGAACGACCCGGTTTCCAGGTCGGCGATCCACGCCATCATCGCATCCGCCTCGTGTGGAGGAACCTGCGCCGCCTGATACGCCATGTTCGAGGCGATATACCGGTCGAACACCACCACATCGTTCACCGCCATCGTCGCCAGCAGATGCTCGCGCGATTCCATCCGGTCGAGCGCATACAGCACCGCCGCCGCCCTGGGCGACGTGCCGCGTGGCAAGGTTCCCGCCAGCATCGCGCCGAGCGCCCAGCCGCCGACCGTCTCGGTATAGCGCGGGAACGATACGACGTCGGCGGTGCGGCCAGCGGCGCGCAACTGCTCGACCACCAGTGCCGAGGCGGTGGCCTTGCCCGCGCCGTCGGCGCCTTCGATTGCCAGGAGGAAGCTCATGTGCGAGCCCTAGCAAGCCTTACCGGCTCACCAAAGCCCGCAAATCGATCAGTCCGCGCAGCAAGGACGTGCCGCCCGGCGAGGCGATGTAGCGCGGCGTCCAGTTCGGGCGGAACTTCTCCTTGTACGCGCGCAGGCCGGCGAACCCGTAGAAGCGCTCGCCGTGGCGGAACAGGAACGCGGCCACCTTCGACCAGGTCGGCGACAGCCGCCGCGCCTCGATCCCCGACAGCGGCGCCATCCCCAGCGAGAAATTGCGATAGCCCTGCTCGTGACCCCACAGCATCAGCCGCGTGAACAGGAAGTCCATGCCCCCCTGCGGCATGTCCTCGGCGTGGCGCATCAGGTCGACCGACAGCTCCTGCCTGTTGGGCGTGCCCCAGACGTTGGCGAACGCGACGATCCTGCCCTCGATCCGCACCACCGCGCAGTCGAACTTCGCCATGTATCCCGGCTCGAACCGACCGACGCTGAAGCTCTTCTCGGCATGATCCTTGTCGGCGAGCCACCAGTCGGAGATCGCCTGGAGTTCGGGGATGATCGCCGACATCGCGCCTGCCGGCACGACTTCGAACTGTGCACCCGCTCGCTCGGCGACGCGGCTTGCCTTCCGCACGCTGCGCATCTCGGGTGTTTCCAGCGTGAAGCCGTCGAGCTCGACGGTCGCCTCTTCGCCGTATTTGACCAGCTTGAGGCCCATCTCGATCGCGATCGGCACGATGCGCAGGCCGATCTGGTACAGCAACAGCCGGCCCTGCGCGGCGTCGGCCCGCGCGCGGATCGCCCATAACAGCTCGGACCATGCCTCGCTCGGGCCGACCGGATCGCCGAGCACGATCCAGCTCGCGCCCTTCACTTGGTACATCAGGAACGCGTCGCCGCTGTCCGAGACCAGGAACCGCTTGTCGCCGGTGAAGGCGAGCATCGCGTCGGTGCGGTCGGCATGTGCGAGCGCAGCAGTGGCGACGTCGTCGGGCAGCATGTCGTGGACCATCGGTACCGGCGCCGCCGCGAACAGTCGCCAGATCGCCGCGCCGATCAGCAGCAGCCCGACCGCGAGGCTGGTGCGGAGGAAGCGCGAGGCGTTGGCGTTGGTCTCGAACTGCCACCACAGGTCGCTCGAATAGCCGACGCGGCGATAGGCGAAGAAGCCGATCAACACCGACAGCCCGATCGCGGCACCGACGCCGACCAGCCATTCCGGCGACAACGGCTCCGCGGTCAGTCGCGTCCGCCGATAGAACGCGGCGCGCGTCCACTGCAGCGCGGCGGCGGTGAGCAGCAGGATCGTCGCCTCCTCGTAATCGAGGCCCTTGGCGATCGACAGCAGCGCGCCTGCAACGAGCAACGTCCGCGCCGCCCAGAACGCGCCGTCGAGCCGCCGGTACAGCCCGAGTGCGACCAGCAACAGCATCACGCCGACGAGGCTCGCCGCGACGTGCGCCATCTCGCTGATCGGCAGCGGCAGGATCGTCGCTAGCGTGTCCATGCGACCGGGCGCTGCAGGCAACGCGCCCGATACGAGCAACATCGCGCCACTCAGGAACACCAGCACGCCCAGCAGCAAGGGCGCCAGCGGCAGCGCGATCGCCAGCGGATCGGTGCCTCGCCCACGCCACTGGCGCCCCTCGTGGAACGCCATCAACACCGCAGCGAGGATCAGCGGCGCGACGTAATAGATGATCCGGTAGGCGAGCAGCGCTGCGAGGACCGTCGCATTGTCCTGCGGCATCGTCGCGATGATCACCGCCTCGAACACGCCGAGCCCGCCTGGCACATGGCTGATCAACGCAACGACGATCGCCACCGCGTAGCCGAGGAACAGCACCGGATAGAGCTCGGGCGAGGCATTGGGGAGCAGCACGAACAACGCCGCACTCGCCGCGGCCAGATCGACCGTCGAGACCAGCAGGAGCGCGAGCGCCTGCCGCCAGTTCGGCAACGGCAGCCGCCAGCCGAGCAGCCCGATCGATCCACCCTGGCGGTGACGCAGGACGATCCCCAGCATGACGAGCGGGATGACGATGCCGACGCTGCGCTCGAGCAAAGGCGGCATCGTCCACTTCACGATCGGCAGCGTCCCCGGATGGATCGCCATCGACAGGCACGCGACCGTGATGACCCCCGCCCAGAACGTCACGCCAGCTATCAGCACGACGCGCGCGACGGCGGCTTCGTCGAGGCCAGCCCGGCTGTAGACGCGGTAGCGCGCCGACCCGCCGGTCAGCATGGCCAGCCCAAGGTTGTGGCTGATCGTGTAGCTGGTGAACGACGCGACTGCAGCGGTCCGCCACGGCAGCGGATGGCCGATCACTTTCAGTGCGATCGAATCGTAGAAGGTCAGCGCGATATAGCTGACGACGGTCAGCCCGATCGCCACCGAGAGCTGCGACCAGCCGAGCGCGGAGAACGCGGCGCGCACTTCGGACAGGCGGATTTCGGCGGTCAGCTTGTGGATCGCCGCGAAGCCGAGCACCGCGACGATGAGTACCGCCAGCGCGATTAGCGTGCCGCGGCGATGCGCGATCCAGTCGCGGGTCCGGATGATCAACGGACGAGTCGTCATCGGGTCAACCGCGGTGCCAGGTCTGCGTCTTGCACAGGAACCCGCCGATCAGGCAGCCTTTCACGTCGATCGTATTCGCGTCGACCAGCGTCAGCGTCGACCCGAAGGTGCGACCCATGTCGGGCACGAAGATCTGGCCCGACCATTTCCTGCGGCCGCTAGGGCGATATTCGCGGAGCAAGGCGGTGCCGATCAGTTTCGGCGTGCCGCCATCGCGGGCGTCGGCCTGCGCCTCGTCGCTGGCGCGCACCACCCAGCCGCACAGCCTGTCCCCGCAGGCGCCGGTCTTCACGGCCACGCTGTTCTTCGGATTGTGCCAGGTGCCTTCCACGGGGGAAGCAGGGGCCGGGCTGCCCACGGCCATCGCGAGCGCCATCATCACAGGAATCATCGGTCGATCCTCAATCCGCGAAAACGAACCGCGCCAGCACCTCGTAGAGCGCATCGGCGTCGCGGTGAAGCGGGTGTCCGCCCGGCAACGCGATCCGTGACGCATTGGCTTGGGTCAGCAACGGACACAGGCTGCCGACTTCCTCCACGCCCTGGACGCATAGCAGAGGTGCCCAGGTCAGCTGGCGCGCGGTCGGCATCGCGTCGACGGTCGGGGTCCAGAGATCGAACACCTCGCTCGGCGACGCGCGGAACTGGACGTTGTCCTCGGGCACGATCAGCGCGACCTTCGCGATCTTCGCGCGGAGTTCGGGGGCAAGGTCGACCAGCCCGACATGCAACATGTCCGCGCCGAACGACTGGCCGATCAGCACCACCCGGTCGGTATGGCCGAGCCGCAACGCGCGCTGTTCTGCGCGCGCGATCAGCGTCGTGATGTCCGCCGGCGTCCGCGTGGTGCGCAGATAGGTCAGCGTGTTGACCGCGACCACCGGCACGCCGTCCCCCGCCAGCCGCCGTGCGATCTGCGGCGCCATGCCGATCTTGTAGCCGAGGTCGCCGGTGAGGAGGACAACGGCGAACGGCCGCTGCGGTTTGGTAGGATGGACATCGGTAAAAAGCGGCCCACCGAAATAGCCGAGCCAGCCCATGAAGCCGGCAGCGGCGATAGCGGCCAGGACCAGCGCGAGCAGGGATCGGGAGAGCCACGTCATTTGCAACCGATTGCACCGGGGCGGGTGATCGGCACGTGGAGCGATAGTGAAGTTTTCTTCACGCTCTGCTCCCTCCCCTGGAAGGGAGGGGCTGAGGTAGGTTGGCTCGCTCGTGCCGTAACGAGCTGATATGCGGAAACCGACCCACCCCCGACCCCTCCCTTTCAGGGAGGGGAGAAGAACCATCTCGCCCCTCAAACCGGATCGTGCGCCAACCGCTCATGGTGACGGATCACCTCGTCGATGATGAAGCGCAGGAATTTTTCCGAAAACTCGGGATCGAGCTGCGCCTCCGCCGCGAGATGGCGCAACCGAGCTATCTGGCGCTCCTCGCGACCGGGATCGGCGGCGGGCAGGCCGTGCGTCGCCTTGTGCCGACCCACCGCCTGCGTCACCTTGAAGCGCTCCGCGAGCATGTGGATCAGTGCCGCATCGATATTGTCGATGCTCTGGCGGTATCCGGTCAACAGGTCGTCAGCCACCAAAACACCCTTTCGTTGGTTCGGCGCGCCTTTTGCGGCGACGTGGCCGGATCGGCAAGGCGTTGCACGGCAGATTGGGGCGAGCCGGGGCAGGCCAACGCCCGGCAAGGGTTGCTTTGCAGGGGCATAGGCGTCAGAGGCTCGGGAAGATGAGCGCCACCGTCCACCGCCTCGACACCCTTCGTCCCACGCCCGAGTCCCAGCCCTCGCTGGACCCGATGGTCAAGCTCGTCCGTGGCGACATGGACCAGGTCAACGCGGTGATCCGCGGCCGGATGGAGTCCGAGATCCCGCTGATCCCCGAACTCGCCGGTCACCTGATCGCGGGCGGCGGCAAGCGGATGCGGCCGATGCTGACGCTCGCGAGCGCGCAGCTGATCGGCTATGCGGGCACCCAGCATCATCTGCTCGCGGCTGCTGTGGAGTTCATACACACCGCGACGCTGCTCCACGACGACGTCGTCGACGGCTCGGACCTGCGCCGCGGCAAGCGCACCGCCAACATCATCTGGGGCAACCCGGCCAGCGTGTTGGTCGGCGATTTCCTGTTCAGCCGCAGCTTCGAACTGATGGTCGAGGCGGGTAGCCTCAAGGCGCTGAAGATCTTGTCCTCGACCAGCGCGGTCATCGCCGAGGGCGAGGTCAATCAGCTCACTGCTGCGCGCCGCGTCGATCTCGGCGAGGAGCGCTATCTCGACATCATCGGCGCGAAGACCGCGGCGTTGTTCGCGGCTGCGTGCCGGATTTCGGCGGTCGTCGCCGATCGTCCCGAGGCCGAGGAGGCTGCGCTCGACGCCTATGGCCGCAATCTCGGCATCGCATTCCAGTTGGTCGACGATGCGATCGATTACGTCTCCGATGCTGATACGATGGGCAAGGATGCGGGCGACGACTTCCGCGAGGGCAAGATGACTCTGCCGGTGATCCTCGCCTATGCGCGTGGCTCGGACAAAGACCGCGCGTTCTGGAAGGATGCGGTCGAAGGTCGTCGTGACAGCGAGGCTGATCTGCAACACGCGATCCGCCTGATCCGCTCGACCCGCGCGATCGACGATACGTTTGCCCGCGCTCGGCACTACGGCCAGCGTGCGATCGATTCGATCGGTGGGTTCCCCAATGGCGCCGCCAAGGACGCTATGATCGAAGCCGTCGAGTTCGCGGTCGCCCGCGCATACTGATGCCTTAGCGGATCGGTGATCCGGCATTCGGCAGCGTAGCCTCGCCGACGGGGCCCGATTTGCCGAACAAGGCGCGGTCCGCGGGGCCGAACGCGTACTTCCACAGGATGTAGAGATAGGTCGCGGCGATCGCGGGTTCGCCGATCGCGAGTTCGACCCATTCGTAGCGTTTGGGCAGCGCGGTGAACCCAGCCCCGACGACGATCGCGGCCAGCGCGGCCCAGATCAGCGGCCAGCGCCACGGTGAGACGCTTGTCCCAAGCAGATGGCCGAGCAGCTTCGACTTGATGATCGAGGTGAGGCCTACCGACAGCATCAGTGCGATCGCCGGGCCAGCGGCCTGGTAATTGACGGGATAGCCCAGTGCCCGGATCGTGAAGATCAGCGCAAAGCTCAGACCGACCTGGAACGCGAGCATTGCCGCGGAGATCATCAAATTGCGGTGGCGGGCGATGTAGACGAGCGCGGATTCGCTGACCGCGCCGGTCGAGGCGAGCACTTCGGCGGCGAGCAGGAACGCAAGCGCGGCGGTGCCGGCGACGAATTGCGGGCCGACCACGCCCATCACTGCTTCGCCAGGAATCGAGCCCATCAGCGCGAGCCCGCCTTGCGCGGCCATGATCCAGAATGCGACCTGTCGCACCTGGTTGGCGATCGCGGCGCGGTCGTTGATCGCGAGGCTGTGGGTGATGACAGGGCCGAGGATCGGGTCGAAGCTGGTCTTGAGCTTCTGCGGCAGGCTCGCGACCTGTTGCGCCATGTAATAGATGCCGACGATCTTCGGCTCGAACATCACGCCGAGGATGAAGCGGTCGACGTTGCGGCTGCCCCATTCGAGGATGTCGGCGCCCGCGAGCGGCACGTTGGCGCGGGCGAGCGCGTACAATGGACGGAGCTGGGGTTTCCAGCCGCGCGGGATGCCATAGCTGCGCAGGAACGGCACGAGGCTGGCGATCAGCGCCGCGGTCATCGATGCGACGTAGCTTAGCACGAGACCGTCGCGGATCGTGAAATACGAGAACGCCCAGGCAGCGATCGAGATCGTCCACGGCTCGACCACCGCGCGGGCGGTCACTGCCGCCTTGACGTTAAGCCTGTACGCGAGCGCGGCGAGGCTGACGTCGGACCAGGCGATCGCGACGATGATCAGCGGCAGGAACCGGTCGAGCCCGGTGATCGCGCTGTTCGGATACATGATCTGCGGGAAGGTGCAGAGCACGGCGCTGGCAACGAGCGACGCGACGAACGCCACCGCCATCGCGTCCCACACGACGTTCGCGTGCGGGCGGTCGGCGCTGCTGAGCGCTTGCGCGAGCCCGCGTTTCAGGCCGAGCGTGGCTAGCAGCGCGGCGAGTTCGACGACCACGACGGCGATTGCAAAGCGGCCGACGAGGTCAGGGCCGTAGATGCGGCCGGCGATGAAGAGGAACGGGATACGCGCGGCGAGGCGGAGGACGAAGCCGGCGATGTTGGTCCGACCACCCTTGGCGAGCGTGTCGATATCCTGCGTGGCCTCGGTCACGCTTCTCCCCTCCCTGGAAGGGAGGGGTAGGGGGTGGGTTGGCCCGTGAGGTTCGGTTGCGCCTGCCTCGAGCCGACCCACCCCCGGCCCCTCCCTTTCAGAGAGGGGGGAAGGTTTTCGGGCAGTTTCTGGCTCAATGCGCGGCGCCCCAGCTCAGGCCGGTGCCGATCTCGATACCGAGGGGGACGTCGAGCGTCACCGCGGGCAGTGCCGCCGTCGCCATGACGCGTTCGATCACCGGCTTGGCCGCTTCGACGTCACCCTCCGGCAGTTCGAACACGAGTTCGTCGTGCACCTGGAGAAGCATGCGAACATTCGGAAGGCCCGCTTCGAGCAACGCCGGCCCCATGCGGACCATCGCGCGCTTGATAATATCGGCGCTCGTCCCCTGGATCGGCGCGTTGATCGCGGCGCGTTCGGCGCCCTGCCGCTCATGCTGGATCTTCGAACGGATGCGCGGGAAGTGCGTTTTGCGCCCGAACAGCGTGGTAGTGAAGCCGCTTGCGCGAACGCTCTCGGTCGTCTCGACGATGTAGTTCGAGATGCCGGGGAAGCGATCGAAATAGCGGTCGATCATCGCCTGTGCTTCGTCCGCCGACACGTCCAGACGCCCGGCGAGGCCCCAGCGCGAGATGCCGTAGAGGATCGCGAAGTTGATCGTCTTCGCGCGGCCGC
>Ga0308163_10004057_pt1 | contig 11906 bp, 11 predicted proteins | sample PhyTR1_FD_201037 | JGI IMG/M metagenome (GOLD analysis project Ga0308163, IMG submission 201037) | Phyllosphere microbial communities from UC Gill Tract Community Farm, Albany, California, United States - DLSLT.R1 | ecosystem: Host-associated > Plants > Phyllosphere > Unclassified | place: USA... | reverse complement strand
GACGGTCGACGTGTCGAGGTCGCCGTCGGGGTCGGTGGGGCCGGCGGTGAACGAGTCCTCGAGGGTGACGGCGTCGACGCCGAGCCGGTCCTGCTCGACGACGACGTCCCGCCAGTGCCGGAGGCTCGTGAGGCGCTGCGCTGCGGGGCCGGCGGCGCGCCAGGCGGCGGGGTGCCAGCCGGCGCCCTGCAGCGCGGTGACGAGGGTGATGCGATCGGGCACGGCAGTCCTCCTAGTGGGTGTGCGCGGCGTGGTCGGCGGCAGCCGGCGCGGGCGACGCGTCGGCGCCGAACTTGAAGCCGAGCCGGCCGTGCGCGAACCCGCCACCGGCGCGGATGGCGGTGGCGACCCAGGCCGCCTCGGCGAGTTCGGCCTCGGTCGCACCGGCCGTCACGGCGCGCTGGCTGTGGCCGTCGATGCAGTAGACGCACTGCGTGGTGATGCCGACGGCGAGGGCGATGAGCTCCCGGTACTTGAGCGGGATCGCGCGGCCCTCGGCCTGGAACACCGACTCGTCGAACTGGACGAAGGCCTTGAGGATGTCCGGGGTCTGCTGCTTGTAGACCTTCGTGAAGGTCTTGTCCTGTTCGCGGTCGAGGTAGTCGGTCATGTCGGTGACGCTAGGGCGGTCGCGGCCCCGAGGCGACGGGTGTTGCGGACCGTTACCGGCGGTGTCGCCGTGTGACGCGGTGCCGCCGGCTGGCCGTCACACGGCGTCACGCGCGGCGCCGGGCGCAGGTGTGGTGCGAGGTTCCGTACTCGGTGCGGGGCCGCGCGGCTCGCACCGTCTCCGGAACCTCGCACCGTTCGGCGGGCGGCTCGCACGGTGCGAGGTCAGAGCCCCCGGGCACGCGCCGCGAACCGCCCGCGCAGCGTCACGTCCTCGTACGACCGGTGGAACACCCCGCGGCGCTGCAGGATCGGCACGAGCTCGTCCACGACGGTCTCGAGGCCCCGCGGGAACTCGTCGATCATCAGGTTGCAGCCGTCGGCGGCACCGGTGCGGTACCAGTCCTCGATGGTGTCGGCGGCCTGTTCCGGGGTCCCGACGACGATCCGGGCGCCGTACCCGCCGAAGCCCCGCAGCACGTCCCGCAACGAGGTGTTGTTGGCGCGCACCCACCGAACGACCGTCTCGTGGTACCCGAGCGAGGGCCCGTAGGTGACCGGGTCGACCTCGCGGTCGAGGATCGCCGACGGGATCGGCGCGTCCGGGTCGAGCCCCGAGAGGTCGGCGTCGAGGTGCGTCCCGAGCGCCCGCAGCGAGTAGCCGTCCGGCGCCAGGGCCTCGAGCTCGTCGAAGCGGCGCTGTGCCTCGGCCTCGGTGCTCCCGAGCACGAGCGACAGTCCGGGCACGATCGCGACGTCCGACGCGCTGCGCCCGTATGTCTCGGCGGCGCCCTTGACGGCGCGCCGGTGCTCCCGCGCGGGTTCCGGGGTGAGTTCGACGGCGAAGACGCCCTCGGCGACCCGCGCCGCCAGGTCACGACCGTGCGGCGATCCCCCGGCCTGGAACACGACCGGGTGGCCCTGCGCCGACGGCGGGACCCGGAGCACGCCCTCGAGGTCGAGGAACTCGCCGTGGTGCACGACCGGCTCCCCCGTCGCGGCGGACCGCCAGAGCGCCGTCACGAGGTCCACGAACTCCCCCGCGCGGGCGTACCGCTCGGGCCGGTCGGGGTTCGTCGCGACGCCGAAGTTCGCGGAGACCGAGCGGTCGTAGGTGGTGACGGCGTTCCAGGCGACACGCCCGCCGGACACGAGGTCCAGCGACAGCAGCCGCTCGGCGACGTCGAACGGGTCGTTGTACGTCGTCGATGCGGTGCCGACCAACCCGAGGTGGCTCGTCGCGTCGGCGATCGCCCCGAGCGCCACGAACGGTTCGAGCAGCCCGTAGGCCCGGACGTTCGGGTCGCCGAACGCCGGGTGGTCGGCGAAGAAGACCATGTCGAGCAGGCCGCGTTCGGCGGTGCGCCCGAGGTCGCCCCAGAACTCGGCCGTGAGCAGGTCGGTCGGGTCGACGACCTGGGTGCGCCAGGCCGCCGGACGCTGCCCGAAGCCCTGCAGGTTCACACCGAGGATCAGGCCGGCGTCGCCGCCTGAGCCCGTCACGCGGTCACCGCCGCGGCGTCCGGCACGGCGAGCCCGAGCAGGGCGCGGAGCGTCGGACGTGTCGGTCGTGTCGGTCGCGTCGGTCGTGGAGGTCGCGTCACGGTCGACCGGGAGGCCCGGTGCGGCTCCGCCCCGTCCGTCTCCCCCGGCAGCGGTGCGAGCGGGTGCGCCGCGCCCCCGAGCACGAGGTCCGCTCCGGGCACGTCGACGTCGTGCCAGACCGCGAGGACGGGTTCGCCCTGCCGGCTCGACGGCGTCGTGAGCGGTCCCCGGACGCGGTAGCCGTCCGGCCCGCCGTCGTGGTCGAGCGGTCGGATCCGGTCGGTGTGCGCGAAGACACCCGACGTGCGGTCACCGACGATGCTGTCGAGCGGCCAGGTGCGCCACAGCCCGCGGAGCACCCGGGCGAACTCGGCAGGGTCGTGCGGTGCGCCGGTGCTCGGGGCTCCGGTGCTCGGTGCGCCGTGGTCCCGGGCGCCGACGACGATGCCTACCCGGCCGTCCAGGACGTGGTCGAGCGAGAGCACCCGACGGGCGACGTTGTACGGGTGCTCGCGGGTCGGTGCCACGGCGACGAGGAATCCGTGCTCCGGCAGGGCACGGCCGAGGGTGAGCGCCGCTGTCGTCGGGTCGAGTCGGTGGCCGGTGCTCGTCGCCGCGTCGAGGCGATCGGTGCCGATCGCCACGACGGCGGCTCCGGAACCGACGATGCGGACCGCGAGTCGGGCGATGCCGCCGGGTGTGGCGGCCGCCGCGGCGAGGTCCGCCTCGAGCACGGCGACGATGAGCGGTGCGACGGGTGGGGTCACGACGGTGCCTTCCGTTCCGGTGGGAGCGGCCCGCCACGGTCACCTCCCCAGCGTCCGTGGCGAGCCGGTGCACCGACCGTAGGTGCTCACCTCGGCACGCTGCACGCAGGTGTCGGTGGGTTGCTCCGCGTGACAGCCCGTTACGCGGAACCGTCAGCGGTCGAGTGGACTCGCACCGTTGACGAGCAGGTCGGCGACGATGCGGCGCTTGTGCACGCGCGGGTTGTGCGACGCCAGGGTGCGGGCGTTCCGCCAGTGCCGGTCGAGGCCGAGCGAGCGGAACGTCCCCGAGGACCCGAGCGCATCGAACACCAGCGTCGTCGCGTCGAGCACGGCGTCCGTGACGATGGTCTGCGCGCGCGCCACCGCGACCCAGCTGCGCTCGAGCGCCGCACGCAGCGTCGGGTCCGTCGACGGGTCCGCACCGGCCGCACGCAGGGCGGTGTGCCGGTCGACAGCCGCGTCCACCGGGCCGAGGCTCGCGGCGAACGCCGCGTCGGCGGCGTGCACCCGGGCGTCGACGGTGCCAATCACGCCAAGCAACTCCGGATCGTGGGTCGGATCCGCCGCGGTGCCGTTGTGGTGTCCGCGCGCCCGGGACCGCAGCGCCTCGACGCCCTCGCGCAGGGCAGCTCGGCCGATGCCGACCAGGATCGCGTGCATCACCGTCTGGTAGTACTGCTCCTGGTACGGGTACCGGGTCGCGTACGGCAGCACCCGCTCGTCGGGCACCGGCACGTCGGTGTAGGTCACGCTCCCGCTGCCGGTGATCCGCTGGCCGAAGCCGTCCCAGTCGTCGCCGATCAGCACACCGGGGTCGGAAGCGACGACGAGCGCGACGGACTTCGCGCCGGTGTCGTCGACCGCCAGCACCGTGATCCACCGGGCGTACACGCTGCCCGTCGAGTAGAACTTCCGACCGGTCAACCGCCAGGACCCGTCCGGGTCACGGACGATGCGCGTGGTGAGGTCGACCCCGGTCGTGTTCGGCGACTCGCTCCACCCGCCGCCGACGAACTCGCCGTCGCCGAGCCGCGTGACGATCGCACGGTCGAACGCGGTGCCCTCGGCGTGCACGCGGTCCTCGACGAACGAGAAGTGGTTCCGCCACACGTGTGCCAGGCTCGGGTCGACCTCGGCGATCTCGGCGATCGCCCGGAACACGTCGGACAGACGGGCACCGACCCCGCCCCACGCGACCGGCGTCCGCCACCGTGCGAAGCCGGCGTCGACGAGCCAGCCGAGCTGTTCCGTGGCGAGACGCTCCTCACGCTCCCGCTGGCGGGCGTCGAGACCGATCCGCTCGATGACCGGCCGGAGCGGCGCGATCAGCGCGTCGTAGCGGTCGTCGGCCTGGAGCTCACTCGGACACATGGCGGCACGCTACCCAGGTGCGCGCGGCGATCGGCAGGGCGACGCAACGCGGGGCAACCGAGCGCAACCGGACGTCACACGGTGCGCGGACGGCCGCACCACACGATGCGTGCGAACTCCTCGCGGAGCCGCCGGGCCCGGCCCGGGTTGACCTGCTCGACCCACCCGATGCGCCCGAGCAGGTGCGCCCGGAACTCGGGGTGTCCCGCGCGGTTCTGGGAGGCCGGCCCGTGCACCACGGCGTTGTGCAGGACGGCGTGCAGCCGGTCGACCTCGCGGCGCCCTGGTGAGGTCCGCTCGTTGACGACGACGCCCGTGACCGACTGCCGGACCCCGCGGCGCCGCACCCGGGTCTTCGACGGGTTGAGGCGGTGCCCTTGCTCGGTCACGATCCGGTCGACGCCCCGCAGGAACGCGTCCGGTCGCGCGGCCAGCTGGTCTCCCCCGCTGAACGTCAGGTCGTCGGCGTAGCGGGTGTACACCGCGTCGACGGCGCCGGCCCACCCGGCCAGCCGGGCGTCGAGGTGCCGGAGCGAGGTGTTCGCCAGCGCCGGCGACGTCGGTGCGCCCTGGGGCAGGTGCGCCGTCGCCAGCGCCTGGCGGAGCGCGTGGCGCTCCTCCGGCGAGCCGCCGGCGGGCATCGTGCTGAGCACGTGCACCGGAACCCGGTGGGCGCACAGGCCGGTCAGCACGTGCGCGAGCGGTTCAGCGAACCCGGCCTGCCGGAAGACGCCGTAGACCGTCGGGGCGCTGACGCTCGCGAAGAACGTCGTGAGGTCGGCGGTGACCACGACCTGCTGGCCGGTGTGCACGGCCGCTCCCGTGACGACGCTCCGCCCGGCCACGAACCCGTGCGCGGCGTCGTGCACGGGCAGCATCGTCAGGAGTTCGTCGAGGATCGTCCGTTGCGTGCGGCGGAGCATGTCCATCGGCTTCTCGAGCAGGCGCGGTGCTCGACCGGGTCGGGTGATCCACTCGTGTCGGTAGTGGTGGAGCGGGCTCGAGTGCCCGGAGCGACGGTTCCACGCGCGGGTGTCGGCGATCCAGAGCAGCCGGCCGACGGTGAGGTCGAGTGCCCGGGCGAGCTCGGGCAGGGTGTCGACGAGCAACGGGCTCGCGGTCTCCGGACGGGCACGCACCGCGGTGGCCCGGCGCACGAGCACGCGGACCGGCCGGCGGTCTTCGCGCGACCGGTGCAGCGCGACGAGCCGGGGTGCGACGGTGAGGACGGCGGCGAGCTGGCGCGGAGCGTCCACCGGTGGCCGGGGGTACGCCTCGAGCGCAGCCGCGACCGCGAGCCCGACGTACGCGCGCTCGACGCCGACGACCACGTACCCGGCGGCCGCCAGCTCGTCCGGCTCCCACCGCTCGGCCGTGAGGAACGCATCGGCCAGCGCCGCGGTGACGACGGAGAGGGGCGTGGGGTTCCCGGAGGACCTGTCGGTGCCTCCGTGCAGCGTCGCGCGCGGAGCGCGCTCGCCTGCTCGGGGCGTGTCGTCCTGCTGGTCCTGCGTGCCCCGGGGTGACCCCGGAGAGATCGACGCGTCACGCGCGCCGGCCGCCTCCCCCGGGAACTCCACGCGCTCACCCTACGGCGACGCGGTGACACCCAGCACCGGTCAGAGGGTGACGAGTGTGCCGTCCTCGGTGCGGACGGTCAGTCGGAGCGCGTCGGACTCCCCAGCGACGATCGGCGCGAGGGACCCCTCGGGCAGGCCGAGGGCCGCGGTCGCCGCAGCGGTGGGCGCCGGGTCGGCACGGACGACGTCGAGTGCGACGAACTCGACGGTGGGCAGCGCGCCGAGGCCGGGCTGCTGCGTGCTCCCCCAGTCGATCAGGAACGGCACGTCGAACCGGTCGCTCCGCGCCAGCCGCCACTCGAGCAGCGTGCCGTCCGGCGTGCGGCGCGACAGGTCGGCGACCTCGCCCGCGTCGTGCCCGGCGGCGTGCGCAGCGGCCACCGTCGCGGCGACGTCGTCGGGTTGCACGGCGTACGTGACGACCGTCGGCTCGGTCAGCCCGTCGATCCCGAAGGTGGTGGGGACGACGTCGCGGGACGGGTCCGGGCCGATGAGCTCGACGTAGCGCGGCGCCCGCTGCCCGTCGACGGTCAGGGCCACGAGGGCGTTCGCGGTGCCCGTCGGGTGCACGCCACCGGGGGCGGCGGTCACCCCGGTGCGGTCCGCGAACCAGGCGACGACGTCGGCCAGCACCGGGCCGGCGATGACGACGTGGTCGAGCAGGCCAGCGGCGCTCACGAGGTGGCCCGTCGGCGCGCCGGGACCTCGGGTTCACCGAGGGAGAGCATGAGCCGGTTCGCCCAGTTGAAGAACGCGGCGCCGTTCACGACGTCGACGATCCCGGCGTCGTCGAACCCGGCAGCGCGGAGCCCCTCGACGTCGGACGCGCCGAAGCCGAGCGGGGTGTCCGCCAGGGCCGAGGATGCTGCGGCGACGGCGTTCCACCGCTCGTCGCCGAGGTCGGCGTCCACGCCGTCGTCGAGCAGCCGCTGGACGTCGTCCTCGCGACCGGACTCGCGGGTCGCGGCGGCCGCGTGCACCGAGGCGCAGAACACGCAGCCGTTGCGGCGCGAGGTGACGGCGGCGGCGAGTTCCCGCTCGGCGCGCCCGGCGCCGGCGTCGACGTTGTGGAAGATGTCGAGGTCGGTGCGCGTGCGTGCTTCGAGCGCCGCCGGGTCGCGTGCCAGCAGCCGGAAGTACGGATTGGCGGCACGCGCGGGTTCGACCAGGGCCGCCACGTGCTCCTCGGTCAGCGCATCACGCTCGAGGGGCGACACCCACGGCACCCAGCCGAGGCCCTGCTGGGTGAACGCGTCCGGGCGGTGCAGGTCCGGGTACTCGTGGACGATGCTCATCGGAGGACTCCTTCGACGGGGACGGGAGCGTCCTGCAGCACGGACAACGCCCATGCGGAGCGGAGCTGGAACGACAGGAACGCGACGAGCTGCGACAGCGTGACGATCCCGTCCGCGTCCCACCCGGCGTCGACGAGCGCGCGCACGGCGTCCGGCGACGCCTCGCGCGGCCGCAGGACGAGCAGCTGCGCGTGCACGAGCGCCGCCGTCAAGCGCGCACCGAACACGTCGGCGTCCGACGCCTCCGGCGTCCACACGGCGGCGACGGTGCTCTCCGCTGCCAGGCCGGGTTCGCGGTAGGAGCCGGCCGGCCCCGCGGCCGCAGCCTGCGCGACGGACCGGTGCAGGGCCTCCAGGACGGCTGCGTCGGCCTCGTCGGCGAGCAGGTCGGCGTAGAACGCGGTGGCGCGGTCGAACCCGTGCAGTCCCGCGACGAACGCGGCGACCACGTACCGGTCGACGAGCGGGAACGCGCCCGGCGTGGCGGGTTCGAGCAGGGCGGCGAAGCTGCGCTGCGCGTTCGCGCGGGCTTCGGGGCGTCGCGCGCGGATCGTGTCCAGGTGGCTGCCGGGCGCGATGCCCGCCAGCAGGTCGATGACGTCGGCCGTGGGCTGGGTCATGCTGTCCTCTCGGGGGTGCGGGTGCGGGTGCGGTGGGCGTCGCGGAGCGCCGCGGCGGCGTCCGGGCCGGTGGCCAGGCCGAGGCGCGGGGCGACCTCGGTCGCGAGCAGTTCGATTGACCGCAGGGTCGTCTCGTGCCGCGGTTCGACGGAGTGCACCTGGAACGTGACGTCGGTGGCGACGGTCAGGGTCTCGTCCCGCGCGAGCGAGGCGACGACCTCGTCGACGGTGCCGACGTGCGTGTCCGTCACCCGGACGAGGCCGTCGAGGTCGAGCTCGGCCGCGCGGTCGGGCCCGACGATCGTGGCCGCGAACCGACGGAGGTGCGGCTCGGCCTCCTCGAGCACGCGCGTGCGGTCGGACTCGTCGACGACCACCGCGGACCGGGACGCCAGCACCCGGTACGGCGCACCGTCGGGCAGGGCTGCGCGGTACGCGTCGACGATCGGCAGCTGCAGGTCGTGCAGGAGCAGGTCGGGGGTGCCGTCCGGGCGGGGCTGGCTGCGCGAGAGCATCAGACCGTGGCCCGCTGCGCCTGCACGGGTGCCGCCGCCGACCGAGAAGGTGCCCTCCCACAGCCGGTCGACGAGTCCGTCGGCCGGCGGGTACAGGATCGCGTCGGTGCCGCGGATCCCCCGTCCGGCGAGGGCGTCCGTGAAGACGTCGAGGTGGTCCCCGAAGACCGTCCGGCGGTCCGCCGCATCGCGCCCGAACGGCGGGAACGAGGACGGTGTGCCGCCCGCGGCGACGCCGAGCTGCACGCGACCGCCGCTGATCGCGTCGAGCACGCTGGCGTCCTCGGCTGCGCGGAGCGGGTCGTCGATCGGCAGCGTCACCACGCCGGTCGCCAGCGCGATGGTGCTCGTGCGGCTGGCGGCCGCGGCGAGCAGGACGAACGGCGAGGGCAGCCCGCCCTCGTGCTCGTGGAAGTGGTGCTGGGCCACCCAGGCGCTGGCGTGGCCGAAGCGCTCGGCGGTCTCGATCTGCTCGAGCGCGAAGCGGTAGCGGTCAGCGGCGGGGGCGTCCTCGAGGATCCTCGTGAAGAACCCGGTGCGTGCGGGGGCGGGCTGCTCGTGGTCCGTCATGCGTGTGCCTCCTGTTCCTGCTGTTCCTGCTGTTCCTGCGGTTCTTGCGGGGCCGGCGTGGCCGGCTGGGCCGGCTGGACCGACGCCGGGCCAGCGCGCCCGGGGATCGCCGCCAGCAGCTGGCGTGTGTACTCGTGCTCCGGCTGGTCGAACACCTGCTCGGCGGTGCCGTGCTCGACCTGCACCCCGCGGCGCAGCACCGACACGGTGTCCGCGATCTGCCGCACCACGGCCAGGTCGTGCGAGATGAACACGTAGGTCAGGCCGAGCTCCTCCTGCAGCCGCGCGAGGAGTCGGAGGATCTGCGCCTGCACCGTGACGTCGAGCGCCGAGACGGCTTCGTCGAGCACCACGAGCCGCGGTTCGAGCACCAGGGCGCGGGCGATCGCGACGCGCTGCCGCTGTCCGCCGGAGAGCTCCCGGGGCAGCCGGTCCGCGATCTCCGGCGCGAGACCGACGTGCCGCAACTGCTCCGCGACGCGGTCGCTCCGCTCGGCCGCGTCCCCGATCCGGAAGTTGTCGAGCGGCTCGCGCACGATCCGCCGCACGCTCTGCCGGGGATCGAGCGAGCCGTAGGGGTTCTGGTACACCAGCTGCGTCGTGCGCCGCAGGTCGCGGAGCGCGCGTCGCGACCGCAGCGCGGTCACCTCGGTGTCGCCCACCGTGACCGTGCCGGCGGTCGGCCGGGCGAACCCGGCGACCACCCGGCCGGTCGTGGTCTTGCCGGAGCCGGACTCCCCCACGATGGCGTGCGTCGTGCCGACGGCGACCCGGAACGACACGTCGTCCACGGCGACGAGCGGCGTGGCGCCGCGCCGGGGGAACTCCTGTCGCAGGTCGCGGACGACCAGCAGGTCGCTGCGGACGGGAGGCCCGGATCGCCCGGTCGTGTCCGTCGCGTCCGCGCGTGGCCGGTTCCGGACCACCACCTGCGTCAGCGACGGAGCGTCCGTCAGCAGCGTGCGGGTGTAGTCGGACTGCGGTGCCGAGAACACCCGGTCGGCGGGGCCGGACTCCTGCACGGTGCCGTTCCGCATCACGACCACGCGGTCCGCCCGCTCGGCGGCGACGGCCAGGTCGTGCGTGATGAACAGCACGCCCGTCCCGGTCTCGCTGCGCAGGCGGTCGAGCAGGTCGAGGACCCGCTGCTGGACGGTCACGTCGAGCGCGCTGGTCGGCTCGTCGGCGATCACCAGTGCGGGCTCGAGGGCGATCGCCGCCGCGATGAGGACCCGCTGCCGCATGCCGCCGGAGAGCTCGTGCGGGTACTGGCGGATCCGGGTCTCCGGGTCGTCGATGTCGACGCGCTCGAGCAGTTCGAGCACACGTGCCCGGGTCTTCACCCGGTCCTTCCACCCGTGGATCCGCAGGACCTCGGCGATGTTCGCGCCGATCGTCGCGACGGGGTTGAGTGAGTTGCCCGGGTCCTGCGGCACGAGCCCGATCGCGCGACCGCGGACGCTCCGGAACTCGCGCTCGGACAGGCCGGTGAGCTCGCGGTCGCCGAGGCGGATCGACCCGCCGGCGACCCGACCGTTGCTCGCGAGCAGCCCGATCACCGACTGGGCGACCGACGACTTGCCGCTGCCGGACTCGCCGACCAGGGCGGTGACCTCGCCGGGGGCGACCTCGAGGTCCACACCGTCGACGGCGGTGACGTCGCCGCGGGCCGTGCGGTAGGCGACACGCAGGTCCTGGACAGTGAGCAGGGCGGTCATCGGACGCCTCCTCGGATGGCCTGGCTGAGCCGGTTGGTGGCGAGGACCACCAGGACCACGACCACCCCCGGCAGGACGGTGAGCCACCAGGCGGTGGCGACGTAGTTGCGGCCCTCGGCGATGAGGAGCCCCCACTCCGGCGTGGGCGGCGGTGCGCCGTAGCCGAGGAACCCGAGCGTGGAGATCTGCAGGATCGCCGACCCGAACTGCAGGGCGGCGAGGGCGATCACCGGGGTCAGCGAGTTCGGCAGCACGTGGCGGAGCAGCACGACGACACCGCGACCACCGGAGCCGTAGGCCGCCTCGACGTACTCGCTCACCCGGACACGGACGACCTCGGACCGCGACAGTCGAGCGAACACCGCGATCGAGGTGACGCCGACCGCGATCGCCGCGTTCGTGGTGCCGAACCCGAGCAGGATGACGACGCTGAGCGACAGCAGCAGGGCGGGGATCGCGAGCAGGACGTCGACCACGCGCATGAGCACGTCGTCGAGGACCCCGCCAGCCGAACCCGCCGCGACGCCGATGGCGGTGCCGACGACCAGTCCGACGAGCACGGCGACCAGGGCACCGACCACCGACTGCGATGCGCCGTACACAACGCGCGTGTACAGGTCGCGTCCGGTGGAGTCGGTGCCGAACCAGTGCGCGCCGCTCGGTGCCTGCAGCGAGGTGCCGACCGAGGTCGTCGGGTCGCCGTGTGCGAAGAGCTGCGGGAACACCGCCGCGACCAGTGCGACGGTGATGACGAGTCCGGGCAGCACGAGTCCGGGGACGAGTCGGACGGCGACGCGGGAGCGCCCGAGCGTCCCGGTGGCGATGGTGGCCGCGGTCATCGGGCGCCTCCCGTGCGCAGGCGTGCGTCGAGCACCGGGTAGAGCAGGTCGACGACCAGGTTGATCACGACGAAGACGACGGTGGACAGCACGACGACCGCGAGCAGGACGGGGGTGTCCCGGTTCGCGACGGCCTGTGCGGTCAGCTGGCCGATGCCCTCGCGGGCGAAGACGGCCTCGGTGACGACCGCGCCGCCGACGAGCTCGCCGAACAGCAGGCCGCCCATCGTCAGCGTCGGCAGGAGCGCGTTCCGGCTGACGTCCTTCCAGAGCAGCCACGAGGTGCTCGCGCCGCGCGCCCGGACGACGGCCACGAAGGGCTGCTCCGACACCTCGTCGATGCTCCGCATGAGCACCTGGGCCAGCGGGGCGGCGATCGGGATGGCGATCGTGATCACCGGCAGGATGAGCGACTGCAACGGGTTCGCGTTCAGCACCGGCACCAGGCCGAGCCGGAACGAGAACACCTGGATC
>Ga0308163_10004056_pt1 | contig 11906 bp, 9 predicted proteins | sample PhyTR1_FD_201037 | JGI IMG/M metagenome (GOLD analysis project Ga0308163, IMG submission 201037) | Phyllosphere microbial communities from UC Gill Tract Community Farm, Albany, California, United States - DLSLT.R1 | ecosystem: Host-associated > Plants > Phyllosphere > Unclassified | place: USA... | reverse complement strand
TTTCGCAGTGCGGGAACCGGCGCAAACGACGGGCTGCGGGCGCTGGCCGTCACCGTGCAAAAATGGAACCGCTGTATTACCAGTCCGGCGATGATCCTGCTGTGGGTGGCGGGGATCTGGATGATTGCCAGTCACGGCCAGTTCCCGCACGCCTGGCTGCTGATCAAAATGGTGGTGGTGCTGGTGCTTTCCGCGCTGCACGGTCTGCTTTCCGGCAACTTACGTCGTCTCGCCAGCGGTCAGCCCGCTAAAGATTTTGCGCTGGTGCGCAAAGCCGGAACCGTGATTGTCATTGGCGTCATCATCATCGGCATTATGGCTATCATCCGGCCTTTCTAAGATTCTGATTTTAAAAAAGTCAGGCAGATGGCAGAGCAGGAAATCCACGTGAAAGCGTGGATTTTTTTATGTAGGGAGGTACAGATTATCAGTGGTGATTAATAGTCAGGTATGTTTTGTTACAATCTTGAATCTGGTGCAAGAATTGGCAGCGTATAAAATGATGTTTTGAAACACGCTGAGCTGTTGATTTAACGATGAAATGGTTAACAAAAAATGCGCTCTTGTTCTCAGTCAAAACCTGTATTGCGGCATTTTTAGCCTTATATATAGCCCTTGAACTCAATCTCGATAAACCGGCCTGGTCGATGGTGTCGGTGTACGTCATCTCACAGCTTTATTCTGCGTCAACCCTTTCCAAAGCCACGTACCGCTTTCTCGGCACCGTGCTGGGCGGCGTTTTTATCTTTCTGGTCTATCCGTTTACGGTCACCGACCCGGTGCTGTTCAGCCTGAGCGTGTCGCTGTGGGTGGCGTTTTGCCTGTATCTTTCGCTGCATGACCGCACGCCCAAAGGCTACGTTTTTATGCTGGCGGGCTACAGCGCGGCGATCATGGGATTTGCCGACGTCGATACCCCGATGTCGATCACTTATACGGTGATTTCGCGTGTCGAAGAAATCACCGTGGCGATTGTGTGCAGTACGCTGATCCACATGCTGGTGTTTCCGGTGCGCATGCGCAATTTGCTGGAGAACAGCGTCAACAACTGGTACGAAAGTGCCAAAAAGCTGTGCAATGAATTGCTGACCGTCACCGCTAAAGATCCCCTGCCGGAGCGGGAACATATTCTGGTGCAGATGGCTAACTATCCGCTTAGCGTGGAAACGCTGATTACGCACTGCGTGTTTGAAGGGGATTCCGCCCGCAGGCTGATCCGTCTGGTGATGGCACAGTATCAGCATTTGTCGTATCTGATCCCCACGCTGACGGCCATCGAAAAGCGTCTGAATCTGCTGGCCGAACAGCAAATCCCGTTTCCTGATTTTGTCTCAGAGACGTTTAGCCAGTTCCTGCTGTGGCTGAACAGCGCCGAACTCAGCGGCAACGCGAAAGGTATTCAGGCAGAAATCCGTGCGTCGCAGTCTCGCATCAAAAATCTTTATGAAAGTGGTGAAATGACACCGGAAGAAGGGCTGTTGTTCACCGGCCTGCTTGAGCGTTTGCAAAACTTTGTTCACATCACTGAATCGTATTACGGCGTAACCGAGCGGGTAACGCAGTTCAGTAAAGAGAAAAAGCGCAGCAAAATAAAACTGGGGCTCAGAAAGCATATCGATGAAGGGATGATCCTGCTTTCGGCGTTTTGCGCCTTCACCGCCACCATGATTGGCTGCCTGTTCTGGATAGGCACCGGCTGGCGCGACGGGGCATCTGCACCGATGATGGCAGCGGTTATTTGTTCGTTCTTTGCCTCGCTCGACAGCCCGATTGCCTCGATGAAAGTCTTTCTGAAAGGGGTGCTGATCGCCATCGTCATCAGCGTAATTTACGCGGTGATCTTTATCCCGATGGCGATCACCTTCGAGTCGCTGATTATCTGTCTGGCACCCGGTTTGCTGGCGCTTGGGCTGGTCATTGCTAATCCTTCGACCAATTTTATCGGCCTGATTATCGCCACGCAGATCCCGGGTTTTATCGGCATGGGGCATGATTTTAAACCTGACGTACTGGTGATTGTGAATGCGGCGATTTCGACGATTGTCGGGATAATGATTGCGCTGCTGACCACCGCGCTTATCCGTAATAAGCGGCCTTCATGGACGGCCAAACGTGCGTTGCGCAAAGGCATCAAAGAGCTATTACAGTTCACCAGCGAAATCAAAATCAATGCGTCTTCGCTGCGTGGAAGGCAGCAATACGTCGCCAGTATGCTGGATAAAGTGAACATTATTTTGCCGCGCAATAAAGCGGATCCGTCACCTAAAGTGGCGCTGGGCGGGAATCTGATCACTGAAATCTGGCTGGGCGTGAATTGCTATGATTTTTATGCCCGGCATCAGGACGTATTGAAAAATCATAACGTTGAAACGGAAGTGCTGATGTATGAGATTAATAATTACATCAAAATGCGGCTGAAAAATATCTACATCGGACCGCCGGATTCGTTGCTCAATGCGCTGAATCAGGCGCTGCTCAGGCTTGAAGCGTTATGTCGTGCGGACATCGAACTGTTCACGCCGCTGTTCCATCTGTTCAACATCCGTATGGCGCTGTACCCGACCGCACGCTGGCCGGAACTGGCGTAACCCGTAATGAAATTGCCCGCGCCGCTGCTCCTTAAGATGAACCAGCGGCGCGGGTTTTTATGCTTCGTTTTGTACCAGTGCAATCAGCGTGCAGGGCACCGGCGGGGTATTGCCGTCCCTGAGCACCACCAGCGTGTCGTTTTCCCGCACCGCAAACAGAGGCAGCACGCCGCTGTTTTTCTCCAGGTAATCTATCCAGCCAAAACTTTCATTCAGCTGCGTGGCTTTGATCACCGCACCTTTCGCCAGCAAAGAGCTGAGCTTCGAGTAGGTCGCGTCGCTGTTGAACAGCACTTCATGACGCTGAAAACGACTGTTTTCCTGCGAGCGGGCACCTTTCAGCGCGGGCCCGGAGCGCACGGCAAACACCTTTTCCCGGCCGAAAATATGGCCGAAATGATACACCGCCAACGCATTCTGATGACGGTTAGGTGAAAGCGCCAATACCTGCGATACGCCGCTCAGATCGAGAAAGTTTTCTGCATGTTCTGACCACGCATTACCGTAATAGGCCGGAATGCCGTCCATCCGCGCCTGCCGGTAATATTCCCAGCTGCTGTCGGTGAGGCGCACCGGAATATCCTGCTTCATCAGCACTTTCGCCAGCATCCGTGCCACGCTGTTCGCACCGACGATCAGCACGCCGCGCGGCGTTTTCTGCTGTACCCGCAGCGCACGGGCAATCGCCCGGCTGGTCAGGCTTTGCAGCACCACGGTGCCAATGATAATGGCAAAGACCACGGTCACCAGTTTGTCGGCCTGCGGATAATTCATCCGCTGCAGCGTCAGGGCAAACAGCGAGCTGACCGCCGCCGCCACGATGCCGCGGGGTGAAATCCAGCACAGCAGCAGACGGTCACGCCAGTGCAGGGAAGAACGCCACGTCGAGACAGCAATACACAGCGGGCGGGCGATAAACTGCACCACCAGCAGCAGGCCAATCAGCGGCCAGCCCATTTCCACCAGTGCATGAATATCGAGGCGTGCCGCAAGAATGATAAACAGCGCTGAAATCAGGATCGCCGAAAGTTCTTCTTTAAAGGCCAGAATGTCAGTGGTATCGACATCGCGCATATTCGCCAGCCAGATGCCCATGACGGTGACGGTCAGCATACCGGATTCATCGGCAAGGGCGTTGGAAAGCCCGAACGCGGTCAGCATGACCGCCAGTACGCCGAGGTTCTGCAGATAAGCGGGGATCCACACACGGCGCAGTGCGACGCCCAGCATGTAACCAAAAACTGAACCCAGTATCAGCCCGGCGGCAGCGGTTTCGCCCAGCGTCCAGATAAGGTGCGTCAGGGATTCGGCGTGTTCACGCAGGGTAATAAATTCAAACACCAGCAGGGTGAAAATCGCGCCCACCGGGTCAATCACAATCCCTTCCCAGCGCAGCACCTGATTAATGGCTGCATTCGGACGCACCACGCGCATTAACGGCGCAATCACCGTCGGGCCGGTCACCACGGTCACCGCACCGACCAGCGCTGCCAGTTCCGGCTCAAAACCAAGCAGCCACCAGCAGGCGAGGCTGATCACCGCGAACGTCACCAGCATGCCGATGGTGACGAGATTACGCACCACGCCGCCCAGCCCGCGCACTTCGTCCACACGCAGCGTCAGCGCGCCTTCAAACAAAATGATAGCAACCGAAATTGACACCAGCGGAAACAGCAAATTGCCAAACAGGGCATCAGGCTGGATGACATGCGTCACCGGGCCAAGTACGACGCCCAGTAACAGTAAAGGCAGGATGGCCGGGATTTTTAATAACCACGCCAGCCACTGCGCCAGCAAGGATCCCAGACCAATGATGACCAGCATCAGCGGGGCGGATAACAGCATAAAATTTCCCTTTTATTGAAAAGACACGAAAGACCAGCTGACGGCCAGAGACTAAGTTTTTTAATGAGCATAATCGGGCATCAAAAAGCCCGCAAATTTGCGGGCCTCTTTTTATTGCATAGAAACAAAATTATTGTATAGAAACTGATATGTTATTTTTTCTTATACACATCGGCATTGCCGTGAATTTTGTTTTTGGTGTTGCCTGAGGTTAATACGATAACATCACCGCCTTTTTTATCTGCCTTTTTGGACAGATCTTCCAGCGCGCCAGACTGAGACGTTTTATTCGAGGTGCTGACCGTACCGATTTTGGTGTACTGAGATTCTACTTTTTCGAAGTCGGCCTTTTTCATCAACTGAGCAGAAAAAGCGCTGGAAGAAATCAAGCTGGCCAGAGCCACTGCGATAACGACGCTAATTTTTTTCATGTATGCCTCAAATGTCAGAATGCCCGTTAAGGGAAGAAAATGTACTTGCCATAAGCGAATTTATAAATACCCTGTTGGCGACAAACCTTGCTGTAAAACAACGATTTATCGCTAATATTAAGTAATAGGCAAGGAAGTTAATAATTTCAAGGCTGAAATAAAATATTTAGCGATAAGTGCGTTTTTTGGCTTTTTATGCTACCTGATTTGGTACGGTGTCAGTCATTGCCCGCCAGCAGTCAGATTAATAAGGAAAGTATGTTTTCACTTGAATCTCTTGAAGCATTGATCAGAGCGCACGGGCTGCTGATTATGACGCCGCTGGCTATTCTGGAAGGGCCGGTAGTGACGGTCATCGCCGGTTATTTTGCACGTCTCGGTTATTTAAGCTTAACCGGGATTTTTGCTGTGGTCATGGCCGTGGAAGTGTTCGGGGATCTGCTTTTTTACTCGCTGGGGCGCTGGGTGATTGGCGCGGACGGCAAACCACCGCGCTGGCTTATCCGTCTCGGCCTGACGCAGGAACGGCTGGAAAAAGTGGTGAGCAGTTTTGAACGCAAAGCCGGACGATTGCTGGTGCTGGGTAAACTGACGCATTCCGCTGGCGCGCTGGTGCTGACCGCTGCGGGCATGGCGCGTATGCCGCTGGTGCCTTTTCTGTTCTATAACATTATTGCGGCCATCCCCAAGACCTTATTTCTGCTGGCCATTGGCTGGTTGTTCGGCGATATCCTTGCCGAAGTGAATAACTGGCTCCTTTACGCCTCTTTCATCCTGCTGATTGTGGCGGGCGGAGTGATCGTGAACTGGCTGAAATCAAAACAATAAACGCGTTGATTTTCGTCTGCTTACAATTCACCCCAGTTTTTCAGCAAATTTACATTTCTCACGCAATCTGTTGCAAATCCACATACTCCAGTCCTTTCCAGCTATAGCGCCAACTGATATCAATTATCATTAATAATTTGATAATGCTTCTTGTTGCTGGAGTCACCTTTGTTAGCCACCTTTATTATCGGTCTGCGTGAGGGTCTTGAAGCCGCGCTGATTGTCGGCATTATTGCGGCCTTTTTACGTAAAAACGGCAAAAGTCTTTTTGCAATGTGGGTGGGCGTCGTGCTGGCGCTGGTGCTCTCCGTGATAGTCGGTATTGCGCTGGAAGTGACAGAGCGCGCTTTGCCGCAGGCCAGTCAGGAAGGGATGGAATCGGTTATCGGCGCGATCGCGGTGTTCTTTGTCACCGGTATGATCATGTGGATGAATACCCATGCTCACAATATGAAAAAAGAGCTGGAAAGCGACGCCGCCGAGGCCATCAGCCAGTCCAGCGCCTGGGCGCTGGCCAGTATGGCGTTTCTGGCGGTGCTGAAAGAAGGTTTTGAAACCAGCGTATTTCTGCTGGCGACGTTCTCGGTGGCGCAGTCCGCGATGTGGGCCGCGGTCGGCGCAGTGATCGGCCTTATCGTAGCGGTGATCATCGGCTGCGGAATATATTTTGGCGGTATCCGCATCAACTTATCGCGTTTCTTCCGCTATACCGGTCTGTTCCTGATCCTCGTGGCAGGCGGACTGATCATCACTTCACTGCAAACCGCACACGAGGCGGGCTGGCTGAATATCGGCCAGCAGCGTATTGCCGATCTCTCGTGGCTGGTGCCGCCGGGCACCATCCGTTCAGCTCTGATCACCGGCGTGCTGGGCATTCCTCCCGATCCAAATCAGATCCAGACTGTGGCGTGGCTGCTGTATATCGGCATAGTTTCGGTGAGGGTTTACTGGCCAGCACATCGTCGTCCGGCACCGGAAAAAGCAGCGCGTCTTTCTCTGGCTTTCGCCGGTGTGATGGCGCTCGCCGCGCTGGGGCTGTTTCTGTTTTATCCCCCGTTTACCCTGCAATTGCCGGACAACGCGCCGCTGGTCAGCGACGCGCAGCAAACGCCTGCCGGTCAGGTGCAACTTCTGGTCACCGCCGGTAACGGCTATCAGCTCAGCCTGCAATCCGCCGCCGGGAAGATAACGCAGATAGCGCTTCCTGTGGAAAAAGCCACAACGGGTGAACGCGCAGGATTACCGACGCGTGAATGGAACACCAAAACGTCGCTGACGCCCGCCGGTGCGCCGGATGTCGTCTCGCTGGATCAGGTGGTGGCGCTTTACGGTAACCGTATTCCCATCGGTCTGAATCCGGCCATGCATCCGGGGCCATATCAGGCGCAGTGGACGGTGCATTGCAACGTTCAGGCGTCTGCTGCCGGTGACAGGTTACTCGACGCCAGCGGGCAGGCGGAAGAAGTCATCACGCTTTCGGGCAGCGGCCTGCAATCGCCGCGCACGGTCACGGTGCGCACACCCACTGCCGATGTTTCTGCCTGCAACTGGCAGGTGAGCAATGCGTATCAGCAGCACGTTTCTGACGCTCTGCAACAAAGACAAACTTATCAGGACACTTATCGTTTCCGGGCTTACATGCTGCCTGCTTTGCTGGCGGTGCTGGCCCTGATTTTTGCTGTATCTGCACTGCGGGTTTTACTGCAATTCCGTCATGAACGGTCATCTGTCAGCCGGGAATATGACCTGTCATTCGGTTCCCAACCACACAAACATTTGCCAGAAAATAAAGGATAAGTAATTCATGCGTAAGAAGAATTTTAAGAAAAAAGAATCGCTGATGACCGCCGCGGGCCTGACCGCAATGTTGATGTTTTCGCTTGATGCGCCAGCCAGTGCCTCACAGGCACCGGTGACGAATGGCGTTTCGCAGGTGAATATCACCATGACCGGCGACAAGGGCGGCACCTGTGTGGTGGAACATAATTCGGCAAAAGCCGGTCCGGTGACATTTAACGTGGTCAATAAAACCGCGACGGCCATTACCGAACTGGAACTGCTGAGCAACAACCGGATTCTGGGCGAAAAAGAGAACCTGGCGCCGGGGCTTCCGGCGGTCAAATTCACCCTGACGCTGGATGGCGGCAAATATCAGATTTACTGTCCGGGCGCAGAACATGAGATGACTGATTTCACCGTGACCGGTAAAAGCGCCGCGCAACCGGCGGGCAGCACTGCAACCATTCTGGCGCAGGGCACCAAAGATTACGCCACCTACGTCAATGGCGTGGTGGATGCGATGGTGGTGGCGGTTAACCGCCTGAAAGCCGACATCGATGCTGGCGACCTGGCGACGGCCAAAGCGGATTACGCTAAAGCGCGTCCGTTCTATGAGCGTATCGAATCAGACGTGGACGGTTTTATTCTGCCGGGCTTTAAGGCGACGGATAACGCCGGCAACCTCGATTACCTGATCGACATGCGTGCTTCAAATCTCGATCCGAAGGCGGGCTGGCACGGTTTCCACGCCATCGAGCGTGACCTGTTCGGTCAGGGAAAAATTACCCCTGAAACCAAACAGCTGGCGGCTGAATTGCAGAAGAACGTCGCACAACTCGATACGCTGACCAAAGCCCTGACGTATAAACCGGAAGATCTGGCCAACGGCGCAGCAGACCTGCTGGAAGAAGTGCAGAACACCAAAATCAACGGTGAAGAAGAAGCGTTCAGCCACTTTGATCTGGTGGATTTCGCCGGTAACGTCGAAGGCGCACAACAGGCGTTTGCCTTCCTGCAACCGGGTCTGGAAAAAATCGATCCGGCGCTCACGAAGCAGGTCGCCGCGCAATTCGCTGCCGTCCATACGCAGCTGGAAACCTACCGTGATGCCAGCGTCCCTGGCGGATACAAATATTACACCGCTGAACTCAAAGCCTCTGATGCCGCCAAGCTGAGCCGTTCTATTCAGGCGTTGCAGGAACCCCTGTCTAAAATCGGTGAGAAAGTGGCAGCTAATAAGGGAGCCTGATGAATGAGTGAACAACGCGAACCGGCCAGGGAGGCCGGTAAGTTTTCCCGCCGTGATGTACTGAAAGGCGCGGTAGCCGGTGCCAGCGCCCTGGCGATCCCGACCGTTGCCCACGCCCACGGTCAGGCGGTGGCGGCACAGGATCCTGAAGACAGAATCGACCTGTCGCGTCAGCATCCGTTCTATGGTGACGGCGGGCAGGTGGGCGTCACCACGCCGCCGCAGCGCCATATTATGTACATGACTTTCGATCTGACCACCACCAGCCGTCAGGATTTACAGGTCTTGCTGGCACGCTGGTCATCGGCGATTGCGCAGTTAATGAAAGGCGGCATTATCGGTCAGGTGGAACCGGCGCGTGACAGCGGCGTGGGAATGGACACCGGAGAGGCGATGGATCTCGGTCCGGCGTCACTGACCGTTACCGTCGGACTAGGCCCGCGCGTGTTCACCGACACCTTCGGGCTGGCGAAACAAAAACCACCCCTCATGCGCGAGCTGATGAAGCTGCCGAGTGATGATATGCAGCCGGAACTGACCGGTGGCGATCTCTCGTTGCAGGCTTGTGCCGACGATCCACAGGTGGCGTATCATGCCATCCGCGATTTAGCGCGTATCGCCAAAAGCACCGGCGCGGCGGCGACCCGCTGGACGGTGATGGGCTTTGGCCGAGCATCTGCCGGTAAAGGCCAGTCCACGCCGCGTAACCTGTTCGGTTTTAAGGACGGCACCCGTAACATCACTGAGAAAGCAGATTTTGATAAATATGTCTGGATCAACGATGGCGGTCCGGCGTGGCAGCAGCAGGGCAGTTATCAGGTGGTGCGGAAAATCAAAATTCACATTGAAAGCTGGGATACAGACCGGGTCAGTGACCAGAATAACGTGTTCGGACGCCATAAAGTTTCGGGTGCGCCGCTGACTGGCACCAAAGAGTTTGATACCCCGCACTTCACTCAAAAAGATGCCGACGGCAACTTAGTTATTCCGGCAACGGCGCATATCAGTCTGGCGGCACATGAAAACAATGGCGGGATTAAAATCCTGCGCCGTTCTTATAATTACACCGACGGGCTGAATAATATGGCGCAACTTGATGCCGGATTGTTGTTCATCAGCTATCAGAAAGACCCGGCGCAGTTCGAAGCCTTGCAGACAAAACTCGGTGCATCGGACGCGCTGAACGAATACATCTCGCATATCGGTTCAGGGATCTTCTTCGTGCCACCGGCACCGAAAGAGGGCTCTTATATCGGGGCGGAGATGTTTGAGGTGTGACGGTGGAAAAGGTTTTACGCTGCATGGGTTGAGGGCAGCGTAAAACCGGTGTTGCACTCTGAGGGGCCGGTTTGTGCCAAAAGCGGACGTTACTGATTTTAACCTTCAGAAAAGGTAGGCGTACCAACCGATGTAACAAATGTCTGCTAAAATTTCATATGGTTTTTTAAGGAGAATAGATTTCATATGCGAATTCCTGATTATCCTTCGCGAGATTCTGATAAATGGGCACAGGTAGATGCCTGGTTTTCTGAAAAGCTCGCCCCTGAAGACTCAGATTTAAAATACACTCTCGCTAATAACATAGATCAAGGATTGCCCACACACGATGTATCTGCTTTGCAGGGGAAAATGCTGGCCATTTTCATTCGTATGTCACGTGCTGTCCGTGTTCTTGAAATAGGCACGCTTGGGGGTTATAGCACCATATGGATGGCCAGGGCTCTCCCACCACATGGAAGCGTAACGACAATTGAATTCAACGAGCATCATGCAGAGGTTGCTCGCCAGAATATAAACAATGCGGGGCTGGCTGAGCGCGTAACGTTGCGTATTGGGGCAGCACTTGATGTCTTGCCAACACTTAAAGCCCCCTTTGACCTGATTTTTATCGATGCTGATAAAGTGAATAACCCACACTATCTTGAATGGGCTATCAAACTGTCGCAACAAGGTACTGTTATCGTGGGGGATAACACTGTGCGCGGTGGCGGTGTAATCGACTCCAGCAGTGATGATCCGAACGTTAAAGGTCTGCGAGAATTTGTTCAGATGATTTCTGAGGATGAGCGACTTGAAGCTACAGCAGTACAGACTGTTGGTGAAAAAGGATGGGATGGTTTCGTCATGGCTATCGTTAAAGCCCGGTGATTATATTTTTCGCTAAGAAGAACGAACTCATCGCCAGCTCTTAATCACAACTTCTAAAGGATTGTCAAAAGCTGTGCTGCTTGAGTTATGCCCAGAGCTTCAGCTCCTCGCTCATGAGGGACAACCATACTCAAATCTCCCACATTACAGGAGATTTGAGTATGAACACGTCACCGTGGAACAAAGACCGTATCATCGGACAAAAAAACCACTTCAGATATCTCATATCTGGGGGATACGAATCAGGCTTGAACTTGAAGGTAAAACGCGTGATTTGGCTCTGTTCAATATGGCCCTGGACAGTAAGCTACGAGGCTGTAATCTGGTAAAACTCAAAGTATCTGATGTTGCATATGGTAGATCTGTTTCAAGCAGAGCAACGGTGTTGCAACAAAAAACCGGTAGCCCTGTCCAATTTGAGATAACCAAACGGACAAAAGAAGCTGTTACTGAATTGATAAAGCTTGGCAATTTGCACAGCAAAGACTTCTTGTTTCGGTCTCGGATCGGAACTAACCGGCACATATCAACCCGACAATACAGCCGAATTTTTCATGGGTGGGTAGAAAAGCTTGGTCTCGAAGCTTCGCTTTACAGCACACATTCCATGAGAAGAACAAAACCTTACTTGATATACAAGAAAACCAAGAATCTCCGGGTGATCCAACTTCTGTTGGGCCATAAGAAACTGGAAAGCACAGTCCGTTATCTGGGCATCGAAGTCGATGATGCGTTAGAGATATCTGAATCGATTGAAGTCTAAGGTTGTCAGGGCTGCAACAGCAGCCCTGTGCCAGGAACAGACGTTACTTACCTCGCGATATATTAATTTATGGTGAGCTGGTCACATGTTTGGTAAACATGTGTCAAATATTTAGTGGTGTAAGTGAATATCGACATCAGATTGCTGAAATGATGATGCGATACAAGCCTGTATTGCGGATGTACAAGAAACTGAGAAAGGGTTGCGGGGATTGTATGCAAACTATGATCATTTTACCGATAACGCTAAAACTGGACTTGTAGATATGGGATTTA
>Ga0308163_10004055_pt1 | contig 11911 bp, 5 predicted proteins | sample PhyTR1_FD_201037 | JGI IMG/M metagenome (GOLD analysis project Ga0308163, IMG submission 201037) | Phyllosphere microbial communities from UC Gill Tract Community Farm, Albany, California, United States - DLSLT.R1 | ecosystem: Host-associated > Plants > Phyllosphere > Unclassified | place: USA... | reverse complement strand
CCCTGCTGGTGGTGTTGTGGGCGCAGATCATCCTGCCCAAGCGCGAACGCCAGGAGACCCACCAGCACGCGGACGACGAGCAAAACGACATGTTCGGCATCGAGAAGCCGCTGCCGCGCGCCGAGGACACCTCGATCGGCATCGCCTACAAGGCGCTGCTGGCAGACTTCGGCGACAAGTTGGGCAAGAAGACCCGCCTCGATATGAACCTCGGCATCCTGGCGAAACTCGGTTTCATCGAGCGTCGCGGCGACGTCATCGTCGAAGGTCCGCTGCTGGACCTGATGATGGACACCGACCAACTGAAGGAGCGCATCATCAACGGCGCGCTGGCCGACGTCTTCAAACGTTCGCCGGCGCAGGTCATTCCGGTGCCGCGCCGCACGCCGCCGATCGCCGCCAACGACGACGAGCCGGTTGCGGAGCAGATCGCCGACGACGTGGAAGACGACGTGCCGGCCTTCGACATCCCGGCCGACAGCCCGTCCGAAGCTTCGCCTTCCGAGGCTTCGTCTTCCGACGCCTCCGCCGATGACACCGACCTGCCCACCAAGGACTAAGCCATGTTTCATATCAAATCGTTAGAATTGGTCCACTGGGATTACTGGCAGCGCATCAAGAACATCCCGCTGGACGCCAAGATCATCACCATCGCCGGCCAGAACGGCTCCGGCAAGACCACCTTGCTCGACGCGCTGCGCACCTTGTTCGGCCTCGATTGTTCGATGGGCCGCACCTACAAGCACTACGCGCGCCACAGCGGCCAGCAGACCGCCTGGCTGCGCGCCGTGGTCGACAACAAGAACGTCGGCAAGCAGCTGTCGAACCGTCCGTTCCGCAGCTCCGGCTTTTTCAGCGACGACGAGGTCACGCTGTTCTGCCAGATCCAGAAGAACGGCGGCGACTGGAAGCGCCAGTACCTTATGCGTCCCGGTAACGTGCAGATCGAAGACATCGGCGAAGCCGGCAACGACTGGCTCGGCGTCGAGAACTACCGCAAGCGCCTGGCCAACGCCGGCCTGTCGCCGGCGATGGCCAAAGTGCTGGCGCTCGAGCAGGGCGAGACCGACAAGCTGTGCGAATACGCGCCGCGCCAATTGCTCGACCTGGTGTTCCAGGTCTTTGGCGACAAGGAGGTGCTGGACGCGTACGACGAGGCCAAGCGCCACCAGCGCGACACCGAAGTCGAACTGAAACGCTTCGAAACCGAACTGGAAGCTTCCAAGACCAACCTGGAAGGCCTGCGCCTGCGCGTGGCCAATTACCACCAGTGGGAAGACCTGAACAAGGAACGCCGCAATCTGCAGGAAGAAGTGCTGCCGACGCTGGAATACCACGAGGCCCGCGAAAAGCACGGCAATGTGAGCCGCCAGCTGCGCGAGGCGCGCAAGCCGCTGATGCAGGCCGACCAGCAGATCACCGACAAGCGCAACCAGCTGGCCGCGCAGGCGAAAGCGCTGACCGACGCGCAGCAGCACGAGACGGTGCTGGAGCAGGAATCGACGTCGCTGCAAACGCGCCTGACGCACATCAACGGCAAACTCAAGCCGCTCGACAGCCTGCTGGAGCAGAAGGTGCGCCTGCAAAAGCTGGCCGCCGATTCCGGCGCCGACCTGGCCGAAGTGGCGCAGCAGCTGCAGGAAAAGGAAATCGAGCTGGCGCGCCAGCGCAACGCGCGCGACGCCATCGCCGCCAAGATCGCCGGCGAGCTGTCGACCATCTCGGCGTTGCAGGGCAAGACCGCGATGCCGGAACCGGAAGCCCAGCGCACCATGCGCCGCGCGCTGAACGACGCCGGCATCGGCCACGCCATGCTGTCCGATATCGTCGAAGTAACGGATGCGCGCTGGCAGGGCGCCATCGAAGGCGTCCTTGGTGGCTATGCCTCGGTGGTGCTGCTGGATAAATCCAGCGACGCCTCGTCGGCCTACCGTCTGGCGGAAAAAGAGCGCTATCGCCACTTCATCGTGCCGGACCTGGTCAACGCGCCAACCGTCAAGGATGACAGCCTGATGTCGGTGGTGAAGTTCTCGGCCAAGGTTCCGGCGTGGCTGGTGGAACAGCTGTCGCGCATCACGCGCGTGGACACCGTCGATGCCGGCGCCAAGTTGGGCAACCACGAAGAGTGGATCACGCCGGACGCCTACCACCGCGAACGCCGCGGCGGCCGCTCGCTGTTCGTGGAAGCTTCGCGCTACCGCTTCGGTTCCGCCGGCCGCACCCAGCGTATGGAAGCGATCCAGCGATCGCTGCCGGCGCTGGAGGCGCAGGAAGACGCGCTGACGTTGATCGTCTCGAAACTGGCGTCCGAAATCAGCGCGCTCAAAACCCGTCTGGCCGGTGTGGACGCCGCCAAGGAATTGGCCGCGCGCCAGGACGAATTCGACGAGGCGGCGCGCAACGCCGTGCCGTTGAAGGAAGAACGCACCGAAGTCGGTACCCGCCTGGGCGAACTGCAAAACCTGGTCAAGAACGCGGTCGTCACCCGTACGCGCGCCGACACCACGTGGCAGAACGCCCGCTTCGCCTTGTCGGAAGCGGAAGCCGGCATGCGCCTGAATAACAAGCGCCAGATCGAACAGCGCGCCGATCACGCGCGCGCGCTGCTGTCGCTGCGCAAGGCATGGCGTCACCTGCCGAAAAGCTGGCGCCGTCCGGAACGCCGCCTGCGCCTGGTCAAGGACCATCAGAACGCGCACCAGGTCAACCTGCGCATCCACAGTCTGGAGGCAAGCCTGGCGCGCAGCGACTGGGAACTCGATGCGACCGTGATCGACCAGTACCAGCGCCTGAACGATCAGCTCAGCGGCCGCCAGTCCGAGACCGAGGAGCGCCGCTACCAGAACAACCGCGCCATCGAGGCCACCGGCAACGCGCGCGGGGCTTATATGGAGCGGCTGCGCTACACCATCAAGACCTACTCCAAGAACATCAAGGAGCTGGGCGAGCTGGCGGGCATCGAGGTGCACTCGGACCCGGTGCGGCTGGAGAACGACGACACGCAACTGGCGCAGGCCGGCCTGCACGTGCGCTTCAAGTTCGATGGCAAGGGCATCATCGGCATGAACGACGGCGAAGCGTCCGGCGGCCAGCAGGTGATGAAATCGCTGGTGCTGCTGATTGGTTTGCTGAAGTCGGAAGACGGCTCCGGCGGCTTCGTGTTCATCGACGAACCGTTCGCCCACCTGGATATCCGTAACATCCAGCTGGTCGGGGAGTTCCTGAAGAACACCGACGCGCAATACCTGATGACGACCCCGCTGACGCACAACACGGACGTCTACGATCCTTCCGAACTGACGCTCATCACGAGTAAAAAGAAGAAGGATACCGAATGGGCGCAGCCGATCTTCGTACTGCAGCGCCGGACCGACGGCGCCGCCGCCAAGGTGGCTTAAGCGGCAGGTGCGATGCCCAACAGCTCGTCGAGCTGGCGGGCGAGGGCGGCGGCGGTTTCGCTGCCGCGCGCTTTCTGCACCGCCTCGATGTAGGGGTGGCGCAGTTCGCGCAGCTCGGCGACCGTGCTGGCTTTTTCCACTTTCAGCTGCAAGGTGAAGCCGCGCAGGCCGATGGTGTTCTTGATGGTCTTGTTGTAGAAATCATAAATCGACTGGAACTGCGCGATCTGCGCGGTTTGTGCCGACTGCGGGCCCTGCACTTGCGGCGCCGGCGCGGCCGCGGCCACTGGCGGTCCGGCCATCAGCGGTTCCTCGGCCAGCGCGACGTAGCTGGTCGCCAGCACGATGTAGCCGTGCTCCAGCAAGTCGGCCAGCGCGCTCGCGCCTAGTCCCAGCCCCGCCACATTGCGCAGCAGTTCGTCCTCCGTGCGCCGGCCATCGATCAAGACCAGCAAGGTGCGCAGACGCGGCGCAAGCTGATACTTGCGCGTCACGATCTCCTCCTTGCCCTTGGCGGTCTTGTCGTAGATGGACGTGTTCATAAGTAATGCGAATTATTGCTGCCTGGATACATCAGGATAGCATCGTTTGCATCCCGCTCCGCAGCAAAACGATAGCACTGTCGTTTTAAAGGCGTGGCACTAATTCAAGATTATTTGATGTCGAAGATGTCGATCGGGCGTGGCAGCGGCTTCTGGCTTTTATGCCAACGCACCAGCAGCAGGCTGTAGGTGGCGAAGTAGCCGGCCAGCAGGCCGAATACCACCGCCGTGACCGGATTGCCGAGGAAGTCCGGGTCCAGCGCCAGGCCGTCATGCATGTGCAGGTACGCCTCGAACAGGCGGTAGATCAGGCGGCTGATGAACAGCATCGTCACCAGCAGCGGGATGCGGCGGTCCGGCGTGTAGAAAAAACCGTCCGGTTTGTTTTCCAGGCGCGTCAGGCGCAGGTTGCGCTGGCCCAGCAGCGCGCCGACGACGGCGCCGGCCACCAGCGCGCCGAGCGCGATCCATTTGCCGATCAGCAGGCCCAACATTACCAGAAGCACCAGCGACATCACGCTTGCCATCGTGTAATGGCGCCACAGTTCGGACTTGGTGCGGACCATCATTTTTTTCAGCCGCGAGTAAATACGCCACACCGCCAGGGGAACCAGCAGTAGCAACGTCAGCGTTGTCATTTCCATAGTCTATCCAGCCGCGTCATTCGAAGAACTGCGATTGTACGCGAGACCGGGGCGCGGTCCCAGCGCGGCTCGGCACATGCACATCCCGTGCGGCGTTGCAGCATGGCGTTACACAATGTCATGACTTATTGTCGGCACGATTGTCAGCACGATTCTTAGTAGATTCCTCCGCGCATTGACATTCGCGTCCAGCATAAGCACACTGAACCTCAGCAGCCCCTGCCTCTGGACGGAAAGGACCTCCATGAACAAACAGATCCCCATGCTGCCCCTGAATTTAGGCTTGATGGCCGCCTCGCCGCAGGCTGGCGCGCAAGAGGGCGGCTACCGTTTGCCGCCGGCCGCCCTGCAGGCCATCGTCGATGCGCCGCGCGCGCCGGCGCTCAGCCTCAGTCCCCGGCGCGACCTGGCCGCCGTGGTGCAAACGCCGCCCTTGCCGGGCATCGCCGAAGTGGCGCAGCCCGAACTCAAACTGGCCGGACTGCGCATCAATCCGCGCACCTGTTCGTCGTCGCGCTTCTCGTTCGGTACCGACCTGGCGCTGCTCGATATCGCCACGCAAAAGGAAACCCGCATACGCGGCCTGCCGCGCGGCCTGCGCCTGTCCGACCTGGCCTGGTCGCCGGACCAGCGCTACCTGGCTTTCACCCACATGGCCTTCAAGGGCGAACGCGGCGCGGTGGAACTGTGGCTGGTCGATCTCGCCACGCGCAAGGCCAGCCGCCTGTCGGCGCAGCCTTTGTCGGCGGTGCTCACGCGTGGCTTCAACTGGCTGCCCGACAGCAGCGGCCTGCTGGTGCACTGGCGTCCTACCGGCATGGGCAAGGCGCCCGTATCGACCGGCATTCCATCTGGTCCGATCCAGCAGGACAGCGAGGCCGATGGCGCGGTGCGCCAGCTGCGCACTTATCAGGATTTGCTCAAGAACGAGGACGACGCGCGCCTGTTCGAACACTATGTCACCGTGCAGATGGTGCTGCTCGACCTGCACGGCAAGGGGCGCATGATCGGCGCGCCCGGCCAGTATTCGCGCACCTCGATCGCGCCCGGCGGCGAGTATCTGCTCACGCAAAGCATCACGCGGCCGTATTCGTATATCGTGCCGGCCAACAGCTTCGGCGAGCGTGTCGATGTGCGCAACCTCGATGGCGAATTGCTGCACACGGTGGCGAACTTGCCGCTGGAGGAGGGGCTGCCGCCGGGGAATGATGCCGTGTCCGACGGCGTACGCCACGTGTCGTGGCGTGCCGACGCGCCGGCGTCGCTGGTGTGGGCCGAGGCGCAGGATGGCGGCGATCCGGCGCGGCCGGTGGCCGACGGCATTCGCGACCTGGTGTACCTGCAGGCGGCGCCGTTCGCCGAACCGCCCAAGGTGCTGGCGCGGCTGACGATGCGCTATGCCGGCATCGCCTGGGGCAGGGAGGATGTCGCGCTGATCAACGAGCGTTGGCACAAGACGCGCGATTACAAGCAGTGGATGATCGCGCCCGGCCATCTGTCGACGCCGCCGGAACTGATTTACGCCGGCTCCTACGAGGACCGTTACAACAGTCCCGGCTCGCCGGTGATGCGCGCCGACGCCACCGGTTTCCCGCGCCTGCTGATCGGGCCGGGCACCACCATCCTGCTCGACGGCGCCGGCGCCACGCCCGAGGGCGACCGCCCGTTCATCGACCGCCTAAGCCTGACGACCAGGCAGAAAACGCGACTGTTCCAGAGCGAGGCGCCGTACTTCGAGAACGTGGCGGCGGTGCTCAACGACGACGGCACCTCGCTGCTGACGACGCGCGAGTCGCCCACCGAACGGCCCAATTACTATCTGCGCGACCTGACCAAGCCGGCCGGCAAGCAGCTGCGCGCGTTGACCGATTATCCGCATCCCACGCCGCAGTTGAAGGACGTGCACAAGGAGCAGATCCGCTATCCGCGCAACGACGGCGTCGAGCTGACGGCCACCTTGATGCTGCCGCCGGGTTATGAGCAAGAGCGCGATGGCCCGCTGCCGTTGCTGATGTGGGCTTACCCGCAGGAGTTTAAATCGGCCGGCGCGGCCAGCCAGACCACCGGTTCGCCGTACCGTTTCAATGCGGTCAGTTACTGGGGACCGGCGGCGTTCCTGGCGATGGGGTATGCGGTGCTGGATAATCCGTCGTTCCCGATCGTCGGCAGCGGCGACGATGAGCCCAACGACACCTATCTGCCGCAGCTGGTGGCGGACGCGCAGGCGGCGGTGGACGAGGTGGTGCGGCGCGGCGTGGCCGACCGCCACCGCATCGCCATTGGCGGGCATTCGTATGGCGCCTTCATGACGGGTAATCTGTTGGCGCATACGCGCCTGTTCCGCGCCGGGATCGCCCGCAGCGGCGCCTACAATCGCACGTTGACGCCGTTCGGCTTCCAGTCGGAGGAGCGGCCGTTCTGGCAGGCGCAAGCCGTGTACCAGGCGATGTCGCCATTTAATAACGCCGACAAGATCAAGGATGCGATGCTGCTGATCCACGGCGAGGAAGACAGCAATTCCGGCACCTTCCCGTTGCAGAGCGAGCGGATGTTCCAGGCGATCAAGGGCTTGGGCGGGACGGCGCGTCTGGTGATGCTGCCGAAGGAATCGCACGCGTACCGGGCGCGCGAATCGATCCTGCATATGCTGTATGAGACCAACGCCTGGCTGGACAAGTACGTGCGAAACGCGGCAGTGCGGGACGCCGCCTGAACCCCGATGCCTTGCGCACCGGCGCCCGCAGCGGCGCTTAAGGGACGTACCCCGTGGGGTACGTCCCTGCATGGCTTTGCGGGTTAGAATAGGCCGAAACCGATCCCCAGGAGCCAATCATGGAACACATTACCTCGCACCGCGCACCCGATCCGTTGCCGGATGATGACACCGCGCCGCCATCACCGTCGCACGTGCCGCAACCGGTGCCGCAGGACGACCCCGTCCCCGACCACAATCCGAGTTGATGGCTTAATCAAACGCCCAGGTGTACAACACGTCCAGCGCGTTGTTGGTCCCGGTCTGGAACTGCAGCGTGATGCGCGGATTGAGCTTGTAGCGCAGCTTGACCAGACTGGTGGCCGTCCCCGCGCCCTGCTCGAAACTGACGTAGGCGCGCGACGAGATGCGTTTGCCGATCGTGACCACGGTGTTCTGCAAGCCCGTCGCCGCGCCGGCCGACGAGGAGCCGGAAGCCTGTCCCACGCCCAGTTCGTCCAATCCCAGCTTGCCCGCCAGCTTGCCCGTGCCGCCACCGCCGCTGCCGCCGAACAGCGCGCCGGCGGCGGTGCTGAGCAGCGCCATATCGTTGCCGGCCGTGTTTTCGATGCCATGACCCAGCACCAGCCATGACAGTTTGTCGCTGTCGGGCACCGTCGGTGTCGACACCAGCTTGGCCGCCGGCGCCAGCGCCGTGCCGCGCACCTCCACGCCAGCTTCCACATTGGTCTCGCTGAGCTGCTCGCCCTCGGGACGACGACGCACCGCCAGAATGTTCAGGCCCGGATTGTCGTAGGCGCCGGTGAAGTTGATGACGCCACGCTCAATCGCCAGCTTCTGGCCATACGCCGCATACGTTCCATCGACCACGCGGATGCTGCCATTGACGCGTGGCGCCCGGCGGTCGGTGATGCGGATGCGCACCGCGCCGGCCAGCCGCGCGTCCAGCCCTTTGCCTTGCAATTTGAACGCGTCGCCGAGATCGGCCTCGACATCGACATTGAGCGGCATGCCTTGCACCGCCTTGGTCTGCGGCGCGCTTTTGCCGACGATGACCACATCGTTGCTGATGGTCGGTCCGCCTTCACCTGCCAGCTCGATGTTGGCGCGGTCGGCGCGGAACTTGCCGTCGAGCTGGAAGCGTTTGGCGTCACGCGTCAGCGAGCTTTGTCCGCTGACGACCAGGATGCGGTCGGGACGCGACAGCAGTTCGAGCTTGTCGGCGGTCAGCTTGAGCGCCATGGTCGCCTCGTTGCCGGCGTAACGTATCCAGCCGTCGGCCAGCGCGCGGCCCTGGGCGCCGTCAAAACTGAGCTTTTGAAGCTGTAGCTGGTCGCCGGCCAGGCGCGCCTGCAGTACGCCGTTGCGTAGTTTTATGCCCTGGTCGGGCAGGTTGACCACCAGCTTGTCGCCGTTGATGTCGCCATTCAGTTGCGGCGCGCCCAAGGTGCCGCTGCCGGCAATGGCCAGCTTCAGGGTGCCGTCGATTTCCAGTCCCGGCTGGCCCGCCAGCGGCGCAAGCCAGGCCAGCGAACCCATATTGGCATTGCCTTCCAAGGTGAACGGGCTGTCGTCGCCCAGGCGGCCTTCGCGCAACTGCGCGCTGCCGTCGATGCGCGCCTGGCCCACGCGGGTGCCATCCACATCGAACCGGGTGCGCAGGGTGCCGTTGTTGACGTCCACGCGCGCATCGAGCTTGGTCAGTCCCAGCGCCTGCGACAGGTCGGCGCCGATGATGGTCAGGTCGCCCTGTTCGCGGAACACGTGGAACGAACCGCCCAGCACCGGGGCGCTGGTCTTGGTGCCGGCTTGCAGATTGAGGCCCCAATCGGCGCCGATGGTGAGGTTGCCGCGTACGTTCTCGCGCCAGGCGTCGGACAGCTGGCCCAGGTAGTTGACCGGCACGGCGTTGGCCTGGCCCTTGCTGCGCCAGGCGCCGCCGTTTTTCTCGACGCTGTCGATGCGGATCGCGCCATCGCGGATCTTGATGGTGGCGTTGGCCAGCGAGATTTTCTCGGGACGCGTCAAACCGGCGACGCCGCTGCCGTCCGGCGCCACCAGGCGCAGTTGCGCCGGCGCGACGAGGTTGAGCGCGAAGCGGCCCTTGTTCTGCAGCGAGTCGATGGTGCCGGTCCAGGCGTCGTTGGCCCAGGCGCCCTTGACGCGCAGCGAGGCGTCGAAGCGGGGATTGCTGGCGCTGACCTCGATCGTGTGGCCGCTGCGGGAACCGCTGGTTTGCAGGCGCGCCTTGTCGATTTTGATCGATGGGGACTCGTAAAGCGTGATTTGGATGTCGCTCACCAGCGGTACGTCGGCGGTGGGGTCTCTATTGCCGTCGCGATTGGCCGCGCGGCGTGCGCCGGTGGCAGCGTTGGCAGGCGCGGAGGCAGCCATGGCCACCGTGTTGCCCAGGGTGGCGCTGCCCCGGATGGCGGCGATCTGCTGCTGGCCGGGCAGGCGCAGGGTGCTGCCATCGAGCGTGAGCGCGATAGCCGGCCGTGCGCTGGTGCCGGACAAGGTGCCGCTGGCGCGCAGCGCGCCGCCGAACGGTGGTCCGAGCGCGGCCAGTTGCGGCGCTTCGAGCTTCCACTCCAGTTTATCGAGCGCGCTGCCAAAGCTGCCCTTGGCCAGCAGCCGGTTGGTGGCCAGGCGCAGATCGATGTCGGCGTCGCGGATTTCATCCTTGCTGGCGGTCAGTTTGGCGTAGCCGCTGAGCGGCGCGCTAGCCAGGGTGGACGGCTGCAAGGTCAGGTTCAGGCCCGCGCGCCAGTCGGCCGACAGTTGCGCGTCGGCGGTGAAGGTGGCGTTGATGGCGCCACTCTGCGCCGTACCGAAGGCGGCCGGATTGAAGCGCTGCACGGTGCCGTTCATTTTGACCTCGGGGATCTTCTTGGTCCCGGCCAGCGCCACGTTGCCGCTGGCGTGGATCAGGCTATCGGGCGTGGCGCGCTTGGCCGAGGCCAGTCCCAGGCCTTTGGCGTCGGCCTCGAAACTGCTGCGCGGCGCCTGCATGGTGCCGGTGACGACGCCACTGGCGTTGATCGCGCCCAGCAGATCGCTGCTGACGGCCGACAGCTGGCGGGCATCGACCTTCCACACTAGTTTCTCGCCCGGCGCGCCGAAGCTGCCGGTGATCTCGGCGTTGTTCTTCGCCATCGTCACCTTGGCGTTGATGCCGCTGATATGTTGGGCGTCGGCGTTGAGCTTACCGTTGCCGGTCAGCGGCTGGTCGAACAGTTTGCTCGGTTTGATCTGGAAGTCGGCCGCCACCTGCCATGCCGGCGCGATGGCGCCGCTGGCGTTGACGTCGGCGTTCAGATCGGCGACCGGGAGGCCGGTGCCCAGCGCAGAAGGATCGAAATGCTCGGCGCGCAGCTTGGCGCTGAAGGCCTGCTTGTCCTTCAGGCTCAATTGGCCGGTGGCGCTGATCGTGCCTTTCTTCGCTTGCAGGCGTGCCTGCTGCAGCTGCAGCAAGGCGTCGGCCAGGGTGGCCTGCACAACCAGTTTCAGGCCGGCCTGCGCCAGGTTGGCGTTCAGGGTTTGTTTGGTCGGCGTGCTGGAAAGGGCGATGTCGCCCGCCACCGTCGTCTTGTTGGCGCTGGTGTGCAGGTGGCTCAGATCAAGGCGATCGGTATGCAGTTTGAAGTTGGCGGCGTCGATGCCGGCTTCCGGCCCTTTGCGCTGGACGTCGCCGCCGCCGGTGAAGTGGCCGGCGGCGCCCAGGTCGAGCAGCACGTTTTCCAGCAGCGAGGCGGTCAGGGTGCCGCCAAGGCGGCCGCTGAAGATTTGCAGCGGCAGCGCCTCGCGGTCGATCGGGCCGGCCTTGTCCTGGTTCACCAGCGCGAACTGGCCCGACAGTTTTTGATCCGGCGTGATCGCCGCCGTCACCTTGAGATTGAACTTCGCCGCCGGCAGACCGGCCTCGAAGCCGGCCGGATTGACGTCGCGCGCGGTCAGGTCGATGGCGCGCAGGATGATCGGATCGAAGGGTGCGAGCGACAAGGTGGCGTCGCCGCTGGCCGGACCGGCTTCGCCTTGCGCCTTGAGGTTGAGCAGCGCCAGGCTGCCGCCGGCGGTCACGTTCAGCTGGGCCGGGACGGCGGCCGCGTTATCGGCGGCCGGCACCGGTTTGGCGCCGGCGGCGGGCGGCTGCGGCTTGGCGGCAGGGGCGGCCGCCTGCGTCAGTGACGCCTTGCCCTGCAGCGCGAACGGCTTGTTGGCGGCGATGGTCAGATCGGCCCTGGCGTTGCCGAACGGCGTCTTGGCCGATGCCTCCTGCAGGTGCCAGCTGGTCTTGTCGCCATACAGTTCGAAGCGCAGGTTTTCGATGACATTGGTGCCGGTCTCGCTGACCAGGGTCAGTTTGTCGAGGCGGGCGTCGGAAAGACTGAGGCGAAACGGCGCGGCCAGCGATTCGGGCATCTTGGCCGGCTCGGACGAGCCTTTGCTTTGCACCGTCAACGCCACGACATGCAGTTCGCTGATGGCCAGCCCTTCCGAAAAATACTGCAGCGGCGACCAGTTGATATCGATGTCCTGCGCGGTGATGACGCTGTCCTTGCCGCGATAAACCAGCTTCCCGATATGCATGCGGTGGTACAGCGATCCGCTGAC
>Ga0308163_10004052_pt1 | contig 11914 bp, 6 predicted proteins | sample PhyTR1_FD_201037 | JGI IMG/M metagenome (GOLD analysis project Ga0308163, IMG submission 201037) | Phyllosphere microbial communities from UC Gill Tract Community Farm, Albany, California, United States - DLSLT.R1 | ecosystem: Host-associated > Plants > Phyllosphere > Unclassified | place: USA... | reverse complement strand
ACCGCACCGAGCACGCCGAACGTGCCGCCTTCGTTGTGCCAGCTGTACAGGCCCGACGCGCGGACGTTACCCTTGTCGGCGCGGTCGTTGTATGAATAGCCGCCCGATGCGAAGATCGAATTCGCTGGGGTGTCGAGCGGACGGCGCGTGCGGACGATGACCGTGCCGCCGATGCTCCCTTCCTCGATGCGCGGTTCGGGTGACTTGTAGACTTCGAGGCGCTCGACCAGTTCGGGCGCGAGCAGCGAATAGTTGAATGTGCGGCTGGTCGGGTCGTTGTCGTTGCCGCCCCAGTCCGCCGAAGCCACGGCATGACCGTCGAGCAGCATGCGGTTGAGCGCCGGATCGGTGCCGTGGATCGCGACCTTCTCGCCTTCGCCGAAGCGACGATCGATGCTGACGCCGGGAACGTGCGAGAGGGATTCGGCGACGTTGCGGTCGGGGAACTTGCCGATCGCCTCGGCGCTGATGACGTCGACGATCGCGTTGGCATTGCGCTTAACCGCGATCGCGCTGCGCAGGCTGCCGCGGATACCGGTGACGACGATGTCCGTATCAGCGCCGTCCGCTACGGGATCACCCTGGGGCGCGGTGGCGGCAGGGGCGGACGATGGCGCGGGCGCCGACTGCGCGAGAACGGGTTGCGCGAAAACTGGTACCAGACCGAATATCGCCGCACCGGATGCGAGCAAAACCTGCTTACGAAAAACCATCGTCAAAAGCCCCTTCCCATCGACGCCGCAGCGTCACCCTTCGACACGGTCCTGCCCGTATCGTTCGACTCACCTTACTGGCCGGACCTCTAAAGGGTACTGTCATCGCAGCGTGGTATTGGTAATATATAACCAATCTAATTCCTGACGCTATCGGAAAATTACAGTTCCGTGTCGGCCGATGCGTTTGCAAAGCCCGCAAAAATCTCATGATCGTTTTGGAGCTAGTCCGTCGACAAAATGCGAAGCTGGCCGAGACGACGCTACGATCTCAAGATGCCAACGATCTAGAATGCTACCAATCTATAGCATAGTGCAAGAGGCACCCATCGTCCGCATAGTCACGACCGACCGTCGAACTCAAAGACCGCCGGGCTAGTCATCCCGCACGTATAGGCAGCTTATGGAATCGCGCCTGTTCGGCTAGATCGATTGGTCCGAAATGCGACCATCCGTGATCTGCGTATGACGATGCGCTACGGATCGCGCGCGACCTGATGCCGAAAAATCCGGGTTCGGTCCGGGTTTGGGTTGGAAGGCAGGCGAGATCCAGCGTCGCTGACCGGCAATCTATGCCGAACGATCGCGCCCGCCGTTTGTCTCCGACACGTTCGCAGGCTCGCCGATCATGTGGAGGGCCGGCAGCAGCAAACTGGCGAGGCGTTCCATCGAAACACCTCGCCAGTTGGCGATCATCCGCGCGCGTGCGCTCGGTCGACCGAGCGTTCTAACGTCTTAGAAGTTGATCCTCACGCCGACGTTGCCGGCATAGGATCGCTGTTGCGAGGACAACACGCCGGTTCCGGTGGCGTAGAGGACCAGCGCGGAGGCCAGCGGCAGTTGGAGTCCGGCCTTGCCGACGAACGCGCTTTGCGAAGGTCGAGCGCCTGCGATCGTGAACGAGGGATCGGCCAGCGCGATAAAATCGACTCCGATGTCGCGGTCGCGGCGGAACTCGTGGAGGTAGCTCGCTTCGATCATTGGCCGCAGCGCAAGGCCGTTCCCGAACGGCACGCTGCCATCCATCCGCAACCCGACATTCACCGGTAGCGACGTCGTGGTCTGTTTGCCCGCCTGCAACGCCAGCACGCTGCCGCGCTCTGCGAACGCATCGGTGTAGAGACGCGCATATTCCACCGCGACGAACGGCGTCAGGTCGAACGACTGGACTGCGATGCGCTGACCGATTTCTCCGCGCAGGCGCAACTCTGCGGCGTCGTACCGTGCGATCTCGGTTTCGCTGGCGACGCTGCCGATCCCGCCCGCAGTCCGCGTCGTACGGATCGCATAATGGCCATAGCCCAGCGACCCGCGGACATACGTTCCCGTCGGCAGCGCATACGAGGTGTAGGCCGATACGTGATAGCTCGACGCCTTGCCCTTGGTCGCGCGCGCCGCGGTGTTGAAGCGGGTGTCGAGCCCGCCCGCGACGAAACCGGCACGCCACCCGGTCGCGACTTCACCGTCGAGTCCGATCAATCCGCCCCAGCTGTTGCTGCGGCGATCGACCGTACCGTCGCCGTCCCGGCCATCAGTCCATTCCCGACCACCCAGCGGTCCGCCCCAGAGGTGCATCTGGGTGTCGGTCAGGACCGCACGCTGCTGATCGGTCACGGCATCGCCGAATACCCGCCCGGCAAACAACGCCGCGCTGTTCGCATCGGCTAGGCCCTCGCCGGACAGGGTGTCGAGCGCTGCAGTACCGGCCGCTGCCGAGCCCTGGCCCGTGGCGTAGACCGTGTTGAGCAACGTTGCCGCACCGGTGCCGCTCGCCAACGGCACCGCGCTGGTCAGCGCCGCCGCGACGCGTTGCTGGTTCGCGGTGACCCCGAGTGCGCGATAGTCGATATCGGTCCGGTTGAGGTTCAGGCTTGCCGCCGTCGTCGAATAGTCGAGCACAGCGCCCAGGTTGGTGGGAACACCCGTGACGTTGGCGAAGCTGCCCGAAACCCCACCGGCTGCCGTGACCAGGGCGATGCGCGTGACCGGTAGCGTGCCGACCGAGCCCTGAACGCGCACCGTGCCGTCGAGCTTCGCCGCGCCGGATACGACTGTGCGGCTGGCAAGCGTAGGCGATACCGTCTGCACCAGCGTCGCACCGCTGGCGAGCGTGAGCGGACCGTTGATCGTCAGCGTGCCCGGCGTCGTACCCATGCCCGGCACCAGCGTGCCGCCGCTATTGACCGTTATTGCGCCGGTGCTGCCCGTGCCACCAAGGACGGCGCCGGTGTTGACGGTGGTCGCCGAGACGATCGAGCCGGTAACGGCTAGCGTGCCGCCATTGACGATCGTCGGGCCGGCATAGCTGTTCTTCCCCGTCAGGGTCAGGCTGCCGCTGCCGTTCTTGGTCAGCCCGCCGGTTCCGCCGATATCGTTGCCCCAGCTGTCGGCGCCCGCATAGCCACCCTGCGCGGCGTCCATCGTCACCGCGACCTGGCCGTTGAACGCGCCATAGCCGTCGTTCGCGGCATAGAGGTTCAGCTGGCCCCATCCGTCCAGCGTGTTGCCGGTGAGCACGGGATATCCCGAGGGGAGGGCGGTGGTCGCGAGGATCTCGGTCCGCTGCGCATCGGTCAGATACCCGAACCGCGTCAGCAGCAGCACTTGCGCCTGCACCGGCACGTCCGCGGCGGTCATCCCCTTGACCGGACCGACCGGCGCGAAGCCGTAGGTCATCTCGGCAAGGTAAGTCGCCTTGTTCTGCGCGACGTTGGCATACGGATCGGCTGCGGTTGCGCCAGACGCGTTGGCGGCGGCGATGCATGCCGTGACGGTCGCGGTGCCGCAGGCGGACGCCAGATAGGACTGGGTCTGGGTATAGGCCTGGTAGACCGCATGCGCGCTGGCATTGGCGGGGTTGGTCCAGTCGAGGCGGTTGCCCTTCGCGTCATACAAGGCCGCGTAGATGTTGGTCGCGGACAACGCCGTCGCCTCGATCCGGGCACCCATGATGTTGAGCGGCGAATGCATCCCGGCGAGGATGCGATTGGTGCCGAGGTCCGCTGCGCGCGCGAGCAATTCCTGCCCTTGCTGCGGGATCAGGAACGCCGTGCCCAGCGCCTGCAACATGCCCGAATTGGTATGCCCGCTTGGATAGGCGCCGTCTGCATAGGGATTGGACGAGTTGATGATCTGAAGCATCGGCGTCGGTACGTTGACGTCGGTCGTCACGCGGTAGGGTCGCGGCGAGGCACCGATGCCGGGAACATATTCGCCGACCTTGAACGTTGCCGCGGTGAACTTGCCCGCGGAATCGAACGTGCCGAAATTGGGTGCGGTGATCGGCTTGCCGCCATTTGCCGCGACCATGTCCGCCGTCACGACGAACCCGCGTACCCACTGCGTCGTGGAGGCGTAGGGCGCAGGCGTGGTGAAGCTCGACAGATACGACGGCACGATGATCGCCGCGGTGTCCGCCAGCGTCAGCGCGCCGCGATTGGTGTTGACGTTGTAGTTGGCGAACCGCGGATCGAGCGGGTCGATCGGCGGGTTCTCGCCCTGATACCGCGCGAACGTCCGCTTGGCGGGCTCGGTCGACGAACTCGCGCGGACAGTGTTGTTGATGAAGGCGACCGCGGCGGCCAGCGGCGTGGCGGTACCGTTGCCGAACTTCTCGGCGCCGGGGCTGAAGCTGTTGCCGAGATTGATGTTGGCGACATAGTCGGCGAGCGTCGCCGTCGCATAGCTGGTCGGGGTAAGCGTGTTCGGCGCCGACCCGCTGGTCGAAGCACCGGCGCCCGCCATGTAAAAATTGGTCAGCGCGCCTAGGCCATTCAGGATGCTGTAGGCCTGGTTGGTGCGATCGTCGTGGATCGCCGCGAGGGTCTGGCTCAGCGAGCGCGCGTTGGTCATCGTGACAACGGTCTTGTAGTTCTGCACCATCACTTCGGGATGGTCGCGGATCAGGTTAACATAGCTGTCGAGCAGCTTCGGAACGATGCTGCCGATCGCCGGATTGCTCTCGTTGACGTAGTTGACCGGTGGCGATGTCGGGATCGTCTGCGCCGCGATCGACAGCGGCGTCAGCATCGTTGCCGACGCTGCACAGACCATGAATTTACTTACAGACACACCATTCCCCTTACGCGTTTCGAAGCGGGGCATGGCATCTTGCCGCGACGGTTTTATGCGTCTTATATTGCAGGTGCGTCACGAAAAGGGGGGATGGGGAATGATCGCTTGGGCGGTCAGGCTGCTGGACGATAAGTCCGACATCACGCAAACTGTGATAAAGCGAGTGCCGCCAGAGCGGATACTTGTGGCGCTCAGTTATCTTCCGCAGTGCGGCGAAAAACTGCCCGATGGGCATTGGACGCCCGCATCAGACCTTCCAGTCATGGCGGGGTTGGCCACGCTAGGATGCCGCGTCGGACGTGCCGCGAACGCGTGCTCCCCGTGTCACCGAGACCGTCCCGCCGTTCGACGAGGGGCATCGCACCCTCGTCGAACGGGGCAGCGCTATCAGGCGGCCTTTGCGGCCATCCGTGCGGCGAGCTTCTCTTCCTCGGTCCAGACCTTCCGCTCGCGCGGTGCCTTCGCCGGCTTGACCTGCTTGACCGGGCCGCCACCCAGGACGGGCGCGCGCTTGGTCGAATGGCGCGCCACTTCGCAGTGCCATTCGTGATCGTCCTGGACGGTCAGGGTCCGACCGATCTCGCGCTCGACGTCGTGCAGCCAAGCGCGCTGCTCGGCATCGCACAGCGTAATCGCGAACCCGCTGCGACCGGCGCGACCGGTGCGACCGATCCGGTGGACATAGCTTTCCGGGAGGCTGGGCAGGTCGTGGTTGAACACGTGCGTCACGGTATCGACGTCGATCCCGCGCGCGGCGATATCGGTTGCGACGAGCACCTGAACGGTACCGGCGCGGAAGGCGTCGAGCGCACGCTCGCGCTGGCCCTGCGACTTGTTGCCGTGGAGCGCCTCGGCGGTAATGCCGGCCTCGCCGATGAACGCGCAGACGTCGTTGGCGATGTTCTTCTGCAACGTGAAGACGACCGCCTGGCCCATGTCGGGGGTCTTGAGCAGTGCCAGCAGCGCCGCTTTCTTGTCGGTCGCATCGAGGAACATCACCGACTGGTCGATCCGGTCGACAGTGGTCGACGGCGGGGCGATCTCGACCTTCGCCGGATCGCGCAGCAGGCTCTCGGCCAGCGCGGCGATCGACTTCGGCATGGTCGCCGAGAACAGCAAGGTGTGACGATCCGTCGGCAGCGTCGCGACGAGCCGCTCGATAGGCTTGGCAAAGCCCATGTCGAGCATCTGGTCGGCTTCGTCGAGCACCAGCGCCTCGAGCTGCGACAGGTCGCAGAGCCCCTGATCGACCAGATCGAGCAAGCGACCCGGTGCGGCGACGATGATGTCGACCCCGGCTTCGAGCGCCTTGACCTGATGGAACTGGCTGACGCCGCCGAAGATCGTCATCACGCTTGGCTTTAGATGGCGACCGAAGCTTTCGAACCCTGCGGCGATCTGCGACACGAGTTCACGCGTCGGCGCGAGTACCAGGATGCGCGCGCCGCCCTTGGGTGCAGGGCGGGGGTCGGCAGCGAGGCGATGCAGCAGCGGCAGCGCGAAGGCGGCGGTCTTGCCCGTGCCGGTCTGCGCCATGCCGAGCATGTCGCGTCCCTGCAGCAGCATCGGGATCGACTGCGCCTGGATTGGAGTAGGGTGGGCGTAGCCTTCCTCAGCTAGCGCCTGCAGCAAAAAAGGCGCCAGGGAGAGATCGGCAAAGGTCATGGTCATGGTCACGCGGCGCCTCCAGCGCTGAGCTAAACTGCGCCTAGTAGGCAAGCATCTTGTGAGCGCGGGCTGGTAGGTGCGATGCTGCACTGCGTCAATGTCGAAAGCGAGGCGCGGGTGGTTGTTGTGAAGCACGGCCTGAACCCGACCCGAGCGTCACCGGCCGGGTTGCTGATCCCGCCAGATCCAGCGCAGCACGTCAGGCAGGATCGATCCGCCATCGGCATCCGAATGCGTACCCTCGGTCCAGGCATGGTTGATGTCGTACCGCGGCCCCGCGTGCTTTTCCGCGTCCGCATGCGCATTGGCCCATTCGAGCGCTTTCAGCATCTGCTGGTTCGCGAGGAACCAGTCGCCGTGCTCGTTATCCAGGTCGTTGCGTCCGTCCTGAAGGAAGACACGCAAGGGGCGGATCGCGCTTTTCCGGATCAGGCCGGGATAGGTATCCCCGCCATAAGCCTGCGGCGTACCGTCCGGACCGAGTTTCAGACCGATCGAAGTATAGCTGCCGATGAAGCTTATCACGTTGCCGAACGCCTCCGGATGGCGCCATGCGACAGTCCACGCGGCGATCGCACCACTCGACGTGCCGCCGATCGCGCGCCGCTTCGGATCCGCCGAAAACCGCCATCGCCGCGCCACGGCGGGCAGCAACTCGTCCAGCGTCATCCGGGCATAGGCGTCGGAAAGCGCGTCATACTCCTCCGGCCGATGGTCCGGGTTCTGCATGCCGAGCGTATCGGGATACCGGACGGAGACATTCCCCGGCGTGACGAACACGCCCAGCGTCTGCGGAATCGCCTTCTGCTCGATCAACGTATCGAGAACCGCGGGAAGCTTCAGCGACCCTTCCGGGTTGACCGCGCGCTGACCGTCCTGGAACAGCAGCAGATTGGGTGGCCTCGACGCGTCGTAGCCCGCTGGCACATACACCCAATAGCGTCGGACCGTGCCCGGATAGAAACGGGAATGGAGTTCGAACGGGCCCTCGACGCTGCCGTGCGCTAGCGAGGTTTTCGCCACAGCGTCGGCGATCCGGACGGCAGCGATCGATGTCGTACCCGACCCCAGCACCAGCAACATCGTCGCCATGATGATCGTCCGCATCGCCGTACCCCACTGTCGCAGGGGGTGTATCACAGAGGAAACGACAAGATAGCGGCGGTAATCGATAGTGTGCTCCGACCACCGCCAGGCTCGTTGGGGTGGCGTAGTGTCGGCAGCCGCGTTGCTGGGCTTGGCGAAGGCGGTCTTCCCGGCCGACGCGGCGCCGAGGAACGCCAGTGTAAGCACCGCATCGTACCAGCGACTTTTGTCGCCGCTACGTGAAGATCGGTGCAGGTCCGCCAACGGCAGCCGTTCGATGTTCGTCGAATTGCTTGACGCAATGCTATCGAACGGGATCACTACGGTCGTCGATCGAGCCCTCGCCTTCGACGACGCGCCGGGCAACTCGGCAAGGTGATGATCACATTCCGACCGCGATTAGCCGCTTAAATCACGCGATCCTGTCGGCAAAGGCGCGAGGCACGCGGACGACCGTGCCGTGGCGCGCGTTCTCGGGAAACCGGATGCGCGCGCTTTCGTCGGTCCAGTGGACGAAGTCCGTGGTCGAGGCGCCGCCGAAGCGATGCTGCTCGTACACGTCGTAATAGATCATGTAGCGGTCGCCGAGCCGTATCGCCGTCGGTCCCTCCGTCATCGGTTTGGTGAACGGCGCGCTGACCGGCCCGAACGGACCGGTCGGCGAGGCCGCGGACCGGCTGACCAGCCACCGCCGCGTTTCCGTGTCGTGCGTCTCGTCCTTGTAGATCAGCCGCAACCCGCCGTCGGCCAGCTTCAGCCAGGTAAAGTCGATCGAGTCGGTACCGGGATCGAACAACAATTTGGTCGGCGTGAACGTACGGAAATCCTTGGTGCGCGTATAATATGGGCGCAGCTTGATCCCCGCGAACTTCTCGCCGGCAGTCGCCCCGAAACGGCCGTCGATGCTGCTCGACCACATGAGGACGAAGTCGCCCCGCGCGCGATCGTAGATCGCCTCGGGCGCCCAGCTGTTACGGACGCCGACAAAGCCCTTCATCACCGGAATGGTCTGTTGCGGCGACCAGTGCATCAGGTCGAGCGACGTGGCGTGGCCTATGACGGGGCCGAACCAGTCGCTCGTCCAGACGAGATGCCAGAGCCCGTCCGGTCCCTGCAACAGGTTGGGATCGCGCATCAGCCTGTTCTCGCCGACCATCGGCGTCAGGAAGCCACGACCATTGCCCAGCGCGCGAAAGACATACCCGTCGTCGCTGCGGGCGAGCTTGAGCCCCTCGCGACCTTCATCCTTATCGGTGAAATAGCTGAGCAGGAACACGTCGTCCGGCGCGGGACGCGCGAAGACGGGCAGGGCGGCACACCCGATTGCAGCACCGATACCGGCAAGGGCCGTACGCCGGTCGATAAAGTCCATGGCCGAATGCTCCGATACGGCGCACGCGCCCGAGTTCAGCGATCAGTGTGACAGCTGGATCGGTCATGTAAAGCACGCAGCATTCGGAGTACTTCGCGGCGGGCGTAGCCCTACCTCGGATCACGCCCGCATTGCGTACTGGCGGCAATGTTCCAGATACCCCGCCTCATGGCTTCCCGCCAAGGACACGACGCTTTCCCACAGCCAGTTCGGCGCATCGATCGCGCCGCGACGGTCCGCATCGAGCACGCTTGCCCATTCGTGACGCGTGTCCGTATCCATCTGACGCGCGTGCGCCTTGCCGACAACGAAGGCGAGATACCGCGCCGCCTTCACGGCCTGTCCCGCGCTGAACTGCTCGACCTCGAGCTTCAAGTCCTGCGGCGACAGTTCGCGAACGAACAGCGACCGATCGAGCGCACGCGCCGCGACCATCCGGCTACCGAGATGAGGAGACAGCGCGCGCGCAGCCTCGACGACGCGCGCTGCTTGATCCGTCGGCATCTTCGCACCCTTCGCGGCAGGCGCGATCGGTGTCGTAGCTTCCTTCAGGTCGATCAGCGCGTAGTCCGATCGCCCCTTCGCGTTCTTCAGCCCGACCAGGGCCGCAAACCGCAACAGCCCGAGCGAACTGCACCCCTTCATCCAGTAGGCGGCGTCGACCAGCCGGACAGTCCGGTCCCGGTCCTTCGCGTCGAGCGAGAGAACCAGCGCTGCGACGTCCGGCTCGGTGACCAGTTCGGCGAGCGCATCGCGTTCGGATTGCTCCAGCGGCCAGAACTTGTCGCCGAGCGGAATCATCGGCTCCTGCGTCGCGAACCGCTCCTTGGCGAGATGCCGCCAGCGCCGTCCCAGTGCGCGGCGCTTGACGCTGCGGACCGCCTCGGGCTCGGGGCCGGCATCGTTGCTCGCGGGATCGGCCATTGCGCTGGCATAACCGGTGACCATCTCCTCGATCATGTGCGCCGTCGTCACGCCGGGCAGGTCGGAGCCTCGCGCCGCGGTCGCGACCGACAGCCCGAGGCGGATCAGGTCGTGCGCCGGGTTGCCGATCACCGCCTGATCGAGGTCGCGGATCTGGATCGCGATCCGCCCGCCACCATCGTTGATCGGGCCGAGATTGCCGAGATGGCAGTCGCCGCAGATCCAGATCGCCGGCCCCTGCGGAACGCGTCGCGACACGGGCGACTCGTCGAGCCATTCATAGAACTTGGCCGTGTTGCCCCTGACATAGGCATGGGTCGAGCGCGCCATCTTCAGCTGGCGCTTGGCGGCCAGGATAGCCGGTCGCTCGGCCAGTGTCGGTTTCGTCATATCGGTCCTTTGTGCCGCGACGGACGGTCCGTCGGGCAGAATATGCTCGTTACGTTCGGTGGACTTGTCGCGGGCAGCTTAACGGTAGCCGGCCGCAGATCGCTTACGAAAAGCCGACGACCGCATGCGGGACATAGGGTTCCTCCAGCCGCGCGATCTCGCGATCGGTAAGGCCCAGTTCGAGCGCCGCGATCGCATCGTCCAGATGCGCGGTCTTCGACGCACCGATGATCGGCGCGGATACCTCCGGTTTCGCCAGCACCCAGGCGAGCGCCACCTGTGCCCTCGGCACGTCGCGCTCCTTGGCGATCGTTGCGACCGTCTCCACCACCTTGCGATCCGCCTCGACGGTATGCGCGTACAGCGTCTTGCCGAACTCGTCGGTCTGCGACCGTCCGGTGGTCTGGTCCCAGTCGCGCGTCAGGCGCCCGCGAGCGAGCGGGCTCCAAGGGATCACGCCGACCCCTTCGGCGTCGCACAGCGGCAGCATCTCGCGCTCTTCCTCGCGGTACAGCAGGTTCAGATAATCCTGCATGGTCGCGAACCGCGTCCAGCCATTCGCCTCGCTGACGTGCAGCATCGTCGCGAACTGCCATGCGAACATCGACGACGCACCGATATACCGCGCCTTGCCGGCCTTCACGACGTCGTGCAGCGCCTCCAGCGTTTCCTCGATCGGCACGTCGTAATCGAACCGATGGATCTGGTAGAGGTCGACATAGTCGGTGCCGAGCCGCGTGAGGCTGGCATCGATCTCCGCCATGATCGCCTTCCGGCTGAGACCGGCGCCGTTCGGGCCCGGACGCATCCGACCGTGCACCTTGGTGGCGATCACCACTTCGTCGCGGTGGGTGAAGTCCTTGAGCGCACGACCGACAATCTCCTCCGACGTGCCATCCGAATAGACGTTGGCGGTGTCGAAGAAGTTGATCCCCGCCTCGACCGCGGCGCGCAGGATCGGGCGACTGGTTTCCTCGTTCAGCGTCCAGGCGTGATTGCCGCGATCGGGGATGCCGTAGGTCATGCAGCCCAGGCAAAGCCGCGAAACGTCCAGGCCGGAGCTGCCGAGTTTGGTGTAGTCCATGGTTCGTCTACCTCAGAGGTTCACGTGCCGAACGAACGGCACCGCGATGCGGTCCGGTATGATCGGCGCGATTGCGGAAACGCAGCGTCGCGGATCCCGACGTACGCGGCAAACGCGTGAAGAATGCAACGATCATGGTCGTCCGTCGTTCGCCCTGCATCCCCAAACTACACCGAAGGACCGATATGTTCGGACACAAGAAGAAGGTGCGCTATGCCGTCGTCGGCGGTGGCCAGATATCGCAGCAGGCATTCATGCCGGGCATCGGTCGCACCGACAATTCGGAACTCGCGGCGCTGGTCACGGGCGATCCGGTCAAGGCGGACAAGCTCGCCAAGCTCTACGGTATCAAGGCATGGTCGTACGAGCAGTATGACGAACTGCTCAAGTCGGGCGAGATCGACGCCGTCTATGTCGCGACGCCGAACTTCCTCCATCTGCAATACGCGGTTCCGGCGCTCGAAGCGGGCATTCATGTCCTGCTCGAAAAGCCGATGGCGTCCAGCGTCGCCGAAGCCGAACAGATCATCGCCGCGCAGAAGAAGGGCGGCGCCAAGCTGATGATCGCCTATCGCCTCCACAACGAACCGGGCACGGTCGAGA
>Ga0308163_10004051_pt1 | contig 11919 bp, 11 predicted proteins | sample PhyTR1_FD_201037 | JGI IMG/M metagenome (GOLD analysis project Ga0308163, IMG submission 201037) | Phyllosphere microbial communities from UC Gill Tract Community Farm, Albany, California, United States - DLSLT.R1 | ecosystem: Host-associated > Plants > Phyllosphere > Unclassified | place: USA... | reverse complement strand
CGTAATAGGGTTCCTGCGCGAAATAGCCCGGGAACGTCGGTGCACCGTCACGGTAGGTGATGACGCCGGTCGCGGTCTGCGTGTTGTGCTCGCCCTTGCCGATGCCGCGGACATTGAAGTCGATGCCTTGGCCGAAATTGTTCACCACCACGCTCGGTGTGGCGAACTGGAGTGCATCGACGCTCGACACGCCCTTGTTCGCCAGATCGGTGCCTGACAGGACGGAGCCGGACAACGGCGTGGTCTGGAGATTCTCGTTGCGGCGGCGCGCGGTGACGATGATGTCGCCCTGCTGCGGCGCGGGGCTTTCCGCCTGTTCGGTCGAAGCGCCGGGATCGGCGGGAACTGACTGAGCGACGGCCTGACCCGTCGAGAGCAGAGCAAGCACGGACACACCGAGCCAGCACGAACGAAGCCGCATAATCCTCTCCTATGGCGATGGCACTCTTCGGTGCCGATGCCAATCGATGCCCCAAACGAAAATACGATGCAAGTTTAATTCTCTCCAGAGTGAATGTCAGGGGAAAGGTCCGCGACCGGCCGCCGTGGGATTAAATTTGTCGTTCGCGGGCAACGAATTTGTGAGCAGTCTGGATGTCCAGATACTTGGCTCGCCTAGTTTCAGATGACCAGCGAGGCGGAAGCCGGATTCTCGCGTTGACCCAAAGCCAGACGCTCAGCAAATTTTGCCCGCATCTCGAAACCGGACGATCATTCATGTGACTGCAGCTTGAACTAGGCCCGTAATCGCCCAGCGACGCTAGGCGCCGGTGAAAGTTAAGGCCCCCTCCTCTATCCCCGTGCGAGGCGCGCCGCCTCGAGAATGCGCGCGAAGACTACATCTGAGTTCATCGTGCGAGCGCACACGCATCGATAAGTTTCAACCACTCAATATGAGGCATTATGGCTGATGCGATGCTGCGGCATGGTGCCGTGCCAGAGCCTCGAAATGGAAGCGGGAGAATTAATTTATGAAGGGCCTGCTCGACCGGCTGTTCGGCGCACCTAAGGCTGAGGTCGCGCCAGAGCCGATGGCGTCGTCGGAGCGCCTTCAGGTCCACGAATTCTCCGAACGGCTGATCACGATCGATTCGATCGACTTCGTTGGACAGTTCGTCAAGTCACCGAGCGGCCAGTTTCGGCTGATCTGGTCGGATCGCAATCCGGAAGGAACCATCGGCGGCTATCGCACCGAGGGCCATGGGCGCTGGGCATTGCTCGATCACGACCGCTTGATCTGTGAAGGCCGGTTGGAGCGTCCGCAGGATGGGAAGGTCGCGAACGACGGTACCTTCATTCTCAACGACTGGATGTTTGGCGAAGGGCTCAAAGGGCGGTTCGTCGCCTTCCATCGCGACGGGGCCGCGATCCTGGAGCGCGACATTGCCGCCAACTTGATGAGCAATGGCCTGTCAAACGACGGCCAGTTCGCCATCTGCCAAACCGCGAACGCGCCTGGCAGTGCGGATAGCTGCCTCTACATGCTGTTCGACCTGACGACCGCGGCCGAAATCGCGCGCTGGGAGCCTGAGACCGGCTGGGCCGATAGCTATGAGTTCGATACGGTAGCGCGGCAGGTGTTTCTCATCCTACGCGATGCCGAGCGGGTGGGCTATCGCTTCGACGGCATGATGATCGACCGCGAAGGCTGGCAGGCACGTCGCGTTGCCGCTGGCGACCTTATCGTCATCCGATCGCTGCTCGCGGATGCCAGCCAGGTGCGCGATGCAGATTTCGTTGAGCGGATCATCGCAGGGCTCGATCGCGCCGCCCAGGAGAACGACATCCATGTCCGCGCTCGTGCTTTGCGCATTCGAGGTGAATTGCTCGAGGAAACCGGGGACGGGGCAGCGGCGCTCGTCGCCTACGACCAGGCGCTCGCGCTCGACCCTCAGGTTGGCGTGACGCGACGGGCGGACAAACTGCGCAAAGCACTGTCGCCAGGATCTGTGCCGGATCGCAAGCTCAGCAAATTCGAGCGGCAGGCCGATCGCGTCGGGATCGCGCATGAGGTGATCGATCTTCACTGCGGCGAACCCAAACTATGGCGGCATGGTCCCGAGGACACATGGGCGAGCGTCGAGGAAGCAGCACTTGCCCACTATGTGGCACAGGGCTGGTCGGGTGCGGCAGCCGAAGGCGGGCTGATGCTCACCCTGATCAAGGCCGCGTCCTTCGCGCGGCTCCAGCCGCGCAACGCCGACACCTATATCGAAGCGCTTTATGCACAGAACGTTGCCTTCGACGAGGATCGCTTCGCCCGCGGCGCGCTGATCGACGCCTGCGGACGAGCAACAACCGCGCAAATTAGCCGCAACTGGGCGATGATCGCCGCCACCGCCGGCGAGACGCCCGCCTTCTATCCGCGAGTCCGCTGGCATCATGTCAGCGGCCTGTTCGACGCGCTCGGCACCGAGCGGCTAGCAGCGATCGCGCGGCTCTTCGCCGACGCGCCTTATGATCTGCGCGCCGGCTGGCCTGATCTGACGCTTTGGCGGGACAGGGAGGTTAGGTTTGTCGAGGTCAAAGCGCCGTCAGACTCGATGCACGCCAGCCAAACGCGGCTGATCACGACCATACTCAAGCCGCTTGGCTATCAGGTCACGCTCGCCGAGGCGCGACCCGCCTGACGGCGGAGCTTTTCGAGTGCGATCATTTACGCTGGATCGGCGCGGCGCTCTGCGTGCCGCGTCAGTAGTAGCGGCTGTAGCCCGCGGCGAAAAAGGTCTGCTGCGCAATATTGTCGAGCGCGGCTTTCGTGATCGGGATCAGCGCGCGCATCCGGTCGGGATCGTCCCAATAGGCACTGCCATGCTTGCCGCCGTGGAACGGGTTGTTGCGGAAGGTCTTGGCGAGCCTGATCACCTTCACAGGGTCGCTGGGTTTGTCGTCGAAGAGAACTTCGGCGAAGTCGGGGCCATTCTGGCCGACGGCCTGCCGCTACGGTTTTACGTCGATCAGCTTCTGGCCTGCGAGAGTCAGCGTATATTCGCCATCGTCTCGGACATGAATCCAAAGGCGTCTGTGATGGTCATCGCCGGCCAAAACGCGGGGTATAGCTCTCAACCAGGTCGTCGAGCTCGTCTTCTTCCTCGCGAATGCTTTCCTCGATGTGGAGCAGCACCGTCTGGAAGCCGTCGCGCTGATCCATGACCTGGATGCGCACTCGCGGACGACGTGAGCGTGCGTCGCCGCGAAGCCATGTGGCGGCGTCAGCGGCAGCCCATGTCCCCCCACTAACTGCCGCCCGCAGGCAGTCGGTCGGCGCCTGATCTCCCGATCGCAGGGCAAGCGCCGGAAATGATCGGGATGGCTGGGCGTATCTCACACGGCCGTTGCGGAGGAACACGAAAGCGCACGTCTGGCCCGTGAGCTCCGCGTAACGGTTTGCGGCCGCCTCCATGCTGACCGAATAGGTGGCAGCCAGAATGCGAAGGTGTTCGAGCACTGGCGGCCCGAGGTCGTCCGTCTGTGCGACGAACCAGGGCTTTGGCATTAAAAGTCCCGCGGCGAAACGATTGGCCTGCGCCTCCTCCTTCTGGTGCAACGTCTCGCGACGCGTCTCCATTAGGTCCTTCGACGTACAGCGCTTGTCGCCACGGTGTGCGGCGATCAGGAAGTGCCCCAGTTCGTGCGCGACGGTAAAACGGCGCCGGACCGCCGACATGCCGGTGGCCGACAGGATGATGCCCTTGGTCTTCTCAAGATCAGTCATCAGCGCGCCCGCGAAGCCATCGACCTCAAGGTCTCGGAATTCGAGAATGCCGACCGTATGCGCGAACGTCTCCACGTCGACCGGCGGCTTCCAGTCCCGGTGATGTTCGAGAATGACGCCTAGGAGGCGTTCCGGGGATCCGCAGTCCGCGAGATCCATTAGGAGCGCGTCGTTGACTGTCACCGGTCCTTGAGCCTTTCCGCCACCGTCCGTAGCGTTTCCCAGTCACGCGAGGACAGGTCGCCGCCGAATTCGCGGAAGAACTGCAGCGCCGCGGGGTCCTGCTCGCCGCCTTCCCCGTCGCCGGTTAGGAATGCTATGCTGACTGAGAAGTGCTCGGCGAGCTTCCTGACGAGCTCGATGCCGGGATTTCGGCTCTTGCCCATCTCAAGCTCCCAAATGTGCGCCTTCGATACGCCGACATCGTCAGCAACCTGCTGCAGCGACTGGCGGCTTCGTGTGCGCAGCTCCTTCAGCCTGATGGCGAGTGACACTTCCGTTCCTCCTGACGCCCGCGGCGCCGTTTGATTGATCTTACGCGCCGGCCGTGCCGGTTTACAAGTGGGTTGTCGTTCACTATATCTTACGAGATGTAGGAAAGGGCAGCACATGACGGTTGGGTCGCGAGCGCAGGATGCACAGGCCGGAGACCTGCCCCGCCGAATTCTTTCGATCGACGGCGGCGGTCTGAAGGGCGCCCTGCCAGCCGCATTTCTCGCCGAGCTGGAGCGCGTCACGGGTAAGCGGGTGGTCGACCAATTCGACCTGATCGCGGGCACGTCGACCGGCGGCATCATCGCGCTGGGTCTCGGCTTGGGAATCAGCGCCGCCGAGATCCTCCGATTTTATCGCGAGCGTGGGCCAACGATCTTCGACCAGACGCCGCTTACCGGCGCGTTCGCCGGCACGCGTTCATGGTTCCGCGGATGGCGCCGCACGGCACGACATCTACGCACGGCGAAATACGACGCGACCGAGTTGAAGCGCGCGCTTGAGGACGTGTTCGGCGCCCGTTGCATTGGTGACAGCGTCACCCGCCTCGTCATCCCGGCTTACGACTCAGTCAACCGGGGGCCCTACGTCTTCAAGACGGCTCACCACGAACGCTTCCGCGTGGATCACGAACAGAGCGCGGTCGACGCGGCGTTGGCAACGGCAGCCGCGCCGTCGTTTCTGCCTTCGCACAGCTTCGACGGTGCGGCGCACCTCCTCGATGGCGGTATCTGGGCGAACAACCCCATGGGTTCTGCGGCGATCGAGGCCTCGGCGGTGCTCCGATGGCCGATGGAGGAGGTCCGGCTCCTCTCTCTCGGCTGCACCGACACCGTCCAACCCGTGAAGGCCGTGGCCGGCATGAAGGACGTCAAATGGCTCCTCGAGCTCATGTTCCAGGGTCAGGATCGACTTAGCCATGCGACCGCCAAGCTGTTGCTCGGGCATCCTCACACCAATCCTTATCTGCGCCGGATCAATCAGACGGTTGAGCCCGGTTTCGCGTCGCTCGACGACGCGTCGAAGATCGAGACGCTGATTGGCATGGGCGTCTCCAGCGCCCGGTCGCACCTGCCGGACATCGAGGGATGCTTCTTTATCGGCAAGCGGGAGCCGTTTGTCCCGTTCCATTCAGAAAAGGACTACTGATATGCTGCACGCTAAACCCGTGGAACGCTTCTACGACGACCTGCTGGCCGACGTCGCGCGTCGGATCCAGCTCACCCCGACGGCCTACAAGGAGGCGGTCGCGCACTTCGATGCCGTCAGCCGGTATTTCGACGAGAACGAGAGCGGCTTCCCCGACTATTCGCCGGTGATCTACCCGCAGGGCTCGTTCCGTATGGGGTCGACGATCTCGGCGTATGACGACCGCGAGGACTATGACATCGACCTGATCCTCGAGCTCATGATAGATCCGAAGGCCGATCCCGACGCCGTGCTCCAGCTCGTCGCCCGATCGCTCGAGACGGGCAAGGGGCGTCTGAAGTTTAGCACTTGCGAGATCAAGAAGCGTTGCGTGACGCTGAACTACGCGAACATGCACCTGGACGTCACCCCGGCAGTGCTGGTTACCGGTCGCGTCCCGCGCGTCATTTCGATCTTCGACCGTCATCCCGAGCGGTCCAATCATGCGCTCGCCAATCCTGAAGGGTTCGCGCGCTGGTTTGACGGCTCGGTACGGCCGCGCGTCGTCATCAACGAGCGCGAGGTACGCGCGCAGATCGTGCCGGTCCCGCAGCAGACGCCGTCCGACGTTAAGCCCGATCGCCTACTCGCGGTCCAGTTGCTGAAGCGGTTCCGCGACATTCGCTGCGACCGCGGGAATTATGACCGCTGCCCGTCGGTCCTTCTGTCGTGCATAGCCGCTGATGCGCGCCCGGGGGCGGGCCTCGTGTCCGACCTTCGCAGCGCCGCCTTGCACTTAGCGCAGGTCGTATCCGCAGACGATCTCCGCATCGAAAACCCTGCCTGTCGCGAGGACGTGCTATCCGATCGCTGGCCGAAGAGGCCGGGGTCGAATCAGCGCTTCGCCAGCGACCTCGGCATCCTCGTCGAGCGCCTCGACGAACTGGTGCGGGAGGACGGAACTCAGGTACGCAAGCGCGACATCCTGATGGATCTCTTCGGCGAGAACGCCGCGCGCGACGGCTATCGTCAGGCGGTCGAGCGTGCGGGCATGCAGAGCCGTTCGGGCCAGTTCGCGGCGGCGGGCACTGGTGCCGTCACCTTCTCCGGCACCGTGCCGTCGGGAAGCACGGCCGCGCCGACGCACAAGTTCTACGGGGGCGCCGCCCGATGATCGCCGACGTTGGCTCGAACTGGTCGGCACCGTTGTGCACGGCCGGCTCGACCGGCTGGCGCCCGCGGGTGGCGCGCTTCTTCGCCGACATGCAGATCCGCGCCATGACCGAGCGGTTCCCGACGCTGAAGGTCGTGATCGATCTGCCGTGGATGACAATATGGGAAGGTGAACTCACGCCGCTGTCGCAGCCCTACCGGCTGCGGATCGTCGATCACCGCGGAATGGACGACGGGGGCATGAAGTTCGCAAGTCCGTGGCCAAGCGTGCGCCTCCTGACGCCAATCGCGAGACGCCCGGAGGCTCCCGAAGTGGCGATCCCCCACATCTATGGATCGCACGACAATCCGCGTGGCGCGGACCTGTGCCTTTACCATCCGCAGAGCCGGGACTGGAACGACGAGATGCTGGTCGCCAAGTCGATCGTCCCGTGGAGCGCCGAATGGCTGTTCTACTACGAGATGTGGCTCGTTACCGGCGTGTGGGGCGGTGAGGAGGCGGAGCACGGTTCCGTCCCCATTCCTCTTCAGCCGACAGCACCACAACGGCAAGGCTCAAGGCCGCCGCGACCTATCGATGCGCCTGTAATGCGAAGCTTCGCTTATCTACTCAGGTCCTGACCTAGAGAAGTTTGGTTGCATCGTCGCCCGAAAGCGGATTGGCCGCGCCCGCACCAGAAATGTCGGAATACCGACTGTTTGCATTCACCAGAAGCCGGCCCGGTTGCCCCCTACCCACTATCTGAACGAACGTCTGGTTACGACAAATTGCCGCCTGTAAGCGGCCAGACCGCTAACCACCAGTTTTGCCGAAAAACTGACGTTCCGCTGCGCGCCGCTACTCGACTCCCGTCAGCGTTATGCGGTTGCTGAGATGCCTGAAGGCACGATCGCGACAGGTCAGCAGAATGACCTGCATTCTCGTCGCAGCATCGGTCAGGATCTCGGTCATCAGATCAAGGCGGGCGTCGTCCGAATAGACGAGCGGATCGTCCAGGATCAGCGACACCGGCACACCCTGCTCCAGCAGCATGTCGGCGAAAGCCAGCCGAGTGAGCACTGCAAGCTGTTCCTGAGTACCCCGGGAAAGGTCACCGCAATTCTCACCGAGCCCGCTACGCACGATCGACGTCAGGCCCAGATCATCACCAAAGTTCGGATCGCAGCCAGGCAGGAGCCGCTCGATATGCCGGCGTGCGCGCCGCGCAACCGGCCCGACGAACGTCCGTGAGGTCTCTGCTCGCGCACCTTCCAGAGTGTCGCGAAGCAGCTTTAGCGTTTCCGCCTCCTGCGTCACGCGCGCCAGGTTGGCGGCGGAAGCATACGCTTCTTCTCTCGCAGCCGCGGCGCGGTCTGCCAGTCCCTTGCCGCCTTCCACCTCGATCCGCGCCTCAAGCCCGGCGATCACCTTCTCCAGATCGATGCGCTGCGTCCGTGCGACCTCGACACGTTTGTCCAACATCCCGATCTGACGCTCGATCGCCGCCACATCATGCGCCGTCGCAGCACGTTCGGCGTCCTGCAGACTAATCAGCGCTGCCGCTTCCCGCTGACGCGCCTCCAGCAGAGCCGCATTCAGGCGGTCTATCGCAGGTTTGCCTTCCAGAGCAGCGAGCTGGGCTACGGCATTGGCGGCATCACGCTCGGCGCCAGCCGCCTGAACCATCAGCGGCGCATTGCGAGCTTCCAGTTCGCGCAGTTGCACAGACGCCGCCTCATCGACACCCTCCGCCTTTGCGAGCGCCGAGTCCGCCTCCGCCGCGATCACCGTCAATGCGTTGACGTCTGGCTCCTCCCCACTCCCCTCCCCTTCCGCGCTTTCCGGCAATCCTGCCATGAAGGTCTTCAGGGCCGAAGCACCGGCCGCGATACCGAGCAACGGCACGGCCGGAGTGAGCCCGACGATCCGTGCTTCGAGCGTGCGAACGTTGGCGACAGCATCACGCGCAACCTCGTTACGTGACCGCGCATCAGCGACACTCGTCACCCCGTGGTCAGCCAAGGCGGCGCCCAGATCATCGCGGGCGTTGGCAAGTGCCGTTTCGGCGCTTTGCAGCCCCGCTGGCGGTCGGATGATCAGCTCGGCGCCCCCAAACTGGATGCGCGTCTCACGCGATAGCGTCCGGTCACCCGGCTCAGCCGGCATTCGGTCGATCCGAACACCGCTGACATCGCCCGCGAACTCGATCCGGGTCGCACCCGCCTCGACTGCCGCGCGCGCCTTGTCGACGCCACGTTCGCGTTCCTCCAGCGTCTTGATGACGCTGGGTGGGATCACGGTCGCACCAAGTTTGCGGGCTGCCTCCAGTTCGGCTTCGAGGGGAAGCAGCTCGGCGTGCCGATGGCGTACCCGGGCGATCTCGACGTGACGTGCTCGAGCGGCAACCAACTTGGTGGCACCCTCGAGCGCCGCGTGCGCCTTGCGCCGGTTGTCGCGGGCGGTCGCCAGCCGATCACGCGCCGTACTCGCTCGCTCACGCGTGCTGGTCAATTCCTCTTCCAGGCCGGATCGCTTCTCACGGGCCTTGCTTAGCGCTGCGGCCGTGTCAGTGACGGCCTTCCGAGCATCAGTGAGACGCGCGGTAAGATCCTCCAGTCCCTTGACCTGATCAGCAAGACGACCTTGCTCAGCCCGCCTAGTATCGCGCAACTGCGCCGCAGATCGTGCCACGTCGATCTGACCAACCAGAACCTTTCGCCGTTCTGCGTCCGTCGTATCGGCAAGATCGCGGTCCAGCACCTTCAGCCTGGCCCGAGCTGCCTCGAGATCGGAGAAGCCATGTTCAAGGGCGGCGAGCCGGGTGGCGGCTTCGGTCGCAGCGCTCTCGGCAGCGTCATGCTCGGCACGTGCTGTCGTCTGGCGACCGCTAAGCCGGCCAGTGGTGGTCCAATAGTCTGCGAACTGGCTGTCGATCCGAGGCCGAACACGCTGGTAGGCTGCGCCACCCATGATCGTGCCGACCTCAGCCTCCAGCGTGGCGCGCACGCTGTCGCGGACTATGTCACTTGGAGCCGTGACTTCGAGCGCCTGGGCCTGCCCTACCCAAAGCAGCCCCAGCGCGCCGTGTGCGGCCGCATCGCCGGCTTGGCTGGTGTCGCGCCGCGCGCCGAGCAATGCCTGGAGCTGGGCTTCGGCATCTTCGCCTTGTGCACGGCCGTTTGGCCCACGAACCTCGACTGACGCACCTTTCAGGAAGCGCTTGCTGACCTGCCACTCCTCGCCTCTCGCCTCGAAGCCGATTTCGATCTGCGGGGCGACCGCCTCGCCGTGCGGCGCATAGCTCCGCGCCAGGCGGTTGGCTGTGTTGTGCCGAATGAAGAAGGCCGCGCGCATGGCTTCCAGCAGTGTCGACTTGCCGGTCTCGTTGGGCTCGATGATGACGTTCAAGCCGTCGGTGAGCCCATCGAGAACGAATGGATCACGGAACTTGCGGAAGTTGGACAGCGCGATGCGCTGGATCTTGAGGCTCATGCTTCGTCCTGTCCGCGCTGATATTCCACGAAGAGGCGCTCGAGCGCCCGCTTGGCCGTGACGGCGTCGCCCCCCCCCGCCTCGATCATGCTCATCAGCTTTGCCGCTGCCGTTCCGATCATCCCCTCAACCTGAAGATCTGCCAGATCCTGCTCGCTCGGCCGACCGACAAGGTCGTCTACCGTAACTGCCAAATGGCGCAGACGATGGCGTAGGTCATTGTCCAGCTTGCCAAGGATCACGATCCGGTCGGACAGGCTGACGATGCCGGCAAGGGACAGCTGCAGGAGCGTTGCCGACGGTCGGATCAGACCAAGCAGCCGATCGCACTCGGCAGCAAAGCCGTCCGCGTCCGGGATTGTCCACTCCCGCATCAGCCATTGAAACCTGCCCGTCCGTATAGGTGACACGACCGGGTCCACGCCCGGCTCAAGCGTTACGAGCAACGCGTATCCCGGTTCGTCGCGCTGAAAGCGATCTGTTTCCGGTGTGCCGGAATACCAGGTTCGCGCATCGACCCGTAGCGCTCCATGCCAATCGCCGAGTGCAAGATAATCCAGGCTGGAACGCTGGGCACGATCGGGGGCGATCTGGTTCTGCGCCTCGCCACGCGACGAAAAATCACGGATCGAACCATGGGCCAAGCCAATGCGCAGTGTCGCACCCGGCGTCTCCATCGTGTCGAACAAGGCCGTGGGGTCGTCGAGGTTGTGCCGGTGCGTCAGCGGTGCCGGCAGGAGCCATTGTCCCGGTTCGAGCTCGCACGGCACGGGCTCGGTGACGATGCGGATGTTCGTCGCCCCCTTGGCGCGGACACGGTCCCAAAGGCCGCTGTTGCGCGCGAAGTCGTGATTGCCGGGTAGAAGCCACCACGTGCAGGCATATCGCTGCATTCGCGACACCGCCTGCACAATCACGCGGTCTTCGGGCCCCTCCGTATCGAAGACGTCGCCTGCGACCAGGACATGAGCAGCGCCCTGATCGACGGCAGCCTTGCCGATCACATCGATCGCGTCGAAGCGCGCCTCGCTGAGCGCCGCACGGACATCGCTATCGAAGCGGCCATAGGGTTTGCCGAGCTGCCAGTCAGCCGTGTGGATCAGGCGTAGCATGAAGACTTTCTGATGGTGGAAAGACAGCTGTGGAACCGGACCTGATTGCCCCTGCCCTATCCTGTACCTACCGATACAGTTAGCAAGCGACGAGCAAGATGCAGACGCCTGGTCGTACGATGCTACCGGATCGTCACAACCTTGACCTCGACGGCGTCGGCGACCTTCTTCCAGTTCTGGTCGCTGGTCCACGCCGGCAACCCATCCCGCCGCGCCAGCGCCAGACAAAAGCGATCGCCAAGGCTAAGCCCCGCCTCGGCCGTCATCCCGCGCAGCCGCCCGGCAATCTGCGCCAGGGCCTTGTCCGCCGGCACGACGGTCACCGGCAACGGGTCGAGCATGGCATCGACTTCCCGCTCGGGCATTCCGGCGTGAATGAAATGGGTGACCACCTCTGCGTAATTCACGCTGCTCACCCGCGCGCCAGCGATTACCGCCGCAACCTTGGCGGATCCTTTCTCACCCTTGATCATGGCGATGAGCGCGGACGCATCCAGCACTACGGTCATTCGCCGCTATCCTCGCGACGCCGGTTTAGAAAAGCGTCAACTGTGGCGTCTGGGTTACCACCGGTATATTGCTTGGCCAGCGCCTGCGCTCTTGCGACCGCCTGATTTGCCGTCCGGAGCACGACACCGTCTTCAGTTTCGTCGAGATAGACCGCACCCCCATCAGTCAGACCCAAACGTTTACGAACGTCAGCGGGCAGGCTCATCCGCCCGTTGGGAGTTATGTTGATCTGTAACGTCATGACGGTACCCACCTCAGCTCACAGGATCGTTGTCGCTAATTAGCCACTTACAAGGGCGGGAACAATGCTGATCTCG
>Ga0308163_10004050_pt1 | contig 11920 bp, 5 predicted proteins | sample PhyTR1_FD_201037 | JGI IMG/M metagenome (GOLD analysis project Ga0308163, IMG submission 201037) | Phyllosphere microbial communities from UC Gill Tract Community Farm, Albany, California, United States - DLSLT.R1 | ecosystem: Host-associated > Plants > Phyllosphere > Unclassified | place: USA... | reverse complement strand
CTCGCACGTTTCAGCCAGGTGCTGCTATGCGTGCACAACCCCTGCCGGCACCACTGGGCCGATATCGTCGCCGACAAGGATCTGCTGCGGCATCAATACAAGCGCCAGAGTCGAAAGACCGGAATGCCGGCCGTACTTGATCCCGATGCATTGCATCAACACGCCCACCCGCTACTTGCCGCGTGGGGCAAGCAAGGTCGCGACTACATCAACCTGCTCGACAGTTATGACGATCCCAACAGCTATCGCGCCGCTTTTCGCGATGGGCGCATCGACCTGTTCAGCGAGAACCAGCCACAGAACCTGCTCAATCAACTTCAGGACGATATCCTCGAGTTGAGGCCACTCAATGAAACGCGTGAGCACTGGCCTGCCGTTGATCTCGAACACGACGAGTCGATCCGCTTTCACATTGCCCACAGTGCTCAGCGCGAAGTGGAGATACTCCACGATCAGTTACTCGCACGCTTCAGCGCCAATCCAGATTTGCGTCCACGCGATGTGATCGTGATGGTGCCGGATGTCGACAGCTATGCACCGCATATCCGGGCGGTATTTGGTCAACTGGATCGGCATGATCCACGGTTCATTCCATTCACCTTGGCGGACCAGGGCCAGCGCGGTCGGGATCCATTGCTGATTGCAGTCGAGCACCTGCTCAAACTGCCGGACAGCCGTTTCCCGGTCAGTGAGATCCTTGACCTGCTCGACGTTCCCGCATTACGCGCTCGTTTTGGCGTGGAAGAGCGTGATCTGCCAACGCTACATCGCTGGATCGAAGGGGCGGGCGTGCGTTGGGGAATGAACGCCGAGCAGCGTGCCGGTCTCGGTTTGCCGGATGAGCTGGAACAGAACAGCTGGCATTTCGGCCTGCGGCGGATGTTGCTGGGGTACGCCGTCGGCAGCTCCAATGCCTGCGCGGGTATTGAGCCCTACGATGAGATCGGCGGACTGGATGCAGCGTTGATCGGGCCGTTGGTGGCCTTGCTCGACGCATTGGAGCTGGCCCATCGCGAGCTTACTCAGGCTGCTCAACCCAAGGCGTGGGGGCTGCGACTGCAAATCCTGATGCAGTTGTTTTTCAAAGCCAGTAACGAGCACGATGATTATCTGCTGACGCAACTTGAAGAGTTGCGCGAGACCTGGCTGCAGACCTGTGAGTCCGTAGGGTTGGTCGATGAGTTGCCGTTGACGGTGGTTCGAGAAGCCTGGCTCGCGGGACTGGATCAGGGGCGTCTGTCCCAGCGTTTTCTCGCTGGAGCGGTTAACTTTTGCACACTGATGCCCATGCGGGCGATCCCGTTCAAACTTGTCTGTTTGTTGGGGATGAACGATGGCGACTACCCACGGGCGCAACCGCCACTGGACTTCGATCTCATGGGCAGCGATTACCGGCCGGGAGACCGCTCGCGGCGTGAAGATGATCGCTATCTATTGCTTGAAGCCCTGCTGTCTGCACGTGATCAGCTGTACATCAGTTGGGGCGGGCGCAGTATTCGTGACAACAGTGAGCGCCCTGCGTCGGTACTGATCGGCCAGTTGCGCGACCACCTCGCCAGCGGCTGGCGGCTGCTTGATGAGCAGAAGGATCTGTTGGGCGCCATGACCGAGGAGCATCCGCTGCAACCGTTCAGCTCGCGTTATTTTCATGAAGGCGATCAGCTATTCAGCTATGCCCGTGAATGGCAGGTTTTGCACCAAAGCCATGCGCGACAACACGAGGCGGAACTATTGGCGCCTCATGTTCAGGAAGAGCCATTGAGCCTGGCCTTGCTGCAGGATTTTCTGCGTAATCCGGTCCGGCACTTTTTCACTCAGCGGCTCAAAGTCTATTTCGAGGCCGCCGAAGCGCCCTTGGCTGACGAAGAACCTTTCGTGCTGGATGCACTGCAGCGCTACACGCTGAGCGATAGCTTGCTCGAAGCCGCACTCAGGCAGCCGGACAATATTGATCGGGCGCTTGAGGATCAGGCCCGGCGTCTGCAAAACAGTGGCTTGCTGCCCATGGCCGGTTTCGGTGAATGCCTCCAGAGGGAGTTGATCGAGCCGTTGCCCGACTTGCTGCAACGTTACCAACAGCTACTGGCGTTATGGCCCACGCCGGTGACCAGTGCGATCCCGGTCAATCTTGAGTTGCAGGGCGTGCGTGTGGAAGGTTGGCTCGCCGGTTTGCATCAGCGCGCTGACGGTGGTGTGTTGTCGGTCACGACCATTCCCAACAGCATCGGCTCGATCAAAAGTCGAAAATGGCATCGATTGACCAAACCCTGGGTCAATCACCTGGTGGCCTGCGCCAGTGGGCTTACGCTGACCACGGCGTTGGTGGCGAGTGACGATACGCTGCTGCTGGAGCCGATGGAGCGAGACAGAGCCCTGCGTTTCCTTGGTGATCTGCTGCTTGCCTGGCAGGCCGGGATGCGCCAGCCACTGCCGATCGCGGTAAAGACGGCCTTCGCCTGGCTTGCGCAGACTGATCCACTCAAGGCCGAGGCTGCTGCCAGAAAAGCCTACGAAGGTGACGGCCAGACCAGCGAAGGAGAGCGCCGTGAAAGTCCTGCGTTGTCCCGACAATTCGCCGACTTCGACGCATTGATTGCGGACGAAACGTTCTCCGGTTGGTGCGACGCGTTGTATCGCCCTCTGTACGAAGCGTCCTGGCGCTCATTGGCCAGCGAAGGGGCTCGCGCATGACCACCAAGACACCTCTGGCCCTGGCGTTCCCGCTGCACGGTAGTCAGCTCATCGAAGCCAGTGCCGGCACCGGCAAGACCTTTACCATCTCGGCTCTTTATCTACGTCTGATCCTTGGGCACGGCGGCGAATCGAACGGCTTCGGCCGTGAACTGCTGCCCCCGCAGATTCTCGTGGTGACCTTCACCGATGCCGCCACCAAAGAACTGCGCGAGCGAATCCGTACGCGGCTGGCCGAGGCCGCACGGTTTTTCCGTGAAGAAACCCCTGCGCCGGATGGATTGATTGCCGAGTTGCGTGAGCAATTTGCTCCATCACAATGGTCCGGCTGCGCCAATCGCCTGGACATCGCCGCGCAATGGATGGATGAGGCGGCAGTCTCCACCATCCACAGTTGGTGCCAGCGCATGCTGCGCGAACACGCGTTCGACAGCGGTAGCCTGTTTACCCAAACCCTGGAAACCGATCACAGCGATCTGCTCGGCGAAGTGCTGCGCGATTACTGGCGACTGTTCTGTTACCCGATGCAGGGTGATGCACTGAACTGGGTTCGCGCTAACTGGGGCGGGCCGGCAGCCTTGTTGCCACGGGTGCGAGGTCTGTTTGGCAGTGAGCGCGACAGCGATGAAGGCAAGGCCCCCGCAGAGTTGATCGAGGAGTGCCTGCAGGAACGACGTGCTGCGTTGCTCGAGCTGAAGATGCCATGGCGTCAGTGGGCGGATGAACTGCTGGTGATCTGTCACGAGGGTGTTGCGAGCAAAGCCGTCGATGGCCGCAAGATGCAGGCGCGCTACTTCGAACCCTGGTTCGAGAAGCTCAAGACCTGGGCGGAAGACGAGGCCATGGAGCAACTGGACATCGGCACCGGTTTCACTCGGTTGACCCCTGACGGGATGGCTGAAGCCTGGAAGGGCCAGTCTCCGAGTCATCCTGGTCTGGACGCAATGCCGGGGCTCAAGTCGAGCCTTGACGCGCTGCCGACCCCCGATGCCGCTGTATTGCAGCACGCGGCGAGATGGGTGGGGGCACGCTTTGAGGAAGAGAAGCGACGCCGCGCGGAAATGGGGTTCGATGACATGCTGTTGCGCCTCGATGCGGCTTTGCAATCCGACAGCGGCGAACGCCTGGCGGCGGTGATCCGCGAGCAGTTTCCGGTGGCGTTGATCGATGAGTTTCAGGACACCGACCCGGTGCAATACCGGATATTCGAGAGCATCTATCGCATCGAAGACAACAGTCCGGACACTGGTCTGTTCCTGATCGGCGATCCCAAACAGGCGATTTACGCGTTCCGTGGCGCCGATATCTACACCTATCTGCGTGCGCGTCAGGCCACCACTGGCCGTCTGCACACGCTGGGCACCAACTTCCGCTCCAGCCATGGCATGGTGAACGCGGTCAATCATGTATTCGAACGCGCCGAGTCCCGCGAGCAGGGACGCGGCGCGTTTTTGTTTCGGGAAAAAGATGGGCAGAACCCGGTGCCCTTCCAGCCTGTTGAGTCTCAGGGGCGTAAAGAGCGGCTGCAGATCGCCGGCCAGGATGTCGCGGCGCTGAATGTCTGGCATCTGTCGACGGACCAGCCATTGTCAGGCGCGGTCTATCGCCAGCAATTGGCGGCGGCCTGTGCCAGCGAAATCACTGCATTGCTCAATGGCGGGCAAACCGGTGCGGCGGGCTTCATCCATGATGGGCAGGACTTCAGAGGCTTGCGGCCTTCCGATATCGCGATTCTGGTACGCGACGGCAAAGAGGCTCAAGCCGTACGCGCAGAGCTCGCCGTCCGTGGGGTGCGCAGCGTTTACCTGTCGGACAAGGACTCAGTCTTCGCCGCCCAGGAAGCGCATGACTTGCTGTCCTGGCTCAAGGCCTGTGCCGAGCCGGATGTCGAACGTTCGCTGAAGGCCGCACTGGCCTGCATCACCCTGAATCTGCCCCTGGCTGAGCTGGAGCGATTGAATCAGGACGAATTGGTCTGGGAGGCCCGGGTCATGCAGTTCCGTGGTTATCGCGAACTGTGGCGCAAACAAGGTGTGCTGCCGATGTTGCGGCGCTTGCTGCACGACTTCCATTTGCCGCAGACCCTGATCGCACGCAGTGATGGCGAACGGGTGCTGACTAACCTTTTGCACTTGTCGGAACTGATGCAGCAAGCCTCAGCGGAGCTCGATGGCGAACAAGCGTTGATTCGCCACCTTGCCGAGTTGCTGGCGTTGTCCGGTCAGGCCGGTGAAGAACAGATATTACGTCTGGAGAGCGACGAACAACTGGTCAAGGTGGTGACCATCCACAAGTCGAAAGGGCTTGAGTATCCGTTGGTGTTCCTGCCCTTCATCTGCTCGGCAAAGCCAGTGGACGGCAGTCGCTTGCCGCTGCACTACCACGATGCCACAGGCAAGGCCCAGCTGACGCTGAAACCGACCGCGGAGTTGATTGCCCTGGCGGACGATGAACGCCTGGCTGAAGACCTGCGCCTGCTCTATGTCGCCCTGACTCGCGCGCAACATGCCTGCTGGCTGGGTGTCACGGATCTCAAACGTGGCAATAACAACAGTTCAGTACTCCACCTTTCAGCGCTTGGTTATCTGCTTGGCGGCGGTGAAACACTGGGTGAATCAACCGGGCTGAACCGTTGGCTGCTGGATCTGCAGCAGGACTGCACAACCATACACATGGGTGAAATGCCGCAAGCTACCCACGAGATTTATCGCCCCGAGCGTAATGAAGCGATCCTCAGCGCCACCTTGGTGCCCAAGCGCAAGGCCAGTGAAAACTGGTGGATTGCTTCCTACAGTGCCTTGCGCATCAGTGATGTGTTGAGTGTCGGCAGCGATGAAGCACCGGACAGTCCGCAGGCGCAAAAGCTGTTTGATGATGAGCGTCTCGATCCGGATGCGCCGCGAGAGGTAGTCGTCGGCGGTGCCGATATCCATCGTTTCCCCCGGGGCCCTAACCCGGGCACCTTTCTCCATGGTCTGCTGGAGTGGGCTGGAGACGAAGGTTTTGCTGTTCCCTTTGAAACGCTCAAGGATGCGATTGGTCGACGCTGCAACCTGCGCGGCTGGGAGGGCTGGATCAACACCCTGAGTGAGTGGCTGCACCATCTACTCAAGTCTCCGTTGCCAACGGGCGGACAGTCAGCGGTGGTTCTCGAGCAACTGAAACAGTACCGCGTCGAGATGGAGTTCTGGTTCGCCAGTCACAAGGTCGATGTTCTTAAACTCGATGAGTGGGTGCGTCAGTACACCCACAACGGCGTGGCGCGGGTGGCCGCCGAGCCTGTGCAACTCAACGGCATGTTCAAAGGCTTTATCGACCTGACCTTCGAACATGAGGGGCGCTACTACGTGGCGGACTACAAATCCAACTGGCTGGGCGTCGATGATGCGGCCTATACCGAGCAAGCCATGGAGCGCTCGATCCTCGACAACCGTTACGACCTTCAATACGTGCTGTACCTGTTGGCTTTGCATAGGCAACTGAAGGCGCGGCTGCCTGACTACGATTACGATCGGCATGTCGGCGGCGCGTTGTATGTGTTCCTGCGGGGGACCCGGGCAGACAGTCGTGGCGTGTATTTCGCGCGTCCGCCACGTGAGCTGATCGAACGTCTGGATCGCCTGTTCCAGGGCAAACCGGAGCCCAAGGCCGAACCCGCATGGGAACAGGGAGTCCTGCTATGAACCGTACCTTCGCCGACCTGTCATCGGGTATCGACAACCCATCGAGCCTGGCGCCGCTGACGAGTGCCTCAGATCTGCTGCTATTGCTTGATCGCTGGGTCGAGCGAGGCTGGCTTCGCTCGCTGGACAAGGCCTTCGTCGGCTTTCTGCACGAACTCGCGCCCGAGTCCGATCCGCTGGTGCTGCTCGCAGCCGCACTGACCAGCCACCAACTGGGGCACGGGCATGTCTGCCTGGATCTTTTCGAAACCCTCAAGGCACCGGATTTCGCTCTGTCTCTGCCACCCGAAGGCGATGTGCAGAGTGGCGTCTTGCTGCTGCCGTCGCAGTTGCTTGAAACGCTGGACGGCGCCCATTGGTGCAAGGCGTTGGCAAGCAGCTCTCTGGTTGCGCTGGCAGCAGACAACCGCGATGCGGCGCACCAGCGGCCGTTGGTGCTGTCCGGCAAGCGTCTGTATCTGCGGCGATACTGGGCGTATGAGCGTCGCATCGATGTTGCGTTGCGCACACGTCTGGCTCAAGGTGAAACGCCGCCCGATGACCTGCCCCAGCGTCTCGATGAATTGTTCGGCCCCGCCAGGCCAGGTGCAGTGATCGACTGGCAGAAACTCGCGTGCGCCCTTGCCACTCGCGGAGCCTTCAGCATCATCACGGGTGGCCCGGGGACTGGCAAGACCACCACGGTGGTGCGCCTGCTCGCGCTGCTCCAGGCGCCGGCGGTGGAGGCCGGTCAGCCGTTGCGCATTCGTCTGGCGGCGCCGACTGGCAAGGCGGCGGCGCGTTTGACCGAGTCCATCAGCCAGCAAGTGCAGTCGCTTAAAGTCGCTGAAACCGTGCGCGAGAAGATCCCCTGCGACGTGACCACCGTCCATCGCTTGCTGGGCAGTCGTCCCGGCACCCGGCACTTCCGTCACCATGCCGGTAACCGTTTGCCGCTGGATGTGCTGGTGGTCGATGAAGCCTCCATGATCGACCTGGAGATGATGGCCAACCTGCTTGATGCGTTGCCGCCGCATGCGCGTCTGGTGCTGCTCGGCGACAAGGATCAACTCGCTTCCGTGGAGGCTGGGGCGGTGCTGGGCGATCTGTGCCGCGATGCCGAGGCTGGTTGGTATAACCCGCAGACTCGGCAATGGCTGGAATCGGTCAGTGGTGAGTCCTTGCAGGACAGTGGTCTGCACGAAGACAGTGACGGCTCCCATCCGCTGGCCCAGCAACTGGTGATGCTGCGCCATTCGCGGCGCTTCGGTGAAGGCAGCGGCATCGGTCAGCTTGCGCGTCGGGTCAATCAGCAGTTGCCGGAGGAGGCGCGGCAGTTGCTGACGGCCGGTCACTATGACGATGTGTTTTCACTGCCGCTCAAAGGCGAACACGATCACCCGTTCGAGCGGCTGCTGCTCGAAGGCCATGGCGAGGGTCCGCAGGGCTATCGCCACTATCTGAATGTGCTGCGCCAACAACGCCCGCCGGCGGGCAGACCGCTGGAGCATCCGGACTGGATCAACTGGGCACGGAATGTATTGCAGGCGTTCGATACCTTCCAGCTGTTATGCGCTGTGCGCAAGGGGCCTTGGGGCGTTGAAGGGCTGAATCTGCGGATCACCGAAGCCTTGCTCAAAGCGCGCCTGATCGAGCATGACCAGCAATGGTACGAAGGCCGGCCGGTGTTGATGACTCGCAACGACTACGGTCTGGGTCTGATGAACGGCGATATCGGCATCGCCCTCAAGTTGCCCGAGCGCGAGGGTCCGGACGCCGGCAAACCGGTGTTGCGCGTTGCCTTTCCGCGTAACGATGGTCAGGGCGGTGTGCGTTTCGTACTGCCGAGCCGTCTCAACGATGTGGAAACGGTGTACGCGATGACGGTGCACAAATCCCAAGGCTCGGAGTTCGCCCACACCGCGTTGATCCTCCCGGATGCCTTGAATCCGGTGTTGACCAAGGAATTGATCTATACCGGTATTACTCGGGCCAAGCACTGGTTCACCTTGATTGAACCGCGGGCCGGAGTGTTTGAAGAGGCGGTGCAGCGCAAGGTCAAGCGCCTGAGCGGACTGATGTTGGAACTTGAAGAGGCTCAGGGATGAAAAGACCAGCGGTTGGCGCCGATTACTGACCAGCCGGTCAGAAGGCGCTGTCTCGCTGGTGTTACTCCGCTGTGCTATCGTTGCGGCATCATTTCGGTACGATCCAAGAGTATCCCTGCATGAAGGTGGCTGTCTGGGCGACAGAGCGCGTGGTTCGCTGCACGTACGCATTGCTGGTCGGTCTGATCTGTTTGCTGACGGGCGTTGCTAGTGCGCAGCCACAAACAGTGGCGGGCATGGCCGAGCAACGCGCCCAGTCTGTGACGCAGGTCGTGTTGGGCATCCTCAGTTACGCGCGCTGGCCGGTCGAACCTGCGCAGTTGCACCTGTGCATCGTCGGCCCCACCGAATACACCGATGACTTGGTCAAAGGCACCACGCAAGCGACGGGGCGGCCGGTCGCCGTACGTCGGCTGCTGGCTGACAACCCGGCGATCGTCAGCGAGTGCGACGCGGTGTACATCGGCAAGCTCACGGCGGATGAACGCAGTCGGCTCTTCGCGTCGTTGATCGGCCATCCGGTGCTGAGCATCAGCGAAGGTGGCGACCAGTGCACGGTCGGTAGCCTGTTCTGCCTGCGGGTCGGCGATGATCAGGTGTCCTTCGAGGTCAACCTCGACTCTGTCGCCCGCAGCGGTGTACGCATTCACCCGAGCGTACTGCAGTTGTCGCGCCGCAAACCGGCGGCACCATGAAACTGTTCCGTTCCAGGATCCGCCCGACGCTGGGCTCGGTCATCGGCCGTGGACATTTGATAGTCGCGCTGGTGGCTGTGACGATGGCCAGCGTGTCGCTGACCCTGCTGGGCGTTCTGGCGCTGCGGGTTTACGCCGATCACAACCTGCAGCTGATTGCGCGCTCGATCAGCTACACCGTAGAAGCGGCGGTGGTGTTCAACGACAAGGCCGCCGCGACCGAAGCGCTGGCCCTGATCGCGTCCACCGAAGAAGTGGCGGACGCCCAGGTTTTCGATGCACACGGGCAGTTGCTGGCGCGTTGGCAGCGACCTGAGAACGGCCTGTTCTCCGAGCTGGAAATGCAGGTCGCCCGTACCATTCTGGAAAAGCCGATCAGCCTGTCGATCGTGCATCAGGACCGTGAAGTCGGCCACATTCTGCTGGTCGGCCACGGTGGCAGCCTGATGCGTTTCTTGCTAAGCGGTCTGGCGGGGATCGTCCTCTGTGCTGCAATCAGTGCCTGGGTCGGGCTGTATCTGGCGCGCCGACAGCTGCACGGCATTACCGGCCCGCTTCGCAGCCTCGCGGCAGTGGCCCACGCCGCCCGCAGCGAGCGCGCGCTGGATCGACGCGTACCGCCGGCGCAGATCGCCGAACTGGATAACCTCGGCAACGACTTCAATGCGCTGCTCGATGAACTCGAATCCTGGCAAACCCACCTGCAAAGCGAGAACGAAACCCTCGCCCATCAGGCCAGCCACGACAGCCTCACGGGCTTGCCGAACCGAGCGTTTTTCGAGGGCCGATTGATTCGCGCCCTGCGTAATGCCGGCAAGCTCAACGAGCGTGTCGCGGTGTTGTTTCTCGACAGCGACCGCTTCAAAGGCATCAACGATAACTTCGGTCATGCCGCCGGCGATGCGGTACTGGTGGCAGTCGCCAATCGGATCCGCGCACAACTGCGTGAGGAGGATCTGGTGGCACGGCTTGGCGGTGATGAGTTCGCCGTGTTGCTCGCGCCGCTGCACAAGATCGAAGACGCCGAGCGTATTGCCGACAAGATTCTCGCCAGCATGGACATGCCCATTGCGCTGCCGGGCGACACCAGTGTGGTGACGTCGCTCAGTATCGGCATCGCGGTTTTTCCCGATCATGGCGTCACACCGGGCGCCTTGCTCAACGCCGCCGACGCGGCGATGTACCAGGCCAAGCGCCTGTCGCGTGGCGCTCAATTCACTGCCGGGTCGGAGAGCTCGGTCGTCAATCTTCAAACCAGGAGCTGATTCCCGTGTTCACATTTCCCGCTCGATTGTTTTCTGCCTTGCTGATGATCGCCGTACTGGCGCTGACCGGTTGCCAGACCGCACCGCAAAAAGGCCTGAACCCGGCACAGATCGCCGTACTCAAACAACAGGGCTTCGAGCCGACCGACGAAGGTTGGGAGTTTGGCCTGTCAGGCAAAGTGCTGTTTGGCAGCGATATCGAAAGCCTGAACAACCAAAGCACCGAGATCGTCGAACGTATCGGCAAGGCGCTGCTCGGCGTCGGTATCGAGCGGGTGAGGGTCGATGGTCACACCGATGCGTCGGGCAAAGAGACCTACAACCAGCAACTGTCGCTGCGCCGTGCCAAGAGTGTGGCCAAGGTGCTGACCACCGTCGGCATGAAAGAAGAGAACATCCAGTTGCGCGGCCTTGGCAGCAGCGAACCGGTGGCGTCCAACAACACCCCCGCAGGACGCACCGAGAATCGCCGGGTGTCGATTGTGGTCAGCGCCGATTAATCGGCGAACTGCATCTCCCGCGTCTGCCCCATCAACAGGCCCTGATTGCGCTCAGTCACCTCGCGGATGTAATCCCACAACAGGGTGATCCGCTTGAGCTTCCTCAGATCCTCCCGGCAGTACATCCAGAACTGCCGGGTGATGTCGACGTCCTCGGGCAATACCGGCAGCAGGCGCGGATCCTGTGCGGCGAGGAAGCACGGCAGAATCGCCAATGAACGCCCTTGCTGCGCCGCGACGAACTGCGCGATCACGCTGGTGCTGCGCAGACTGGCGTTGGCGCCGGGCAGCACGTTCGCCAGGTACAGCAGTTCCGAGCTGAACGCCAGGTCATCCACATAACTGATGAATTGATGCTTGCTCAAATCCGCCGGGCGGCGGATCGGTGGGTGTTTGTCGAGGTAGTCCTGGGTGGCGTACAGCTGCAAACGGTAGTCGCAGAGTTTGCAGCACACGTACGGGCCGTGTTCCGGACGCTCCAGGGCGATGACGATATCGGCTTCGCGTTTGGACAGGCTGATGAAGTGCGGCAGTGGCAGGATGTCCACCGAGATCGCCGGGTAGGCGTCGACGAAATGGCTTAGCTGCGGGGTGATGAAAAAACTCCCGAAGCCTTCGGTGCAGCCCATGCGCACGTGCCCGGAAAGGGCCACGCCAGACCCCGAGACCTGCTCACAAGCCATGTGCAGCGTACTTTCAATCGACTCGGCATAACCCAGCAAGCGCTGGCCTTCGGTGGTCAGGACAAAACCGCTGGTCCGCGATTTTTCGAACAGCAGCGTACCCAACGCCGCTTCCAGCGAACTGATGCGCCGAGACACGGTGGTGTAGTCGACGGCGAGCCGTTTGGCCGCAGTGCTGGCCTTGCGGGTGCGGGCGACTTCGAGGAAAAACTTGAGGTCGTCCCAGTTCAGCGACCCCAGGGAGGTGATGTTTTTTTGCATGATGGACGGGCTTATATGTGCGTTCTTATTAGAAGTTTGCACATCTATACTCCAA
>Ga0308163_10004049_pt1 | contig 11921 bp, 8 predicted proteins | sample PhyTR1_FD_201037 | JGI IMG/M metagenome (GOLD analysis project Ga0308163, IMG submission 201037) | Phyllosphere microbial communities from UC Gill Tract Community Farm, Albany, California, United States - DLSLT.R1 | ecosystem: Host-associated > Plants > Phyllosphere > Unclassified | place: USA... | reverse complement strand
TGAACCGGCATCGCCCACAGGGTGATTTCAGTGCCCTCGGCCACGCCTGCCTTTTTCAGCAGTTCCGTGGCCTTGGCGACGTCGTACGGCGCATCCTTGATGGTGGTGTCGTAGGACCATTGGGTCGGCGGCATGGCGTTGACGGCCAGTTGGCCTGCGCCCTGATACACCGCGTCGATGATGGCTTTCTTGTCGACAGCCATGTCCAGCGCCTGACGAACTTCCAGTTTGGCCAGCGGGTTAGGCTTGCTGTCGCCCTTGATGGTCGGCATCACGTTGTAGGCGATGTAACCCAGGTTGAAGCCGGCCTGATCAGGCATCTTCAGCGCAGGGTCGGCCTTCAGTGGTGCGAGGTCTGCAGGACGTGGGTAGGCAGTGATCTGGCACTCGCCTTTCTTCAGCTTCTGAGCACGAACCGAAGCGTCAGTGGTGATGGCGAAAATCAGGTTATCGACTTTGACGTCTTCAGGCTTCCAGTAATCCTTGTTTCCGGTGAAACGGATATTGGAGTCTTTCTGGTAGCTCTTGAACACGAACGGACCAGTGCCGATCGGCTTCTGGTTGATGTCTTCGGCTTTACCTTCCTTGAGCAGTTGAGCTGCGTATTCAGCGGACTGAATGGACGCGAAACTCATTGCCAGGTTCTGGATGAACGCAGCGTCGACGGTGCCCAGGGTCATTTTGACGGTGTGATCGTCAACCTTCTCGATCTTGGTGATGTTGGTGTCCATCGCCATGTCGGTGAAGTACGGGAATTCGGTCGGGTACGCCTTACGGAACGGGTCGTCCTTGTTGATCATGCGGTTGAACGTGAACAGCACGTCATCGGCATTGAAGGTCCGCGTCGGTTTGAAGTACGGCGTGGTGTGGAACTTGACACCTTCACGCAGGTGGAAGGTGTAGGTCAGGCCGTCCGGGGAGACGTCCCAGCTGGTGGCCAAGCCTGGAATTACGGCGGTGCCGCCACGTTCGAACTGGCTCAGACGGTTGAAAACAGTCTCGGCCGAAGCGTCGAAGTCGGTGCCGGTGGTGTATTGACCTGGGTCGAAACCAGCGGGGCTGCCTTCGGAGCAGAACACCAGGTTCGATGCTGCTTGAGCGAAGGGAGCGCTGGCGATCAAACCTGCGCCGAGAAGAAACGGAATGACCGCTTTTTTGAGCATGGTGGCCTCAGTTGTTGTCATTTTTTAATTGAGGGTACGACCTTGTGGGTCGGTCCCGCGGATACTTATGCAGGCGCCATACCCAAAGCAAGATGCTGGCGCCAATCAAGTGTCAAAGAGTGGCACGAACGTACACGAATGTCGCAAAACTATAATTTTTGACGCGGTTGAACGTTTGCGTGTCGCATATCGACATCTTTATTGCACTAACCGGGTGCGTCGCAACGTGACGAATGCACCCGCTTGACCCACAAGTGTTACTCCACTGTTGGTTTCTGCAGTGCTATCTGGCCAGGCTCACCCCATAGAAAGGCGTCAAGCCGAACGGGCTGAGCTTGAAGTCCTGCACCTCCTTGCGCATGGGTTGAAAGACTTTTGAATTGGCGATCGGAGTGATCGGCACGTCGTTTTTCAGGATGTTCTGCGCCTGTTGATACAGCTTGATCCGCTCGTTGCGATCGCTGGTCAGCTTGGCCTGGGTTACCAGCTTGTCGTAGCCGGTGTTGCACCATTTGGCGTAGTTGCTGCCGTTGACTGCCGCACAGCTGTAGAGCACGCCGAGCCAGTTGTCAGGGTCGCCGTTGTCACCTGTCCAGCCATAAATCATCACGTCGTGTTCGCCAGCTTTGGCGCGCTTGATGTACTCGCCCCATTCGTAGCTGACGATGTTCGCCTTGATTCCGATCTTCGCCCAGTCGGACTGAATCATCTGCGCTGACATACGCGCGTTCGGGTTGGAGGCGCGTTGCACGGTCATTGCCCACAAGTTGATTTGCGTGCCGGGTGCAACCCCTGCTTCCTTGAGCAGCTGGCGTGCTTTCTCCGGGTCGTGAGGCGCGTCCTTGATGTTAGGGTCATAGCTCCATTGCGCGGGCGGCAACGCGTTCTGCGCCAGCTGTCCCGCCCCTTGGTAAACCGCCTTGATGATGGCGGGCTTGTCGATGGCCATGTCCAGCGCTTGACGGACCTTGAGCTGGTCAAGCGGCGGATGGGTCACGTTGTACGCCAGAAAACCCAGATTGAAGCCGGCCTGGCTCAGCACCTTGAGGTTTGGGTCCTTCTGCGCTTCTTCGATGTCCTGTGGACGCGGATAGCCGCTGACCTGGCATTCGCCGGTCTTGAGTTTCTGCAAGCGGGTGGCGGCGTCCGTGTTGATCGAAAAGATCAGGTTGTCGAGCTTCACGTCTTCCGGCTTCCAGTAGTCCTTGTTGCCGGAATAACGGATCTGCGCGTCTTTTTGATAGCGCTTGAACACGAACGGTCCGGTGCCGATCGGCTTCTGGTTGATGTCGCCGGCCTTGCCTTCCTTCAGCAATTGGGTGGCGTACTCAGCGGACTGAATGGACGCGAAACTCATGGCCAGGTTTTGAATGAACGCAGCATCAATGTTGTTCAGGTGAAACCGGACGGTCTGATCGTCCACTTTTTCGACCTGTTTGATCGTGGTGTTCATGCCCATGTCGGTGAAGTAGGGCGACTCGGAAGGATACGCTTTGCGGAACGGATCATCGGCGTTGAGCAGCCGGTTGAACGTAAAGAGCACGTCGTCGGCGTTGAACTCACGCGTTGGCTTGAAATAGTCGGTGGTGTGGAATTTCACGCCTGGGCGCAGGTGGAAGGTGTAGGTCAGTCCGTCGTCGGACACTTCCCATTTCGTGGCCAGACCTGGCTCGACTTCGGTGCCGCCGCGCTTGAACTGCGTCAGCCGGTTGAAGACGGTTTCCGCCGAAGCGTCGAACTCGGTCCCGCTGGTGTACTGGCTGGGATCGAAGCCGGCGGGGCTGGCTTCGGAGCAATAGACCAAGGTGCTGGCAGCTTGAACGGGTGGCACGCATAGCGCCATCGCAGCGGCCAGCAGCAGTGGCTTGAAGGTTTTCTCCATGTGAACCTCTTACAAATGCGGCATTCGCGCCTGAATTCATCGATTGATGATAGACAGGGGAGAATGCCGCACCGTTCATTGGCCCTACAAGTCGCGCGCGGTTCTAAGGTTATTACTTGCCCAGGTTTTGAATCGTCTTCCACCACGAGGTGTTGGAGACCACGGCCATGAATGCCTTCTCGGCATACTCACGAAATGACGAGGGCTCCTCGTCGCTGCTGTTGAAGATGTAGTCGAGAAAACTTTTGCTGTCATCGATTAAGCGTCGATGAATACTGCGCAGTTCCTCAATGGCGTGCTCCTGGATCTTGTCCAGTTCTGACTTCGATTCCGCACGCGCCAGCTGCTCGGGATTGATTGCTGCCCACGCGTTGACGATCTCGTATTGCCATTCCGAGTCAGCGGGATGACAGAAAAAAGCTGTCGCCACTGCAACCGGGTCGGCATCGGGTTTTCCTTCCCAGTGGTCGACCATTGCCTGCGTGACACGCCGCACCGCTTCCATGGCGAGCAATGCTGCCAGCTCATGCAGCGGATGCTCGGCGTGGTCCTTGGCTAACTGCGAATGAGTGGGTTCAATGGCCGGGTCTGTATTTGGATCGCTGCCCAACAGCGTTTGAGCATCGTCGACGCTGTTGCCGATCCAGGTCAGTACGCCCTGTGCCGCAGAGTTATACGCATCGAACAGAATGGCGGCCGGTGTCGAGACCAGCCAGCGATAAAACTTCAGCGTGTCCATGCCAAACGTTCTAGCCAGCTTGATCAGTTCGTCTCGCGCGACAAGGAGTGCTTTGAAGGCCTCGAAGAAACTCTGATCAGGGTATTCGCTCAGCAGGATCAGCATGACTTTGTCGCGCTCGGATCGATAACCCGGTTGCGTGAGCTCAAATTCCAGTTCGGCCGTGGAAAACAGAATTTTCCCCAGCGGCGCCGCGAGGCTGGCAATGACATCGCCTCCGCCAAAGGTGCCGGTCACCAAGGGCAGGTTCCATTTGACGCGTGCAGGGGTCGTCCAGGGCAATACGCGCACATGTCCGGCCTTGATCAGGCTGAGCTCGGTGAAGTTGGAGTGGGCGAACAAGTCCTCCAGCACATGCAACGCGGCGCCGAAGCTGCGCAGGCCTTGCAGCGAGCGTTTTTCAGCCATCGCCACGCGCAGTTGCTGTTGCATGTATTCCACCGAGCGCGAGATGTAACGCTTCATCGATGTGGCGCGATCAGCGACCATCATTGGATCGCCGGTTAATACCCATGGCTCGAAATCCGGGTCCAGCGCTCGGGGATCTGGAATCGCCGGGTCCACCACCAGTGGATTATCGATATGTTCGCTGGGGCGATAGACCCCTAGCTTTTCCGTAGTCACTTTCATTTCCTGGGGGTGGCGCATCCTCAGGTCGGGAAATTTCTTGACGGCAAGCACGTCTACCAGCTCTGTCCACGATTGGCGAGAGAGAAGGGCCGGAAACTGCTTTGGCATATCAGGGGCACGCGTGATCTTGGGATCGACGACTTGCGAATAGTCGCGTAACCAGTTGCCAAAATAGACTGCGTCGACGTCCTGACGACTGAAGCCGAAGTCCTGCAGCACCCAGCTGATGGTTTGATGGCTGTGCCCATGGCCGTCGTGGCTTCCGGCTTCGAAGGCTTCACGATTCGGGTCGTTGTGCACAGGGTCGTATGGAGTGCCGTGGATCTCATGGGCCGAGTTCAATGCTTTTTCCCAGTCAACACTGACGGCATGCGGACGACTTCTATAGCCGAGGCCCGAATAGTGGCCTAGCAGCAGTTCGTCGGGCTTGTCCGGGTGGAACAACAGCGCGTCCATCTGGGTGCGATCGCTGGCCTTTAAGGCGTCCAGGACGCTCAGTGCAAAGCGGCCTCCTTCTTCGTGTCGGGAATCGGCTGCCAGCAGCGGCATTCCGTGTTCATCTTTGTCACATAAGTCCTGTCGCAGGACGTTGTCGATGTGGTGGCCGAACTCATGCAGCAGCACCACCATCAGATGAACATCTTCATAACTTTCCGGGGCGGGCTGCGAGACCACGTTTTCAATGAGGTCGTGGTGGATGTAAGTGATTCGGTCGCGATTGTCGTAGTCGGCGATGAACTGGCCGCCTGTGACGGGAATGATGTGCGGCGCATGGATACTGCCGTCGAGAAGCGCGTTTTTAAGGGCTTGATAGGTGTGGGCCGGAACGTCGGAGCCGAACACCGGTTGCATCAATGCGTAGAACGCTTCGTCGCTTTTCAGTGTTGCGATGTCGGTCAGGCAATCCAGAGCGAAGGTGCTTTTGAAAAACGCACCGGCGACCGGGGTCTGAGGGTGTTCGGAAAATAGTGGGCGCATCTGTATTTCATCCTTGAATGTCATAAACATCCGGACAAGCGCGTAAGGGGTAACCACGGACGCGCCTCCGGGTGCGGAAAGGTAAGAGTTGACGAGGCTATTCTATGAATTTGCCGGATCGCGCAAATCAGCGGAGTCGCAGAGGCGTGTAGGTCGAAGAGTCACGAGGGGAAAGAGAGGGCGACAAGGCGGGGACATTCACGCCTGCGGGACAAGAGGAAACGGCGGCAACCCTTGGCTGCCGCCGGTTTGCGTCAAGGCAAGGTGACTTCGATGACACCGTCAGCCGTGACACTGACCTGGCTGGTGCCGGCTTCGACTTCAGGCGTTGGTGCAGCGTCTGCTCGTTCGGCCTTCATCATCATAACCGGCGCACGCAGGTAGGGCTGTGGATAACCGGACGTGTTGAGGTTCAGGTTGACCAGCTTGTAGGCACTGCCGCCAAGGGCATCGGTGACCAGTTGAGCGCGCGCTTTGAACGCCGTGACCGCGTCCTTGAGCAGCGCGTCTTCGCTAGCTTTGCGCGCCGGGTTGGAAATGGAGAAGTCCATGCCACCCATTTTCATGTCGCTGGCCAGCAGTTCGCCGGTGAGTTTGGACAGCGCTGCGAAATCAGGGCTTTCCAGTCGCAGCTCGGCGCGTTCGCGCCAACCGGTGATCTTCTGACCCTTGTCGTCATAGACCGGGTAGCTGTTACGGCTGCCTTGGCGGATGGTCACTTCCTTGACCTTGCGCGCCTCACCCAGCGCCTTGTTCAGCGTCTCTGTGATACCCGCTGCCAGTTTGGCGGGGTCGGCGTTCTGCGATTCGGTGTACACAGTGACGGTCATCAGGTCGCGCTGGACTTCCTGATTGACCTCGGCACGCACTGAAACCTGGTTGTAATGAACGTCATCGGCCATGGCGGGCGTGGTGGCCAGAGCGGCAGCGCCGAGGGCAAAAAGTGTCGCGGTGGGACGAAGGCTGAACATAGAAACTCCTTGTTTGGCGAACCGTTTGCGGCGTACTGAATATCGCGCGTCAAACGGATGCCCATGAGACTGTCATCCGGGGATCTTGTTCCGGGACGGCTCCCACAGTTCGATAGCTGCCGCAGGTTCACGGGCGTATCCCGTACCTGTAGGAGCAGTCCGAGGTTACGAGGGCCGCGAATGCGGTCGGTCATTCAGCATTGCCGGCGGCTGACATACCGCAATCGCGGGCAAGCGCGCTCCTACAGTGTCAGCGTCGTCACCAGGTCTTCGGAACGCCGCGCTCCCTGTAGGAGCCGTTCGAGGTTACGAGGGCCGCGAATGCGGTCGGTCATTCAGCATTGCCGGCGGCTGACATACCGCAATCGCGGGCAAGCGCGCTCCTACAGTGTCAGCGTCGTCCCCAAGTCTTCGAAACGCCGCGCTCCCTGTAGGAGCCGTCCGAGTTTACGAGGGCCGCGAACGCGGGCTGCCATTCACCATCGTCATCACCGACCCGCCGCGCTCGCCAGCAAGCCGGCTTGTACACAGGGAACACCTGCACACTGAGTGCCGCCCATAACTGTGGCGCTTTGACGCACTTCGAAGGAAAGCGCTGCCGCATTGGTTATACTCGTTCCGATTCGCCTGGAGCGCTCATCAGGAGAGCTCATGCTCGCCCCCGTACAATTGCTGTCTGCCACTCGCCAGAACTTGTGGCGACTGACCTTTATCCGCATTCTGGTGCTGGCCGCCCAGGCCGGCTCGGTCGGGTTCGCCTATCTGTTCGATCTGTTGCACCTGCCCTGGTTGCAGCTGGACATCACGCTCGGGTTTTCCGCCATCGTCTGCCTGCTGACGGCGATCCGTCTACGCACCTCCTGGCCGGTGACCGAGCTTGAGTACGCCGTGCAGCTGGCGTTCGATCTGTTTATCCACAGCGCGCTGCTGTATTTCTCCGGTGGCTCGACCAACCCGTTCGTTTCCTATTATCTGGTGCCGCTGACCATCGCCGCCGTGACGCTGCCTTGGCGCTACTCGCTGATTCTGTCCGGTATCGCGCTGGCGCTGTACACCTTGATGCTCGCCAATTTCTACCCGGTCGAAGCCTTCGCTATCGCCCGCGAGAAGATGCAGATCTACGGCATGTGGCTGAGCTTCGCATTGGCTGCCGGCGTCATTACCTTCTTTGCCGCACGTATGGCTGAAGAATTACGCCGTCAGGAGCAGATGCGCGCGTTGCGCCGGGAAGAGGGCGCCCGTGATCAGCAACTGTTAGCCGTGGCCACTGAAGCGGCTGGCGCCGCGCACGAGCTGGGTACGCCGCTGGCAACCATGAGCGTGCTGCTCAAAGAGATGCAGCAGGACCACAATGACCCTGCGTTGCAGGAAGACCTGTCGGTGCTGCAGGATCAGGTCAAGCTGTGCAAGGAAACCCTGCAACAGCTGGTACGCGCGGCCGAGGCCAATCGTCGGTTGGCCGTGCAGGAACAAACCGTCACGCACTGGCTGGATCAGGCGCTCAACCGCTGGCACCTCATGCGTCCGGAAGCCAGCTATCGTTTTCAGCGTCTGGGACAGGGCGATGTGCCGATGATCGCGCCGCCGCCCGATCTGACGCAGGCCCTGCTGAACTTGCTGAACAACGCCGCCGATGCGTGCGCGGAAGGTCTGGAAGTGAACCTGGACTGGAGCGCTGTGGAGATCAGCATCACGATTCGCGACCACGGCGCAGGTGTGCCGCTGGCCGTGGCCGAACAGATCGGCAAACCGTTTTTTACCACCAAGGGCAAAGGTTTCGGTCTGGGCCTGTTTTTGAGCAAGGCCAGCGTGACCCGCGCGGGTGGCTCGGTGAAACTCTATCCTCACGAGGAAGGCGGCACGCTCACCGAGCTGCGCCTGCCCCGGAACGCAACAGGAGATGAAACATGACTGATGAAATCCAGGTCGAAGGCGAAGAACTGCCGCACCTGTTGCTGGTGGACGACGACGCCACCTTTACCCGCGTGATGGCACGCGCGATGGCCCGCCGTGGCTTTCGCGTCAGCACCGCCAGTTCTGCCGAGGAGGGCCTGACTCTGGCCCAGCAGGACATTCCCGACTACGCCACGGTCGACCTGAAGATGGAAGGCGACTCGGGCTTGGTGCTGTTGCCCAAGCTGCTGGAACTGGACCCGGAAATGCGTGTCCTGATACTAACCGGTTATTCGAGCATCGCCACGGCCGTCGAAGCGATCAAGCGCGGTGCCTGCAACTACCTGTGCAAACCGGCCGACGCTGACGACGTACTGGCAGCGCTGCTGTCCGAACACGCCGATCTGGATACCCTGGTGCCGGAAAACCCGATGTCGGTGGACCGTCTGCAGTGGGAACACATTCAGCGCGTTCTGACCGAACACGAAGGCAACATTTCCGCGACCGCACGGGCGCTGGGGATGCATCGGAGAACGCTTCAACGCAAGCTGCAGAAGCGACCGGTCCGCCGTTAAGCGGGGATCGCTACATAAAGATTTCTTCATGGAAGACCGCGTGTGGCGTCTGGCACATTGGTGCCAACGCCCTTAAATGCCTGCCGCCGAGCCATCACCATGAATGTTGATATTGATGAATCCAGGGTCAATGACGCTGTGACCGGGAGCTTTTTTTCCCGGGTCTGGAAACTGGTCACGCCGTACTGGCGCAGTGAAGAAAAAGGCATGGCCTGGCTCCTGCTCGTTGCTGTGATCGCGCTTTCGTTGTTCAGCGTTTTCATTTCGGTACTGGTCAACAGTTGGTACCGGGATTTCTACAACGCCCTGCAGAATAAAGACCTGGGCGCGTTCACTCACCTGATCCTGTATTTTTGCGGCATCGCTGCCATCGCCATTCTGGGCGCGGTGTACCGGCTGTATCTGACGCAGATGCTGACGATTCGCTGGCGTCGCTGGCTCACCGAAAAGCATTTCACCAAATGGCTTGCGCACAAGAACTACTACCGGCTGGAGCAGGGCGGTTACACCGACAACCCTGACCAACGCTTGTCCGAAGACCTCAACAATTTCACCTCCGACACGCTGAGCCTGAGCCTCGGCTTGCTGCGCACGGTCGTCAGCCTGGTGTCGTTCTCGGTGATTCTGTGGGGCGTGTCGGGCAGCATCGAACTGTTCGGCATCACCATTCCCGGCTACATGTTCTGGGCCGCACTGCTTTACGCTGCGGTCGGCAGTTGGCTCACCCATCTGATCGGTAAGCGCCTGATCGTGCTGAGCAACCAGCAGCAGCGCTACGAAGCGGACATGCGTTTCGCGTTGGTGCGCGTGCGGGAGAATGCGGAAAGCATTGCGCTCTCCGAAGGTGAGGCGAACGAAAACCAGCGCCTGAGCGCACGCTTCGGCATGGTCTGGAGTAACTTCTGGACCATCATGAAGGTGCAGAAACGTTTGACGTTCTTCACCGCAGGCTACTCGCAGATCGCGATCGTCTTTGCCTTCGTGGTCGCAGCGCCTCGCTACTTTGCCGGCAAGATCGAGCTCGGTGAGCTGATGCAGATCAACTCGGCGTTCGGCAACGTGCAGGAGAATTTCAGCTGGTTTATCGACGCGTACACCCAGTTGGCGTCGTGGCGCGCCACCTGTGATCGTCTCCTGAGTTTCCGTCAGGCCATGGACGAAAACGAAGCGCGCGTTCCAGCCATCAATGTCACCCACGAAAGCAATGCACTGCACCTGCAAGGTCTGGGGCTGTCGCTGGTGGGCGGACGTCAGTTGCTGAACAACGCCAATGTCGACATCGCGGCGGGCGACAAGGTCATGCTCAGCGGTCGTTCCGGCAGTGGCAAAAGCACGTTGCTAAGGGCGATGGGCGGGTTGTGGAACGAAGGGCAGGGCGCGGTTCGATTGCCGGCCAAGCGTGCCTTCTTCCTTCCGCAGAAACCTTATCTGCCCATTGGCACGCTGCGCGAAGCGCTCAGTTATCCACAGGCGCCTGAGGTGTATCCGCAAGAGCGGTTCGCTCAAGTGCTGGAAACCTGTCGCCTGAGTCACTTGGTGCCGCGCCTGGACGAAAGCAATCACTGGCAACGCATGCTCTCGCCCGGCGAGCAGCAGCGGGTGGCCTTCGCACGAGCGTTGCTGTTCGCGCCGGACTGGCTCTACCTCGATGAAGCCACCTCGGCCATGGACGAAGAAGATGAAGCGGCCCTGTATCAAGCCCTGCTAGACGAGCTGCCGGGCGTAACCCTGCTCAGCATCGGCCACCGCAGCAGCCTCAAGCGCTTCCATCGTCGCCATCTGCGCATCGAAGGCGGTCAGCTTCAGGAACAGCCTCATCCGGAAGCGGTGGTGTGACCGTATCCCTTTGATGCCAGCGGCGCTAAAGTGCCGCAAAAACCTACATACTCGCCGGGTTTGTGATGTGATCGTACAACCCGGTGAGCTATTATGAGCGCCTCAGCGTATTTAGAGATGCATGTTGGATATGGAAAATCAGAGTGCTCCGCCTCGCGCACGCAGAAAGCACCGCAGCCTCGCGCAGGAACTCGTCACCGAACTCTCCGAGCGAATTCGCAGCGGAGCGCTGAAGCGCGGCGATAAGTTGCCCACCGAGTCCGCGATCATGGAAGAGCAGGGCGTCAGCCGCACAGTCGTGCGCGAAGCCATTTCACGCCTTCAGGCGTCCGGCCTTGTTGAAACCCGTCACGGCATCGGCACCTTCGTGCTGGACACCCCGAGCCCGAGCGGCTTCCGCATCGATCCCGCGACAATCGTCACTTTGCGTGATGTGCTGGCGATTCTGGAATTGCGCATCAGCCTTGAAGTCGAGTCTGCCGGTCTGGCTGCTCAGCGGCGATCCGCCGAGCAACTGGCCGACATGCGCGCAGCGCTGGATGCACTGAATGAAAGCGCCTCCCATGCCAGCGACGCGGTCGGCGCGGATTTCCAGTTCCACATGGCGATCGCGCTGTCCACCGGCAACCGCTATTTCACCGACATCATGAATCACCTGGGCACCAGCATCATTCCCCGCACCCGGTTGAATTCCGCGCGGCTGGCGCACGACGATCATCAGCATTACATGAGCCGTCTGAGCCGTGAGCACGAAGAAATCTACGACGCCATCGCCCGTCAGGATTCCGATGCCGCACGCGCGGCCATGCGCCTGCACCTGACCAACAGCCGCGAACGCCTGCGTCATGCCCATGAAGAGGCAGAGTCTCAGCGGGCTTGAGGTCGGATGACCTGACCTTTCACGTTCACGTGCTCTTACACTGTCTGTAGGAGCGCGCTTGCCCGCGAACTGCCGCGTAGCGGTAGTAAACCCGGCACACCCGATCTATCTGAAACGCCGCGTCGCCTGATTCCACTGCCGCTGCGCAGCAGATCGCGGGCAAGCGCGCTCCTACAGTCTGGAGCTGTCGTCACCTCCGGGGCGTTCGCTAGAATCGCCACTCATCCCTCGTCCAAGAAATAATTCCACACCCCTATTGAGTGATCTCATTCCTAGTTGTACGATGACTTACGACATCAGCGCAGGTCTGGTGATCCATTCATACAATTAGCTTCCCAGGGTGTTCGAATAATGAATCCACAAGAACTGAAGTC